>Ga0066903_100006940_pt1 | contig 10173 bp, 10 predicted proteins | sample PanSoiMetaGPlot1_FD_67491 | JGI IMG/M metagenome (GOLD analysis project Ga0066903, IMG submission 67491) | Tropical forest soil microbial communities from Panama analyzed to predict greenhouse gas emissions - Panama Soil - Plot 1 (version 2) | ecosystem: Environmental > Terrestrial > Soil >... | reverse complement strand
TCTCGAGCTTGTCGAACTGGTGGACGCGGAAGATGCCACGGGTGTCCTTGCCGTAGGTCCCGGCCTCCCGGCGGAAACAGGACGAGTAGCCGACGTACCGGCGAGGCAGCTCGGCGGCGTCGAGCACTTCGTGCGCGTGGTACGAGGCGATCGACACTTCGCTGGTGCCCACCAGGTACAGCGGCGAGTCCTCGTCGGGGACCACGTACAGGTTCGACTCCTCGGTCGGCAGGAAGCCTGTCCCGAACATCGCCTCCTCGCGGACGAGGACGGGCGGGATCACGGGCGTGAAGCCGTGCGGCCGGGTGAAGTCGAGCGCGTACCGCATGAGCGCGAACTGCAGCGACACGGCGCGCCCCGTCAGGTAGTAGAAGCGCGAGCCCGAGGTGCGCACGCCGCGCTCGATGTCGATCACGCCGAGGAGCTGGCCGAGCTCCACGTGGTCGCGCGTGGGGAAGGAGAACGACGCCGGCTCGCCCCACCGCCGCAGCTCCTCGTTGTCGTCGTCGCTCTCGCCGACCGGCACCGACTCGTGCGGCGGGTTGGGGAGCATGACGGCGACCGTGTCGAGCCGGTTGCGGACGTCGTCCAGGTCGCGCTCGAGCCCCTCCAGCTCGGCCGAGACGCTCCGAACCTGTTCCTTGAGGCCGGCCCGCTCCGCATCGTCGGCGGCGCGGCCGACGGCCTTGGACAAGCGGTTCTTCTCGGCACGGAGCTCCTCGACGCGGACCAGCAGGCTCCGCCTGCTCTCGTCGAGCTCGAGCGCCCGGTCGAGATCCTCGGCCGCCTCGGGCGTGCGACGGGCGAGGGCCGCGCGAACCGGGTCGGGATCCTCCCGGATGGCGCGCAGGTCGAGCATGGGCCCGTCAGGTCCTGGCGGGCTCGGCCTGGCCGCTCGTGGCCTGCTCGCCCTTGCGGGCGTCGGCGCCCCCCTGCTGGGCCGCGGCGGCCGCGGGCTTGGCGCCCTGGCTCGCCTGGTCGCCCATGATGGACTGGCCGGAGAACAGCGCGCCCTCGGCGACGACGAGCGTGCGCGACGTGATGTTCCCGTCGACGCGCCCGCCGCGGGTGAGCTCGGTCTTGCCCTTGGCGGCGATGTTGCCCCGGAACTGTCCGCCGATCGTGACGTTCGACGCGTGGATGTCGGCCTCCACCCTGCTCTGGGGAGAGAGCACGACGTCGCCCTCCGCGTTGATCTTCCCCTTGACCTGTCCGTCCACGCGAAGCGAGCCCGCGGACACGAGCGTGCCCTCGATACGGGCCCCCTGACCCACGACCGTCACCTCAGAGCTGGCTGCGTCGGCCATGCGTACCTCCCCAGGTTCGATCGGATCGTGCCGGTCCTCTTCACCCCGTCTGAACATGCGAGCGCACCTCCCCGGTTGGCGAGCTTCGCCGGTCCGTGCCGCTGCTTGGAGGCGAGGCGAGCGCGTCGCGGATCGCCTGCTGTTCCTCACCCGAGAGGTTGTGGGCGCTCGCGCCCCCGCGAACCTCCTTGGCGTAGCAGCGGGTATCCTGCCGTCCATTGATGGAAGTAATGACAATTCCATTGCCGTGGGCGTCGAGGAGCGAGGCGGAGAACGACAATCGCCCGCCCATGTCCTCGAAGGCGTCGAAGCGCACGACCCCCACGTGGCTGATGGTCCCCTGGAGCAGCTCGGCGAGCTGACGCTCGCCCGACGCCAGGCGCCGGGCCGCGGCCTCCAGCCGCTGGATCTGCTTGGCCTGGTTTTCCAGCAGCATCTCCAGCCGATCCCCCTGGGGCAGGGCGCTGTCCACCACCGGGCGGCGGCTCCGCGCCGCGCCGGCCGCGGCAAGTGCGAGCGCCAGCGCGGCAACCGCGAGCGAGACCACTGCCAGTAGCGACAGCGCGGAGTTCGAAAGGTGCATCGACACCGACCTCTTCGGGGAACGCGAACCCTGGCGGGGTTTGTGAGCCGAAGTATACAATGCGGTGCCCATGCGCCTCGCCTACTTCGATTGCTTCTCCGGCGTCACCGGCGTCATGGCATTGGGGGCGCTGGTGCATGCGGGCGCCAACCTCGACGACATCGCCGACCGATTGGACCGCCTGCCGACCATCGGGTTCCGACTCGAGAGCGAGACGGTGGAGGTCGGCGGCATCGCGGCCACGCGCGTCAAGGTCAACGCGCTCCCCCAGAACGTCATCCTCACCTACGCGAGCATCCGCACGATGCTCGAGCAGGCCGATCTCCCCGAGCGCGCGCGATGGACGGCGCAGCGCATCTTCCACCGGCTGGCGCAGGCCGAGGCGAGCGTGCGAGGCACGGAGCCCGAGGTCATCACGTTCCACGAGTCCGGTGAGGTCGACGCGCTCGTCGAGGTGGTGGGGTGCGCCCTGGCGCTCGACATGCTCGACATCGACCGCGTGTACTCGTCCGCGCTCCCCACGGGGCTCGGCATGGTGCGGACCGAGCACGGCGTCATGCCGGTGCCGGGTCCGGTCGTGCTCGAGCTGCTTCGCGGCGTCCCGACCTACTCCCAGGGGATTCCGGCCGAGCTGGTGAACGCCACCGGCGCCGCGATCCTCGCGAGCGTCGCCGAGGGGTACGGCGACATGCCGACGATGCGCTCGGACGTCGTCGGCTACGGAGCCGGGTACCAACGGATCGACCTTCCCAACATGCTTCGCGTCGTGATCGGGAGCGCGCAACTGTTGTCGGCCGTCCCCGACACGGCGTCGTCGTCGGGTGAGACCGACGTCCTCATCGAGGCGCACCTCGCCGAGCGGGCCGCGCGCCATCCCGACGCGCTCCTGGAGGAAGCGTTCCGCGCCGGCGCGATCGAAGCCTGGATCATCCCGATCCAGACGCGCGGTGGGGGGTCTGGCGGAATCCTGTCGATGATCGCCCAGTCCGGTGAGGTCGAGGCGACGCTGCGGCTGGCGCGCGGGAAGGCCGACGGCGGCCTAGTGCGCGTGCTCCCCGTCCGGCGCTCGGAGTAAGGCCTCAGTCGGCCGCAGCGGCCGAGGAGCGGTCCGGCCACGCCGCGACGGCGAGCAGCCCGCCGATCAACCCGAGGTTCTTCAGGAAGTGCGTGACCTGCATGCTGCGCGCCTGCTCGTCCTCCATCTCCCAGAATCGGTGCCCCGCGAGCGTGGTGGGCACCAGGCTGACGGCGAGTCCCGCCGCCGCAAGTCTCGGGAAGATCCCGAGCGCCATCGCGGTGGCGCCCGCCATCTGCGCAACGGCGTTGACGGTCACGAGCGTCTCCGGCTCGGGCAGGCCGAGCTTCGCGGCCGACGGCGCGACGCGTGCCGGGTCCTGCAGGGCGCGCCAGCCGCCGCGCAGGAACGAGCCGGCGAGGAGCAGCCGAGTGAGCTTCGGCGGGTTCTTCACAGGGTCTCCTTTCCCTTCCCGGATGTCGTCAGGTTGCTTTACCATTCGCCGCCGGGTTACGTCACGTCCGCACGCGCATGGGAACGATCCCCGTGGGCGCGAGGCGCACGATCCCGGTCGCCACCGGGCTCGGCGTGTCGCCGGCGTCCTGCGCGCGCTCGATCCGGAGCAGCGCGTGCTTGACGAGCGAGCCGCCCACGAACCGGACCGGTTCGGGCGGCCAGCGGGCGGGCCGGTACTCCACGAGCGGACACGAGGACCACTCGTCGCTCCGACCCAGCGCCATCGACGCCAGGATCCGGCCGGCCACGAACGAGGGCCCCACCCCGTTCCCCGAGAACCCCACGCCGTAGACGACGTCCGGCGATCCACCCAGGGAGCCGAAAACCGGGAGCCCGCTGCGGGTGCGGTCGATCGGGCCCGTCCACCGGTGGGTGACGGGAACGTCGTCGAGCATCGGATACGTGCGCCGCAGCCCTTTCTCCGCCTCGGCCGCGTAGGGAGCCTCGCCTTCGAAGCCCGCCCCGACGCGGCCGCCGATCGCCAGCCGGCCGCCGCCCTTGCCGAACGCGATCCTGCCGTCGTCGGTGGTCCGGTAGTAGTGCACCAGGTACCTCGAGTCGGCGATGGACATCCCGTCCGTCCATCCGATCTCCGTCAGGCGATCCGGAACGGGCGCCGTCGCGACCACATCGCTGCCGATCACGAGTACCCGCCGGCGGATCTCGGCAAACCGCACAGCCCAGGCGTTCATCGCAAGGACCACGCGGCCGGCTCGAACCGTGCCCTGCGCGGTCCGCACGAGCGGCCCCGGGCCGCCCCCCGGAGCAGCGTCGGCGCGGTCGAGCGCGGTCATCGGCGAGCGCTCGAAGATCCTGATGCCGCGCTCGAGCGCGACGCGTCGGATGCCGCGCGCGAGCAGGGCCGGCTGGACGATCGCCGCCGTTCGCTCGAAGGCGCCGCCGACGTGCACCGGGGAGCCCGTCCTCGCTGCGATCTCCCGGGGAGGGAGCTCCTCGAACGGCTGCTCCCCGTAGCGCGCGAGCCCGTCGATCATCGGACGCCAGTCGCCCATCTGGCTCTGGTTCGTGGCCGCCCAGACGTACCCGTCCATGTGGAAGCCGGCGTCGATCCCGTTGTCCGCGCAGAACGCGCCGATCGACTCGACGCCCGCCGCCGAGGCGCGGCACAGACGCCGGGCCTCGTCGATGCCGCCGAGCTTGGCGAGAGAGGCGAACTTCGGCCACCAGGTCAGCACGAACCCTCCGTTGCGGCCGCTCGCGCCCCCGCCGCAGACATCGCCCTCGACGACGGCGACGTCGACCGATGGATCGATCTCCTTGATCCGCAGCGCGGTCCACAGGCCGACGTACCCGCCGCCGACGACGCACACGTCCGCTCGTTCGTCGCCGACCAGCGGGGCCGCGTCGGTTTCGCCGTCGCGCGCGAGCGCTTCCTGGAGCCAGAGGCTTCGCACGGCGTGGAGCCTACGACGGCGGAGGCTGGCGAACCGGGCGCCCCCGCCCGACGCGGAAGAGCGGCGGCCGCCGGGCGCGGATTCCCCGGTCGGACGTCCACGGAGCCGTCGGCGCGCTCACGAAGGCCGCCAGCTCGAGCAGGACCGTGTCGTAGTTGACCCGCCACCCCGCGAAGTCGATCCAGGCGCGCTCGCGGTCGGGCTTCATCGGGACGCCCTCGGTCGCCAGGTAGTCCCAGGCCTCGTCGAACTCCTCGCGGGTCACCGAGATCTGCTCGTCGGGGTAGTGGGGGTCGATCGGGTACGGGATCGCGTAGAAGTCGCAGATCCGTTGCAGCGCGAGGTATCCGGCGCGAATGGCGAACTCCGCGGTCGCCTCGCGGGGAACGTCCACCGCGGCCGACATCAGCGACGCTCCGTCCAGCACGGCCCCGGCGGCGGTGATCCACGAGTGCTCGGGCTGCGGAGAGCGGAAGAACGTCAGGGTGGGGAAGGACGTGTGCGACTCCTCGACGTCGACGAACCAGCCCTCCCACCGCTTCCAGAAGTCGGACAGGCGGACCAGCTGCTCCATGACGAAGAAGAAGCGCACCAGCCGTACGCCGCTCGGCGGCGACCCGGCGCGGACCTCGAGGGCGGTCACGAGCCCCTCGCGTCGCTGGAAGGCGGCGTAGATGCTCGGCAGATACGTGATCAGCATGGCCAGGAGGATCAGGCCCATCGCCGCCTCGGTGAACGCGACGATCACCGCGCCGATGTCGCCCGGCTCGAGGAACCCGAGGGTGAGCAGCGACGAGCCGGAGATCCGGAAGGCCTCGCCCAGCGCGTCGCCCTCCATGCCCCAGTAGATGAGCGTGTAGCCGAGCAGGACGAGCGAGATCCAGACGACCAGCAGCAGCAGGAGTCCGATCGGTCCGTACAGCGCCAGGATCCGGTCGCGTCGCTCGTAGGGCGCCGTGGGGCGGGCGCGCAGGTTGAACACGGCCCGAAGGGCGACGAACACCACCCGCGTGATCCTCGCCGGGACACCGCGGGGCAGGATGACCGTGCGCACGGCCGAGGAGAACGTCGCGGCGACGACGAACACGCCGGCGACGATGGCCACGATCCGAAGCACGATCACCCGAGCACCCCCGACACGATGCGGTGCCGAACCCTCAGGCGCCCAAGCCTATTCCACGATCCTCGCCGTCACCCGGGACCGGGGCGCGCGCGGAAGCGCCCGGGCGCGGCGGTCGTCCGCGCCCGAGCGCCGGGCCGACGTGGTGCCGGAGGGTCAGCTCCTCGGGTCGGGCATCGTCGGCGGCGAGGTGACGGGGGCCGGGACGAAGCTCTTCGCGAGCGAGGCCGCGTCGTCAGTCGAGTCGGTCACGCCCGAAGCGGTGACGATCTCGATCCCGTCCACGGTCCCCTTCGGGTACTGGGGGAAGGCGTCGGTCTCGATGGTCGTCCTCCACGCGAGCAGCTGTTCGCTCGACGGATCGAACCAGTACTCCTCGTGCGTTCCCTGGACCTGCAGCCGGAGCAGGATGCCCGGACGGCCCACCGGGTCGATCGAGTTCTGCACGACGTCGATGCCGGGGAGCTGCTTGGCGACCTCGAACAGCGCCGCCTTCAGGGCGGGCGTCGCATTGGGGCGATTGATCAGGTCTTGGATCGCGAACCACACCGCGAGCTGCGCGGGGAGCGGCTGCCCCGGACTGTCGGACATCGACGGCTCCGGCGAGCGGCCGGTCGGCGCGCTCCGGTCCTGCAGCTGGGTCAGCAGGGTGGCCGGGTCGGTCGACAGGTAGCTGATGTCGCCCGTGTCGGTCGGGTAGTCGCCCGCGGCGTAGGTCTTGTCGCTCGGGGCGATGTCCGGCGGTGTGTGCCCCATCTGCTGGATGAACGTCTGCCGGTCCGCGGGGGTGAAGAAGTCGTTCGCGTCGACGGTGGCGTCGCGGCCGGCGCCGTCGGCCCGGTACCAGCTCTGCTCGGTGAACCGGTCCACGTACAGGGGCCAGCCCCGGCCGTCGCCCGACGGGCCGTACGTGTACGAGATGGTCTTCTCGTACGCGAACTGGTTCGCGCCAACCGACAGGTCGGTGCCGGCGGCGCTTCGGATCCTTCCCTTCCCGCTCGACGCGTCGTGCGGGCGGAACGCGAGCAGGACGCCGCCGATCGCGACGGCCGCGACCGCGAGCGACAGCGTCGCGGCGGTCACGCGTCCCCGGCGGGCGCGGCGCGCCCGCCGCCTGCGCAACCGATCGAACGCGTCGGGGGGAAGCTCGGGCGCCTGGCGTCCGGCCCGGCTCAGGTCGTCACGGAGATCGTTCATCGGTCGTCTCCCATCTCGTCTCGTAACAGCGCGCGTCCGCGCGCGGCCAGCACGCGAACGGTGGAGGGGCGCACACCGAGCGCCCGGGCGGCCTCCGCCGACGACATCCCCACCAGGTCGACCAGCACGACCGCGGCTCGCTGCGCCGGCGTCAGCCTGCCCATCGCACGCACGATCGCGTCGCGGTCCTCGACCGTCGCGATCGCGTCGTCGGCCGGCATGGTCCCGATGGTTCGGCGAAGCGCGGTCAGCGCTCTGCGGACACGGCTGCGATGGAGGTTCATTGCGGTGCGGAAGAGGTACGCCTCCGGCCGCTCCATCGCCGAGACGCGCGCCCAGCGCTCCCAGACACGGACGAAGGCGTCCTGCATGACCTCCTCCGCCTCGTGGCGGTTGCGAGCGACCAGCCACAGCGCGCGGTACAGCGGCACGTGCCACGTCTCGAAGAAGGCCTCGAAGCTGCTGGGATCGAGTTCGTGCCGGACCGTCGACGGGGGCGCGCTCGCGGCCGGCTCGCTGCCGGTCGGTTGCCTATCCCGCTCCGCCGGAACGGAGAGCCCCTGCGGGAGCGGTCGCTTCCGAACGGATCGTGCTTCCACGGAAGTCTTCATGGTCGACCTCATGAACGCCCCGGGGCGCTCTGTCGTTTACGCGCCGGGGTAGTCTGACCGGGATATGCGCGTCGCGCTCTGTCAGATGAACACCGGCGACGACCCCGAGGCCAACCGGAAGCTGGCCGGGGAGTTGCTGGACGCGGCGGCCGAGGGCGGCACCGACCTCGCCGGCCTGCCGGAGGTCTTCACCTACCTGGGACGGACGTCCCGCCACGCGGAGATCGCCGAGCCGATCCCAGGCCCCACCAGCGAGTGGCTGCGGGAGACCGCGCGCCGCCGCGCGATGTGGATCCTCGGGGGGAGCTTCCTGGAGTCCGACGTCGGCGGCATCTTCAACACGAGCCTGCTGATCGATCGGCGGGGCGAGGTCGTCGCGCGCTACCGGAAGATCCACCGCTTCGACGTGGACCTCCCCGGCCAGCCGTCGATCCGAGAATCGGCGACGGTCGCGGGCGGCGCCGACGTGGTCGCCGCCGACACCGAGTTCGGCGTCGCAGGGATGACGATCTGCTACGACCTGCGCTTCCCCGAGCTGTACCGCGCGCTCGCCGACCGCGGGGCGGTGCTGCTGTTCGTTCCCGCCGCGTTCACGCTCGAGACTGGGCGCGACCACTGGGAGGTCCTCCTGCGTGCGCGCGCGATCGAGAACCAGGCCTTCGTGGTCGCGCCGGCGCAGTGGGGCGCGTGGGGGCGGCCCGAGGACAATCGCCGTTGCTACGGCCGGTCCCTGGTGGCCGATCCGTGGGGGACGGTCGTCGCGACCGCCCCCGACGGGGTCGGCGTGACGTTCGCCGAGCTCGATCTTGCGGCCGTCGGGCGTGTGCGCGAGCGGCTGCCCGCCATCTCGCATCGCCGCACCGACGTGACCGAGCGCCGCGACCCGTAGGTTCGTCGCCCTCCACGGCGGCGTGTGGAACCTACTCCTCGCCGAGGTATGCCTTGCGCACCTGATCGTTGCCCAGGAGGCGGTCCGCGTCGTCGTGGAGGACGATCTCGCCCGATTCCAGCACGTAGCCACGGTTGGCCACCTGGAGCGCCATGTGAGCGTTCTGCTCAACCAGGAGCACGGTGGTCCCCTGCCCGTTGATCTCCCGGACGATGTCGAAGATCTTCTCCACCATCAGCGGCGCCAGGCCCAGCGAGGGCTCGTCGAGCAGGAGCAGATCGGGCTGAGTCATCAGGGCCCGGCCGATGGCGAGCATCTGTTGCTCGCCCCCAGAGAGTGTTCCGCCGGCCTGGGACGACCGCTCTCGCAGGACCGGGAACAGCGTGAACACCCGCTCCATCGACTCGTGACCCCGCTTCCGCGCGTCGCCCCCGTTCTTGGCTGCGTACAGGCCCATCTCCAGGTTCTCCTGGACGCTCATCCGCCCGAAGATCCGCCGGCCCTCAGGAGACTGGCCGATGCCGAGCGTCACGATGCGGTGGGCCGGAAGGACGTCGATCCGCTGTCCACGGAACACGATCGTGCCGCTCGTGGGGCGCTTCAAGCCGGAGATCGTCTTCAGCGTGGTGGTCTTCCCGGCGCCGTTCGCCCCGATGATCGTCACGATCTCGCCCTCGTCCACGGACAGCGCGATCCCCTTGACCGCCTCGATGCCGCCGTAGTGGATGTGCACCCCAGCGAGCTCAAGGATCGCCATCGGACTCCCCGCCATTCCGATCGGCGTGCATCGCATGCCCGCTCTCCTCGGCAGCGCCACGACCCAGGTACGCCTCGATCACACGAGGGTTCGCTTGCACCTGCTCGGCGGTCCCGTCGGCGATCTTCTCGCCGAAGTCGAGCACCGCGATGTGGTCGGAGATGCCCATGATCACCTTCATGTCATGTTCGATCAGGAAGATGGTGATCCCCGCCTCCCGGACCGAATGGATCAGCTTCATCAACGAGGCCTTCTCCGATGGGTTCATGCCGGCAGCCGGCTCATCCAGCAGCAGCAACGTGGGCTCGGTTCCGAGTGCTCGGGCGATCTCCAGACGGCGCTGATCGCCGTACGCGAGATTCTTGGAGAGTTCGTTGGCGTAGCGGGCGATCCCGACGAATTGCAGGAGCTCGGCCGCGCGAGACTCGGTGACGCGCTCCTCGAACCTCTGGTACGGCGTCTTCAGCATGGCGCGACCCACCCCGGCCTTGTTGTGGGCGTCGATTCCCACCATCACGTTCTCGAGCGCCGTCATGTTCGGAAAGAGACGGATGTTCTGGAAGGTCCGCCCGATCCCGAGCCGAGTGATCTGGAACGGCCGGCGGGATCGCTTCACGAGCGGGAAGTACGGCACCCGGACCTTGGCCAGCAGCTCGACACCCCGGAACTGGATGGAGCCGGCCGTCGGCGGATAGATGCCGGTGACCATGTTGAAGAACGTGGTCTTCCCGGCGCCGTTCGGGCCGATCAGGGAGAACACCTG
>Ga0066903_100006939_pt1 | contig 10173 bp, 6 predicted proteins | sample PanSoiMetaGPlot1_FD_67491 | JGI IMG/M metagenome (GOLD analysis project Ga0066903, IMG submission 67491) | Tropical forest soil microbial communities from Panama analyzed to predict greenhouse gas emissions - Panama Soil - Plot 1 (version 2) | ecosystem: Environmental > Terrestrial > Soil >... | reverse complement strand
ACATTTTCATGGTACAGACATTCAGATGCGGTTTCTCAGGACCGGGCCGAGACCTCCGCCATGCTGTCCGCGGACTGTGTCACGCCTGGCAGGCGCAGCCGGAACGTCGTGCCGACCCCGACCGTGGAGTCAAAATCCACCGATCCATAGTGCCATTGCATGATCTGGTAAGTCTGAGCCAGCCCGATTCCGCTCCCGCCCTTCTTGGTTGTGAAGTACAACTCGAACACCTTTTCCTGAAGCTCGGCAGGAATTCCACTGCCTTGGTCGCGAATTTCGACGAGAACAGTCTCATCCTGGCGCTGCGCCCCTAGGGTGAGGGTTCCGCCCTGTGTCATCGCTTGAACACCATTAAGGACCAGATTCAGGATTGCCTGTTTCATGAGATCCGGATCGACTCGGACAATCAAAGCATCATCCCAGAAACCCTGGGCAACGCGTACTCCGTGCTGCGCGGCATCGGGGCCGGCAAGAAGCGAAACCTCTTCCAGGATCTTGCGCATATCAACTTCCTGCAGGTGAAGGTCACGAGGCCGAGTGAAATCGACGAGGGTCTGCACGACGCGGTCGAGACGATGGATCTCGCTGCCGATCACATCCATGTGGCGCTGGGTATCGGGATCGACCTGCTTCAATTTGTTGTGCAGCAGTTGCAGGTGCAGAACGATGGCATTGATCGGATTCTTAACCTCGTGTGCGACGCCGCGGGTCAGCCGGCCCGCCGCCGAGAGACGGCGCGAGGTCTCGATTTCATCCTCAATACGGCGCACGGATTCAACGTCTCGCATGATGAGCAAAGCGCCAATCGGCGTACCCTTCTCTTGAATGAAGTCCAGCGAGACCTGAACTCGACGGTTGTCGGCGGCATCAAACTCATACTGGGCCAACTGGCGTTGCTGCAGGAATGCGGGTAGAACGACTGCGCCAAGAGGAGAGCCGTCGGAAAAAATTTGCTGAGCGGTGCTTCCGAGAATCTCCCTTCGGGGACGCCCGAGGAACTTTTCAGCCGAAGCGCTGACCAGCACAACGCGGAAATCCTGCGTGAAGAGCATGAGGCCGTCCTGCAGCTTCGCCATGACCTGTTCTACGTTGTCCTTGAGAGCCGAAAAGATTTGATTGGTGTCGCGGATCTGACGGCCCAGATGGGCGATCTTCAGCGAGACAAGTCCGACCTCATCATCGGAGTCATCCTGAGGCGGCATCTCCGGCTCACCGGCGACCGCGCTGTCAAGATTCGCGGCGATCCGTTTCAGAGGTCCCAATGCAATGTTGGAAATAACGGCCGATAACACCAGCGAGCAGAAAACCGCGACTACACAAAAAAACGCTGCTTGCTGCAGGCGTGGCGTTAGTTCGTTGCGAAGAAAGACCGTATTGACCCCGACGCGGACGCTGCCGAACGGTTCTCCGGAAAGTTGCAGGGGAATGCTGACATCGTAGACCGTGCCGCTGCCGTACAACATGTGCAATTGACGGCGAAACCCGGCATCACGCAACACCATCAGGTCAGGCCGAGCCGGAATCGGTTTGCCGTTCAGGGCCGGATTCGTGTCAAGAATGGCTACTCCCGTAGGATCTACGATCGCGGCGTCGTAAATGATGTGAGAGTTGCTGACCAGCGACTCCAGCATGTCGTTCAGGTTGGTGTCGGTTTGCAGGAAATCGGTAACTGCCGCGCGAAACGCTTTCGGATTTGCCGTGTCGACGCGGGTGCTGGTCAGGTCCGGGACAGCTTTGGAGGCAGCGTACTCCAGCTGTCCGGTAATCGTGGATGCGGTTTCGTCCGCCCACAGCAACCTCTGCTTCAACATCTGAGCGAGATAGACCCAGGAGAATCCGAACGCCAGCGCCGTTATGAGCGTCGTGATGGCAAACACGATAATGGCTTTGCGGCTCATGAAATGCGGCTTTGGTGAGATGCGCCTTTCAGGTAGTACGCTCACGTACAGCGCGTATCGGCGTGCTCACTTCGGCCAACCGAGTGTCGCCCAAAACCCGCCGGCAGGCACGTGTTCTCTCGACATCCCTGATCGGGACGATGCCGGAACATCTATTCCTCGGAGGCCAGTACTGGATCCGCCGCTCGCCCGTATTCCTTCAATTTATTATGCAGGGTCTTGAGGCTGATGCCGAGAATCTCTGCGGCGCGGGTCTTGTTGTTATTGGTCGCCTGCAGCGTCTTGAGGATGAGCTGTTTCTCAGCCTCTTCCACCGTTGTCCCTACCCCCAGGTGCACCGCATCCGGATCGTGCACCGGCGGACGAAGAACCTGTCCGAACCCGGGAGGAAGATGCTTGGTCTCAATCAGGCCTCCCTCACAAACAATCACCGCTCTTTCCAGTGTGTTACGCAACTCGCGCACATTGCCGGGCCAGGAGTAGTTCTGGAACAGATTGAGCACGGCTTCGCTGACGTCGGCAACTTTGCGATCGTGCTTCTGGCTCATTTCCGCCAGCAAGGATTTGACCAGCTCGCGGATGTCCTCCTTGTGCTCACGCAAAGGCGGCATGTGCACATTGAACACGTTGAGGCGATAGTAGAGATCCTGCCGCAGTTCGCCCTGAGCGACTGCCTCGTCGGGAACCTTGTTGGTCGCCGCGAGTACCCGCACATCGACCGAAGTCTCCACCTTGCTGCCGAGGCGGCGCAGCTTGCGATCCTCAAGCACCCGCAGCAGCTTCGCCTGGGTCGCGACCGGCATCTCGCCGATTTCGTCCAGTAGAAGCGTTCCGCCCTCGGCCAGTTCGAAGCAGCCCGTCCGTCGCTCCAAGGCGCCAGTGAAAGCGCCTTTCTCATGCCCGAAGATTTCACTCTCGATCAGAGTCTCAGGGATTGCCGCGCAGTTGATGGGAACAAATGGCTTGTTCCGCCGAGGACTCAAGTCATGGATGGTCCGCGCCACCAATTCCTTCCCCGTGCCGCTGGCTCCAGTGATCAGCACCGACGCGGTACTGGGAGCCACCAGCTCGATGAGACGAAAGATTTCTTGCATTTGGGACGACGAACCCACGAGACGGCCCAGTGCGCCCTTATCGCGAAGACTGCGGCGCAGGGACTCGTTTTCCGTGCGGGTCTGAAGGATCTCGGTAATATTGCCCAGGATGGAACGCAGACGTCGGAAGTCGATGGGCTTTTCAATATAGTCCTGCACTCCGAGGCGCCCGGCGTGAAATGCGGTCTCAGTGGTTTTTTGAGCGGTGACCATCACGACCGCGACCGATTGGGAAAGATCCGCCAGTTTTTCGACAAGCTCCATTCCGTCCATGCGCGGCATCTTCACGTCGGTGATCACGATGGCAGGAGCGAACGCAGCCACCTTGTCCAGCGCCTCGAGGCCATCGGCGGCCGTGTCGGTACGATACCCCCAGCTCGAAACCAATTCGGCAAGCCCGGTGCGCTCGTTCTCTTCGTCTTCAACGATCAGAACACGTTCTTGAGGCATAGGTTCACGGACTTCTTTATTATTCAGGTTGTACAGCAGAGCCGCAACTCCGATGAAACCATATCATTTTGAGATGCGTCGAACCGGCGGTACTCAGATGCGTCATCCGGGGAAGATGCTGTAAGGGTGATGTTTCCCCTTTCGGCGGACGTGTGCTTGCTGTAGAATCTCCTGTTTTCCAAGATGACCAATCGATTCGCTGTATCAGGCCTCGTCATTCCGTTCGTTACACTGGAAAGTTCGCTGTGGATTCGATTCGGAGGATTCTATGTCCCTACGTCTGCAAACGCGCCGTAGAAGCGTGAGTGTTGCAGTGGCTTTGGCAATTGCGTTGTTCTGCTCTCCCATGTTCCTCAGTGCCCAGGATGAAACCCCGCCGAAGGTGGACCTGTTTCTTGGGTATCAGTGGTTGAACCCGGGTGGGACTGTTCCGGTCGGCTCCAATCCACCTTTCCAACCACCTCCGCCTCCGGTGTTGACGCGGCTGCCCAGCATGCCGATCGGGTATGGCGTAACCGGGACTTATAACTTCAGCAAGATTTGGGGCCTCTCGGTCGACGTGGGCGGAAATTTCCAGGACAAAGCCAATGAAAGCACCATCTCTGTCGGACCGCGTGCAATGTGGCGAGGTGACCATGTCAACCTCTTCGCTCATACCATGCTCGGTTTAAACCGGCTCAGCCCCAAAGACGTGCATTCGAGCAATGGTATCGGCGCCATTCTCGGAGGCGGCATTGACATCCCGCTCGTCAAATCCATCACTTGGAGAGTCCTCGAGGCCGACTATGTGCTGGGACGACACAACTTCAGCGACTTAGTACCGGCTTCCAACTCGCACGATCAACGGCCCGTGTTGGATGGCGTTCGGCTGCGCACCGGTGTGGTTCTCAATTTCGGCGGCGCACCGGAAATCCCGGTTGCGGCCTCGTGCTCGGTCGACCACAGCGAAGTGATGGTTGGCGAGCCCGTGCACGCAACCGTCTCTCCCACCAACTTCAATCCGAAGCATACGTTGACCTACAGCTGGTCGAGCACAGGCGGAAAGCTTGAAGGCAAGGATACGACGGCCAATATCGACACTAACGGCCTGGCCGGCGGCAACTACACGGCTACGGCTCGGGTTACGGACCCCAAGGCCAAGAAGAACAATGAGGCGAGTTGCACGTCGAACTTCACGGTAAAGGAGCCTCCGAAGAACCCGCCGCAGATTTCCTGCTCCGCTAGTCCAACCAGCGTGCAAACCGGGTCTCCCTCGACCGTCACCTGCACCTGCACGAGTCCGGACAACGTGCCGGTGACGGTGGGTGGGTGGACAGCTACGGGTGGCAGCATCTCCGGATCCGGCAACACCGGCAATCTGAACACCACCGGAGCGCCTGCGGGCACTGTGACAGTGAACGCAACCTGCACCGATTCGCGCGGCTTGACAGCTTCCGCATCCACTTCTGTGACGGTGGAGAACCCGCCGCCGCCACCGCCGCAGGCGAGCAAGCTGAACCAGTGCGACTATCCCAACAAGGTGAAACCGTGGCGTGTCGACAACACTTGTAAGGCCATGCTGGACGACGCTGCCTTGAAGCTCCAGCAAGATCCTGAAGCCAAGCTGGTTGTCGTCGGCAACGCTGATCCTCAAGAAAAGCGCAAGAACGTTGCTGCCGAGCGCGCGGTTGACGTTAAGGCTTACATCTCGGGCGGCGAGGCAAAACAGAATATTGATCCGAGCCGTATTGAGACACGGACGGGGAACGCTGGAACGACCACTTCCGAGCAGTGGATTGTCCCCTCGGGCGCCACTTTCCCCGACGCCGCCAACACGACTCCGGTGGATGAGACGAAGGTGAAGCCGATTCCGGATCATCCGAAGCCGGCCAAGAAAGCTGCAAAGAAAGCTCAGTAAGCCAATCAGATGTGCAGTCCAAGGCCGGTGGGACAACCCCACCGGCCCTTTTTTCGTCTGTTCTTCGGTAACTTGCCGTGTTCGTGCTAGGCTGTCAGTCTCTTGTGGACAGGCGAATACCGTTCGCAAGGGGTCAATCTACGCTTATGAACTGGGGCTTTGTCCGCAAAAGTTTGATGCTGTTATGCTTAAGCTTGGTGAGCACGGCGCTGCTGGCTTCCGGATCCTGGCAAGTGCTGGGTCCTGACGGCGGCGACGCACGCAGCCTGGCTTACGATTTCCACAATCCCGACCACATGCTGCTCGGCACGAGCACGGGTCAACTGTTTGTTTCACAGGACGCTGGCAAGAGCTGGTCGCATTTCGCCCGCTTGGGTGGAGACGACTACGTCCTGGATCATATTTCGATCGATCCCCACGATTCGAAGCGTATTTACGTCTCCGCATGGAGTGTTTCCAGCCAGCAGATCGGTGAAGTATTCCGCACTCGCGACGGTGGCAAGAACTGGGAGACACTCCCCGCCATGCATGGCAAGTCCATCCGTGCTATGGCTTTGTTCGCCAGCAATCCAAAGGTGATGGTCGCAGGAGCGCTCGATGGAGTGTTCCGCAGCAAGGATGGTGGCGACAGCTGGGAGAAAATTTCTCCGCCAAATCACGCGGACATCAAGAACATCGAATCGATCGCCATTGATCCCAAGGACTCCAATGTTGTTTACGCCGGAACCTGGCACCTGGCCTGGAAGACAGCCGATGGCGGCGACTCCTGGCAGCACATCAACAAGGGCATGATCGATGATTCCGATGTCTTCTCGCTCATTGTTGATCATTCCAATCCGTCGGTTGTATTCGCCAGCGCGTGCTCGGGAATCTACAAAAGTGAAACTGCCGGCAACGCGTTCTCCAAGATTCAGGGAATCCCATTCTCGGCGCGTCGTACCCGCGTTCTGCACCAGGATCCGACCAACGAAAACATAGTTTTTGCGGGCACGACTGAGGGGCTGTGGAAGACCTCGGATCTGGGCAAGACCTGGAAGCGCGTCAGCAATCCGGAAGTCGTTGTTAATGACATTTTGGTGGATCCGCGAGACTCCAACCACGTTCTGCTGGCCACCGACCGCAGCGGCGTGATGGCCAGCACCGACGGCGCCCAGAGTTGGTCCGCATCGAACAAAGGCTACGCACACCGGTACGTTTCGGCCTTGCTGGCTGACAACAAGGAAAACGACACGTTCTACGTTGGCCTGGTCAATGATCGCGAATACGGCGGTGTCTTCTACACGCGCGACGCCGGGCGCACGTGGCTGCAGCGCAGTGCCGGGCTGGGCGGGCGCGACATATTCGCCCTGAAGCAGGCCTCCAGCGGAACACTGGTTGCCGGCACAAATCGAGGCATGTTTGCACTCGATCGCAATGCTACCCAGTGGCGGCCGATGAACACCGTTATCGCCGAACAGGTGGTCAAATCCGCCAAAAAGGGCTCGAAGAAGACTGCGTCGACGACAATCAGCAAAAAGATTGGTGATCTTGATGCTCGCGTGAACGACCTGGACCTGGGCGCGCAGCGCTGGTGGGCAGCTACCACCCAGGGCATTTTCAGCAGTTCGGACCAGGGTAAGACCTGGAAGGGCGGACCTGTCATGCGGCAGAGCGATTTCGTTTCCGTCCGCGCGGATGGGTCGCTGATGGTTGCGGCCACGCGTTCGGTTGCGTTCGTCTCTCACGATTCAGGCGCAACCTGGAAGCAGGCAGGCCTCCCATCTTTCCTCGTTGGCATTCGTGGCACCGCGCTCACCCCGGACAAGAGCATCCTGATCGGGGCTCGCGAAGGCGCGTATCGCAGTGATGACGGCGGCACCTCCTGGGAGCACATCGTGAACGGATTGCCGAGCAAGGACATCACCTCGGTCAGTTTCGACACGTCCCGCAAGCGGTTGTTGGCCACCAGCGATTCGACGGGCGTGATCTTCGTCAGCATGGACAATGGTCATTCGTGGCAACGCGGCGCCGACGCAGGTTATCCGCTGCGCCGGGTTAGTGTCGTCGGTGGTCGCTTCATCGCGGCAACGCCATTTGACGGTGTCGTGCTGCAACCCGGCGACGGCAATATGAGTGCCGCTGCCGACGCCGGATCGAACTGAGTTTTCCGACGAATTTTTCCAGCTCATAGGGAGCGGCCAAGTCGCTCCCTCTTTTTTCGTGCCCAGAGGTCAGAACTCGGCATGGTCTGAAGCTCGCTATTTCATGCCTCGGCAAATACTACATGCCGAGCACCCGAAATAGACGAATAACCTCTTTGTTTTCAAACGGGGAGATGGAATTTGTCGTGCCTGCTCAAGGGTACAACTATTCAGCGGAGCGTCAATGAGATCCACTGGGAAGGACTGGATCGGAGTAGTCCTGCTGGCTTCCATTTGCATGTTCGGTTGTGGCAAAGCCACCGGGGTTCCAAGCAAGGACTCGGTGAACGCAAGTGGAAAACAGCTACTTCCGTTCGAGCGTGAGCCGCAGAGCTCACATCTTTCACCTGCCCCTACGCTCGTTCCGAGCCTTACTCGACTTCCCACTGGCACTCCGGTCACAATTCGCCTCCAGGGCACAATCTCGAGCGTCTCGTCCCATGCAGGAGAAACGTTCCAAGGAACGCTCGACGAGCCGATAGTGATTGACGGTCAAACGGCGGTGGCCCGGGGCGCGCAGGTCACCGGAAAGGTCCTTGCGGCTAAAGCTTCGGGGCGCCTGCAAGATCCGGGGTACATTCGGATTGCTTTGGTATCGATAGATGTAGATAGCAAGCCGGTCGCGATTGAAACCTCGAGCATCTTCGCGAAAGGTGGATCGCACGAGAAACACAACCTGGCCATGATCGGCGGCGGGACCGGCGCAGGTGCGCTCATCGGCGGGCTGGCAGGCGGTGGCAAAGGCGCCTTGATCGGCTCTTTAGTGGGTGCGGCAGGCGGCACGGGTGCGGCTTACGTTACTGGGAAAAAGGACGTGGCGTTTGCGCCCGAGCGGCAGCTCACGTTCCGACTCGCCCAGCCCGTCGATTTGCCCTGAGCCAGGATCTTCTTCTCCAAGAGTCGCGACCGCCTCCCCGATCATCCCCCGAAATTCCGGAATTCAGTAGCCCGTCGCAATGTCACATTCGGACGTGACGCTACGCACTTAGGTTCCCGGGACGAATCCCTACAATTCCCAAAACAGGTGATGTGTCCCCGTTATGGGAAGGGGTGCGAGCTGCTTTTCCCGTTTGGAACGACGGTGGCTTCTCCCCGCGCTGCCAAGGACTCCGGTGTGCGGAAGGAGCATTCCTTGAGTTCAACCGCGACAAAAGCCGACCACCCAATCACACTCGGACAAAAGGTGGCACTGGCGGGATTGATTTCGAATCGGAGGGCGACGATATTGCTGGTTGACGGCCATGAAAGCGCGCGCAGTTCTCTGCAGCGGGTGCTGCGAAACAGCGGATTTCGAGTATTAACCGCGTCAACTGGCAAGCGAGCTCTGAAGATCTTCTCCGATCACTCCGCGGAAGTGGATCTGTTGATTGCCGACGAAATGATGCCGGGCATGAGCGGACGAGAACTGGCCCGCACCCTCTGCACCCAGAAACCGGAGCTTCGGGTCATGATCACGTCGGGCCTTCAGGAAGCTCCTCCTGGTGATGGCGCCTTTGCGCTGATCCGTAAACCTTTTGACAGCCAGGCGATTGCGGAAAAAATCAGCGGGGTCTTGGATTCCAGGAGACGAATGCCATGTTAGCCACCGAGCCATTAGCCAGCCAGATGCAGCCGATCGAAGGTGCTAATTTTCTCAACCTGCTTGTTGTGGACGACGATCGGGCCGTTCGCGAAGCCTGCCGCGCGGTTGCCATTCCGCTCGGTTTCAACACGCAAGTGGCGGAATCGGCCGAGCAGGCCTACCGCATGCTCGATAGCCACGGCATCGATGTTGTGTTGCTGGACTGGAAGCTCCCCGGCACCGGCGGGCTGGAAGCGCTGCACACGATTCGGGGCCAGCGTCCCGAGGTGCTCGTCGTTGTCGTGACCGGCTACGGCACCGTGCAGTCCGCTGTTCAGGCCATGAAGGACGGAGCCTACGATTATGTAACCAAACCACTCAGCATGGAGGAACTCCGCCTCCTGCTGGAGCGAGTTGCCTCCCATCTCCGCCTGAAAACGGAGAATCGCGTTTTGCGCGAGACCATCCGTTCTCGGCAGGGCTTCGGAAACATCGTGGGCCGCGCACCGGAAATGGAGAGACTCTACCGCATCATCGCCAAGGCCAGCCAGAGCACCCATCCGGTCCTGATTTTGGGCGAGAGTGGGACGGGGAAAGAACTGGTGGCAAAGTCCATTCATTGCAATGGCCCCTTCCGGACCAAGCCTTTCATTCCGGTGGACTGCGGATCGCTCGTCCCGACTTTGATCGAGAGTGAGTTGTTCGGTCACGTGCGCGGCGCCTTTACCGGTGCAACTCACCCGAAGGATGGTCTTCTTGCGATCGCCGATGGGGGCACGGTTTTTCTTGACGAAATCGGAGAACTCTCCATTGACTTGCAGGCCAAACTTCTCCGTGCCATTCAGGAAAACGAAATTCGTCCTGTCGGCAGCGTGCGCCGTGTGCCCATTAACGTGCGAATCCTGGCCGCGACCAACCGCGACCTGGAGCAAGCGGTGGCGCGAGGCACCTTCCGCCGTGATCTCTACTTCCGCCTCAACGTGCTGACATTGCGCATTCCACCACTTCGAGAACGGCGGCAAGACATCCCCTTGCTCGCCAGCCACATTCTGGAACGCCTCGACCTTGAGATCGGAGTGGAGCACACAGTTTC
>Ga0066903_100006938_pt1 | contig 10174 bp, 7 predicted proteins | sample PanSoiMetaGPlot1_FD_67491 | JGI IMG/M metagenome (GOLD analysis project Ga0066903, IMG submission 67491) | Tropical forest soil microbial communities from Panama analyzed to predict greenhouse gas emissions - Panama Soil - Plot 1 (version 2) | ecosystem: Environmental > Terrestrial > Soil >... | reverse complement strand
ACCGATCCGCGAAGGGTGATGAGGGGCGCCGCTTGCACTGCAGCGCGTAGCTCGGCGTCGGATCGATACGGAATGTCGGCGACCTCGCGAGCCGCGATCGCGATAGGAATCGGATTGGCAAGCAAGTCCGGCGTGACGACGACGCGGTCATCGACGAGCCGGAACGTCCATCCATCGTAGACTTGCGGCTCCGCGATTCGATTGCAGAAAATCAACGAGATCAGATCCCCGATACGCACAAACCGATAGTCTGAACTCAGCTCGCTGGCATTCCTTCCACTGGCGTCGGTCAATTCGCTCCGCGCGACCTCCAACTCGGCGAAAAAGGCGGACCAGCTCCGGTCGCCCCGATAGCGGTCGTAGACGAACACCGCGTGGTGAGCCACGAGAGCCGCCGCCCACGTGTCGCGCTGCGCGAGACGACGAACCCCCCGCGGCCAGACGGCCTGCCGTGCCTCGATCGGAACGGTTACGAAGTCGAAGATGCGTCCGCTGGCCGGATCCACGGACGGATTGGCATCGAGCTCGCGCCACCCGTTGTCGTGTTCTCCAGTCGCCACCAGAATGGAGTCGCGGCGTGGAGCATCCAGAAGCGCCTGCCACTGTTCCATGATGCGTCGAGCCAGGGCTGCATGATCGGGTTGCGAAATGAGGTGGAGAAGCCCGGACGCCCGGCGGACGATCATCCTCCCGATTATCCCATCTCCGGTGGTTGAGACCGACCTGAGATCAGTGGACGAAATTGATCGCCACCGCAGGCGTGATCGTCGCAGCCGTATTGCGACCTGCCGGAATCACGCGCACGCCGAGAAGCACGCCAAGGTTCCGACTCCAGCTGTATTCGATCGCCGGCGCCAGGCCGAACGCCTCGGCCGAACCGGAGTCCATCTGGATAACAGACAGGTTCTGGCCGCTGCCTTCGCCAACACCGTTATACCCGGTCACGCGAGTGTTGCCGTCGCGGCGATAGGTGGCGTCTAGCGCGAGCACCAAGCTGCGCGTGAGGCTGTACTCCCAGGACGCGTCGACGAAGAGCGAGCGACCGGGCCTGGCCTGTCCGCGGAATCCTGTGCCGGTGCCGTAGACACTGACGTCTTCGACGTTCACGTCGTTTGAAAACGTCTGCGACACGTTCGCGCGCATGCGCAGAATGCGCCCGTTCGGCAACCAGAAGTACGTCTGGGCATAGAACGCCACGGTCGTGGCGTGGGCGCCGCTTCCCATGCCGTCGCTCGGGTGGTCGCCCAGCCGATCGTACTTTCCCGTCGGAAATGCTTCCTGCAGGACGATTGAGGTCGTGGGAATCCAATGGCCGGCGTGAAATTGAGTAAGTCGAAATTGAGCCAGCAGGCTGACATCGCCGAGCCTGACGCTGGAACTGTTCGGGCCCTCGCTCACTTCCGTGTAGCCCGTCGTTGGTATCACCCCGACAGTCACTCCGTCTGCGAGTCCGTAGAGCGCGTACGTGAGCGAGCCGAAGCCATTCGAAGACATTGCGCTCCGTCGGACCCCGGCGCTGTCGTAGTGGCCCACCACGGCAACATCGTAGAGATAGGGTTCGATGAGAAAGTGCCCGCGCGGCAGCGTGGCGGCCGATGGCGCCAGCATCGGACCTGTCCACCACGCATCGTCGGGCGACTGCCTGACGACACAAGTAGAAGGAGCCTCCTGGGCGTCGGCTAGAGAGGCCGTCAACGTCAGGACGGCGAATGTTCCCTGAAGCACCCTGCAGAAAGCCATGATTCCCGCACCGGTCCCGGATTCGAGCGTGCTCCAGAATGTGGTATTTTTGAAGAACCACTTTTTATGCAACTAGCGATACCAGTTTTCCGGCAGGACGGGTCGCTCTTCAGGCAGGTCTATCTCGGCTTGCGCGAAGCGATTCTGTCGGGTGCGCTCCGCAGCGGCGACAAGCTTCCTTCCACGCGAGATCTGGCCGAGCAGCTCGGCCTCTCGAGAACGGTTGTGCTGCAGGCCTACGACCAGCTGCTGGCCGAAGGGTTCGCAGTGGGCCGCGCGGGCTCAGGAACGTTCGTGTCGGCTGGTGTGGGCGTCATCCCGTTGGCTCGATCCGAAAGCTCCTTGATGGTGCGCCTGTCGCGTTTCGGCGCATCGGCTGTGACCGCGTGGTCGAGAGTCAACGTCCCGTCGCGGCGGACGCGGGTTCTTCCTTATGACTTTGCCTACGGGCGGAGCGATCTGGAAAAGTTTCCCTTTGCGATGTGGAGGCGCACGCTCCTGCGGTGTGCGCGAAACGCGCCAGTCTCGGAGCTCGACTACGGTCCGGCGGGCGGAAACGCGGCGTTGCGGGAAGCCATCTGCTCACACCTGCGGCGGTCACGCGCGGTCATGTGCGACCCGTCACAGGTGATCGTCGTCAACGGCTCACAGCAGGCGCTCGACTTGATTGCGCGGGTTCTCATCGAACAGGGCGATCGCGTCGCCATCGAAGATCCGAGCTATCAAGGAATGCGAGAGGTCCTTCGCGCCGCCGGCGCCCATCTGATTCCGGTGGCTGTCGATCGCGATGGCCTGAACCCGGGCAAGCTGCCTTCGGCTGCTCGGATAGCTTTCGTCACGCCATCGCACCAGTTTCCGACGGGCGCAACTCTGCCGCTGGCGAGACGGCTGGCGCTCCTGGAGTGGGCAACGCGCAAGGAGGCCGTGATCGTCGAGGACGACTACGATGGAGAGTTTCGGTACGAAGGACAACCGCTGGAGTCGCTGCATGGCCTCGACAACGCCGGACGTGTGATCTACATCGGTACGTTCTCCCGTACGGTCTTCTCGGCACTCCGGATTGGCTATGTCGTTGCGCCGAAGTCGATGGTAGGCGCCCTGACGTCGGCCAAGTGGCTCTCGGACCGCCACACGGCGACGCTCGAGCAGGAAACGCTCGCCGAATTCATATCCTGCGGGATGTACGAGCGTCATCTGCGTCGCGTGCGCCGCAGAAATGCGCAGCGGCGCCGAGCCCTGCTCGAGGGTATCCGTAAATACTTTGGCGACCGCGTTGAAGTGACGGGCGACGGCGCTGGAGCTCATGTCGTGTTGTGGCCACGCCGCCGCGCTTCAGAAGAGGCCATCGTCACGAGCGCCGCATCGCGTGGAGTCGGCGTCTACGGAATCTCGCCGTACTGTCTGAGGCGACCCTCGCGAACCGGGATCCTGCTCGGGTATTCACGTATGAGCGAGACGGAGATTCAAGAGGGTCTGAGACGACTGAGCGAAGTGTTCTGACGCGCCGTCAAGGGCGAAACGGCCGCGACAACTGGATAAAATCGGCGTGATAGAGTAACGCCGGTGTCGCTGGCCAGCCTGCCGCCGCTTCAAGTTCCGATCGACTGCGACACGGCTCGTTGCGGCATGAGGACATGACCGCAATGCTGCCCGAACGGATCGGCCACTATCGAGTACTCGAGCGCCTGGGCAGTGGCGGGATGGGTGTCGTCTACCGTGCCGAGGACACGCGGCTCGGCCGCCACGTAGCCATCAAGTCGATCGTCGAGGAGATTGAGCCCGGCGAGCACACGCCGGAGCACCGCCTCGAACGCATCTATCGTGAGGCTCGAGCGGCATCGGCGCTCAACCACCCGCACATTTGTACGATCTACGACATCGGCGAATTCAACGGACGGCCGCTCCTCGTCATGGAGCTCCTGGAGGGCCAGACGCTGCGCGATCGCCTCGCGGCCGGTCGGTTCGGACCAAACGAAGTGATCGAGTACGGGATTCAGATCGCCGATGCGCTCGACGCGGCCCATACGCACGGGATCATTCATCGCGACATCAAACCTGCAAACGTGTTTCTCACGGCTCGTCGCGAGGTGAAGCTGCTCGATTTCGGCCTGGCAAAGCAGACCAGCACCGCACCACTGTCAGCGGGCGGCGAAGGATTGGACGGCAACAGTGAGACGCACCTCACCACTTCGGGGTCGGTGGTCGGCACGGTCGCGTACATGTCGCCCGAACAGGCCCGGGGCGAGGCCGTCGACGCGCGGACCGATCTGTTTTCGTTTGGCGCACTCCTGTACGAGCTCGCGACCGGCCACCGTGCGTTTCCTGGCGACACGTCGGCAATCGTTTTCGACGCGATTCTGAACTGCCGCCCTACGCCGGCGGTCCGGCTCAATCCGACGGTGCCGGAGCCGTTGGCGGCCGTCATCGAGAAGGCGCTCGAAAAGGACCGCGACGTTCGCTATCAGTCGGCACGCGACATGCTGGCGGATCTCCGACGCGCCAAGCGCGACCTCGATTCTGGGCGCACGAGTGGACCGGCGCCCGGGCGCGGATCGACGACACGACGCGGCTTCGGATCGCTGGCAGTTCTGCCGTTCGCCAACGTCAGCGGCGACCCTGACGCGGAGTACCTGAGCGACGGCATCCCGGAGTCGATCATCAACAGCCTCTCGCAGCTGCCGAAGCTGCGCGTAGTGCCTCGCGCGACGGTCTTTCGATACAAAGGGAAGGGGATCGATCCACAGCAGGCCGGACGCGAGCTCAACGTCCGGACCGTGCTGACCGGCCGAGTGATGCAGCGCGGCGAGACGCTCATCGTGAAGACCGAGCTCATCGACGTCCTGAGCGAGTCGCAGTTGTGGGGCGACCACTTCAATCGCACGGTGTCGGACATCCTCACCGTAGAGGAGGAAATCGCGAAGCACATCTCCGACAAGCTGCGGATACAGCTCACCGGCGAAGAACGGAAGCGGATTGCGAAACGCGATACCGACAACCCAGCGGCGTATCAGTTGTACTTGAAGGGTCGCTACTGGTGGAACAAACGCTCCGAGGAGGGCACACGGCGCGGCATCGAGTTCTTCCAACAGGCGATTGCCGCAGACCCCCTGTACGCGCTCGCGCACGTCGGGCTCGCGGATTCGTACGTGCTCCTCGGGAATTGGGGGCTGGTCCGTCCGCGCGACACCTATCCCAAGGCGCGAGCGGCAGCCGAGCGGGCGCTGCAGATCGATCCGCATCTGGCAGAGGCACATACGTCGCTTGCTGTCACCCACGAGCGGTACGACCACGATGCAACTGCGGCCGAGCGCGAGTACCGGCGGGCGATCGATCTGAAACCGTCCTACGCGACGGCACATCACCGTTACGGCGTATTTCTCGCGACGAGATCCAGATTTGAAGAGGCGTCGGACCAAGTCGGTCAGGCGCAGACGCTCGATCCGCTGTCGCTCATCATCAGCGCGGACGTCGGCTGGATCGATTATCTGGCACGCCGGTACGACGACTCGATTGCGTCCAGCCAAGTGACGCTCGACATGGACCCGCAGTTCGCGCCGGCGCACTTGCACCTCGCAATGTCGTACATCCAAAAGCAACTCTTCCCTGATGCAGTCCGATGGGCCGAGTCGGGAGCCGCACTTGCGCCGGGTGTCGCGCCGTATACCGCAGTCCTGGGGTACGCGTACGGGGCATCGGGGCAAACAGACAACGCCCACGCATTGATCGACAGGCTGACGCACGACGCTGCCGGCCGTTACGTGTCGCCTCTGACGCTCGCGCTGATCTATCTGAGTCTCGGCAACTACGCAGCCGCGAACGATTGGTTCGATCGCGCCGTTGAGGATCGCTCCTTCTGGAACATTTTTCTCAAGGTGGATCCGATGTGCGATCCCATCCGGGGTGAGCCACGATTCGCAGCCGTCTTGAAGCGAATCGAGTCGCCCTCAGGTTGACGAAGAACGCGGCATCTCCACCACTGCCGGAAAGCGGTTGCCGATGAACGCCCTGTAGATCCACCCACCTATCATGCCGCCCAGGCACGGCGCCACGATGGGCACCCACCACCATCCCCGACCCGCCGTGAACACTTCGCGGCCCCAGCCCGCGACGAACGTGAACAGCCGTGGACCGAAATCGCGGGCAGGATTGATCGCATAGCCCGAATTGAAACCGAACGCCGCACCGATCAGGACGACGAGCAACCCGACGACGACCGGAATCAGACCAGCCGGCGGCGCAGAGTTGCGCGTGTCGGTGATCCCGAAGATGACGCCCACGAGTAGAGCCGTGCCGACGACCTGATCGATGAAGCCGCCGGGTACGACGCTCAGGAAGGGCTGCGGATACGTCGCCCAGATGCCAGCCGTGCCCAGCGGACCGAGGACGTGGCGGATGCCACCGTCGAACGCGTCGAGCGCCTCGTGATACGTGATGTAGACGATCGCCGACGCCGCAAACGCGCCCGCGAGCTGTGCGACCGAGTACGGCAGAACCTTGCGCCACGGCAGCTTGCCGTAAACGGCAAGCGAGAGCGTGACGGCCGGATTCAAGTGTGCGCCCGTGACGCCCGCCGACACGTAACACCCCATCGTCACCGCCAATCCCCACACGAGGTTGATCGAGAGATACGTGCCGGCCGTCTGCCTGCTCAACACGACCTGCGCCACGACCCCGACGCCGAAGACGATCAGCACGAACGTACCGAGAAACTCCGCCAGCAGTTCTCTGAACAAGCGTCGCTCCATCGCGTTCTCCAGGGGTATGCGTCGCAAATGCCGTAGCGTGGGCTTTCCACCGCCGCTAAAGCCTCGCGTTGGCGGCCCTGAAAGGACCGCCCTACGTTGATTTTGCGGCATTGTATAGTGGTCCTTCTTTTTCATGCCGTTCATCCTCGCGCTCGATCAGGGCACGACCAGCTCGCGGGCCATCGTCTTCGACCAAGACGGCGCCGTGCGGGCCGTCGCGCAGAAGGAGTTCACACAAATCTTCCCGCGGGCGGGCTGGGTCGAGCACGACCCGCACGAGATCTGGGCGTCGCAGATCGGTGTCGCGTCCGAAGCGCTCGCGCGCGCCGGCATTCAGCCGATCGATGTCGTGGCGATCGGCATCACGAATCAACGTGAGACGACGCTCGTGTGGGATCGCGAGACCGGCGATCCGATCCACCACGCGATCGTCTGGCAGGATCGCCGGACAGCCGACTTCTGCGAGCGGCTCAAAACCGATGGCGCCGGCGAAGCCGTCCAGGCCAAGACCGGCCTGCTCATCGACGCCTACTTTTCGGCGAGCAAGCTTCGTTGGCTGCTGGACCACGTGCCGGGCGCCCTCGCTCGCGCCAATGCCGGCAAGCTCGCGTTCGGGACGATCGATACCTGGTTGTTGTGGAAGTTGACGGGAGGCGAGCATCACGCGACCGACGTCAGCAACGCGTCGCGGACGATGCTCTTCAATATCCACACGCGGGAGTGGGACGACGAGCTTCTGCGGCTCTTCGGGATCCCGAGGAGCCTGCTGCCCGTGGTTCGATCGTCGAGCGAGGTGTACGGCTACGTCTCGCGGTCGCTCGGCCTCCAGCGGGTGCCAATCGCAGGCATCGCGGGCGATCAGCAGGCGGCCCTCTTCGGGCAGATGTGCCGCCGCCCAGGCATGTCGAAGAACACGTACGGCACCGGCTGCTTCCTGCTGCAGAACATCGGCGCGGCGCCGAAGCGGTCCACGCAGCGCCTCGTGACAACCGTGGCCTGGCAGATTGGCGACGATATGAACTACGCGTTCGAAGGCAGCGTCTTCATCGGCGGCGCCGTCGTCCAATGGCTGCGCGACAGCTTGGGGCTCATCCGACACGCTGCGGAGGTCGAGGCGCTGGCGTCGAGCGTTGCCGATAACGGCGGCGTGTACCTCGTGCCGGCGTTCGCGGGACTCGGGGCGCCGCATTGGGATCCGTACGCGCGCGGGACTCTCGTCGGCATCACGCGCGGGACGACGGCGGGACACATTGCGCTGGCCGCTCTCGAGAGCATCGCGTATCAGGTCGCCGATCTGCTCGACGCGATGCGCGCGGACGCCGGCGTGCCGCTGACCGAACTGCGCGTCGATGGCGGCGCGGCCGCGAACGACACGCTGATGCAGTTTCAGGCGGACGTGCTCGGCGTCCCGGTCGTCCGGCCGGCCGTCACGGAAACGACGGCGCTCGGCGCCGCGTATCTGGCGGGGCTGGCGGTCGGCTACTGGACATCTGCGGACGCCATCACCGGGCAGTGGCGCGTGGACCGCCGCTTCGAGCCGCGGATGGCCGCCGCTGACGCGTCGATTCTGCGACGTCGCTGGTCGGACGCCGTCGAGCGCGCGAAGGGTTGGGCGCTAAGTGCGTCTTGAAGCACCCTTGACTTGATGTACTTTTCTACGTAAAGTAGTTTGCGATGGCACCCAAGCGGCTACTCAATTCCTTCCTGGTCTTGGGGGCAGCGGGCATCCTGGCGATCGCGCTGCTGATCACGTTTCTCTGGCTCGAACGGACGACCGAAGCCGAGCTTCCCGCACCAACTGGCTCATTTGCCGTCGGGCGCACGATCTTCGACTGGCGCGACGACAGGACAGTGGATGCGCTGGCGCCGAAGCCGGACAGCCGGCGCGAAGTCCTTGTCTGGATTTGGTACCCGTGTGAGCCTCGTGCATCCGCCACGGCCGAGGATTACATTCCCGCTTACATCAGAGCGGCGGCCGGACCGGCCCGCGGCCCGATGCGCTTTGTCACGCGCGACGTATCGAAGGTTCACGCGCACAGCTTCCGCGACCCGAACGTCTCTCCGGCGCAGCCGACGTTTCCCGTCGTGATTCTGAGAGGCGGCGCTTCGGCCAATGTCACGAACTACACGACGCTTGCCGAAGATCTCGCCAGCCATGGCTACGTCGTCGCGGGCATCGATGCGCCCTACCGCACGAGTCTCGTTGTCTTTTCAGACGGCCGCGTGATCCGGAGGACGCCCGAGAACAACCCCGAGCTGTATTCGGGCGATGAGCTCCAGAGCGTCGGCAGGAAATTGATGGCGGCGTGGACCTCCGATATCGCGTTCGCGCTCGATCGCCTGGCACAATTGAACGCGTCCGATCCGTCAGGCAGGTTTCTCGGCCGTCTAGATATGACGCACGTCGGCGTGGTCGGCCACTCGTTCGGTGGCGCTCAGGCCGCAGAGTTTTGCCACGTTGACTCGAGGTGCAAGGCGGCGATCGATATTGACGGCGCGCCGTTCGGCCGTGTGATTCAGGAGGGCATTCACAAGCCGTTCATGTTTGTCTTCAGCAGCGAGGGCGACTTCTCGACGAATGCGGAACGCCGCCGGATCCTCGCCGATGTGCAATCGATTTACGAGCGTGTACCACTGAATGAGAGGGTGCGCGTCTCCATCCGAGGCGCCAACCACTTCACCTTCAGCGACGACGGTGCGGTCTTGAAGAGCTCGGTCGTGCGAGGGTTGCTGCGTCTGTTCGGCAGGTTGAAGATTGACGGACGCCGTCAGCTCGCGGTAACGGCGTACTGCGTCCACACGTTTTTCGACGCGTACCTCAGGAACAGCAGTCACTCGCCGCTCAGGATCGAGTCACCACAGTACCCCGAGCTCGAAGTGTTCGAATCGCCTCGCTGACCAGGCCGCGTCACAGCTCCGCCACCCAGCAGCCGTAGTGAAACGCGATAAGACGGTCCAACGGCGATCTGTGCACGAGCCCTGCGAGCGATGAACACGCTTATGGGATTCGTTCCCAGATCAGCACGAAATCGAACGTTTGCCCACCCATAACCATCGGCGGAGCCGACAACGAAAGGCGGGAGCCATCGAACTTGTAGTACCGCAGCTGGTCGCTCGCGACCCAATTCGGATACGACGCACCTCGCACGCGATGTGTCACGGTCTGCTTCTTCGAATCGATTGTGTAGGTACCGAAGTATGAGGTGTAGCCCTCGAATGCGGCACGTACTTCCGTGTCGGTTCCTCGAGCCGAGTCGTTTGCCGCGAACAACGGCCGGTCGTTGCTCATGACATGTGCGGACATGTTGCCAGCCGCATCGTAGATGAGTTGACCGCAGACGTGTTCGCCCAATGGGTACTGAATCTGGCCCTTCGAATCGCGTGCTTCGTACGACACCAAACGCCACGTTCCTACCAAATCTGCGGCGGACTGCGCTTGAGTGATGGTGGAAGCCATGATCAACGCACTGCGATGTCTTCTCGCGGTCGATCCTAGCACCTGTGTAGAAGTCGTGATTTTCAAGCCACTCGCCAGCGCCGATCCCAACTCGAATCGGTGCTCATGAACGAGGACGACCGAAAAACAGAACGTATCCGTCGGCGTCCTTCAGTTCAAATCCACGCAACCCATCATCGTCGTCTTTGAGTGGTTGAGAAAACTCGACATTGCGCGACGAGAATTCTGCTGC
>Ga0066903_100006936_pt1 | contig 10174 bp, 10 predicted proteins | sample PanSoiMetaGPlot1_FD_67491 | JGI IMG/M metagenome (GOLD analysis project Ga0066903, IMG submission 67491) | Tropical forest soil microbial communities from Panama analyzed to predict greenhouse gas emissions - Panama Soil - Plot 1 (version 2) | ecosystem: Environmental > Terrestrial > Soil >... | reverse complement strand
CGTGCGCTTGAGCTCGCCGATATAGGCCGTCACCGTCGCGCCGCCCGCAAGCGGTAGTTTGCGCGTGACCAGGTCGATCGCCTGGATGCCGTTGGTGCCCTCGTAGATGGCGGCGATGCGGGCGTCGCGGTAGTGCTGCGCGGCGCCGGTCTCTTCGATGTAGCCCATGCCGCCATGCACTTGCACGCCGAGGGAGGCGACCTCGCTCCCGATGTCGGTCGAAAACGCCTTGGCGACCGGGGTGAGCAGCGAGGCGCGCTCGTGGGCTGCCCGACGTGCCGCTTCATCCGGGCTGCGCTGCGCGCGATCGAGCGCGACGGCGGTCGCATAGGAGAGAGCGCGCGCGGCGCGAGTGAGCGCGCGCATGGTGAGCAGCATGCGCTTGACGTCGGGATGCGTGATGATCGGGCTTGAACCCGATTCCACGCCGGTTGCGCGGCCTTGTTTGCGCTCGCGCGCATAGGCGAGCGCCTGCTGGGTCGCGCGCTCGGCGATCGCAACGCCTTGCAGCGCGACTGACAAGCGGGCCTGGTTCATCATGGTGAACATGCAGGCCATGCCACGGTTCTCTTCGCCGACGAGGAAGCCAGTGGCTCCGCCGCGGTCGCCGTAAACCATGGTGCAGGTCGGGGAGGCATGAATGCCGAGCTTGTGCTCGATCGAATGGGCGCGGGCGTCGTTGCGTTGACCGGGCGAGCCGTCGGCGTTGAGCAGGAACTTGGGTATCAGAAAGAGTGAAATGCCCTTCGTTCCCGGCGGCGCATCGGGAAGTCGTGCCAGCACCATATGAATGATGTTGTCGGTGAGATCGTGCTCGCCATAGGTGATGAAGATCTTCTGTCCGATGATGCGGTAACTGCCGTCCGCCGCGCGCTCGGCCTTGGTACGCAAGGCGCCGACGTCCGAGCCCGCCTGCGGCTCGGTGAGCTGCATGGTGCCCATCCATTCGCCCGAAACGAGCTTCGGCAGATAGGTGCGCTTGAGCTCGTCGCTCCCGTGCGCCGCCAGCGCATCAACCGCCGCCATGGTGAGAACTGGGCCGAGACCGAAGGCCATGGTCGCCGAATTCCACATTTCGATGCAGGCGGCGTTGAGTGCATGCGGCAGGTCCTGGCCGCCCCATTGCGCAGGCGCGGCGAGCGCGTTCCAGCCCGCCTGCGCCCAAGCGCGGTAGGCTTCCTTCCACCCCGGCGCGGTGGTGACCACGCCATCCTTGAACCGCGTGCCATCGCGGTCGCCGATCGCATTGAGGGGGCCGAGAATATCGTCGGCGAACTTGCCCGCTTCCGCCAGCACTGCCTCGACCACGTCATCGGCAAGATCGCCATAAAGTCCTTCGGCCAAGGCCGGGCCGAAACCAGCCGCGTTCTTGAGCGCAAAGACGATATCGGCGACTGGCGCCTGGTAGGTCATCGTCTGCTCTCCGGGTGAGAACGCTTTTGTCCTAGGGCGGACGGCCTCCAACTCCGCGCGCTGCGGTTGGGGCGCCTCAAAGCGCAACCGAGCCAGATGACGTCGTCGAGTTTAATCTATCCGCCGCGGTGCTTCGGTCAACCGGACGAGCCCGGCGCCCGCACTAGCCGTTGATTGGCCTAATTGCCGCCGCTATGGTCCGCGCGCCGCGGCGGCGAAAAACGCCGCTTGATGGGGCGTAGCCAAGTGGTAAGGCAGCGGATTTTGATTCCGCCATGCGGAGGTTCGAATCCTCCCGCCCCAGCCATTGATTTCGCTACGCTTTCTCCGATTTTGTAGTCGCGGTTTTCAGCGTGGTTGGGAGCGTAGTTGGGAGATTTTCGTCCTCCTTTTGATCTACCCGCGCCTTGTACGCGTTCAACTTCGCGATCGCGTTGCTGGCAACCTCCACGTCGCGAGGCAGATAGTGTGCAGTCAGTATCGCGCGCACGTCGTTCGGTTTGTGGCCGGTGATCGCGTAAATCTCGGCCTCAGTGCAGCCGGCGCGCGCGAGTTTCACCACGGCGGTGCCGCGCAGATCGTGAAACGTCAGCCCCCTGATTCCAGCTCGCATGCTCGCCTTGCCCCATGCACTCTGGAATCCACTCTCGCTCCACGGCTTGCGCTCGCTGTTGGTGAGCATGATCGGGCTCTGCCGTGGCGCTTCATCGAGCACGGCCTTGAGCGCCTCGGACACCGGGATCGGCACGTACTGTCCGGTCTTACGCTGGCGCACTTTGATGTAGTTGCCGTCATAGGCGGACCACGCAAGGCGCAAGAGATCGCCTTGGCGTTGTCCGGTATTGATCGCGAGCAGCATCGCCAACCGAAGATACGGCGGCGCCGTCCGCAGGAACCGTGCCACGTCTTCGTCGTCCCAAATCTTGTCAACGCGGGTCCCACGATAGAGCTTGCCGGCTTTCGCACACGGGTTCTTCTCGATCAGTCCGCGATCATGCGCCCAAGAGAGAATGCGGGCCAACGTGCCATACGCGTAGTCGGCCTGTCTCAGTGACGTTTGCGCCAGCCGGTCCCGCCAATCGAGAAAGATGGCTCTCGCTCGCTGGTCCGCGAGCGCCCTGATCGGGAAGTCGCCGAACTCGCGCTCGATTCGCTTAATCTGCTTTACGTAGTCACGGCGCGTGCGCGCGGAGATGGCAAACTGAAATTCGCCGCTGTCCTGAAACCGAAACAGCAGCGCCAACAAGGTGCCGGTCGGTGCCGGCACCTTGGACGCGACGGCGGCGTTGTAGCTGGCGATGAACTCAGGCGCGCCCGGCTCGCCCGTGAGCGGTGGCCCGCCTTTCCATGCGTACCAGTAGGTTCGCCTGGTTCCGTCGGCGAGCGTCTTGGTGATGGAGTTGAGACCCTTAAGCCGGATTCGCATCCTTCTTCCTCGTGGCCAGCCAGTTGTCGAGATCATTGCCTGCCACCGGCTCGTCCGATTGGCGGGCGACGACGGTGATCTGTCCGGTGCGGGCATTTACTTCGATGCGGGCCACGTCGAGGCCGGCCGCGCGGGCGGCTTTGATCACGCCCTTGACGTCGCGATCCTTAAAACGAGGAGAGGCGTTGGCCATGTGCTGCTCCATCCTCACGACCGCTGCCGTCACGAAGCCGCCGCCACCATGGCCACACCCCGCCACTTCCGCGCAGCTCGATCGGCTGCTCAAGCGTGATCGCTACCCGCAACCGCTGCTCTAGCGCTTCGGCGCGCTTGCGAAATTCCGCGTCACCCATGCAGTTCCTCATATGTGACGTCGTGCACTGCTTTGATGTCGGTGCGGCGCGTGTGCCGCCGCATCGCCGCAGACTTCTTCTTATCTGCCCGTAACCGGGCGATGCGTCCGTCGCGCTCGTCTCGCACTCGCTTGATGATCCGCTCAAAGCGGGGATCGCCAGGCGGGTAGTAAAACGGCTCGTCCAGGGCAATGGCCAGCTCGGCGGCACGTTCGCGAATGCGCCGAATGATGTCGGATATGTTGATATTGATCCCACCGACGAGCCCGCCGATCTGACGGAAGTCCTCGGCCGTCTGTACCAAAGTGCCATTGGTGACCAGCCAGAGCTTCGGCCGCTTATGCTTCCGATCCCAACCCATACCGCCGATCGCGCAGAAATAGTCCTGCAGGCGATCGGCCTCTGCGTGACCGACGGCGGCGGCCCATTGGTTGAAGTAACCCAGGACGATCGCGGTAGCGAAGTTGCGGCCAGTCCCCGGCGCCAGTCCCTGGCTGATCGCCATAGCCACGAGATCGATCGGCAGATAGCGCCCGGCCACGGCCGGAAGTGGTGCACCGAATGCGAGCGCAACGTGCCCGGTGTGCTGCAGCTGATCGAAAGTCCCTTCGGTGATCTCAAGGATCTTCAGAAATTCGTCGCGCGTCAGCGCCCGCATGCCCCGGCCTCGCCTTAGAATTCCATAAGGCGAGCAGCTTAGGAGCATATAAGGCGGACTGTCAAGCGCGGCGGCGATCGCGATCGAGCCGCGCCGCCGATCGATGATCAGCCGGACGTGGATATCCTCGCGATCAGTCTTTCTTCGATCCGGATTCCTCACCTCCGACTGGTGACGGACAATGCCCAGATGGCGTTCACGGAATGGGCCTGCAGTCCAGAGAAAATTCGGTATTGATGAGTGCCTTGACCATCTTGTTTCTCGGGCGAGGCGCACCCCGATCATGCGAAATATCCTCTTGCAGTGGTGGGGGCTGTCCATAATGGGATAGGGGTCACGCACGCGCCTCGCAACACCGCAGGTTTTTTGCTGAAAGGTCTTTGAGAGACCGCGCAGAACGGTCACGCGATATCCGTCGAGCCATTCGTCACCAAGGGCCCGCCGGGTTCTGTTTGTTAGTGCGACCATGCCGGAAACCGATTCCTGGCTTCCGCAGAATGATTACGAGGCTTGGTGAGGCCGCTGTGAAGGCTCATACCGAAGAGCACGGCAAGAAATAATCCAGGCGCAATACCAGGCCGTCAATGCGCCGCCACGCAGGCGACGGAATGCGGAGGTTGTTAGCGGACGGGTACACAGAGGAGCCGGAGCCTGTCATGTCCGCCCCATCGCCACGGTCAGCATGCTGGTGAAGTCTGCTTTTGGTCGCTCTTTCAAAAGAGTCTCGCCACTCACCATGTAGTGAACCGCTTCGGCGATATTGGTCGCGTGATCGCCCATGCGCTCAAAATTCTTCGTACAAAACATCAGATGAGCGCCGAAGGACATAGCGACGGACTTTTCTATCATGTGAGCGAGAAACTCCTGCGATAAACTTGTGCACAGCCGGTCAATGTCTTGGTCCCGGGTCCAAACCTCGACCGCCTTCGCGGCATCGCGGCACGCGAAACTGTCAAGGACATCCCGCAACTGAGTCAGCATGAGAGCAGCCATGTGGTTGACCCCGCGCATTGACCTCCGCGGCATGTCTTCACCATTGATGGCAAGGATCCGCTTGCCGATATTCTTGGCAAGATCGCCTATGCGCTCGATCTCATTTGCAATCCGCAAGATCCCAACAATCTGCCGAAGGTCACCCGCTACCGGCTGCCGACGTGCAATGGTCTCAACTGCCCTTTCCTCAATGTTGCGTTGCATGACGTCGATCGCCGCGTCGGCAGCAATTATCCGCTGGGCGCGACCGCTGTCGCGCATCGCCAGCGCCTCGATCGCCTCGGCAATCTGTTTTTCGACCAGCCCACCCATTTCCGCGACTACCCGCGCGAGTTCCTGAAGGTCGGAGTCGAAGACTTTGGTGGTATGTTTAGAATTAGCCATTGTGGTGTCTTCATTTTCCACAGGCGACGCCCGAAGAATTGGGTGAGTTATCCACTGCCTTAAGAATTCACTGGAATCTTTCGGCGCCCTAAAATCGAATCGGTCGGAAAACTTCGCACAGCAGATACCGCCGTGCCGGTGCCCATATTCAGGGCGCACGATCGTGCCAAGGCAATGTTGTACGCTCAAATGCGCGCCGGCGGCCGACGGGCGAATATTTATCCTATAACCAAGGGGTCGCAGGTGGCTGACATATTCGTTCAGTGCCCGCTAACGGGTACACCAATTTCAACGGGTCTTAGGACTGAGTGGGTTCTACTCAAAAGCCTTCCTCGCGTCCCTATTCCGGTGCGCTGTCCGGCATGCGGCCAAATGCACAAATGGGACCCCCAGCGTGCGTGGATAGGTCGCGTACTACAATCGCGCGCTCCGAGATGGCTCAGTGGTTCTCATGCGGCGTCTTGGAGTACATCGGCCCGCGATGGCGAAAATACGCAGGAGCTCGATTGAGCGTAATCGGCGCTCTAAGCGAACGATCCCTCGAGCGGCCCGATGTTGTACGCAGCGAGCAGAGCCGTGGCTGTCACGATTGTCCCCACCGCTAGCCAGACCTCACGGCCCCCCTCTAGAAATAGCGGGCGAAATCGGCAATCATATTAAATTGGGTACCGATTTCAGTTTATTTTCCAATGTCGCCCGCGCGTGAAGTCGAGCTCAAGCTCGAAGTGCCGACCCATAGTCTCTATCGGCTGGCTCGCAGCTCGTTGCTGCGGGCGGCGCGGAATAAGTCGTCTAAGCCAGCAACCCTCGTGTCGGTCTATTTCGACACCGACAACCTGAAGCTGCGCAACAAGGGTTTATCGCTGCGAGTGCGGCGCATCGGCCGCCGTCACGTTCAGACCATAAAGCGGGAAAGCGGCGAAAGCGCTGCGCTATTTACCCGCGACGAATGGGAGCACCCGATCGGCGGCGGGCAGCCCGACCTCGACGTCGCGCATGACGCCGCGCTCGGACCCGTGTTCGGTAAGAAGGTGCGGCGCGGCTTGAAGCCGATATTCGAGACGCGCGTGCGCCGCACGGTCTATCCGATCCAAAGCGGGGTTAGCGAGATCGAACTCACCGTCGACAAGGGAAAGGTCGAAGCGGGTCGCCAGTCTTCGTCCCTTTGTGAGGTGGAATTGGAGCTAAAGCGGGGCGAATCCACTGAGCTTTTCAAGCTCGCACGCATGCTCGCCGAGGAAGTGCCAGTTCAGCTTGCGGTCAAGAGCAAGGCCGAGCGCGGGTACACGCTCATCGCCGGCGAGGCGCCTCAGCCGGTAAAGGCGGCGCCCGTCGCGCTCACGCCCGACAGCAGCCGGCAAGCCGCATTTCAAGCCATTGCCAGGGCCTGCCTCCGCCAACTCGTCGCCAACCAACCTGCTACGCTAGGCGGCGACCCAGAAGGATTGCACCAGATGCGGGTCGCTCTTCGGCGTTTGCGGGCGGCGGTCTCGCTGTTTGCCGACATGCTTCATGATCCACAGACGGAGGAGATGAAGACCCAGTTTAAATGGATCACTCAGGAACTGGGTCCGGCGCGCGAACTCGATGTGTTCATCAAGCGCGTTGTGAGGCCGGTCACTGATGGCAAGCCGAATGGACCGGGAATGGCGGTTCTCGCCAAGGACTTCCAGCGAAGACGTGAGGAGGCGTTTGCCCGCGCCCGCGCGGCCGTCGAATCCACACGCTTTCGTAGTCTTGTTCTGGACGTTGCGTGCTGGATCGAAGCCGGCGACTGGACGCGCAACTCCGACGATTTCAGCCGCTTGCTGCGAGAGCAGCCGATTGTCGGTACTGCCACCGACGAGCTGAGGCGGCGTTGGAAGAAGATTTTGAAAACGGGCGCGAAGCTCGGCGAACTCGACGCCCAGCGTCGACATAAAATGCGAATTCAAGCCAAGAAACTCCGGTACGCCTCGGAATTCTTTGGCGGCGCGTTTCCTGGCAAGAAGGCTATGCGGCGACGGAAGGGTTTCGTGGCAGGATTGGAGAAACTGCAGGACGCCCTCGGTGACTTAAACGATATCGCGGTGCATGAGGGACTGAGCGAACAAATCGTTGATGTGCACGACGCCAGCGGCAAGCAGCGCGTAGGCCGCGCCAAGAAGGCATTCGCTGCGGGCCGTCTTTCTGGTCGTGAGGAGGCGCGCATCGCATCCGTGCTCAAGGATGCGGAGCGTGCCTACAGCGCCTTCGCTGAAGCGAAGCCATTTTGGCCGTAACTTCGAGACCGAGCCTGCTGCCGTCGCGTCGCGACCGTAACGACCCCTTCTTCCAAATGGGATGTGGTTTGAGGCGGGAGCGACGCCGCCTCGCTCACCCAGACCTTCGGGACGGGCGCTCGCAGCTGGTCTCTTTCCTTCCTTAGTTCGTAATCTCTGGTGGGCGGTTTTACATCCCGCAGCCCAGTCCAGCGACGCTGCACCTTGATGACGGGCGTGGTATCCTTTTCTGCATTCAACGTGGCGCGCGGCGTTTTCGGCGAATTCTCGGCGTGTGAACGCGGTCAAACGTGCGCCCGCATCCAATCCATAGGCGGCGGGACCGAACATGCGAGATAGCAAGCTTTCCAGACGCGACCTGCTCAGGGCACCGACGGTGCTGGCGGCCGGCGCCATCTTTGCCGAGCCGCTCGCGGCGGCCGTGCCGGAGCCGACCCCGCTGAGTGCGGCCATGATCCAGGCCGCCCGCAAGGAGGGTACGATTGCGTTCTACACGGCGATGGAAATTCCACTCGCGGAAGGGCTGAGCAAGGCGTTCGAAGCCAAGTATCCCGGAATTAAGGTTCGCGTGAAGCGGTCGGGGGCGGAGCGCGTGTTCCAGCGCATCGGCGAAGAAGAAGAGATCCGTATCCATGAAGTGGACGTCGTGTGCAGCACGGACGCCGGACATTTTGTCCGTTGGCGGCGCGAGGGCCTGCTTGCACCTTTCCTGCCGGAGGAGGCGGCCAGGCACCTGCCTCCCGAACAGATCGGTGCGGATGGCATGTACGCGACGGCATTCGCCTCGCTCAGCCCGATTGGCTACAACAGTAATCTGGTCAAGCCCGAGGATGCGCCGACGACTTTCGCCGATCTGCTCGACCCCAAATGGCGGGGCAAAATCGTCAAGGGAAATCCGGACTATAGCGGCAGCGTCTTCACAGCGACATTTGCGCTCGTGCGCGATCTGGGCTGGTCCTATTTCGAGAGGCTCGCCCAGCAGAAGGTGGTGCAGGTGCAGTCATCGCGGGATCCGCCGAACCGGCTCGCCCGCGGGGAGAGTGCCGTGCAAGCCGACGGCGCCCACTCCCAACTCCTGCTGTTGCGAGAACGTGGCGCGCCGGTGGAAGTTGTCTACGCCGGTGAGGGTACGCCGCTAATCATCGCTCCGAGTGCTGTCTTTAAGGCCGCGCCCAGTCCCAACGCGGCACGCCTGTTCCAGAGCTTCCTGTTCAGCGTCGAGGTGCAACAGGGTCTGATCGATGCCTTCGGCATGTGCTCATTCCATAGGCTCGTGAAGGAGAAGGCAGGGCGGAGGCCGCTCTCCACCATCAAGCTGATAAAAAGCGATCCGGAGGCGATGGAGGCGCAGAGAGAAGACATCAAGGCGCGGTACCGTAGCATTTTCGGCGCCTAACGGATTATGCGCGAGCAGGTGAGATTGTTCTGAGTCGAGGTAGGCTGCTGGCCGCGTCCCGTGCTTCCGACCGAAAGGAAAGCACAGAGCACCCTAGCGCTGCACCGCGGATTTCAGCCTCCTCTATGTCCGCTACCGAGCCGCAAGATCGAACTAAAGTAGCAAAAGTGAGCGAGCACCGACGCAGGCCGCCAATACATTCATCGAGAACAAAACCAGTCAGGCGGGTCAACGGTCCAGCTGCAAGCAAAACAACGTTTGGCGCGTGTTCACCGCACCGCGCCGGAGTGGATCGCTACAATTTTGGTTGACAAAGATCACGTAACGTGTCGACGCGGCATTTTTTGGTGAATTCAATCATTTTCTGCGATCTGGTCGTCTTCGTGTCAAATGATGTTCACACAGTTGTGGCGTATGGCGTTAACACGAACAGGAGAGTTTAATGGGCGTCGTCATGGTCAAATGCCCAGAGACGGGACACCATATCCCAACCGGCATCGTTACCGATCGCAAAAGCTTCGACGCGACCCCGGTCTTTTTCGCACGCGTTTACTGCGCGATTTGTCGGACCGAGCATGAATGGTTTGCCAAGGAAGCCTGGGTGTGCGAGGCCGAGGCGCCCCCGCAAGCATCTCGCCCAAGCCGATTGGCACATTGCGGAAGGTAGGGCAACTAAAATCACACGCGATTTGCATAATAAGTGCCATTCCGATAGCGGCGCGGATCATGCCGGGTTATGGCCGTCGCATTCGAAATGGCTCGCGCAGCTCTCCAGCTTGGCGACCAAAGCATTCTGTGGGAAAGAGTCGCAAAAAGGATTATCGAGCTTGCAAAGACCGGCAAGCTTAATCCCGATGTCTTGTGTGAGGCTGTGTTGAAGGAATATTGCCAACACCTGTAGGCGGAGGTCGTCTTTGGCGACCAGAATTTGCTGAACATTCTGAGAAAACGGCAAGGGACGGCCACGCCAGTGTTCCACGCGGCCGGAAAGGGGGCGATCGGCTGGCCAGAGTTCTTTTAAATACAGGATCAAATTTTCAGAGTGGCATGTTGCGATGTTGGAGACGGATGATGCTCAATCTGTGGGATGCTTATATTCGGGCCACACAAGTCGGATGGGATGCCAACGTCGTCGTCGCCATGCGCTTGATGCGGCTGGCCGTCGGCGGCGCCCTAGCGCAACGTGAAGCGCAAAGGATGGTAGCGGAGAAGGTTACCGCGATCGCGGAAGCCCAGGCGGCTGCGGTAACCAAGATGATAATGGGTGGTGGAATGGCTGCCGCGACAAAA
>Ga0066903_100006935_pt1 | contig 10175 bp, 7 predicted proteins | sample PanSoiMetaGPlot1_FD_67491 | JGI IMG/M metagenome (GOLD analysis project Ga0066903, IMG submission 67491) | Tropical forest soil microbial communities from Panama analyzed to predict greenhouse gas emissions - Panama Soil - Plot 1 (version 2) | ecosystem: Environmental > Terrestrial > Soil >... | reverse complement strand
CCCGCGAAGCCTACGAACGAAGGACGCGGCCTCCACCGCCAGACGCTCCGGAACACCGGGAACACGCAGCTTCACGATCTCGAGCTCCCGCTCGAGATCGGGGTGGTCGATCCAGTGGTAGAGCGTTCGCCGCTTGAGCGCGTCGTGCAGGTCGCGCGTTCGATTCGACGTGAGAACGACTGCCGGCCGACGGCGTGCCTGAATCGTGCCGAGCTCCGGAATCGTGATCTGGAAGTCGGAGAGGATCTCGAGGAGGAAGGCCTCGAACTCCTCGTCCGCGCGGTCGAGCTCGTCGATCAGGAGCACAACCGGCTCCTCGCTGTCGATCGCCTCGAGCAGCGGTCGACGGATGAGGAAGTCCGGCCCGAAGAGCTCGGCCTCGGATACCGTTCCCTCCTGCGCCGCCCGGATGTGCAGGAGCTGGCGCGGATAGTTCCACTCGTAGACGGCGTGGGCGACGTCGAGGCCCTCGTAGCACTGCAGACGGATGAGCCGTGCCTCGAGGGACTGGGCGAGCGCCTTCGCGGCCTCGGTCTTTCCCACTCCGGCCTCGCCCTCGAGGAGGAGCGGCTTCTCCAGCGCGAGCGAGAGGAAGAGCGCCGTCGAGAGCCCGCGGTCGGGCAGGTAGTCCGCCGCTCTGAGCGCCGCCTGGAGCTCGTCAATGGTGCGGAACCTCACTCGCGGAGCGTAGCCGCCGCTCGCTGGACCTCAGACGACGAGCTCTTCGGGAACGAGGCGCAGCGTCAGCTCACGGCCCTCGCGCACGACGACGAGATCGACCGCCGCACCGATCAGGTCCTCGGTCATCGCCCGCTGGAGGTCACCGACGCCCGAGACCGTCACCTCCCCCAGGGCGACAACCAGGTCCTCGGGCCGAAGTCCAGCCCGTGCAGCCGGGCTCCCGGCCACCACGTCGACGACCTCGACGCCCGCGCGACGTCCGAGCCTCGCCGCGACCCGCGGCGGAAGCGGCCGCGGCCCGCCCGCGATACCGATGTACGCGCGCCGGAAGCGGCCTTCGCGCATGAGCGCGGCGACGATGCGGCGTGTTGCGTCGTTGATCGGCACGGCAAGCCCGAGCCCGACGCCGGCCACGGCGGTGTTGATGCCGACGACACGACCCTGCCCTTCCGCGAGCGCACCGCCCGAGTTCCCGGGATTGAGTGCGGCGTCGGTCTGGATCACGTTGTCGACGACGCGTCCGGCGCGGGTCGGCAGCGAACGGCCGAGGGCAGAGACGACTCCGGCTGTAACCGAGCTCGAGAACCCGTATGGGTTTCCGATCGCGACGACGAGCTGGCCGACGCGCAGGCGCTCGGCGTCGCCGAGCTCGGCGGGAACGAGATCGCCCGCGTCGGCGCGTAGAACTGCGAGATCGGAGAGGGGATCGGCGCCGACGAGCTCGACGGATTCCTCCCGCCCGTCGACGAAGGAGGCGTGGATGGGCCGCCGGGCGCCGTCGGCGACGTGCGCGGACGTGAGCATGTAGCCGTCAGGAGTGATGACGAACCCACTTCCGCCTCCGTCGACGAAGCGTCCGCCCCGAACTCGGCGCGAGACGCGCAGGTTCGCTACAGACGGCGCAACCCTCTCTGCGACGGAGCTGACGACGCGCGAGTACGCGTCGAGGGCATCGCTCTCGCTCGGCCCCTCGGACTCGCCGTCGCGACACGACGGTCCGAGGACGGTGTCGATGTACGTCAGCTCGGCGATGCGGCCACGGTAGCGACCATCCACCGGCTCCCAGCTCGCGTCACGGACGCAGCTGTGTTTCCGACTCCTCGGCAACCGGCGAGGTGCCGGTCATGGTGGCGACCGAGGCGCGCTGCGCCTCCAACGCGAAGGCGAAGCGCGAGCTCGGCTCGACCTTGCGCTACCCGAGTTGGCGGCAAGGCTTCCGGGCCGCGTACGCACCGGTCGCCGCAGCGGCGTAGTCCACGGCACACTTGGGTGGTGACCGCCGCCCTCTCCGAGATCGACTGCGAGACGCTCCGGGTGAAGATCGAGCGGGGCGATCCGTTCGTACTCGTGGACGCGCTCGCGCCGATTGCGTTTGCGGGAGCGCATCTCCCCGGGGCGGTCAACATCCCGCCGCCCTCGGTGGACACGCTCGCACGACGGAGAATCCCTGACTTCGAGACGGAGGTCGTCGTCTACTGCGCGGGGCCTGACTGCGACTCCTCCGTCGAGGTCGCGAACCGTTTGACCGAGCTCGGCTACCGGAACGTGCGGCACTTCGCGGGCGGCAAGGAGTCGTGGCGAGAGCGCGGGCTTCCGCTCGAGGGAGGGCGCGTCTAGTTCAGCTCGCCCCGAGCTCGCCGAGAAGCGTGCGGGCGTGCTCGAGCTCGCGCACCGAGCGAAGCTCGGCGAAGACGTCGAGCGCAGACCCCGCAGCCGTTCGCGCGTCGACCTCGACGCCGTCGACTCGGTTCGCCGTCGCGAGCCACAGGTTCGCGACCGCCTCCTCCCAGCGTGCGCCGAGCGCCGCGAAGCCGTCACGGGCTCGCACGAGCGCCTGACGCGCAAGCGGGGCGTCGCCCCGCGCGAGTGCCGCCCGTCCCTCGAGCCGATCGGCGTAACACGGGAGCGCCTTCACCAGCGCGAGCGCCGCGAACGACCGCGACTCGGCAACGGTCTCGTCGGCCAGGTCCCACAGCCCGCATTCGGCGACGATGTCGCACCTCGCCTCGAGAAGTCCCGTCTGCACCAAGGCACGAGAGCGGTCGCTCCCGCGCTCGAGCCAGGCGAGCGCCTCGTCAGCCGTGCCCTGACGCGCCGCGAGCAGCGCGAGCCACGGCGTCTTCCGCGCATTGCCTGTACCAGCGGTCTGCTCGGCAGCCAGAGTGGCGAGACGATCGGAAGAGGCCCGGTCACCCCGGATCTCGTACAGAAATGCGGCAAGTGCCCGCAGGGTTACGTGGTAGTAGGCAAAGCGAGTCCATTCGTCCGCGGGAATCTCCTCGAGCAGCGTGAAGTCCTCGAGTGCGCGATCCCAATCACCCAGCCGAAAGCGGGCGAGCGCGCGCCAGGCGAGACACGCGCGCCAGACGACCGGACCCGCACGCGAGCGCTCGAATCCCTCGTCCGCCCAGCGAAGCGCGTCCCGGTACTCTCCAACCCAGAGGGCGCTATCGGCAGCCACCTGGAGCGCGTCGCCGATTTCCCACGGGTCCGTGAGCTGCTCGACGATATCGAGGCGGCGCGCGTATATCGACGTGTTTTGCCCGTGGTATCCGCGGATGAACTCGATGGCTCCGATCCCGTCGAGAGCAGCACTCGCCAGGTCCGACCGGCCGAGCTCCAAGGAGAGCCGCACCGCCTCTTCGCCGTTGACACGCGCGTCCTCGGCCTCCTCCTCGGTGAACCCGTCCGAGTTGAACGCGAAAGGCCAGAAGGCCCTGGCAACGAGGAGCCGGATCCGCGCCTCGCTAGTAGGCGCAGCGTGCTCGAAGCCGATCTCGACGTACGGCGCAACCTCGACCTCGCCTGGAATGTCCAGCATCGAACCCGGCCAGCGGAGGGGGGGCTCGACAGCCCGCGCGCACAACATCGCCAGCGAATCGCCGGACTCGATCCCGGCGGCGAGTCGCTCGTCCACTGCCTTGGAAAGGTTTCGCCACGCGTCGTCGCCGCGGTAATCCCAGAGCGCGGCGAGCCCGACCGCCTCGAGCGCAAGCGAGCGCTCGTGCGCGCCGCCCGAGATCGAGAGCGCCGAACCCGCGAACGAGTCCGCCTTCTCCAGGAGCATCTTGCTGCGTGCCTCGGCGGATGCGGCGAGCAGCGCAGCGAACGACTTCATCCGCAGCTCCTCGATCCGCTCGCCGCCTCCCGGCTCGGCGAGCGCACCCTCGTACGCCTCACGGTAGTGGTGGGCGAGGAGGTCGGCGAACTCACGCTGTCGTTCTCCGGCCGCCGACTCGATCCAGGAAGCCACCGCTGCGTGCGCACCCGTGCGGTCCCGTCGGGAAAGCGTTCCGTACGCGACATCCCGAGTAAGGACGTGCTTGAACACGAACTCGCGCTCGCCCGCGAGGGTCGAGCCGACCTGCGAGACAACGAGCTCTCGATCCTCGAGCCGGTCGAGCAACTCGTCGAGCTGCTCTCCGTCGCCATTCAGCAGCGTCGCGACGGGCCCCCTCCAGAACACGCGCCCGACCACGGCAGCGGAGCGGAGCGCACGCTTCTCCTCCGCGGGCAGCAGATCGATGCGGGCGGCGAGCACGCCCTGCACGGTGTCCGGGATGACGATGTCGCCGACCTCGGTCGCCCGCCAGCGCTTGCCGTCCCGCACGATGCGACCCTCGTCGATCAGATGCCGGACGATCTCTTCGAGGAAGAACGGGTTGCCCTCGGCGCGGGCGAGCATCGCCTCGCGCATGGCCTCCGGGAGATCCTCGACCGCGAGCAGGAAGTCGACGAGCGCAGCCGCGTCGTCGCGGGAGAGCGGCTCGAGGAAGAGCGCGGAGAAGTTTCGCTTGCCACCACCCCACGCTGGATGCCGCTGAGCGAGGTCGGGGCGAGAGGTACAGAGAATGAGCAACGGCCCCTGGATCCGGTCGGCGAGCTCCTCGAGCAGCTCGAGCAACGGCACGTCGGCCCAGTGGATGTCCTCGACGACGGCGATGACCGGACCTCGGCCCGCAAGTCCGGTGAAGAAGGCACGCCAGGCCTCCTGGGTCTCGAGGCGGACCTGACGGGGCGGGAGCTCGGCGAAGCCGAAGCGAGGATCTTCGAGGCCGAAGGTGAAGGCAAGCGCAGCGGCGGCCCGCTCCGGGTCGGGCACCGCGGAGAGGACGTGGTCGGCGAGCTTGGCCATCTTCGCGAGCGCGTCGCCGGAGGAATCGGAGTCGAGCATGCCGGTCTGTGCCTTGACGATCTCGGCGAGCGGCCAGTAGGTGACGCCTTCGCCGTAGGGCAGACAGCGGCCCTCGAGAACGGTCGGTTCGGGTGCCTCCTGCTTCGCCCAGGCGACGAACTCCCGCGTCAGGCGGCTCTTGCCGATGCCCGGATCGCCGTAGACGGTCACGAGCTGCGCGCGGTCGGAGGCCGCGAGGCGACCGTAGAGCGAGCGCAGGAGGTCGAGCTCGTGAGTGCGGCCGACCATTGGAGCGTGCAGGCCGGGGACGCCACGAATGCGCTGTCCGGGGAGAGACGCCTCCTCCTCTGCGAGCAGCTCGATGGTTGCGACCGGCTCCGACTTCCCCTTGACGGCCAAGGCGCCGACCTCGCCGAAGCGGAAGCCGCGTGTCGAACGGGCCGTGCGCTCGGAGACGAGGATTTGGCCCGGCCGTGCGCTCTGCTCGAGCCGGGCGGCCGTGTTCACGGCATCGCCCGTGACCATGCCTTCCTCAGGTCGCGGGCCGGTGGCGGCGAGCACCTCGCCCGAGTTGACGCCGATGCGCATCGCGAGCCTGACGCCGTGGCGTCGCTGCAAGTCCTCGTTCAGCGCCTCGAGTCGCCACTGCATGCGGAGTGCGGCACGGAGGGCACGAGCCGCGTCGTCCTCGTGGGCGACCGGGACGCCGAAGACGGCCATCACGGCGTCGCCGATGAACTTCTCGACCGTTCCACCCTCGGCCTCGATCTCGCTCCGCATCGCGTCCAGGTACGCGCCGAGGACGTCCTTCAGGTCCTCGGGATCGAGCCGCTCGCCGAGTGGGGTCGAGCCGGTGACGTCGGCGAAGAGGGCGGTGACGAGCTTGCGCTCAGCCGCCCCGCCTCGTTCGACTGGGGTGCCGCAGCGCGGACAGAAGCGCGCCTCCGCGGGCAGCTCCGCACCGCAGACGGCACAGGTCTCCGCATCGTCAGCGAGCACGCTCCCGCAGCGCGAGCAGAAAAGGGCATCGTCTCGGTTCTCGGCGCCGCACGCTGTGCAGAACGTCATGGCAGGCGAGTGTAGGCGCGACTGGAGTCGATGTAGCCTCCCCTCGCGTGAAGAGCCAGGCGACCGTCAGCCTCCTCCGTTGGCTCAGGCGCCAGCTTCGCGAGCCGACGCCGTTTCGAGAGCATCTGGAGGCAGCCGTCGCGAACGACGATCCGGCAGAGGTGCGTCGACTCCTCGAGCAGATGTCGTTCACGGATGCGCAGCGGCGCCATGTCGAGGGACTGCTCGCCCGCTGGGAGGAGACCCGTGGCCACAACTGAGACCGCCCGCAACGAGGCACTCGTGCGCGCGATCTTCGACGCGTTCGCGCGCAAGGAGAGCTTCTCGCTTCGCGGGCTCTTCGCCGAGGACGCTGTCTGGGTCGTTCCCGGTCGAGGCGCGATGGCCGGCACCTATCGCGGCCGCGAGCAGATCTTCCGCTTCCTCGCACGACTCCCGAAGGAGACCGACGGGACCTACGGCTCGGAGCTGCGTGACGTGCTCGTGAGCGAGGAGCGCGCGGCCGCGCTCTACCGCGCGCGCGGGAGCAGGCGAGGACGGGAGCTCGAGCTCGATCAGGTGCTGCTCTTCCGGATCGCGGACGGCCTCGTGCAGGAGGTCCTCGCACTCCCGAGCGACCCCGAGGCCTTCGAGGCATTCTGGTCACGATGAGCCTTCCCGGCGGATTCCGCTACCAGCTCCGACGGGCGCTAGGGCCAGCCAAGGTGCTCGTCGAGCCCGAGCAGCTCCGGGTCTACGAGTGCGACGGCCTGACCGGGCAGCGTGCGATTCCGGAGCTCGTCGTCCTCCCCGAGTCGACGGAGGAGGTGCAGACGGTCGTGCGAGCGTGTCACCGGGCGCGCGTCCCGTTCGTTGCGCGCGGCGCAGGGACTGGCCTCTCCGGCGGAGCAACGCCCGTTGCCGGAGGCGTCGTCGTCTCGCTCGCGCGCATGAACCGCATCCTCGAGGTCGACCTCGAGAGCCAGCGCGTCGTTGTCGAGCCTGGGGTCACGAACCTGGACGTCACGCGTGCGGTCGCAGACGCCGGCTACTTCTACGCTCCGGATCCCTCGAGCCAACAGGTCTGCACCATCGGTGGGAACGTCGCCGAGAACTCCGGCGGCGCGCACTGCCTCAAGCACGGCTTCACCGTCCATCACGTCACGGGACTGACGCTCGTGCTGCCGGACGGCGAGCTCGTCGAGCTCGGGGGGAAGGCCCTCGACCCGGACGGGCCCGACCTGCTCGGAGTCGCGGTCGGCTCCGAGGGGACGCTCGGCATCGTCACCGGGATCACCTTGCGGATCCTGCGGCGGCCGGAGACGGTGCGCACGCTGCTCGCCGCCTTCGAGTCGACAGATGCGGCGGGCACGGCCGTCAGCGGGATCGTCGCGGCCGGGATCCTGCCGGCGGCGGTCGAGATGATGGACCGCCTCACGATCGAGGCGGCGGAGAAAGCGGTTGCGCCTGGCTACCCGGAAGGCGCTGGTGCCGTACTCCTCGTCGAGCTCGAGGGAGTCGCAGCGCAGGTGCAGGAGGATGCCGAGGAGGTCGCGCGCATCGCCAACACCTGCGGGGCCTTCGAGGTTCGCACCGCAACCGACGACGCCGCTCGCGCGCTCCTCTGGAAGGGTCGCAAGTCGGCCTTCGCCGCCATGGGCCGGGTGGCGACCGACTACTACGTCCAGGACGGCGTCGTCCCCCGCACCCGACTTCCGGACGTGCTTCGCCGGATCGAGGAGCTCTCGGCCGAGCACGGACTACGGGTCGGGAACGTCTTCCACGCAGGAGACGGCAACCTCCATCCGCTCGTCCTCTACGACGCGGCCGCAGGCGAGACGGACGAGGCTCGGCGACTCGCCGAGGAGATCCTGGAGGCGTGTCTCGAGGCCGGCGGCTCGCTCACCGGAGAGCACGGCGTAGGGCTGGACAAGGCGTGCTCGATGCCGCGGATGTTCTCCGAGCGCGACCTCGACGTCTTCGCGCGGCTGCGCAGCGCCTTCGATCCGGAGGGCCTGTGCAACCCGGGGAAGGTGATCCCGACGCCGCGGCTGTGCGGCGAGGTGCCGGGCCCCTACCGCGTCCATCCACTCGAGAGGGTCGGACTTGCCGAGCGTCTCTAGCCTGGAGGAAGCGTCCGAGCTGCTCGCCGAGGCGCACGAGCATGGGCGCCGCCTCCGCATCGGCGACGACCTGACGACAGACGGACTCGACAGGATCCTCGAGCATGAGGCGGGCGATCTCACCTGCACGGTGGAAGCCGGGATCCGCCTGTCCCAACTGAGCGGCGAGCTCGCGCGCCACGCACAGCGACTCTCGCTCGACCCGCCCGGTGATCCCACGATCGGCGCTCTCCTCGCCTGCAACCTCTCGGGGCCGCTGCGGCACCGCTTCGGCGCGCCCCGCGACCTCGTCCTGGGCGTGACGCTCGTTCTCCCGGACGGCACGATCGCAAGCGCGGGCGGCAAGGTCGTGAAGAACGTTGCCGGCTACGACCTCGCCCGCCTCGTCTGCGGCTCGCAGGGAAGGCTGGCGCTGATTGCGCGGGCCTCCTTTCGGCTCCATCCCCTCCCGAAGTCGAGCCATACCCTCCTTGTCGAGGCGAGCGACGACGACACGCTCGCGCGTTCCGTCGCCGCGCTGCTGCGCTCCCAGCTCGAGGCGAGTGCGATCGACGTCCTCCATCCGGGCCGGCTCGCGATCCTCTTCGAGGGCTCTCCGGCCGCAGTCGAGTCGCAGACGTCGGCGGCGACGAGCCTCCTCGAAGACGCCGGTTGCCTTGTGACACAGTGTCACAAGGCCGCGATCTGGGACGAGTCCAGAGCGAGGCAGGGAGCCGCACGCGGGCGTCTTCGCTTTGCGCCGGGAGACCTCGCCTCCGCGCTACCCTTGATCGACGAGGCGGTGATCCGTCCGGCTGCGGGAGTCGCCTACCTGCCCGTCACAGCGCCGGACGACACCCCGCCGGAGGTTCGCCGCCTCGAAGACGCGATTCGCGCCCAGCTCGACCCAAACGGGGTCCTCGCGTGATCCGCGAGCTGACTGCGGACTGCGTCCACTGCGGGTTCTGCCTGCCGACCTGCCCGACGTTCGTCCTCTGGCACGAGGAGATGGACTCGCCGCGCGGCCGGATCCACCTGATGGACGCTCGACTCGATGGAACCGTGGCGCTGAACGAGACGGTCGCCACTCACTTCGACCGCTGCCTCGGCTGCATGGCATGCGTCAGCTCCTGCCCTTCCGGCGTCCGCTACGACCGCTTGATCGAGAGCACGCGCGCCGCCGTCGAGGTGGAGTACGCGCGGCCGTTCTCGGAGATGCTCCTCCGCAGCCTGCTCTTCCACGTCCTCCCGCATCCGCGGCGTGCGCGAGCCGCGATGCGACTTGCGGCGTCGGGACGCGATCTGCCGCTGCCGAAGAAGCTGAGGCCGCTCGTCGAGATGGCTCCTCGCTGGCGTGCGGACGGTCGCGTCTCACGACGCACGCCTGCGGAGGGGAAGCCCCGCGGGCGCGTCGGGCTCCTGACCGGTTGCGTCCAGCAGGCTGTCTTCCCCGACGTGAACGAGGCGACCGCGCGCGTCCTCGCCGCAGACGGGTTCGAGGTGCTCGCTCCCGCGCAGGGCTGCTGCGGCGCGCTCTCGGTCCACGCCGGGCGGCTCGAGGAGGGAAAGCGGCTCGCCCGCTCCCTGCTTGGGAGCTTCGCCGACGTCGATCTCGTCGTCGTCAATGCCTCGGGGTGCGGGTCTCACCTCAAAGAGCTCGGCTGGTTGCTCGGCAACGAGGAAGGCGCCGCCTTCGCAGCCAAGGTGCGCGACGTCGGCGAGCTCCTGGCCGACGTCCCGCCCCGCGCGCGCCGGCATCCCCTTCCGCTCACGGTGGCGCTGCAGGACTCGTGCCACCTGCGGCACGCGCAACGCCTTCCGCTTGCCGCGCGCAGCTCGCTGACCCGGATTCCGGAGCTCGAGGTCGTGGAACCGGCCGAGCAGGAGCTCTGCTGCGGCTCTGCCGGGATCTACAACCTCGTGCAGCCGGAGGCCGCGCGTGCGCTCGGCGAGCGAAAGGCAGAGCGGGTGCTCGCGACAGGAGCCGCCGTCCTGGCGAGCGCCAATCCGGGCTGCCTCGTCCAGATCTCGGCTGCGCTGAGACGGGCCAAGCAGCCGCTGCCGATGCTCCATCCGATCGAGCTCGTCGATGCGTCGATCAGAGGCGTGTCGGCAGGCAGGCTGCGGGCGACTGCGAGGCGCTAGGGACCGAGGCGCGCGTGGATCTCGCGCGTGAGCCTGGCTACCTGCTCGGTCAGCTCCTTGTCCTG
>Ga0066903_100006933_pt1 | contig 10177 bp, 10 predicted proteins | sample PanSoiMetaGPlot1_FD_67491 | JGI IMG/M metagenome (GOLD analysis project Ga0066903, IMG submission 67491) | Tropical forest soil microbial communities from Panama analyzed to predict greenhouse gas emissions - Panama Soil - Plot 1 (version 2) | ecosystem: Environmental > Terrestrial > Soil >... | reverse complement strand
CGACGAGGTTGCCGTCCGGATAGCCGTAGCGGTTCGAGTACTTCCAGGCGTTGTTCATCGCCTTCATCACGGATTCAGGCGGTCCCCAGCAGTTCTCGTTGCTCGACAGATGCGCGAACGAGTCCCATTCGTCGGCGCTCGCCATAGCCTGGCGCGCCCGGTTGGCGGGGCTCGGCGCAACCTGCTGACCGAACAGATCGACTTCCTTGCCGACGCCTAGATACCCAACCGCCGCGGCCACGCCGCCCATGAATCTCCGCCGGGAAACGCTCATGGTTCCTCCTTCAAGAAACTCCCAAGTTGCAGCATTTTAGCGCGGGCGGCGCTTGCGCGCGTAAATCCTTTTGACGGTCGAGACTACCGGACGCGGGCCGCTTTTCGGCGGCCCGGCCTTCCCCGCTTCCTTCCTGGCGGCGCGCAGAAATGCACGGATTTCCGGCCGTTCCAGCTCGTCCCGCGACCGGACAGTCAGATGACGGACCTGGCTGCCCTTCCCGATGAGGAGGCCGTCCGGATCAGGCAGCGCGACGCCTTCGTTGAACCCGAGGTTGACGTGCTTCGCGTACACCGCGATATGGACGATGCCGTCACGCAGCCGGTCGCTGGTCCCGTAGCCGATGGCGACGGCGTTGTACGCGTCGTAGATGTTCTCGTGGCACGGCGCGAGCTCGTCGAGAACGACGGCGCGCAGCGCGAGCGCGAGCTCGCGGACAGGGCGGTCGTAGGGCCGCAGGAACTCCGTCAGCGCGCGCGGCACGCTCACTTTCATTTCTTGTAGACGTCGGTCTCCACGTACGCGGCGCGAGCGCCGCTCGTGTTCTCGATCGAATGCGGCGTGTCTTTCCCGATCTGGAACGACTCTCCCTGGCGGCGCTCGATCGTCTGATCGCCGCGCCGCTCCGTCGCGACGCCCTCGACGACGTACATGACCGACGGACGATCGTTGTGGTTGTGCGCGGGGATGACGCCGCCCGGCGGCAGCGTCACGAGCCGCGACCGCAGGCCGCGGCCCGCGAAGCCGAGCTCGGGGCCGAGATCCACGTCGGCAAGCGGCGTCCACGTCACGCCTGTGCGGTTGGGCGGCTGGGCGGACGCGTAGACGAACGCGCCGCCGATGCATCCGGCCGCGAGAGCTATTGAAACGCCGATCGACGCGCGGCTCATTTCGCCCCCAGATTCTCGTAGACCTTCACGTTGGCCGTAGACGTGCCGATGCACACCAGGTCGACGCGTTTGTCGCCGTTGAAGTCGGCCGCCGCGCACCCGGCGCCCGCCATCCCGCCCTCGTCGATCGCGCGCTTCGACCACGACGCGCCGTCTTTCGACGCCTGGTAGAGCATTAGGCTCTTGGCACCGCCGCGCTGCCCGACGACGAACTCGTCGGTGCCGTCGTTATCGACGTCCAGGGCGACGATCGTGTGTCCATCCGTGATCCCGTCGTCGATCTGCTGCCGCGACCAGGTGCTGCCCGACTCGCGGTACACGACGACCTCGTTGCCGTGCCACGGCTCGATCGTGCCCATCATGCGGGCGGAGCCGATTCGGCCGAGCGCGACGTCGCTCGTCCCGCTCTTCGGCCACTCCTGCGGATCGCCTTTCGTCACGTTCGTCGTGTTCCATTTGCCGCCCGCGAAGCGATGCAGGTGGATGCCCATGAACCCGGCGCTCAGGAGCGCCTGACCGTTGACGTTCGGCCAGCGCACCGGCTCGATGCCGTGGATCAGGCCCGTGAAGGTGTCGGTCAGCGTTTCGCGCTTGTAGTCCGGCGGACGGTAGAACGCGATCGAAACCGGGCTCTTGTAGTCCGGCGCGACCGAATCAGGTCCGATGAGCGGCGCGTTGACCAGCCACTTCTTGCCCGATCCGTCGGCGTCGATCCAGCGCAGGCGATGCGCGGTCGGCAGTCGATCGATCTCCTTCGCCGTCCACGGCGCGGTGACGTCGGAACCGTGCGTGAGGATCGACACGATGCCGGTGCTCGTCTTCGCGTTCGTCGTGAAGCCCTGCGCGAGCGCGAGCTCGGGAATCCCGTCGCCGTCGATGTCGTACGCGCTGACGTTGATCATGCCCTTCGTGTCGGCCGCGATGACGTGGCGTTCCCAGCCAGGATTCTCGTACCACACGAGCTCCGGCATGCCGGACGCGAGCGCAATGATGTCGGGCTTGCCGTCCTTGTTCAGGTCCGCGACGACGACCTGGTAGCCGCCGCGCAGGCCGGTACCGATCTCCTTCGCGGCGAATTGAACCTGTTTGCGGGCGCCATTCGAGGATTGCGCCGCCGGGATGGCCGCCGCACAGAGGGCGCCGGACGCGGCGAAAGCGAGGATCAGTTTCATGCGGGGCATTCTAGCCACGAAGACACGAAGACGCGAAGTTTTGTGGGGACGCCAATCGAAGGACGGAGGGGTCGAGTGGTCCGGTGTATCAGGAGGACGAGGCGTCAGCCGCGGCTGGTCAGGTCCGGAACGTGTCGCATGCATAGCGTGTCGACCAGCGACAGGCCCTGCATGTGCTGTCGCCATTCGCGGTAGATGTCGCGGTGCAACCACCACGCGAGACCCTGCAGTGACAGCATGATCGCGGCGCCCGCCAGCATAAGAAGCATCCACCGCCCCGAGAGATCTGGAAAGACATGGCCGCCCAGGGCCGGTGCGACGAAAGCCGCACACGCTGCTGCGGCGAGTGCCCCGGCAAACGTTTCGAGACCCAGGCGCGTGCGCCTCCAGACCACCACCGTGTACCACGAAAGGTGGATGGTCTCAACGCTCCAGTAGAGCGCCCAGAGGATCGGGCTGCCGAAGATCGTCAGTACGACGAACACCAATCCGAGCACGAGGCCGTACAGCCCACCCAGCGCGCTGGCGTCCAATCGCAGTCGCACCGAAGTCACTGAGCGGCTACTGTAGCAGGTTTCGAATGGCCTTCAGCCGCGAGGTGATGTCGATCTGGAGGGCGTCAGTCTCCGCATCGCCCGGATTCGCGCGCGCCAGCCGATCAATCAGCAACTCGAGAGCGGCGAGTTGCTCGAGCGCGGTCGGGATCTCTGGACGCGATGGCTGCGCCGGGGCCGCCGTCATCAGCCGCACCTGTTCCCGCGCCTCGTCCAACGTCAGGCCGTGACGGTGAAGAATGGCGGCGGCTGGAGTCTGGTCCTTCCGAAGGATGCCGAGCACGAGGTGTTCGGTACCGATATAGCGGTGACCCAGGTCATCGGCTTCCTCCATCGTCAGGTGCAGGACGTCGTGCATCTCCGAACTGAAGGGGATTTCCACGGACGTCGGAACGGGCTCGCGATCAGTCTTCCCGCTTTCCAGCTGACGCGCGACCTCGTCGTACGACAGGTTCGCCCTCCTCAGGATCTGCGACGCGCTCCCCTTGGCTTCGCGCAGGACACCGAGCAGCAGGTGCTCGGGCGTGATGGCGCGTTCGCGCAGCTGGCTCGTCTCGAAGCGGGCGAAGAACAAGGCGCGCCGGGCGGACTCGGTGTAACGCTCGAACATGGTCCGTGATTTCCCGTTCCGCGGAGATCCTAACTGGCCAGCTGCGTCAACGCGTCGCCGGTCACCCGGAAGATCCGCCACTCCTTCATCATCTCGGCGCCGAGCTTCTCGTAGAAGCCGATCGCCGGCTTGTTCCAGTCGAGCACCGACCACTCGAACCGGCCGCAGTTGCGCTCCACCGCAATTCGCGCGAGCTCGGTCAATAGCCGACGGCCGAGGCCCAGGCCGCGGAACTCGGGCTTGACGAAGAGATCCTCGAGGTACAGGCCGCGGCGGCCGACGAACGTCGAAAAATTGTGGAAGAACAGCGCGAAGCCTGCCGGCCGATCACCGGCGTACGCGATGATGACTTCCGCCTGGGGCCGCGGGCCGAACAGGACGTCGCGCAGGCCGGCCTCCGTCGCGACGACCTGGTCCGACATCCGCTCGTAGTCGGCCAGGTCGCGAATCATCTGCAGAATCAGCGGGACATCGTGTTCGGTCGCGGACACGATTTTCACGGTGGTGGTCTCATTCATCGATGACTCTCAACTCTCGTCCACTGATTCAGGCCACGTGACGCTCGGCCGGCCGGACGATTTCTTGTAAAAGCTGACGAGCAATTTTGAAGAAACGCGGTTTCATATTCGCTCGGCTAAAGCCTTGCGCTCCTTCCGGCGGTCGCGCCCTTTTTCAGAATGGCGATCTGGCCGCCGTGGTACGTGCCGTGCTCGATCACGCCGTGAAGCAGGTTCGAGCGCGAGTATTCGAGGCCTGGCATCTTCTCGTGCAGTGTGCCGGCGTCGAGATGGCGCGCGGCCTGAGCGAGCGCGCGATGCGCGTCGCGAAGCCGCGTCACCGCCTGGTCCCACGCGGCCTGATCGGTGGCGCCAACCGGCGGCCAATCCTCGTCCGGACTGGGGTCGGCCATGCGGTCGCCTCGCAGGCGTGCCGCGGAGATCTCGGCCCATGCCGCGATGTGCAGGACGAGTTCCCAGATGGTGTGGGCGCCATCGACTGGACGCGCCGCCGCCAGCTCGGGCGTAACGTCGCCGAGCAACTCCCCAAGCGCGGGGCCGTGCCACATTGGGCCGGCAACGGTGCGTTTGATATGGTTGGCAAGAACAACCGTTTCCATATGTTTTCCGTCTATCTCGAAAGCATATGTCGAACCTGAAGTTCGCGATTCGTACGCTCTTCAAGACGCCCTTCGTGACCACGGTGGCGATCGCCTCGCTGGCGCTCGGCATCGGCGCAAACGCGGCGATCTTCTCGCTGTTCAACCAGATCCTGCTGCGGCCGATCCCCGTGCCCGACCCGGACCGCCTGGTCAACCTGGGCGCTCCGGGTCCGAAGCCCGGGTCTAATTCCTGTGGCCAGCAGGGCAGCTGCGAGTACGTCTTCTCCTATCCCATGTTCCGCGACCTCGAGAAAGCCCAGACGCCGTTCACCGGTCTGGGAGCGCACGTCTCGTTCGGCGCGAACCTCGCCGCTCGGGGGCAGACGGAAAGCGTGGATGGGCTGCTCGTGTCGGGCAACTACTTCCCCGTTCTGGGCATCAAGCCGGCCATCGGACGACTGCTGACGCCCGAGGACGACCCCGCGCCGGGCGAATCGCACGTCGTGGTGCTGGGCTGGGGCTACTGGCAGCGGCGCTTCGGCCTGGATCCGTCGATCCTCGGCCAGTCCATTACCGTCAATGGACAGGCCATGACCGTCGTCGGCGTCACCTCGCGCGGGTTCGACAGCACGTCGCTCGGTTTGAAGCCGGCCATCTTCGCGCCGATCACGATGCGCGGGTTCTCGCAGCCGTTCAAGGATTTCGAGAACCGCCGTTCGTACTGGGCGTACGTGTTCGGACGCCTGAAGCCGGGCGTGACGATCGAGCAGGCAAGGGCAGCGCTGGCCGCGCCGTATCACAACATCATCAACGACGTCGAAGCGCCCCTCCAGCGCGGCATGAGCGACCAGACCATGGCGCGCTTCAAAGCCAGGACGCTGGTGCTCGAACCTGGCGCGCGCGGTCAGAGCGACGTGTCCACGTCGGCGCGTGCGCCGCTGACCTTGCTGCTCGGTGTGACCGCGTTCGTCCTGCTCATCGCCTGCGCGAACATCGCAAATCTTCTGCTGGCGCGCGCAGCGTCGCGTGCTGGAGAGATGGCGGTCAGGTTATCGATCGGCGCCGGCCGCGGGCAGCTGATCCGGCAGCTGCTCGGCGAATCCTGTCTGCTGGCCGTGTTGGGCGGAATCGGCGGGCTGTTCGTCGCGCAATGGACACTCAACCTGATGACGGCGATTCTGCCGAAGGAAGCCGTGGACACAATCGCACCGCGGATTGATCTCGTCGTCGTCCTGTTCGCGGGCGCGTTGGCGCTGAGTACGGGACTGCTCTTCGGCCTCTTCCCCGCGCTGCACAGCACGCGGCCCGATCTCGTGACGGCACTCAAGGGCACGTCGGGTCAGCCTGCGGGAGCTCGCTCGGCTTCGCGCTTCCGCACGACGCTGGCCACCGCGCAGATCGCGATCTCGATGGCGCTCCTCGTATCGGCCGGGCTGTTCGCCAAGAGCCTCGTCAACGTGAGCAGGGTCCAGCTCGGACTGAACGCCGACAACGTCATCATGTTCGCGATCTCACCCGAGTTGAACGGCTACACGGCCGCCCGAACGAAACAGGTGTTCGAACGGATCGAGGACACACTGCGCGCGCTGCCCGGCGTGAACGGCGTCACGAGCGGATCGGTGCCGCTGCTATCGGGCAGCAACTGGGGCACCAATCTGGCGATCGAAGGCTTCGAGGCCGGTCCCGACACGGACACCAACGCGCGCTTCAACCTGATCGGCTCAGGCTACTTCCAGACGCTCGGCATCCCGGTGCTCGCCGGGCGCGAGTTCACGGCGGCCGACGCGATTGGCGCGCCGAAGGTCGTGATGGTGAACGAGACATTCGCGAAAAAGTTCAACCTGGGCCGCGGCGCCGTCGGCAAACACGTCGGCGAGGGACGTGACAAACCGCTCGACATGGAGATCGTCGGCCTCGTCAAGGACGCCAAGTACAGCGATGTGAAGCGCGAGATCCCGCCGCAGTTCTTCCGTCCGTACCGGCAGGACGAGAACATCGGATCGATCAATTTCTACGTCCGCACCGCCAGCGCGCCAGAGCCGTTCATGGCGACGGTCACCAAGGCGGTCGCCCAGGTGGATCCCAACCTCCCTGTCGAAAACCTGAGAACACTGCCGCAGCAGGTCCGCGACAACGTATTTCTCGATCGCTTCATCAGCGTGCTGTCGACGGCGTTCGCCGGCCTCGCGACCCTGCTGGCCGCGATCGGCCTCTACGGCGTGCTCGCGTACACCGTGTCGCAGCGGACGCGCGAGATCGGCCTGCGCATGGCGCTTGGAGCCGCGCCGGGAATGGTGCGAGGCATGGTGTTGAGGCAGGTTGCCGTCATGACCGTGATCGGCGGCTTCGTGGGCCTGGCAGGTGCCGTATCGGTTGGCCGGCTAGCGCAGTCGCTGCTGTTCGAACTCAAAGGCTGGGATCCCGTCGTGCTCGCCGGATCCGCCGTGACGCTGGGAATCGTCGCCCTCGGTGCCGGATTCCTGCCGGCACTTCGCGCGTCGCAAGTCGAACCGATGCGCGCGTTGCGGTACGAATAGCGCAAGGCGAAAAGTCTCAAAGCTCAAGTCTCAACTCTCACGTCTCACCGGATCCTGAGGCTTGAGAGTTGAGCGTTAACAGCAGGCCACATGCGGCGGCTCTCTGTCGTCTGACTAGCGGAGGATGAATCCATGAAGACAACAGCTATCGCGTTGACGCTGGTGACGCTGCTCGGTCTGTCCGGATCGGCCCAGACCGTGTTCTACCCCGGCAACGGCGTGACGCTGCCCACTGTCGTGAAGGAAGTCCACCTGATCGGGACCACTGCAGCAGTCATCGGGATCGATTGCGTCGTGACGGAGGACGGCAGGATCGGCACTGCGACCGTCGCAAGCTCGCATGACGATCGGTTCAACGATGTCGCCTTGCGGGCGCTTCGTCAGTGGCAGTTCAAGCCGGGCACGAAGGATGGCAAGCCCGTCGCCGTTCGCATCTTCGTGCAAATCGCCATCGACAAAATGTGAGCGTCAGCGAGCCATCGAGCCGGCAAGCTGGTATTCGCCGGCGCTGATGACGATTTCGTCCTCGTCGACGATGACCGTCATGGGCCGCTCGGGCTCCGACGATCGCAGGCGCGCGCGGCCGGTGAAGCTCGCCCAGCCGCCAATTGTCTGCAGCGATCCGAAATCCTTCATCTCGATCGACACCTTCGCGCGCGGGTCGACGAGCCGGAACACGCCGGCGGCGCGGCGGGACTTGGCGTCCTGCAACAGGTCGAGCGTGACGTCCGCGGCCTCGACATGCCCGCGCCGCTTCAACGCGCGCCGTCCCTCGTTCATCGGACGCGTGGGCATCCGGTCGGTTCGGTAGAGCGCGCGGCCCGCCTGCTGACCGGTGACCTTGCCGTCGCGGACCACGACACGACCGTTCACGATGACGATGCGGATGCCGTCGGACGGACGCATCGGCTCCTCGAACGTCGCATGATCGACGACGACGTTGGGGTCGAAGGCAGTCACGTCCGCGAACATGCCAACGGTCAGCAGCCCGCGGTCCACGAGGCCCACCGTAGACGCCGGGAGCCCCGTCATCTTGCGAACGGCGTCCTCGAGCGTCAGCGCGTTCTGTTCGCGCACGTAGCGGCCCAGCACACGCGGAAACGTCCCGTAGTAGCGCGGATGCTGCGCCTCGCCTGCCACCGCGCCGCAGTCGCAAGCCACGGACGTTGCCGGATGCTGGAGGATCTTCACGAGATCCGCCTCGATGCCGAACCGCGCGATGATGCCGAAATTGCCACGTTCGAGCAGACGCACCACGGCTTCACCGGCGGTCACGTTCAGCTCGCTCATGACGGCGGTGAGCTGCTGCTTCGTCGCCGGCAGATAGACTCCGTCCGGACCGCCGAAGCGCGCGTTCATCGCGTCCTCGGCTTCCTTGACGATGCGCTCGCGGAGCTGGGGATCCGCGAAGCGCTTCAGCATCGCGTCACGTCCGCCGTCCTGTGCCCATCCGGGAATGATCAGGGCGGCGAGCCCCGTCTGACCGGCGAGGTACGGATACGCGTCGGCTGCGGTGTAGTTGCCGCGCGCCGTGGCATCCCGCATTTCCTTGAGGATCTGATCGGCGGTCCCCTGCTCGTGGCCCTGCACCTTCATGTGCGTGATGACTGGCGTGAGGCCCGCGCGCTCGCCGATGGCAATCGTCTCGACCATGCCGGCGCGCGAGCTGTACCCCGACTCGGGTGTGACGCGATCGTGGTTGACGAAGTTGGTCCGCCAGGGACGCGCGGCCTCGACGATCCGGATTACTTCTTCGCCCTGCGCGAAGTACGCGGGCTTGTAGTCCAGTCCCGCCGACACTCCCCATGCGCCGTGCACGAGCCCGTCGACGATGAGCGTCCGCATGCGCGAGATTTCGTCAGCGGTCGCGCGGCGATCGGCCGATCCCACGACGGTCGCCCACACGGTGTTGAAGCCGATGTTCGCGCCGACGTTCACCGCCAGGCCTCTCGCGGCTGCGGCACCGAGCTGCTCGCGGATGTCGAGCGGTCCCGACCCGTCGGCGTTCAGAATTTCCGTCGTGACGCCCTGCGTGAGCATGTTCTCCGCGCGCGGCAGGCCCTCGGGCGTGGCGTGGCTGTGGATGTTGATGAAGCCGGGCGAGACGATCAGGCCGTCGGCGTCGAGCTCGGACCCAGCGTGCGCGCCTGACAGATCGCCGATGCGCGCGATCGAGCCGTCGGCGATGCCGACATCCGCGCGGTAGCGCGGCAGCCCCGAACCGTCGACGATCGTGCCGTGGCGGAGAATGACGTCGTACGCGGTCGTTTGCGCGGAGAGGACCGCGGCGAGCGCGGCAATGGCCGCGCCCGCGATCAGCGCAGCGTGTGACGCCGTTCGCGTCATGGTCCTCCTGCTTCCTCTACGGCGCGGCCTGGCACGTATCGCCGCGCGGCGGCGCCGCGGGCGCCGGCTCGACGGACATGAACTGCACCGTCGGCGGCATCGTCGGCGCGAGGGTGAGCGCCGCCGACAGCTTGCCCCGCTCGCAGCTCATCGTCCACTTGCCGCGCAGGGCGTTTTCGACGGAGTCGAAGTGGTCCGGCAGCGCGCACGTCCCGACCTTCGCGCGGAGACCATCGAAATAGGCCTTCCGCCGCTCCTTCGTTTCGTCGAGAAACAGGTTCTCTGCGGCAATGCGATCGGCGAGCTGATCGTCCCATTTGACGACGAGCTTCGACACGGCGTCCCGCGCGTCGGCGAGCGCCTTCGAGGGCTGGATTTCCCGCGGCTGGAGTCCTCCGGTTTTGGCAAGCCGATCGATCGCGTCGCCAACAGCGCCGCTCCACCCGGTGTACGTGAGGTTGCCGAACGCGATGATCCCGACGCCGTAGTCGGGCAGCCAGCGCATCTGGGACCCGAAGCCGGGCAGGCCGCCGCTGTGCGCCACCATCAGCCGGAAGTCACACGTCTGCGTCACGCCGAGGCCGAACGCGTAGCTGCTGGCCGTCAACTGAACAGCGCCGCTCGCGCGATCGCGCGACACGCGTGTGAATGAGGGTCGCCAGGCCTGCTGCATCTCGCGCAGCGACGCGCGGCGG
>Ga0066903_100006932_pt1 | contig 10177 bp, 8 predicted proteins | sample PanSoiMetaGPlot1_FD_67491 | JGI IMG/M metagenome (GOLD analysis project Ga0066903, IMG submission 67491) | Tropical forest soil microbial communities from Panama analyzed to predict greenhouse gas emissions - Panama Soil - Plot 1 (version 2) | ecosystem: Environmental > Terrestrial > Soil >... | reverse complement strand
TCCGGGCCCATGATGTAGTGGCCGTGCTCCAGCACGCGCTGGATCGCCCGGTCGATGCGATCGCCCAGGTGCCGGCGCTGCTGCGCGAGATCGATGAACGGCATCGGTTTGGGCGTCATTCGGGCGGGCTCGTCGGCGGGACGGAAACGGCGCGACCGCCCGCGCCGGTGATGGATGGAAGGTGCGGTCTCATGGCGGGAGAAGCGTCATAGGCAAAGGCGCATCCGATTTCAAATGGGCGAATCGTCAGGCGTACTGCGCGGCAATTGCGGCGGCGGCGCGTCCTTGACACAGCGCCGCGAGCACGCTCTCGCTCGTCTCGACCATCCGCTCGACCGCGTAATGCTGGACAATGCGGGCGCGGACCGCCGTGCGCAAGCCCGCCCGGTCTTCCGTGAGTCGCGCCCGCATGCGCGTCCAGCCGGCGCTCAAGAGGTCGGGGCGCCGCGCCGGCACCACCTCGCCACAATCGCCGAGGATCGCGGCCATGTCGCCGACGTCGGTGGCGACCACCGGCACGCCGCACGCCATGGCTTCGCCCACCACGTTGGGAAATCCTTCGCCGAAGGCGGAGGAGAGCGTGGCGATGTCGAAGGCGCTGTAGACCGAGCGCAGCTCGTTTGCCTCGCCGGCCCACAGCAGCCGTCGCTCGAGCCCGTGCCGGCGCGCCGACGCGTCGAGCTCGGCCTGGTACGCCGCCGGCCCGCCGCCGACGCAGACGAAGCGGGCGTCGGCGTGCCGGCGGGCGAAGTCCGCCGCGGCGGCAACAAAGCCCGCGTGGTCCTTCATCGGGTCGAGCCGCGCCACCATGCCGATCAGCAGCGTCTCCTCGCCGATGCCCCACGCGCGCCGGCGCTCGCGTCCCGCCGCTGGGTCGGGCCGCATGGTCTCGGTATCGATCCCGTTGGGCACGACCGCGATGCGACTTGCCGGCAGCCCACGGGCCATCGCGTCGAGGCGGGCGGCGCGCGCATTGGTGATGACGAGGTCCGCGCGGCGCGAGAGCCACGCCTCCAGCCGATAGCTCAAGGCCGACAGCGCGTCGTAGCTCCCAAGCTCCATTCCGCCCGAGCGCACGCCGAACACCAGCCGCGTCGTCAGCCATGGCGGCAGCAGCACGGCGGCGAGCGTGGTCTGGGTGGGAAGGAATCCGTAGACGACGTCGGCGCGCTCGGCGAGGAACAGCCGCCACAGCCGGGCCAGCGGGCCCGCCACGTCCCACCGGCCGGTCTTCGCGAGCGGCAGGATGCGCACGCCGGCGCGCCGCAGCGCCTCCTCCCTGACCCCGCCGCCGTACAGCACCGCGACCGCCACGTCGTGCCCGCGCCGCGCGAGCCCGCTCGCCAGCATCGCCAGCTGGCGCTGGCTGCCGCCGACGTCGAGCGCGCGAATGAAGAACAGGATCTTCATCGGCCGGCCGGGCGCGCCGGCGTACACGGCGCGTGGCGCCAGACCCTCGGGGCCTCGACGCTTGCCGCACGCGGCGCTACAAAAAACCTCATGGCCGGGACGGAATCCTGAGCATGTGCGGCCTTGCGGGCATGGTCGACTGGCGGCGCGCGACGCAAGCGGACGCGCTCCGCGCCGTCGGCGAGGCGATGAACGCCACGTTGTCGCATCGCGGGCCGGATGCCGGCGACGTGTGGATCGAGCCCGAGAGCGGCACGGTTCTGGCGCATCGCCGGCTTGCCATCATCGATCTCAGCCCGGGCGCGGCCCAGCCGATGCGATCGCGGGACGGCCGCCACGTCATAATCTTGAACGGCGAGATCTACAACTATCGTGACATTCGCGCCGCCCTGGCGGTGGCCGGCTGCGCCATGCGCACCGAATCCGACACCGAGGTGCTGCTCGAGGCCTGCGCGTTATGGGGGGTGCCGGGCGCCCTGGAGCGCGCGGTCGGGATGTTCGCCTTCGCGCTGTGGGACCGCGAGACGCGGACGCTGACCTTGGCGCGAGACCGGCTCGGCATCAAGCCGCTCTACTACGCCGCCAGCCCGGACCGCGTGCTGTTCGCCTCCCAGCTCAAGGCGTTTCGCGCCGTGCCCGGCTGGTCGCCAGCGATCGACGCCGACGCCCTGGCCGGCTACTTGCGGCTCGGCTACGTGGCGCAGCCGCGCACCATCTATCGCGAGGCCGCAAAGCTGCCGCCGGGTCACATCCTCACGCTGCGGGCCGGCGCGGCGCCGCAGCTCGCCTGCTTCTGGGACGCCCGTTCCGTGGCGCGGGCGGGCGTCGCGGCCGCGAACGCGCCGGTGGACGAGACCGAGGCGGTGGAGCGCCTCGATGCGCTGCTGCGCGAGGCAGTGCGGCTGCGCCTCATCGCCGACGTGCCGGTCGGCGCCTTTCTTTCCGGCGGCATCGATTCCTCCACCGTGGTGGCGCTGATGCAGGCGCAGAGCACGCGGCCGGCGAAAACGTTCTCGATCGGGTTTCGCGAGCAGGCCTACGACGAGGCAGCCCATGCGCGGCGCGTGGCGGAGCATCTCGGTACCGAGCACACGGAGGTCTACATCGACCCGAGCCACGCGCTCGAGATCATCCCGCGCCTGCCCGACTGGTTCGACGAGCCGTTCGCCGATTCCTCGCAGATCCCCACCTTCCTGGTCTCCGAGGTGACGCGTCGGCATGTCACCGTGGCGCTCTCCGGCGACGGCGGCGACGAATTGTTCGCCGGCTACGAGCGCTATTTCTGGGCGCAGCGGCTGGCGCTGATCCTGCACAACGTTCCGGCGCCGGTGCGGCGTGCCTCGCGGGCGGCGCTGCGCGCCCTCTCGCCGACCTCGTGGGACCGGCTGCTCGGCGTCGTGCCGCCGTCGTGGCGTCCGGATCTGTCCGGCGACCGCATGCACCGCCTCGCCGCCATCCTCGACCACATCGAGCCCGACGCCATCTATCGCCGCCTGGTCAGCCTGTGGGAGCGGCCGCACGAGATCGCGGCTGCCGGCACTGAGCCAGGCGGGCCCCTGTGGGATACGACCGTCGGCCGCGATTTTCCCGACCTGCTGTCGCGCATGCAGTTCCTCGACCTCGTCACCTACCTGCCCGACGACATCCTCGCCAAGGTCGACCGCGCCACCATGGCGGTCGGGCTCGAGGGCAGGGTGCCGCTCATCGATCACCGGGTGGTCGCCTTTGCCTGGACCCTGCCGCCCGCCCTGAAGGTGCGCGACGGCAAGAGCAAGTGGCTGTTACGCCGCGTCCTCGACCGCTACGTGCCGGCGGCAATGGTGGAGCGGCCGAAGATGGGATTCGGCGTGCCGATCGGCGCCTGGCTGCGCGGGCCGCTGCGCGAGTGGGCGGAAGGCCTGCTTGCGCCCTCGCGCCTTGCCGCCGCCGGCCTGCTGCGGCCCGAGCCGGTGCAGGCGGCCTGGCGCGAGCACCTCGCGGGAACGCGCGACTGGCAGTACGCCCTGTGGGCGGTGCTGATGCTGGAAGCCTGGCGCGAGAAGTGGGGCTGAACCTTCGCGCGGTCGGTGATGGGCCACTCGCACGGCCCACGGGTCACGGCTGGCGCAGCCGTCCGAAGTCCTCCGCCTCCGCCGGCATCGGTTCGCCGAGCATGCGCTGAACCATCATCTGCCCGACCTGCGGCGTGAAATGGGCGATGTCCCGCCACTGGTCCGGCCGCTGAAGCTGCCCCGGCGGGTCGGTGAAATCCCACACCGGGACGATGCGGCTCACGCGCGCGATGGCGCGTCCGATCTCGCCGGGCGCGAAACGGGCCGCGCGTGCCGGATGGATCGGCGTGGTCGCCACCAGGAGGGCGATGCCGCGCTCGCGGCAAATGGTCACCAACCGGCGCAGGAGTTCGAGATGCGGGATGAAGTAGGCGCTGTCCACGATCGGCTCGAACTCGGCCGTGGCTGGTAGCCCGGCCGCCGCCTGGACCTGCGCGCGCGCTGGCGCCGCGCTGACCATGGCGACGAGCTCGGTTGCGATGCTGCGCGAGGCGCGCGTCAAGTCCGGCGCCTCGTCCGGCAGCGTCCAGCCCAAGGCGGCCTTGATGGAGCTCTTCCAGGCCTTGACCTGGATCGCGGTGGCATTTCTCCACCAGAAGCGGGTAGCGCTCTCTCCGGTCAAGGCGGGTGGAAGCAGGGTCTGGATGAACCGGTTGGTCCACGGAGGATGCCCCAGCGTGTCGATGTCGAGGATGAGGAACACCGCGCGCAGGGCTTCGCGCCGCGCTGCTTTATGCTTCAGCACGTATTCGAGCACTGGCAGGTGATCCGCCAGGGCGCCGGCGTTGACGGCGAAGTCTGCGAACTGGACGCCCCCCATCCGCGGCGACAGCTCGGCGGTCGGTATGACCTTTGCGCGCGACGAGCCGAACAGCAGGCCGTCGAATCGATCGGCTTCGGTCTGGTAGAGGACCAAGTGGCGGTAGCGATCGTTGAAATTGGGAGAGCGGACGAACAGGTCGGTGCCGAACACCGCCTCCGGATCGAGGATGAGGTTCGTTCCGACCACCGCAAGAAAGGTGCCGGCGCCGACGGCCGCAAGCGTGAGGGCATAGCTCCGTGGATGCATCGGCTCGCCGTCAGAACTGGTAGTAAAGGAACTCGCTGACCTGTCCCAGGCTCGCGAACGCAGCGATGAACATGGCGGTTGTCAGCGCGAGCGTCGCGGGCGTCGGCCGCCAGGCGAGCGGCCCGACCTGGCGCCGCCAGTCGGATTGCGCATCGCCCTCGCGGTAGTCGACGATCTCCATCGTGTCGGGCACGAGCCAGGCGATGGCGAGGGCTACGCACGTCCAGAGCGTGCCGATCATCGACCAGGTGGTCCCGAACCAGGCGCGCACGAAATCGCCCGAAATGTAGTCGTGGCGCACCAGCCAGCCGTCCCAATCGGTGACGAAAGGCGCCGCCGCGCCGGCTGGCCCGCCGAAGCCCGACATGGCCGTGAGCATGTGCCAGGCCGCGTCGATATCGATCGCGCGGAAGAAGACGCCGCCGACCGAGAACGCCGTGAACGTCAAGGCCCATCCCATCAGCCGCCCGGCGGGGCTGCGCCGGCCCGCGCCCCACACCGCCAGCCAGGCCTGGTTGATGAGCAGCAGCAGGCCGTTGAGAGCGCCCCACATCACGAAGGTCCAGCCGGCGCCGTGCCAGACGCCGATCACCACCATGGTGAGCATCAGGCCGAAGGAGCGCCGCAGCGTCCCGTGTCCGAGGGCGATGGGGACGTAGATGAGATCCCGGGCAAGGCGCGACAGCGTGACGTGCCATCGGCGCCAGAGGTCGACCATGCTGGTGGCGCGCAGCGGCGCCGCGAAGTTGACGGGCAGACGGAAATTGAACAGCAGGCCGAGCCCCACCGCCATGTCCGAATAGCCGGAGAAATCGAAATAGATTTGGGCGATGAAGGCGAACGCCCCGAGCCACGCGGCGCATGCCGTCACCGGATCGCCGCGCGCCGCGGCATCGAACACGCCGGCCACGTGGGGCGAGAGCGGATCGGCGAGCAGCACCTTCTTGGCAAGCCCGAAGGTGAAGATGGTCAGGCCGAGGGCGATGTTGTCCCAGTCCACGCGATAGCGGCCCTTGTCGGCGATCTGGCGGCCGAGGCTGCTCCAGCGCACGATCGGCCCGGCGATCAGGTGCGGAAAGAACGCCACGAACAGCGCGTAGCGCTTGAAGTCGAGTGACGGCCGCCGCTGGTGAACATGCACCAGGAAGGCGATCTGGACGAAGGTCGTGAACGAGAGCGCCAGCGGCACGTTGGGCGGCACCGCCTTGTGCCCGTCCACGATCGACAGCAGGAAGTCGGCATATTTGTAATGGCAGAGGACCAGGAGGTTGGCCATGATGCCGGCGACCATGAGGCGACGTGAGACGGCGGGCTCGGCCGCGACCATGCGTCGCGCGAGCCAGAAATTGGCCAGGATGGAGGCGACCGGCAGCGCCACGAAGGGTGGGTTCCACCACGCGTAGAAGACGAGCGAGGTCGTCGTGGTGCCGACGATGGCCGCCTCGACGCTGCGGCGCGCCAGCATGAAATGCAGGAGGACCGCGGCAGGCAGGAACAGGAAGATGAATTCGGGGCTGTTGAACAGCATTAGGCCCGGATCTGTCGAACGACGAACCTTGGTCGCGGGGCTTGCCTGCCCCAGCCCTTAACGCTTCTTAGCCGACATCGCCGCTGATGGCCAGCACCGCCGGCGGTCGTGGGACCTTGAGCGCGCATCCGGCTGGCGCGCGGGCGCGCGGGCCCGCATAACATGCGCGCGGGCGCGACCCGGCCGTGATCCACTTCCGGGGTAAAAATCGATACGTCATGCGATCGAGAGTTCTCCATATCATTCCGGCGCTGATCCAGGGCGGCGCCGAGAAGCTGTTGTTCGACCTCGTCTCGCGCAGCCCGAAGATCGACATGAAGGTCATCACCCTGCTGGCTGATCCGCCGTTCTTTCCGCTCGATGCCCGATTCCTCGACAGCCTGGCGATGCAGCGCGGGCGCCTTTCGCCCCGGTTGCTCTGGCGGCTGCGCGCGAAAATCAACGAGTTCCGGCCGGACCTGATCCACGCCTGGCTCTATCACGGCAACCTGTTCTCGCTCGCCGCCGCCGGGCTCAGCATTCCCATCGTGTGGTCGATCCACAACACCACGCTGTCGGCTGAGCACTCCAAGAAGCTCACGCGCCTTGCCAACCGCCTGTGCGCCCGCCTGTCGCGACGCGTGCCGGCCCGGATCGTCTACTGCGCGGCGAGCGCGCGCGAGGTCCACGAGCGGATCGGATACGACCCGGCGCGCGGCCTCGTCATCGAGAACGGCATCGACCTCGAGGCCTTCGCGTTCGATGGTGCCGCGCGTGGCCGTATCCGCCGCGAGATTGGCCTTGCGACGGAGGATTACGCGGTCGGCAGCGTGGCGCGGTTCGATCCGCAGAAGAACCACCGCCTGCTGGTCGAGGCCTTCGCCCGCGCCGGCCTGGGCGAGCGCGCCCGGCTGGTCCTGGCGGGGCGCGGCTGCACGGCGGAAAACCCGCAACTGACGCAGTGGCTGGACGAGTTTGGCGTCCGCGAGCGCACCGTGCTGTTCGGCCAGCGCCACGACGTCCCCGCCGTCCTGTCGGCCCTCGACCTGCTGGTCAGCGCGTCCGCCTACGGCGAGGCGATGCCGCTTGCGATCATCGAGGCGGCCGCCGTCGGCCTGCCGGTGATCACGACCGACGTCGGTGATGCGCGTGCGCTGGTGCTCGATCCGGCCGACGTCGTCGCGCCCGCCACTGCCGACAGCATGGCGGCGGCGATCTGCCGGGTGCGCGCCCATTCCGACGCGCCCGACCTCGCGCAGCGCAAGCTCGCGCGGCGCGACCGCATCGCTCGCGACTTCTCGCTCGCCGGCACCATCGCGCGCTATCACGACCTCTACCGCACGCTCGCGCTGCCGGCCTGACCGGCCGGCTCACGGCTTGGCGTAGATCGACCCGGCGAGCCGCGTGCGGTGGTGGTGCAGGAACAGCGCGAAAGCGTCGTAGGGAGAGATGCGCGGCAGCGCCAGCGCCTCGGCCCCGGTGAGCGCACGCATGTCGGCGCCTTCGCCGAGGACCAGCCGCTCGAACGCCGGGAGCGTCACCGGCACCTCGTAATAGGCGCGGAAATAGCGACCGAGGCCAATCGGGGTGAGGTCGTAGGCGAACTGCACGAACAGCCGCGCCTCGGTCACCTCCAGGGCGAGCTCCTCGCGCAATTCCCGCCGCAGCGTCTCGACCACGTCCTCGCCCGCGTCGAGGCTGCCGCCGAACAGGCCCCAGTGGGCCGGGTACCAGATTTGCGGCAGGTCGTCGCGCAGCTGAAGGATGTAGCGCCCGTCCTCAAGCACCAGCAGCGCCGCAGCCGCATCGCCGACCGAGAGCGGCGTGTGCGCGTGGAGGAGATTGTCGAGTCCCGCCATGCTTCCTTGCCATCGGGCCAAGATTGCAATGAACTTTTGCAGACCATAAAATGCGTCGTCATGCAATTGTCCTCGCTCGCCTGCAACTTCGAGCCCGGCACCGAATGAAATATCCCGATACGTTCATCGACTCGTTTGAGAACACCAGCAGCGAGCCCGTCTACCTCCACGGAATCATGCGCCTCAATCCCGGCGCGCGGGTGATCAAGTCCACCATCCGTGGACCGCTTTTCCTCAACAAGAACTCGCAGGTCGGGCCCGACGTCGTCGCCGGCAAGTATTTCGGGATGAACGAGAATTGCTTCATCGCCCGGGCCGAGATCGGCGCCTTCTGCGCGATCGGCGCCCGGAGCGCCATCAATCCGTTCAATCATCCGTCGCAATGGCTGAGCATCCACGAGTTCCAGTACCATCCGAAGTCGTTCGACTGGGTGGACGAGTACAACGAATTCGCGCGGCTCGAGCGCACGCCGGACATGTTCGCCCGCGTCGTGGTCGGAAACGACGTGTGGACCGGCCACAACGTGAATGTGATGGCCGGCGTGAACGTCGGCGACGGCGCGATCATCGCGGCCGGCTCGGTGGTGACCAAGGACGTGCCGCCGTTCGCCATCGTGGCCGGCGTTCCCGCCACCATCAAACGCTACCGTTTTCCCGAGCGCACGATCGAGCGCCTGCTGCGGCTGAAGTGGTGGGAGCTGGAGCTCTCCCAGCTCAGCGGCCTGCCGTTCCGCGACGTCGAGCGTTGTCTCGACATGATCGAGCGCATCAGGACGGACGCGCGCGCGCCGGCGGTCGCGGCGAAATGAGCCGAGGCCTGGAAGCGGGTGCGCTCCGGCCCATTCTTGAGCGCTTCGGCGTGCCGCGCGACGGCGTCCTGGTGGTGCACAGCGCCATCGCGGTCCTGAGCCGCCAGGGCTTCCGCGCCGAAGCCATGATCGAGGCGCTGCTCGCGCATCTCGCCGCCGGCAACCTGTTCATGCCGACCATGACCTGGCGCACGGTCACGCCCGACCACCCGGTCTGGGACGAGATCGAAACGCCCTCCCATACCGGCGTGCTGAGCGAGGTCTTCCGCACCGGCTACGCCGTCGGCCGCAGCATTCACCCCACCCATTCGGTCGCCGGCACCGGCCCCGCCGCCCGCCTGCTGCTGACCCGCCACCACCTCGACGACACGCCCGTCTCCGCCAACAGTCCGTACGGGCTGATGCGCGACTATGAAACCTACGTCCTCATGATCGGGGTCGGCCTCGAGACCTGTACGGCCATCCACCTGCCGGAAGAGACGATCGCGCCCGACATCTACCTGCGGCCGGCCGAGACCGCTGTCGTCTACCGCTGCCGCGACCGCCACGGCGTCGTCCATGCCGTGCCGGCCCGGCGTCACTGGCGGCTCGACCGCGACTTTCCGCAGTTCGGGCCGCCGCTTGCCGCGAAAGGCCTGCTGGAGGCCGGCGATCTTCTCGGCTGTCCCTACGTCATCGTGCGCATGCGCGACCTCCTGCGCGAGGTCTTCGCCGCCCTGATCGACAACCCGCGCGGCACGCTCAACCAGCACCCGGCCAGTGCCGCCGCGGGCCTCGCGGCCCCGGCCCCGCGCTGACCGGCGCATGTTCCGCTCGAACCGCATCGGCGATTTGTCCGTTCGTCCCCGCGAAAGCGGGGACCCAGTGGGCAGAAAAAGCCTGCTGGATTCCCGCTTACGGGGTACCCCGCCGCGTAACGCGGCGGGACCCCTCGCGGGAATGAGCGGAACATGCGGGCTAGCTAGCCCGCGCGCCGGCGATAGACATACTCGTTGCACCCGGATCCGAACGCGCCGAGCGAGGGTGGCAGGATGACGCTGCGCACCTCGTCGAAGCCGAGCCGTGTCATCAGCGTCGCGACCTCCGACCCGGCGATCGATTCGTAAGGGTAGCCGCCCAGCCAATCGTGCACGTCGTGTGCGAAGTCCATGCCCCGTTTGCCCATGTAGCCCGCCACATAGGCGTCGAAGTCGCGGCCGCGCAGCCGGTGATAGAGGCGCATCAGCGCCACGTAGACGGCGCGCGCGCGCCGTTGCGCAGCCGGAGTCGCGCCGGCGTACCAGCGCTTCTCCCGCGCCCATAGCGGGCAGAACGCGGTCTTGGCATAGAGCGCGAAGGCGAAGGTCCCGCCGGGCGCCGTGAGGTCGGCGGCATTGCGCAGCGCGTCGCCGAGCGCGCCCGTATGATGCAGGACACCCCAGGCATGGACGATGTCGAAGCGTCCCAGCCGGCCGAGGAATTCGCCATCGAGC
>Ga0066903_100006931_pt1 | contig 10178 bp, 9 predicted proteins | sample PanSoiMetaGPlot1_FD_67491 | JGI IMG/M metagenome (GOLD analysis project Ga0066903, IMG submission 67491) | Tropical forest soil microbial communities from Panama analyzed to predict greenhouse gas emissions - Panama Soil - Plot 1 (version 2) | ecosystem: Environmental > Terrestrial > Soil >... | reverse complement strand
CGGCCGCCAAGGGCGGCATCATCGCCTTCACGAAGGCCGTGGCCCGCGAAGTCAGTCCGCTCGGCATCCTGGTGAACGCGATCGCCCCCGGCTACATCGACACGCCGATCCTCGACGTGCTGGGTGCGCAGCGCGCCGCCTACAGTGCGCTGGTCGCCACGCAGACGCTGGTCGGCCGCCTCGGCGAGCCGCGCGAGATCGCGGCGACGGCACTCTTCCTCGCGGGTCCGGGCAGCACCTACTTCACCGGTCAGGTGCTGTCGCCGAACGGCGGGCTGGTGCTGTAACCGCCCCGACGCTCAGGCGACGCCGTGTGCGGTGGCGAGGAGGTCGAGCGGATGCTCGACCTCGATCGAGAGACCGCGTGCGATCACGCCCGCTCGGATCTGGAGGAGACAGCCGGGGTTGGCGGCGGCCACGATCTCGGCGCCGGTGGCCGTGATGTGGTCGAGCTTGCGAGCGAGGAGCCGGCGAGCCATGTGGGGCTGGGTGAGGTTGTAGGTGCCGGCGCTGCCGCAGCAGACGTCGGCTTCCTCCAGCTCGACGAGTCGCACGTGCGGCACCGTTGCGAGAAGCGTCCGGGCGGCCGTCCGGACGCCCTGCCCGTGCGCCAGGTGGCAGGGATCGTGCACCGTCACGCTGCGAGCGAGCGGACGGACGGGTGGCGGGAGACCCAGCTCGGCGAGGAGTTCGAGGGCGTCGCGGGCGCGGCGCGCCACTGCGCCGGCCCGGGGTTGATCGACGAGCAGGTGATCGTACTCGCGGACGAGCGCGCCGCATCCGGCGGCCGTCGTCACCGCCCAGTCGAAGGGCTCACGGTCGAGCAGCGCCGTGGTGTGGCGCGCGAGTTTCCGCGCGCCGTCGGCGTCGCCGAGGTGGAGAGCCAGCGCCCCGCAGCAGGGCTGGCGCCGAGGCACCACGACGCGCACCCCCGCTCGCTGGAGAAGGCGGGCGGCGGCGAATGACGTCGACGGGAAGAGCCTGGCGGCCGAGCACCCCGTCAGCAGGACGGCTGTGCCACGCACCGGTCCTTCCGGCAGCAGCTCCCCAGGCAGGGGTGGCGTCTTCCCGCGGGGCGGCATGGCCGCGGCCAGCGCCATCCAAGCCGCCGGCCCCGTGGAGAAGCGCCGCGCGAGCCCAGCGAGCCATCGCCTACCGCCCACGAACCGGAGCGGCGCGAAGATCGAACCACCCCAGCGTGGCGAGGTGAGCATGCGGGCCAGGGAGCGACGGGTCCAGCGAGCGACGCGCGGCCGATGGGCCTCGACGTACGGCCGCGCCGCCTCGATCAACGCGCCGTAGCGGACCCCCGACGGGCATGCCGTCTCGCATGCACGGCAGCCGAGGCAGAGATCGAGATGGCGGGTCACCTCGCGCGACGGCGAGAGCCGACCGTATTCCAGCGCGCTCATGAGGTGGATCCGGCCGCGCGGTGAGTCCGCCTCCTCGCCGAGCTCGACGTACGTCGGGCACGACGCGAGGCAGAGCCCGCAGTGCACGCACGCGCCGAGCGCGGCGTGGTCGACGAAGCGCACGCTAGCGACGGTCTCCGCCATGTCGGTTCGCCGCGGCGGTGGCTTCCTTGAACAGGCGCTCGATCCGCTCGGCAGCGAGGTAATAGAAGACGGGGCGCAGGCTAGAGCCCTCCCACGAATCGCCCCGGCGCGAACGTGCCGCTAGGATCGAAGGTAGCCTTGAGCTTCCGCATCAGCTCCATGCCCGGCCCGGGGTCGCCCCACACGTCCACCTCGGCCTTGAGGGCTCCGTGGCCGCGCTCCAGCACGAGGGATCCGCGGTCGCGCTCGAGAGCAGGACGGAGGACCTTCAGGAGAGCCGCCACGGCCGTCGCCTCCGCCACCGCGACGTGCACGATGCCACTCGCCAGGTCCGCCAGGCAACGCACGTCGACGCCCGCGTCACGCGCCGCGGCCACCGTCGCCTCCACGACAGGACCGACTCGCGTCGGCAGCGTCGCGGCGCGCAGCACACCTGCGGCGGGTTCCACGGAGAAGCCGGCGAGCCGGCCACGGAGCGCCGCCCCGTCGGCGACGACAGCGGTGCGAAGACCACGACGGGAAGCGACCTCGCGCACGAGCTCGCGGCCCGCGGCGACCTCCTCCACCAGCCCGCCCAGGCCGACGACCGCAGCCGCACCGCATCCCGGCCCCTCGGCGAGCTCGCCCGGGCCCGCCATCACGAGCCAGAGGGGCGGCACCTCGGCGTCCAGGATGGCGAGGCCCGCATCGGCGGCCGCGGCCGCCGTCGGGCAAGCCACTATCACTGCCTCTTCCCGTTCCGGGCGTGGCCGGACCTTGAAGGTCGCCTCCACGATCACGCCGAGCGTGCCGAGCGCGCCCACGTGCAGCTTCGGGAGATCGTAGCCCGCGACGTTCTTGACCACGCGGCCGCCCCCCGCCACCAGGCAACCGTCGCTTCCCACCACCCGGATGCCGATGAGGAGATCGCGCGCTCGTCCCTGTGAGGCACGAAGGGGTCCCGCGAGGTTGGCAGCCAGGAGGCCGCCGACGGTGGTGGTCGCGGGCCGGGGAGGGTCGAGCGGGAGCCACTGTCCCGCGTGGGCGAGCGTCTCCGCCACGAGCGAGAGCGGACACCCCGCCTCGAGCGTGACCGTCATGTCGTGCGCCTGGTGATCGAGGACGCGCGCCAGGCGGTCGAGGCGGAGGAGCACGTCGAGACGACGCGGGGGTGCGCCGATGTCGAGATGCGCGCCGCGACCGCTCGCGACCAGCGCCAGCCTTCCTGCGGCGACGCGCACGCAGGCCTGGACCTCGGCCACGCTGCCGGGGCTCACCACCCAGCGTGGAACCAGCCCGTCGACGGCATCCTCGGGCCCACCCGGGCGAGCGTGGGTGGCGCCCACGATTTCGGCCCATGCGCTCACAGCGCAACCTGCCGGCGCGGGGCACGCGTCTCGACGCACACCTTCGCATCGGGGAAGATCTTGTGCGGATTGGCCCGGCCCTGCGGATCGAACACGGCCCGCAGACGCGTCATGGCGCGCAGGTCGTCGGGACCGAAGAGGAGCGGAACCTGGTCGATCTTCTCGACCCCGATGCCGTGCTCACCCGTGATGCTGCCCCCCAGCGCCACGCACGCTTCCAGGATCTCTCGCCCCGCGGCCAGCACGCGGGCCACCTCGTCACGGTCGCGCTCGTCGAAGAGCAAGATGGGGTGGATGTTGCCGTCGCCCGCGTGGAAGACGTTGGCCACCCGGAGCCGGTGCCGTGCTGCGGCGGCGGCGATCGCGCGCAGGATGTCGGGCACGCGGGTGCGGGGGACGACACCGTCCTGGGTGCAGTAGTTGGGCGCGAGGCGGCCGATGGCACCGAAGGCGCGCTTGCGACACTTCCACAGGGCGGCCCGCTCGACGTCGTCGCGCGCGACGCGTACCTCGCGTGCCGCATTTCTGCGACACACCGCCTCAACACGCTCGCTCTGCGCGTCGAGCCCCGCGAGCGGGCCGTCGAGCTCGATCAGCAGGACCGCCTGGGCATCGGTCGGCAGCCCGACGTGGAAGGCAGCTTCCAGCGCCTGGATGATGAGCTGATCCATCATCTCGAGCGCGGCCGGCACGAGGCCCGCGCCGATGATGCCCGACACGGCCTCGCTCGCCGCCTCCACGGAATCGAACACGGCGAGAAAGGTGCGATACGCCTGCGGCAGACGGACGAGGCGGAGGGTCGCACGGGTGACGATGCCGAAGGTCCCCTCCGCGCCGACCACGAGCCCGACCAGGTCGTAGCCGGGCCGGTCCTCGACTGCACCGCCCAGCGCGACCAGCTCTCCCGAGGGGAGCGCGAGCTCGACGCCGAGGACGTGATTGGTCGTGACGCCGTACTTGAGGGTGTGGGGGCCTCCGGAATTCTCGGCGATGTTCCCCCCGATCGTGCAGGCGGGCTGACTCGACGGATCGGGCGCGTAGCAGAGGCCGTGGGCGCGCACGGCATTCGACACCCACTGATTCACCACTCCCGCCTGGGCGACGACGCGGCGGTTGGCGACGTCGATCGCCTCGATGCGCTGCAGGCGGCTGGTGCAGATCATGACCGGGGCGCCCACCGGCAGCGTGCCGCCCGAGAGCCCCGTCCCCGCCCCCCGCGGCACGAAGGCGATCCCCTCTGCCGCGAGGAGGCGGAGCACGCTCGCCACCTCGGCGGGCGTCCGCGGCAGGACCACCAGCTCGGGGGCGGCGCGCTCGAGCGTGTATCCGTCGCACTCGTAGACGAGGAGCGCCTCGGGCCGATCGATCACCCCCTCCACCCCGACCATGCTGCGGAGACGGGCGACGAGAGGGGCGGGCAGCATCGCGCGAACTCTTCTAGCGACGGCGCGTTCCCAGTAGCGCTCCCATGACTCCCCGCGTGATGACCCCGGCCACCGTGCGCGCGACGGGGGACTTCAGGACCTGCTCGAGCGTGCTGGGCGGCTCCTTCCCGCGGCGCGGCGCGGGTGCTGAATACCCCGCATTGCGCGATTCGCCCGGCGCGCCGATCCCCGAGACGTCGCCCTTCAGATCGGCGAGGAAAACCGGCACGCCCGCGGCCGAGAGCTGCTCGGCGATCAGCTGGAGCGTCTTCGTCTTCCCCGTGCCGGTCGCCCCCGCGATGAGCCCGTGGCGGTTCATCATCGCGATGGGGAGGCGGACGAGCGGCTCGGGTGCGCACTCTCCCTGGTGCACGGGGGCACCGAGCGTCACGCTCGCCACGCTCCCCCCGAAGGCGGAGCGTACCGCCGACAGCAGCTTCGCATCCATCGAAACGCAGTCTCCCGTCGCGACCGGACTCTAGCGTGCAACGCCCCGCCCTGAGAAGGCAGCGCCGCCGCTACGATGGTGGGTCAGCTGATCGCGGGTAACCGATCATCGTCGGCCCCTCCCGTGACGACGGGGGCGGCCCTCGTGTACAGTGCGCGCCCGTGAGGGCAATCCCCGGCGAGTTCACGCCCCCCGCCCGCATCCTCCTGGGTCCGGGCCCGTCCCAGGTGCATCCCCGCGTCCTGCGGGCGATGGCCGCGCCGCTGCTCGGTCACCTCGATCCCGCCTTCGTGGCGATGATGGAGGACGTGAAGCAGCTGCTCCGCTTCGTGTTCGCCACCGAGAACCCCCTCACCCTGCCGATCTCGGGCACCGGGAGCGCCGGGATGGAGGCGGCGATCGTGAATCTCGTCGAGCCGGGCGACGAGGTCGTGGTGGGCGTGAACGGCGTCTTCGGCACCCGTCTGTCCGAGGTCGTCGAGCGCGCAGGGGGGAATGCAGTGCGGGTGGAGGCGCCCTGGGGACGCATCGTCCGCGCCGAGCAGATCGACGCCGCTCTGCGCGGCTGCCGGCGCCCGAGGCTCGTGGCGCTCGTGCACGCCGAGACGTCGACGGGAGCCTGGCAGCCGCTCGAGGACGCGGTCCGGCTCGCTCATGACCACGGCGCGCTCTTCCTCACCGACTGCGTCACGTCGCTCGGCGGCGCTCCGGTCGAGATCGATGCCTGGGACATCGACGCCGCCTACAGCGGAACGCAGAAGTGTCTCTCCTGCCCACCCGGGCTGGCGCCCGTGACCTTCGGCCCGCGCGCGCTCGACGTGCTCCACCGGCGCAAGACCCGGGTGCAGAGCTGGTACCTCGACCTCACGCTCCTCGAACGCTACTGGGGCGAGGAGCGCGTCTACCATCACACCGCGCCCATCTCGATGAACTACGCGCTCCGGGAGGCGTTGCGCCTGGTTGCCGAGGAAGGGCTTCCAGCGCGCTTCGCGCGTCATCGTCTGAACCACGCCGCGCTGGCCGCCGGCCTGGCTCCTCTGGGGCTCGAGCTCGCGGCCGAGGAGGGGCATCGCCTGCCGATGCTGAACGCGGTCACGGTCCCCGAGGGGGTGGACGAGGCGCGGGTGCGCGGGCGGCTGCTGACCGAGCACCAGATCGAGATCGGCGGCGGGCTCGGGCCCATGAAGGGGAGGGTGTGGCGCATCGGCCTCATGGGCGAGTCGAGCCAGAGGGTTCACGTACTCGCCGTGCTGGCGGCGCTGGAGGAAGCGCTTCGCGCGGAGGGGCGCCGGGTGGCACCCGGGGCCGCGCTCGCCGCCGCACAGGCGGTCTACGACGCGTGAGCGTGGCGCGCGCGGCGCTGACCCTCGGCTGCGCGCTGCTCGCCGCCTGTGCGGCACTGCGCGTCGCGCCGCAGGCTCCGCTGGTCAGCGTCGGCGCGGGACACCTTCCGCCCCTCGGGGAGGATGTAGACTCCGCGTCGTTGCGGGAGGCGATCGAGCGTGGCCTGCCCGCCTACACGCGCCCCGCCGATGCCGCTGCCGCCCGGCGGCTGCTCGAGATCGTCGACACGGTGACCGATCCGGAAGCTCGCCGGAGCGCGGTGGCGGGCGCCTTCCGTGTCATGCGCGTGCGCCGCCCGCTCCTCCTCACCGCATACTACGAGCCGGAGCTCGACGGGCGCCTCACCCCGGACGAAACTCATCGCTACCCGCTCTATGCGCGCCCGGCCGACCTGGTGAGCGTCGATCCCGGCGCGCTCGACCGCGGGTGCGCATGCCGGCCCAGCGTGGGCCGCGTCGAGGACGGCCGCCTCCGACCCTACCCCACTCGCGGGGAGATCGAGACGGGCGCGCTCGCCGGTAGAGGCCTCGAGCTCGCCTGGGCAGCGGATCCGATCGACGTGTTCCTGCTGCACGTGCAGGGCTCCGGTGTTGTCCGTCTCGGCGATGGCACTCGACTCGGTGTCCGATACGCCGGAACGAACGGCCGGCCCTACCGGAGCCTCGGGCAGACGCTCGTCGAGCGCGGGCTGCTGTCGCCCGGCCACACGACCCTCGCCGACATACGGCGCGCGTTGCAGGCGATGCCTCCCGACGAGCAGCAGGCGCTCCTCGCCACCAACGAGCGTTACACCTTCTTCCGTATAGCCGCGGGCGGTCCGGTCGGGAGCCTGGGCGTCGAGCTCACGCCCGGACGCTCGGTCGCCACCGATCCTCGCCTCGTGCCACCCGGCACGCTCGCCTACCTGGCGACGCCGTCCGTGCACCGGTTCGTCGTGAGCCAGGACGTCGGTGCGGCGGTGCAGGGTGCGCACGCCGATCTCTTCCTCGGCTCGGGGCCCGACGCGGGGGAGCGCGCCGGCGCTCTCCGCGAGCAGGGCACGCTCTACCTCCTCCTCCCCCGCTAGCTACCGCGGGCGCTGCACCGCCACCGCCTGGGGCTGGAGCTCGACGGGCTGTCCCCGCCCGATCGAGGAGCCGACGAAGGAGAGCAGCCACGCGCTCGTGTACTTGTGCAGGAAGAGATCGTGGATCCGCTTCGTGCGCTCCGGATCCGTGACCGGCTTGGCGTGCGTGCGAAACTGGTAATCGCCCTGGCGCACGGTCACCGTCGGGTTCTGGAGCAGGTTCTCGTACCAGTCCCGCTTGTCCTTGCCCGCCTGCACGAGGATCTTCCCGTCGTCGACCACGAACCAGACCGGCCGCGTGTGAGGCTTCCCGGTATTCCGGCCGATGGTGGTGAGGTCGATCGTCGAGTGATCCTGGATCCGGGCGAGCGCGGTCGCGACCTCGGGGAGCGGCGGCTCGTCCGCTCGGCCGGGCCGCGCGCCGATCAGGATGCCGACCAGGACGAAGACGAGCGCGCACCGGCCGCGGCACCGCATGCCGGTCAGGCCTCCTTCGGCTTCAGCATGCCGGCGACCATGCGGGCCACGATGCCACGGGGTAGGAAGCGCGTCATGGTCGCGGTCGCGCTGTTGAGGGCCCCGTTCACGAGCACCGTGCGGTGCCCCACGGCCCGCACCGCCTGATCGGCCACGTCGTCCGCCGACATCCACGCCATGGCGGGGACCGGACTGACGTCCACCTCGGCTTTGTCCTGGAACTCGGTGCGCGTGAAGCCCGGGCAGACGCACAGCACGTCGACACCCGTTCCTCTGAGCTCGACGGAGATCGACTCCGAGAAGCTGAGGACGAACGCCTTGGTTGCCACGTAGGTCGCCATGTAGGGACCCGGACCGAACGCGCCGAGGGAGGCGATGTTCATCACGGTCCCGCGCTTCCGCGCGACCATGGCGGGCAGGCAGCGCCCGGTGAGCTCGACCAGCACCTCGACGTTCAGCCGGATCTCGTCGATCTCGCGGTCGACCGGGAGACCGGCGAAGCGTCCCACGGTGCCAAAGCCTGCGTTGTTGACGAGCCAGTCGACGGTGAGGCCCCGGCCCTCGACCTCGCGCACAAGCTCGCGGGCGGCGTACGGCTGGACGAGGTCGCCCGCGATCACGTGGGCGCGGATCTTGTGTGCCTGCTCGAGCTCCCGCGCCAGCGCCTCCAGCCGATCCGTCCGTCGGGCGACGAGCGCGACGTTCCGGCCTTCGCGCGCGATGCGACGTGCGAGAGACGCGCCGATTCCGCTCGAGGCTCCGGTGACGAGCGCGACGTCCAGCGCCATGCAAGTACCCTCCCTGGCAATTGCGACGGCCCCGGTTACCACGTCGCTCGGGTCGTTGACAGCCCGGTGCGGAGCGGCCATCAAGCCTGGAGGATGGCCAACCTGACGCTCGCCGAGTTCACGGAAGCGGTCACCGCACTCGCCGAGCACCACGGCGTCGAGCAGCTGCGCGAGCGCCTGGTCCGCATGAACGCCTTCACCTCACGGCGCGGGCTCAACAGCCCGGCCGCCCTCGCCGAACGTCTCCACCTCCTGACCGGCGGCCTCCGCCGCCAGGTGCCCGCCACCTACGCGTTCTCCTCGCTGTGGACCGACATGATCGGCTCGCGGCTCGGCGAGGAGGGCGAGAAGCAGCTCGAGGAGCTAGCTGAACGCGTGAACGCCTGCCTCGACGGACAGGACGCGGTGGTCGAGGGCCGCGAGGCCGATCTCGACCAGGCGCTCGCCTCCTACCGCGAGCGGCTTGCCGCCGTGACCGGGGATCGGATCGCGGCGCTGGACATGATCCTGAAGGCGGTGCCGGCGGTCGCCGCGCGGGTCCGGCAAGCTCCGCCTGCCGGGCGAGACGCGACCTGAGGAGCGGTCGCGTGCCCGCCGACGGCGTCACTGTCCCTCCGGTCCACCTGCCCGTCGTGGAGGAGGCCGACCTCGTCATCGTGGGCGGTGGCTCGGCCGGCACCGCCGCCGCGGTGACGGCGGCGCGCGCTGGGCTCCGCACCGTGCTGGTCGAGGACTTCCCCTTCCTCGGCGGAATGTCGACCGGAGGCGCTGTCGGTACCTTCTGTGGCTTCTACTACCGCGAACCCAACACCGATTTCGCGCCGCTGGTGGGTGGGTTCCCGGCCGAGGTGGAGCGTCGCCTGCGCGAACGTGGCGCCTGCTACGGACCCGTGCCCTTCAAGACGACGGCTGCGGTGCCCTACGTACCCTGGGAGCTGAAGCGCCTCTACGACGGACTGACGCAGGCCGAGGGCAACCTCCGCGTCTACCTCCATGCGCGTTTTCTCCGCACGCTCGTGAGCGGCACCCGGATCGAAGCGGTCACCGTCGCGACGCGCGGGGGCGAGGTCGCGATGCGCGCGCCCTACTTCATCGACACGAGCGGAGACGCCGCGCTGGCGCTCGGCGCCGGGGTGCCCACCGAGAAGGGCCGGGTGCTCCAGTACCCCTCGATGATGTTCTACATGCAGCACGTCGACCTCGAGACGGCGCTCCCTCACATCTTCAGCCTCAACGATCTCCTGGAGCAGCACTTCGAGTCGGCCGGGCTGCCGCGCCGCTCGGGGAACCTGATCCCGAGCGGACGACCCGGCGAGGTGCTGGTCGCGCTCAGCCGCGTCGCCATCCAGGGCCGGGCACCCGATGCAAGCGATGCCGGCGAGCTGACGCTCGGCGAGATGCTCGGCCGCGCGCAGGCGGAGGCGTGTGCCGCCTTCCTCCGCACGCGCATGCCGGGCTTCGCGGAGGCGTTCATTTCGGACACGGCCCCGCGCCTCGGCGTACGCGAGACCCGGCGCATCCGCGGCCGCTATGCCCTCACGGAAGCGGATGTCCTCGGCGGGCGGAAGTTCGCGGACGGCATCTGCCGCTCCGCCTGGCCCATCGAGCTCCACGTGGCGGACGGGCGAACCGACTGGCGGTTCCTCGAGGACGGCCTCTGGTACACCGTGCCGTACCGCTGCCTGCTCCCCGAGGGGATCGAGAACCTGCTCGTCGCCGGACGCTGCGT
>Ga0066903_100006930_pt1 | contig 10178 bp, 8 predicted proteins | sample PanSoiMetaGPlot1_FD_67491 | JGI IMG/M metagenome (GOLD analysis project Ga0066903, IMG submission 67491) | Tropical forest soil microbial communities from Panama analyzed to predict greenhouse gas emissions - Panama Soil - Plot 1 (version 2) | ecosystem: Environmental > Terrestrial > Soil >... | reverse complement strand
TGGCGGCCTCCGCGAGGTTCGCGGCCGACGATGAGGCGAGCACGCAGCGCGCGCCCTCGCGCGCGAACGCGACCGCGATGGCGCGGCCGATGCCGCGGCTGCCGCCCGTGACGACGACGATCTTGTCGTGGAATTCTCCCGGCATTGCGCGGTGCCCTCCCGGCCCGTTCGAAGTGTGTCGTGATCCTAGCAAGCGCTTATCGCCGCCGCCATTGACCGCCTGCGGTTCTCGGCCACAATGGCCGCCAACAAAAGAATGCGGGAGGACGCGCGTTGAAACCGGCGCCATTCGGCTTCGCCAAGGCCCGCTCGGTCGACCAGGCGCTCGCGCTGCTCAGCGAGCACGCCGATGCCCGCCTGCTCGCCGGCGGGCAGAGCCTGATCGCGACCCTCAACATGCGGCTTTCGGCACCGGCGCTGCTGATCGACATCAACGGGCTCGACGAGCTCACGCACATCAAGGTGACAGGCGACACGCTCGAGATCGGCGCGCTGGTGCGCCACGCGCAGGCCGAGCGCTCGGGCGAGATCGCGCGGCACGCGCCGCTCATCGCGCTCGCGCTGCCGCACATCGCGCATCCGGCCATCCGCAATCGCGGCACCATCGGGGGCTCGATCGCCTACGCGGACCCGGCGGCCGAGCTGCCCGCGTGCCTGCTCGCGCTCGGCGCCGAGATCGAGATCGCCAACGCGACCGGGACGCGCACGGTCGCGGCGGAGGATTTCTTCACCGGCCTGTTCGAGACCGCGCTCGGGCTCGGCGACATGCTCACCGCCGTGCGCGTGCCGGTCGCGCGGCCGGAGAGCCGCTACGGTTTTGCCGAGCTCGCGCGCCGGCACGGCGACTACGCGCTGGTCGGGCTCGCGGCGGCAGCGCGCCACGACTGCAAGGGCCTGCGCGATGTGCGCCTCGCCTTCTTCGGCGTCGACGCGACGCCGGTGCGGGCGCGCGCCGCCGAAGCCGCGGTCGAGCGCGGCGAGGACGCCGCCGCGGCCCTCGCGCACGACCTCAACCCGGACGGCGACGTGCACGCGTCGGCGGCGGCGAAAAAGCACCTCGCCGGCGTGCTCCTGCGTCGCGTGCTGGCGCAGCTCGCGGAGCCGCGGCCGTGACCGAGCGCTTCCACGACATCGCGCTCACGGTCAACGGCGAGGCGGTGCGCGAGCGCGTCGATGCGCGCAAGACGCTGGTCGATTTCCTGCGCGAGGACCTGAGCCTGACCGGCAGCCACGTCGGCTGCGAGCACGGCGTGTGCGGCGCCTGCACGGTGCGGCTCGACGGCGTGATCGTGCGCGGCTGTCTCACGCTCGCGGTGCAATGTGATGGCGCGACCGTCGAGACGATCGAGGGCGTATCGGATTTAGGCACAATCGCCGACCTGCAGGCGGCGTTCCAGGCCCGCAACGCGCTGCAGTGCGGCTTCTGCACGCCGGGCATGCTGCTCACCGCCGCCGAGCTGCTCGACGCAGGTGCGATGCCGAGCCGGGAGAAGATCCGCGAGCACCTTTCGGGCAACTACTGCCGGTGCACCGGCTATCACGCGATCGTCGACGCCGTCGAGGCGGTCGCGCGCGCACGGGCGAAACACCCATGAAGATCGCCGACGACGTCCCCTCCGCGCTCAGCGCGCTCGACCGGCCGAACTCCTATATCGGCCGCTCGGTGCCGCGGCCGAACCTGGCGCGGCTCACCCAGGGGCGCGCCCAATATGTGAGCGACGTGACGCTGCCGCGCATGGCGCACGTCGCGTTCGTGCGCAGCCCCTACGCGCATGCGCGCATTAAGGGCATCGACGCGACCGCGGCCAAGACGGTGCCCGGCGTGATCGCGGTCGTCACCGGCGCCGAGCTCGAAAAGGTGATCACGCCGTGGGTCGGCGTGCTGACGCACCTCAAAGGGCTCAAGTCGGCGCCGCAGCACGCGATCGCGGTCGAACGTGCGTGCTGGCAGGGCGAGGCGGTGTGCGCCGTGGTGGCGAGAACGCGCGCCGAGGCCGAGGATGCGTGCGCGCTGGTGGTGATCGACTACGAGGAGCTCGACCCCGTCACCGATCCCGAGACCGCGCTCGATGCCGCAACGCCGGTCATCCACGCGTCGCTCGGCGACAACCTCACATTCGAGCGCAAGTACGAGGCCGGCGAGGTCGACAAGGCGTTCGCGGAAGCAGACGAAGTCGTCGAAACGACCTTCCGTTTCGGCCGCCACACCGGCGTCACCAACGAGCCGCGCGCGATCGTCGCCGACTGGAACGCGGGCGATGCGCGCATGACCGTGTACCAGGGCACGCAGGCGCCGCACATGATGCAGAACCTGTTCGCCAAGCACCTCGGCCTCGAGGAGCACCAGGTGCGCTTGCTCACCAAGGATGTAGGCGGCTCGTTCGGCATCAAGGTGCACACCTATGCGGACGAGATGGCGACGGTCGCGCTCTCGAAGCTCCTGCGCCGGCCCGTGAAGTTCGTCGCCGACCGCATCGAGAGCTTCGTCACCGACATCCACGCGCGCGACCACCGCATCCACGCCAAGATCGCCGTCAAGCGCGACGGCACGATCACCGCATTCGAGATCGACGACCTCACCGGCATCGGCCCCTACTCGGTCTATCCGCGCACCTCGGGCATCGAGGCAAACCAGGTCGTCAACCTCGTCGGCGGCCCGTACAAATGCCCGAACTACCGCGCCCGCGCGCGCGTCGTGTTCCAGAACAAGAACGTGATGTGCCAGTACCGCGCGGTCGGCCACCCGATTGCGACCTCGGTGACCGAGAACCTGGTCGAGATGGCGGCGGCGGCGATCGGCATGGACCCGGTCGAGATCCGCCGGCGCAACCTCTTCGCCGATGACGCCTATCCGTGCGCGTCGGCGGCAGGGCTGCGTTTCGAGAAGCTCTCGCATCACGCCTCGCTCGACAAGATCGTGCACATGATGGACTACGACGCGCTGCGCGCCGAGCAGGCGAGCCTGCGCGCGCGCGGCATTCATCGCGGCATCGGCTTTGCGAGCTTCATCGAGGTGACCAATCCGTCCGCCGCCTTCTACGGCGTCGGCGGCGCACGCATCTCCTCGCAGGACGGCGCGACCGTGCGGCTCGACGCGACCGGCGCGATCTTCGTCGCGACCGGCGTCACCGAGCAGGGCCAGGGCGCCGAGGCCGTGGTCGCGCAGTGCGCCGCGAGCGCATTCGGGGTGCCGCTCGACAAGGTGCGCGTGATCACGGGCGACACCGACAACGTGCCCTATGGCGGCGGCACCTGGGCGTCGCGCGCGGCCGGCATCGGCGGCGAGGCCGCCTGGCAGGCCGGCAAGGCGCTGCGCGCCAACGTGCTCGCGGTCGCGGGCTCCATTTTGCAGGCCGACCCCAAGGCGCTCGACATCCGCAACGGCGTCGTGGTCGACGCCGACACCGGGCGCGAGCGCATCGGCCTCGATGAAGTCGCGCGCGTCGCCTATTACCGCCCCGACACGCTGCCGCCCGGCTTCCAGGCCGAGCTGATGGCGACGCGGCATTATGTCCCGCGCGCCTGGCCGTTCGCGTTCACCAACGGCGTCCAGGCAAGCTGGCTCGAGGTCGACACCGGCACGGGCTTCATCAAGTTGTTGAAGCACTGGTGCGTCGAGGACTGCGGAACCGTGATCAATCCGCAGCTCGTCGACGAGCAGGTGCGCGGCGGCGTCGTGCAGGGGATCGGCGCGGCGCTGTTCGAGCACTGCGTCTACGACGAGCGCGGCCAGCTCATCAACGGCAACATGGCCGACTATCTCGTGCCGATGGCGCCCGAGATGCCCGACATCGAGGTCGGCCACGTGGTGTCGCCGACCGCCGACTCGGAACTCGGCGCCAAGGGTGCCGGCGAGGCCGGCACCGCCGGCGCGCCGGGCTGTGTCGTCAATGCGGTCAACGACGCGCTGCGGCCGCTCGGCGCGACGGTGATCACCGACATTCCGCTCACGCCGGACGTCGTTTTGGGCGCGCTCGGCAAGGTCTGATTCCACCATTACACACAGGCCGCATACGCATTCCCGCTTATAGACGCGCGCGCGGTCGCGGGCCAAAATCGCGACTCAGAATTCGCTATCAAGGCACTACGGAGGACACCGTCCGATGGACATCAAGGTCGGGAAAGCCGCAATCGAAGAGGCTTCGCGGAAGCTCTCGAACTGGGGCCGCTGGGGCAAGGACGACCAGGTCGGCACGCTCAACCACGTGAGCCCTGAGGACATCGTCAAGGCCGCGAGCCTCATCCGCACCGGCAAGGTGTTTGCCCTCGGCATCCCGCTCGACCGCACCGGCCCGCAGACCGGCCTCTTCGGCGGCCGCTTCAACCCGATCCATCAGATGCTCGCGACCGGCACCGATGCGATCGCGGGCCAGCAGGACTGGAACAGGCTGCGCTACGCCGACGACACGCTCATGCTGTGCGTGCAGGGCGCGACGCACTGGGACGCGCTCGGCCACATCTTCTACGAGGACAAGGCCTACAACGGCCATGACGCCAAGCTCATCAATTCGCGCGGGCTCTCGGTGCTCGGCATCGAGCATTCGAAGAACAAGATGGTCGGGCGCGGCGTGCTGCTCGACATCGCGCGCTTCCGCGGCGTGAAGTGGCTGCAGGACGGCGAAAGCATCTCGAACGACGAGCTCGACCTGTGCGCCAAGAACGCCAACGTCGACATCCGCAAGGGCGATTTCGTCATCGTGCGCACCGGCCAGATGGAGCGCTGCCTCGAGGAGAAGGACTGGGGCGGCTATGCGGGCGGCAACGCGCCGGGCGTCAAGTTCGAGAACTGCTACTGGTGCCAGGACAAGGAGATCGCCGCGATCTGCACCGACACCTGGGGCGTCGAGGTGCGGCCGAACGAGACCAAGGAGGCCAATCAACCTTGGCACTGGGTCGTGATCCCCGCCATGGGCCTGTGCATGGGCGAGATCTTCTATCTCAAGGAGCTCGCCGAGGACTGCGAGGAGGACGGTGTCTACGAGTTCTTCTTCTGCGGCCCGCCGCTGATCATCACGGGCGGAACGGGCTCGCCGATCAATCCGCAAGCCATTAAATAGAGTAGCAACGAACGCATCGTCATGCCCGCGAAAGCGGGCATCCAGTACTCCGTGCCGTTGCGGCTGAATCGAGGGCGCCGGTGGCTACTGGATCGTCCGCTTTTGCGGACGATGACGCGGAGACAAGGAGAATCCCCATGCCCCGCCACCTCAAGCGCGGAATGGATGCGAGCGCCATCAAGGCCGCCGACGCAAAAGTACGCGAGACGGTCGAGCAGATCCTGACCGACATCGAGGCGCGCGGGGACGCGGCGGTGCGCGATCTGTCGAAGAAGTTCGACAACTGGGAACCGAAAAGCTTCCGCCTGACCGAAGCCGAGATCGATCGCGCGATCGCGCAGGTCGGCAAGCGCGATCTCGAGGACATCAAGTTCGCGCAGAGCCAGGTGCGCCATTTCGCCCGCAAGCAGAAGGAGACGCTGCGCGATCTCGAGGTCGAGACGCTGCCCGGCGTGATCCTCGGCCATCGCCACATCCCGGTCGCGAGCATCGGCTGCTACGTGCCGGGCGGGCGCTACCCGATGGTCGCCTCGGCGCACATGTCGATCGTCACCGCCAAGGTCGCGGGCGTCAAACGCATCATCGCCTGCGCGCCGCCGTTCCGCGGCGGTCCGCATCCCGCGATCGTCGCCGCGATGCACTTCGGCGGGGCCGACGAGATCTTCGTGCTCGGCGGCGTGCAGGCGGTCGCCGCCATGGCGCTCGGGACGGAAACGATCCCGGGCGTCGACATGATCGTGGGTCCGGGCAACGCCTTTGTGGCGGAGGCGAAGCGCCAGCTGTTCGGCCGCGTCGGCATCGATCTGCTCGCCGGCCCGACCGAAACGCTGATCATCGCGGACGACAGCGTCGACGGCGAAATCTGCGCGACCGACCTGCTCGGCCAGGCCGAGCACGGCCCGACCTCGCCCGCCATCCTCATCACCAATTCCGAGAAGCTCGCGCGCGCCACCATGGCCGAGGTCGAACGCCTGCTCGCGATCCTGCCCACGGCGGACGCCGCCAGGAAGGCGTGGGAGGATTGCGGCGAAGTGATCGTGTGCGAGAGCTACGACGAGATGGTCACGGAGGCCGACCGCGTCGCCTCCGAGCACGTGCAGGTGATGACGCGCGATCCCGACTTCTTCCTCGACAATATGGTCAACTACGGCTCGCTGTTCCTCGGGCCGCGCACCAACGTGGCATACGGCGACAAGGTGATCGGCACCAATCACACGCTGCCGACCAGGAAGGCGGCGCGCTACACCGGCGGACTGTGGGTCGGCAAGTTCCTCAAGACCTGCACGTTCCAGAAGGTCATGACCGACGAGGCGAGCGCGATGGTCGGCGAATACTGCTCGCGGCTCTGCGTGCTGGAGGGTTTTCTCGGCCACGCCGAGCAGGCCAATGTCCGCGTGCGCCGCTACGGCCGCCGCAACGTCGGCTACGCGCAGGCCGCGGAGTGACATGCAGACCACCGCCGACGATGTCAGAGCGATCGAGCGGCTGCACGTGCGGGCGTGGCCGGCGCTCGAGACCGCGGAGGTGCACGGCTGGCTCTGGCGCTACTCCGGCGGCGGGTCGCAACGCGCCAATTCGGTCTCAACGGTGCAATTCTCGGGCGATGATCCCGCCGCGGCGCTCGACGACGTCGAGGCGCGCTACCGCAGCCGCGGCGCGATCGCGCGGTTCCACACTTACGATCTCACCTCGCCGTCCGGATTGACCGGCCTCCTGGCGGCGCGCGGCTACGCCGACGGCGAGACCACGGTAACGATGATGAAGCCGGCGAGATCGCGCGAATTGCCGGCCGACGTCGAATTCGCCGAACGGGCAGGTGCGGACTGGCGCGAGATCTATCTCGGCGCCATCACGGAAAGCCGGCGTGCCGTCAACGCCAGGATCATCGACTCGATCCCGCCGCCGCGCGCGTGGTTCTCCTGCCGGCGCGGCGGCCGCGTGATCGCGACCGGCCTCGGCGTCGTCGACGGCGAGTTCGCCGTCGTGGAGTGCATGGCGACGCGCGCCGAGGCGCGGCGGCAAGGCGCCGCCAGCTCGGTGCTCGCCGGCATCGAGGCCTGGGCCGCGGCGCGCGGCGTCCGCACCCTGGCACTGCAGGCGGTCGCCGCCAATGCGCCGGCCCTCGCGCTCTATCGCGGGTCCGGCTTCGCGCCGGTGGCGACCAACCGCTTCTGGTCAAGAATTAAAGAGGTGGCCAGTGACTCACGACCATGAGCATCCGCATGGCGCCCACGCTCACCGCGAGCGCCCGCCCCTGCGCAAGCGCCTGCCGATGCCGGCGTACAAGCCGCCGCCGAAATATTCCGAGTTCCTCCAGCGCATGCTGGCGCGCGCGAAGCAATCGCTCGCCGACGAGTTCAAGGGCATCACGCCCGATGGCGTCATCCAGCCGGGACTCTTTCCGGTGCGCAGGACCGGCGTATCGCTCACGCCCATCGAGCGGGCGGCGCGCGATTTCCTCGCCACGCTCGATGCGGCGCAGCAGCGCGAGGTGTCGTTCGACATCGGCAGCGACGCGTGGCGCGCGTGGTGCAACGTGCATCCCTTCATGACGCGGCACGGCCTCGGCCTGCATGTGCTGTCCCCTGCGCAACGCGAGGCGGCGCTCGCGCTCGTGAGCAGCGCGCTCAGCGCGAGCGGATTCGAGACCGCGCGCAACGTCATGCGATTGAACGAGCACGCGCTCGAGCTGACCGGCCTCCCCGACGAGTACAGCGAGTGGTATTACTGGCTCAGCCTTTTCGGCACGCCGTCCGCGACCGAGCCGTGGGGCTGGCAGTTCGACGGCCATCACCTGATCATCAACTGCTTCGTCCTCGGCGATCAGCTCGTGCTCACCCCGCTGTTCATGGGATCCGAGCCGGTGCTCGCCCAATCCGGCAAGTATGCGGGCACGCGCGTGTTCGCGAGCGAGGAGAGCGCCGGCCTCGCCGTGATGCGGGCGCTCGACCCCGCGCAGCGCGCCAAGGCCATCATCGATACGCGCATGCCCGGCGAGGTGCTCGCCGCCGCCTATAACGACAACCTGCGCATGCCCTATGCGGGCATCCGCTACGGCGATCTCGGCACCGCGCAGCAAGGCGTGCTGCGCGACCTGATCGGGCTCTACCTCCATCGCGTGCGGCCGGGCCATGCCCAGGTGCGCATCGAAGAGGCCTTCGCGCATCTGGGCGACACGCACTTCTCCTGGATCGGCGCGCATGATGATCATGCGCCGTTCTACTATCGCGTCCACAGCCCGGTCGTGCTGATCGAGTTCGACCATCAGCCGGGGATCATCTACGCCAACGACGAGGCGACGCGTGACCATATCCACACGGTCGTGCGCACCCCGAACGGCAATGACTACGGCAAGGACCTCTTGCGCCAGCACTACGCCCGGCACGACCATTCGCATCCCGACAGTGCGCACCGGCGTGGCAGAGCATGACCGTCGACCTCACCCGCACTCCCTCGTTCCGTCTCGACGGCCGGCGCGCGCTCGTCACCGGCGGCGGACGCGGCATCGGGCTCGCGGCCGCCTCGGCGCTCGCGGCGGCCGGCGCTCACGTGACGCTCGCGGCGCGCACGCGCGCCGAGATCGAGGCGGCGGCCGAGGCGATCCGCGCGCGCGGTGATGCGGCCGACGCGCTCACCCTCGACGTGACCGACATCGCGGCGACGCGCGCCGCGATCGAGCGCGCCGAGCCGTTCCACATCCTCGTCAACAATGCTGGCACCAACCGTCCCGCGTATCTGCCCGACGTGAGAGTCGAGGACTTCGACGCGATCTTCAATCTCAACGTCCGCGCCGCGTTCTTCGCCGCGCAGGCGGTGGCGCTGCGCCTGATCGGCGCCAGGCAGCCTGGCTCGATCATCAACATCTCGTCGCAGATGGGCCACGTGGGCGCGGCGCGGCGCACCGTCTACTGCGCCACCAAGCACGCCATGGAGGGTTTTACCAAGGCGATGGCGATCGAGCTCGCACCGCACAACATCCGCGTCAACAGCATCGGCCCGACCTTCCTCGAGACGCCGTTGACGCGGCCGTTCTTCGAGAACAAGGCTTTTCGCGACGAGGTGTTCGCCAAGATCAAGTTCGGCCGCCTCGGCCAGCTCGAGGAGCTGACCGGCGCGATCGTGTTCCTCGCATCGGACGCTTCCTCGCTGATGACCGGCTCGGCGCTCGTGATCGACGGCGGCTGGACCGCGGATTGAGACGCATGGACGCCGCGATCCATCCGACGCCGTCGGCGCCGCTCACCCATGCGGAAACGCGGCTCGTCATCTGGGGCATGCTGCTGCCGGTGTTCATGTCCTCGCTCGACCAGACGGTTCTGGCGAGCGCGCTGCCGACCATCGGCCGCGACCTCGGCGACGTGCACAGCCTGCCGTGGCTCGTGACCGCCTATCTGATTGCCGCAACCGCGATCACGCCCCTTTTCGGCAAGATCAGCGATACGCATGGGCGCCGTCTCACCGTGCTGATCGCGCTGTCGATCTACATGGTCGGATCGATCGTCTGCCTCGCGGCGCCCAACATGCTCACGCTCATCTGCGGGCGCGTTCTGCACGGGCTCGGCGGCGGCGGCATGGCCTCGATGGGCATGGTCGTGCTCGGCGACCTCGCGGCGCCGCGCGATCGCGGCAAATACTATGCCTATTTCTCCGCGACCTACACCACGGCCGGCGCCTGCGGGCCGGCGCTCGGCGGCTTCATCGCGCAGAACCTGCACTGGAAGATGATCTTCGCGCTGAACCTGACGATGGGTGTCGCGGCGCTCGCGCTCACGTCGGTCCTGCTGCGCCGCCTGCCGCGCTACGAGCGCTACCACCGGCTCGACGTGCTCGGCGCCGCCCTCATCATGGCGGCGAGCGTGTCGTTCATGCTCGCGCTCAGCCTCGGCGGCGTGCGCTACGCCTGGAGCTCGCCGCAGATCCTTGCGCTCGCGGCCGTCGCGCTTGTCGTCGGCGCGGCTTTCGTGGCGCGCCTGCTCACGGCGCCGGAGCCCCTCATACCGCCCGCCATCCTGCGCGACCCGGTGGCGCGCTGCGCCTTCATGATGAACTCGTTCGGCTGGGGCTCGATCATCGGATTGAACATCTTTCTGCCGATGTACCTGCAGAGCGTGATCGGGCTCA
>Ga0066903_100006929_pt1 | contig 10180 bp, 16 predicted proteins | sample PanSoiMetaGPlot1_FD_67491 | JGI IMG/M metagenome (GOLD analysis project Ga0066903, IMG submission 67491) | Tropical forest soil microbial communities from Panama analyzed to predict greenhouse gas emissions - Panama Soil - Plot 1 (version 2) | ecosystem: Environmental > Terrestrial > Soil >... | reverse complement strand
GGCATTCCGCTAACACCACGCTAAAGGGGTTCATATGGCGGTCGGAACCGGCATTGCGGCTACGGGCAACGAGTTCGTAGACAAGACCATCGCCGACGGCGTGTTCTCGCCCGATATCTGGAGCAAGCAGGTACTCCGCGCCACGGAGTCGAACCTGGTCATCGCTGATTCGGTCAACCGCGGTTTCGAGAGCGACGCCAGCGTCGGGAAGACGGTCAAGGTCGCGTCGATCGGCAACCTGGCGGCTCGAGCCAAGGGCGAAAACAACGCCATCACGTACGAGACCGTGGCGGAGACGGCGACCACCATCACGCTCAACATCTGGAGCTACGCGGCGGTCGGCATCGAAGATATCGTCAAGGTCCAGTCGATCGTGGACGTCCAGAACGAGTACCAGCGCAAGCTCGGCTACGCGGTCGCCAAGGACGTCGATAGCAAGCTGGCCGCGGACTTCGCCGGCTTCTCGCAGAGCGTGGGCACGCTCGGCACTGCCGCGTCGGACGCCAACGTGCTCGGCGCGATCAAGCTCCTGGACGACGCCGACGTGCCGCAAGACGACCGCTTCTTCATCATGACGCCAGCCGAGAAGGTCGCGAAGCTGGCGCTGGACCGCTGGAGCAACGCGCTGTACATCGGCACCGGCAACACGCCGGTGAAGTCGGGCACGCTCGGCGACATGTACGGGCTGACGCTCAAGATGACCACCAACCTGGTCAAACCCGCGGCGGGGCAGGCCAACAACGCCATCTTCCACCGCGACGCGCTGGCGCTGGTCATGCAGCGGTCGCCGAAGACGCACATCTTCTACGACATCGACATGTTCGCCTGGAAGCTGGCGGTCGAGGAAATCTACGGCCACCAGGAGATGCGCGATAACTTCGGCATCCTGGTCAACGGAGCGAGCTAATGGCGGAAGCCCTGACGGGAAACGAGTTCGTTGACAAGCTGCTCGAGCAGACGTCGGCGCACGCGATCCAGCCGAAGAAGGGGCAGAACTACAACTACCCCTATCGCTGGTTCCTGAAGCCGGACGGCTCGGTCGTGCAACTCCAGGGCGACCCGCAGAACCGCGCGTACTACGCCGACAAGGGCTACCACGAGATGCGGGAAGCGCCTGGTCGGGACGGTGGGCGCTCGGAGGTCGAGCAGTACCTGGAGGTCGAGTACCCCAAGATTCTGAAGGTCCAGCGCGAGAAGGCGGCGCTCATCAACGCCATTCGCAGGGCGGGTGAGCGGTACCGCGACCTGGCACTGGAAGACACCTTCGATGACTACTCGGTCGAAGAGATTCGCGAGTACCTGCGCCAGATCAAGGAAGAGACCGGCAAGGACATTCGCGTGATCCAGCCGAAGCGCGCTGCCGCGCGTGAGGCCGCGGAGGACGCGCGGCTCCTGGACGGTGTCGAGACGACCGAGAGCATGTCGATCGAGGGGCTCGAGGCCAAGCTCAACGCATCACACGGATACGACCCCATCGAGCAGGCGCAGCGTCGCCAGCGACCTGGGAGGCAGACATGACCGAAACACCACCCGAAGAGCCGACGGCTCCAGAGCAGCACCCGATCGTTGATCCGTCGCCGACGGGCGCGCCGATCATGGCCGGCGAAGAGAAGTACGAGTTTCCTCCCGCGGAGGCGTCTCCGCCCGAAGTGCTCGAGCTCAAGCCGAACACCGCGGCGGAGGCGACCAGCGGTCCAGACGAGCAGATCAGCCCGACCGTGTACGTCGAGATGACCAAGCCCGACGGGACGACGTTCAAGGCGCCGAAGGCCAACGTGCCGCACTACGAGGCCAAGGGCTTCACCGCGGGCGCGGAGGTCGATACCGCGGAGGCTCCATCGGAGCCCACGTCGCCGTGACGCCCGCGGATATCGAGGCCCAGGTCGGCGCCGCAGCCGGCCTGTGGACGCACGCGCCCGTCGATTGGGCGGGCAACGAGGGGCTGGCAAAGCCAGCTTCCTGGCCGGTCAACGCCAGTGCCGGCTACAAGGGCGAGGCGACGGGCTCGCGGCCAGGGCAGAGCGTGTTCGTGGCGATCCCTCCGACGGGTGGCGTGGGTATCTCGGCGGTCTCGATCACCAACCTGACTACGACGACGTGCAACATCCAGTTCACGCTGAGCTCGCTGCCAACGGTCGCGGCCAGGATCAACTACGGCACCACGCCGTCGGTCGCGTCGAACACGGCTGCAGCGTCGGCGGCGGCGGGTACGCAGTCGGTCAACCTGACCGGCCTGGTGACGAAGACGCTGTACTACTACCAGGTCCAGGCGACCAATGCGAACGGCACCACCGTGACCAGCCTGGGAACGTTCACCACGCTGTAGGTGGGCTGGCTGCTCCAGGAGTGGGCGAGGTTCCATGACGGCATGACCAGTGCAGCGATGGACGACAAGCTCGGCAAGATGGCGTACGACGCCTACATGATCCAACTCGGCGACCAGGGCGAGCCGTGGGACGGGCTGACGGGCACGTTCCAGAACGCCTGGATTGCCGCGGCGCGCACGATCGAGGCGCACGTTGTGTACGAGGTCCGCGAAGAGACCAGGGAGGGTTATCAGCGTGGCTGAGCCCGAGCTCCTGGTGACGACCGTTCACCGCGCCTCGTGCGCGTTCGGGACGGGGTTCTATCGCATCTCTCTCCGCGGAGGGGGAACGCGCTTCTGCCAGACCACCGAAGAGGTCGAGTACGTGCACTCGCTCCTGGGCCGCGACCAGGTCGTGCGCGTCGAGCGCGACGGCTACTGCCTTGATGGAGACAGGCAAGGAGACGCCAACACGCCGGACGTGGTCGACGCCGAGACCTGGCTCGGCCTTCCGCGCGAGCGGGCGATGCGGCTGGTCGGGCTCACCCGCGAGGCCGACTACCGCCGTGTCTACAACCAGGTGGAAGCCGCCGTTTCACGTCGAAACAACCGCGAGTCTCAGGGCGGCGTCCACGCCTCCATCGTCATCAAGAAGCACGGCGCGCCGGTCGTGGACGCGAGCGCGATCGAGGTACAGGATGGCTAACTGGATCAAAGGCGCGATCAAGAAGCCGGGGGCGCTGCGGAAGACGCTCGGCGCCAAGCCTGGGAAGCCGATCCCCGCGAGCAAGCTCGCCGCGGCAGCGAAGAAAGGCGGCGTGACAGGCCAGCGAGCACGTCTGGCTCAAACGCTGAAGAAGCTTGGCTGAGCAGGCGGTCCAGGGCATTCTGACCGGCTTCGCGCTGAACACGTCGACCGAGCTCGTGCTGGCGGCAATGGTCGCGCCCAGGCCCGCGCAGATTCGGACGGTGGCGTGCTACTCGCAGGGCGCGACGGGTACGTCGGCAACGATCGTGGACGTCCGCAACAACGGCGTGTCGGTCTACACCAACCCCGCCTCGAGGCCAAGCATCGCCGCGGGCGCGACCGGCAAGTTCACCAGCACACTGCCCAACCACCAGTCGATACGGCTCGGCGATATTGTCACCCTGGTCTGCGCCCAGGCCGGCGGTCACGTCGGCGTTATCGCGACCGCGGCCATAGAGGAACCTTGATGACCTTGACTCTCGCTTCCAGCGTCGCTATGCGGCTGATGCCGCCCAAGATTGCCCGTTCGCGGCTCGGTCGAGCCGTGTACCTGGCGCACGGCTACCTGCCCCAGGAGCTCGCCGAAGAGCTCATCGACGCGCTCTCGAGCGCCGTGTGGCTCGAATCGAGTCTGAGCCTGAAGCACGTTACGGGAGGCAGGACGTACGACCTGGGCGTCGTCTCGCGCAAAGTGATTACTGACGCGGGCGTGGCAGCGGTCGTGAACGCCTTCCGCAACACCTTCGAGCTCGAGCTCTTCAACTTCCATGCGCTCGGCACTGGCTCGACGGCGGAGGCCGCGGCGCAGACGGCGCTGGTCACCGAGCTCACCACCCAATACTCGACTGACAACACGCGCCCGACGGGTACGCAGACGGCGCCGTCGGCCAATCAGTACCAGTCGGTCGCGACGATCACCGTTGACGCGGCGGTCAACATCACCGAGCACGCGCTCATGTCGCAGGCCGCGGTGCCGGGCGGCACGATGTGGGATCGCTCGGTCTTCGCGTCGCTGGCGCTGAGCTCGGGCGACTCGATCATCGCGACCTACATCGCTACGGTGACGTCGGGCGGCTAGATGAGTGCCGGTCACCGTCACCGACCGCACGTACAACACCTGGGCCAACGGGTCGAACACGTACGCCTCGCTCGAGGCGGCGCCGACGTACGGCATCCTGGCCGGTGCGACGCTGCTGATCCAGCGCACGCTGCCGAGCTCGGGCGTAGTCACGTTCTCGCGCACGCGCTTCCTGAGCGTGGGCGGCTCACTAGCGCCTTCGGGGGCGCTACCGCGGCAAACGACGCACAAGCTCCAGGGCGTGCTGTCGCCGATCGGTGCGGTGTTCCGCGGACTGAACCGATCCCTGAGTGGTGGCGTAGCCCCTACGGGCTCACTGGCGCTCAGGAGGTCACTGCTCCGCAGCTATGCGGGCACACTGGCCCCCACAGGCACTGTAGCGCCCCGTCAGCAGCTTCTTCGCAGTTTCGGGGGCATACCGTACTTCAACGGCGCGCTGACCGCTGTGCGGCTTCTCAGGCGGTCCTACGCGGGTTCCCTCGCAAGCTCGGGCCTGGTGCTGATCGGCAAGATATTCACCCGCTCGTTCAGCAGCACACTGCATCCGAGCGGCACGCTCGCGCTGGTCAAGACGCTACGGCGTGCGTTCGGCGGCGTCCTGGCGCCGAGTGGCGCGCTGACGTACCGCAAGGCGCTGAAGGTCTTCTACTTCACCGAAGGCCGACTGTGGGCGTGGGGCGATCTGCGGCTCGAGCTCCGCAAGGGCTACTGGCCCCCGCTGACTACGCTTCCCCCTGGAGCGCCACCCGTCCTGGTGGGCGGCGTCGGGACGAAGGCGCCACTGCTGATGCTCGTCCAGGTCAAGACGCCGCCGGCGGCGGGCTCGGTGCCTACCCCTGCCGCACCGTACGCTGTGCCCGCATCCAAACCCGAATGGCCCCCGCTGCATGCCAAGCCTGACTGAGTACCGACACTCCCTGGCGCTCGAGAGCGGCCCGTATGTCGGGCCGGAGCAGTACACCATCCGCGCAACCGCGGGCTCGACGGTCGCCAAGCTCGTGTGCGACGTGTACCCGATCCAGTCGGGCATCGCGCAAAACGATCTGCTGACGGAACGACCGCTGTACCGCCCGTACGCTGGTCAGGCGAGCGATCGGCACCGCGTGGTGCAGACGTACGACCCGCCGACGGGCACGATCACGCCCGATCTGCCGTGGACGGTTTCGCCACTGTCGCCGCCGGGGTCGACCACGTACGCCGCGCTCGAGGCGCACCCCTACCGCGACCTGGAGACGTTCACCTACGAGTGCCTGGACGGGACCGGCGTGGACTGTCCTGGCGGCGGCGGCATCGGCGAGCTCTTCGAGATTCTCGGACCGTGGGACGTGCCGACCATGCACCGCATCATCAACGATGCGCTGAAGCAGTGCTGGCTGGTCGTGGACGTGGTGTGCACCGCGATTCCTGGCGTGAGCCGACACGATCTGCGGACGGTCTGCCCCTGGCTGCAAGACCCCAACCACGTCCGTCAGGCTGGAGTGCTCTCCGCCGGCATCGACCCCTGGGTACAAGACCCGTTCGCGGCGATCGTGTACGGCCAGGTTGAGCGCGACGGCGGCACGATGCTGTTCAACACCAACGGCAGGACGTTCGCCGACGGTGATCAGATATGGCTGCGCTGCTACAAGCGCGCCTACGATCACTGCCGCGTTGCGGGTGGCACGTACGGCGAGCAGTCGGGCCTGGCGCTCGAGACCGACGAAGCGCCGGTCAATCGTGAGTGGCTGACCAGCGCGGCGCTGATCATCGGCTGGCGGCGTTTCGGACATGTGCTCGAGCCAGCGGCGAACCAGCGACTGATTCGCGACCAGGCGACCGCCGCGGCCTGGTTCAACGATCAGACGCACCAGCACTTCACCGCGGTCGCGCCGCAGATCACTTTCCGCAAAGCGCGCACGTTCGGTCCGCGAGCGGTCGCGTGAGCTACATCGGAGGGCGGCGCAGCCCGTATCCGTACCACCTGATCATCGAAGACAAGGCCAACGGCTGGCGGCAGGGCTTCCTGCTCGGCGCCACGCGACCAGGTCAACCGCAGCTTGTCTCGAGCAAGGTCCAGGACATTTCCAACATCCAGCCGACCGACTACTCCTATTCGGGCTGGTCGCCGCTCACCGAGCGCACAGACGAGTACGAGTCGCTGGCGTTCGGTATGGGCCAGAACCTGCAGCAGGGCAATCAGACCAAGGACGACCGCCGCTACCTGGAGGCGGAGGGCGTCGACGCCAGCGTCTGGCCGTGGTGCAAGGGGCCGGAGCTCACCCTGTTCACGCCGCCGTCGCACGATACGACCGCGGGCGCGGTGCGCTTCTTCGAGCTCCTGGGCGCACTGTACTGCGCCAACGGGCGCTACATCCTGCGGCGCGATTCGGACGCGGCGTGGACGCTGGTCAAGGACTTCGGCGCCGGCGTGGTGGTCACCGACGTGGCGGTCTTCCAGTCCAACTTCGACAAGGTCATGCGCGCGTTCTTCGCGTTGAGCTCAGGCGTGGCGCAGTACACCACCAACGGCACCACCTACACGCCGATGGCGACGTTCACCGCAATCTCGTTCGCAGTCATCGGCAGGGAATTTTGGTGGGCTGACGACCTGAATCGCCTCCGCAAGTGCGATACGAACGCCGATCCGACCGTCGAGGGCAACTACACCAACGCGATCTTTCGCGCGGGCGACGCGAGCTCGCAGATCACGGCGCTGATGGTGACTGCCGCGGGCACGCTGCTGATTGCCAAGACCGACGGCATTTACACGCTCGATGCGAGCGGCCAGGATCACTCGCTGTTTCCGTTCCTGAAGCTCGCCGACGACGCTAACAACGGCAAGTTCTGGGGGCAGTTCGAGAACAGCATCTACACGAGCTACGGCTACGGTCTGGCGCGCATTGACCCCGACCTGTCCTGGAACGACGTCGGTCCCGAAAAGCTCGTCGGAAACAGCGGTCCGGTGGCTGGTCGTGTGACCGCGTTCTGCGGTGTGGACACGTTCTTTGCCTACGCCGCGATCCTGAACCGAGATACGCAGACGGGTTATCTGTGCAAGTTCGGCGCATGGGCGACCGGGCTGCGGACGCCGGACACGGAGGCGGTGCACATCGACGCCTGGCACGGCTCGGTAATTACTCCCCTCGCGGGGCGCGGCATCCAGACGCTGTTCGTGAGCTCCATAGGGGCTCCGCCAAATCACACCAGGACGTACCTGGGCTGCTCGGACGGGACCGTGGGGTGGGTGATCAACGCCTGTACGCCGAACCCCGTCAACTGCTCGGCGTACCGCTTCACGATGGGCGACCATTTCATCCAGCTACCGACCTGGCACGGCGGCTTCCACGCCAGCATCAAGAGCCTCCGCAACATCGCCGTGACCGGCACGCTGCTGAACACCAGCAACTACGTGACGGTCGAGTACAAGGACGATCCCAAAGACGCGACCTGGACCGCGCTGCCAGGACGCTTCGACTCGAGCACGTACGAGCTCCAGCCGGTGACGCCGATGGGCAGCGGCGTGCTCTTCCAGTTCAAGGTGCACCTGGTCAACACCACCAACACGTCGTCACCGCAGGTAAGCGCGGTCGCGATCGGGCACGCCTTGAGACCGCCGCGGCTGATGAGCTTCGAGGCCGACGTGCTGTGCGCTGACGGGCTCGTTCGCCGGGATGGGGTGTTGTGCCGCATCGGGCGGCGCAAGATTCAGTGGCTGATCGAGAACGCCGTCGACAATCCCGCGGCGCTGACCGTCACGCTGCCGGACGAGACCGTCCAGGAGCTCAGCTTCATCGACCTGAAGGTCTCACAGTCGTTCGATGAGGTCGGGCGCCAATGGCGCGGCTCGCTGCATATCGTCGCCGTCCAGCACTTCACCACCGAGATAGAGGTTTAGGGAGGACCGATGGCCCGTCTCACTGCTTCTAACTTCAGCGGGGCACTCCAGTTCCCCTACGCCACCGCAGGCACCGACCTGTTCCTGAAGGAAGACGTTCAGACCCTGGCGCAGGCGGTCGACCAGCACGATCACTCGTCAGGCAAGGGCATCGGAGTCAGCGGAACGGGCATCAAGACCGCCATCGACATGCCGGACTGGTTCCGCTCGACAGGCCGAACCTCTCCGGTGCCGACCACTGGCAGTGGGCTGGAGATGTACTACGAGACCGGCACGAACGAAGCCTGTCTGATCTCCTACAACCGCGGCGCCTCGGTCTTCAGAAACCTGAAGCTGGACGCTGCGCGGCTGGCGTTTCAGATCAACGACATTGAGAAGCTGGCGATCGACACGAACGGCGTCCAGGCCGGCTCAACGATTTACGCGAACGCGGCGGTAGGCATCCAGTTCCCGTCTGGCTCGCAGATCGGCGAGTACGTGGGTGGTTCAGATCACCGCGTCAGCATGACCGCGCTGACGGTCACGCCAGGGAAAACGGCGACCGCGCAGCTTGACTGCAACGGTCCGCTCACGGTGGCCGGCGGGGCCGCGACAATCCTGTCGGGCGCGGTGTCGTGTCAGAGCAATCTTGCCGTCGGGGGCACTACGGGGCTTACGGGTGACCTCAGCATGGGCGCCAGCGCGCGAATCATCTTTCCGACTGGCGGTGTGATTAGCGACGCAGGCAGCGCCTACGTCGCGCTCAACAAGGCCAGCATTCAGACATTGGCGGTCGGCAGCGTCGGGGGCAACATCGCTTGCACTGGTCACTACTTGGGGCAGGGCATCGTTCAGGCCGGCGCAATCGGTAACGCTGCCGCCGGCACCATTGCGCTGACCAACGGTATCGGCCAGGGGAATGGCGCGGCAGCAACCATGCCGCTTGTGAAGGGCAGCGGCTTTGGTCCGTCCAGCACGGCTGGCGTCGGTTGGATCATGTTCAACACTGGCGGCACGAACATCTACGTTCCGTACTACGTCTGAGGAGAGCGAATAATGACTGCAGGATTACCTGTCGGGAGAGCGCAGCTCGACGCTGAGATTGGTCAGGTCGCGCGCGATCTGGAGCAGTTCGCCAACCAGGCGCTCCAGCTCAAGCAGTACCTGGACGCCACCCCCGATGCGACGCTCGAGGCGCCGCCGTTCGAGTACGCGCCCGAAGACGTGGCGCTGCTCAAGAGCGCCGCGACGGATATGGCCACCGTCGCCAATGTCTACAAGGGGCTCGTCGATCACACGCCGGCGAGCGACCTCGGCGTGTTCTCGCGCCGCCTGATGGGGCTCTACCTGGGTGGCTGACCGCATCGAAAACCGCGCGCAGCTCGAGCAGCTTCACTCGCGCTACGACCAGGCACAGGGTGCGCTGGCGGCGGCGCGCTCCGTGCAGGAGCACGCCGAGAGCATGGTGGTCAGTTACCTCGAGACGGTTGGCGTCATCATCGGCGTCACACTGCAGCAAGGCGACCGTGTCACCATCAATTGGCAGACTGGCGAGGTCGACATTGAATCGACGCGCCAGATGCCGACGATCGACCTCGACGCATTGAATGGAGTGCCAAGTGCCTGACTGGAACGTGGGACCGGGCGTGGCGCAGGCCATCGCCGACGACGGCGGCGAGATTCGCTCCGACGAACGCTACGTGATCCTGGACGAAGGCCACAAAGTGTCCATGACGATGGCAACGACGGGCGTCTATTACTACTACCAGGAGGACAACCGGGTCTTCCGGACCCCTTTCTGACGGCGCCTGAGCCACCCGATAACGTCGTTACGTGGGACGCCTGGGCCGACATGCCCGGCCAGATCGAAAACTGGTCCTGCTCAGCCTGCTCGCTGGAATGGGTCAAGCGGTCTGTAGGTCTGGCGTCGAGCGGCGATATCTACGCCGATCGGCAGACGACCGTGTACGAGATTGGCTACCCGTCGAACATCAATCCGGCATACGGGCTGATGAACGCCGACGGCTCGGCGCTGATGGACGTTCTGGACCGCTACGGTCAGGCGTCGCAGCAGGCGTGGCTGTCGTTTGACGACTGCTACCGCGTCGCGAGCATGACGACCGGCATGATTAGCGGCGCGGCCTGGTACCACTGGACTGCGCTGCGCGGCGTGCAAGGCGACACGATCTGGATAGC
>Ga0066903_100006928_pt1 | contig 10181 bp, 8 predicted proteins | sample PanSoiMetaGPlot1_FD_67491 | JGI IMG/M metagenome (GOLD analysis project Ga0066903, IMG submission 67491) | Tropical forest soil microbial communities from Panama analyzed to predict greenhouse gas emissions - Panama Soil - Plot 1 (version 2) | ecosystem: Environmental > Terrestrial > Soil >... | reverse complement strand
GGAAGGCATGAACCTCGCCGGGGTGCGCATGCTCTTGGCGATGGAGAGCGAGCTCGACCAGCTCCGCCGGCGGGCCGAGCGTCTGGCGGTGGAGCTGGAGCGGGAGCGAGGCCGGCTCGAGATGCAGGCGCGGTCCATGACGCCGCCGAGCGCGATGGTCCCGCTCGCGGCGACGCGCCGTGTCCGGCTCCGTGTCTCGGATCCGGAGGATCGGCGCGAAGACGGCCCGCCGATCCCGCTCGGGCCGGCTGAACAAGATGTCTGAGCGACCACGGAGAGATCGATGGATCCGAACAAGCTGACGCTGAAGTCACAGGAGGCGCTCCGGCAGGCGCAGGAGCTCGCCGAGGCGCGGAACAACGCACAGGTCGAGCCGGCGCATCTGCTGACGGCTCTGCTGAGCGATCCGGAGGGCGTCGTCTACCCGCTGCTGCACCGGCTCGGGCAGTCACCGCGCGCGCTCCGGGGCAAGGCCGACGAGCTGCTCGATCGCATGCCCAAGGTGTACGGCGGGCAGGAGGTCGGGCTGTCGGCCGCCGCGCGGCACGTCCTCGAGCGCGCGTTCACCGAAGCGACCGCGCTCACCGACGAGTACGTCTCGACCGAGCACCTGTTCCTCGCGCTGATGGAGGGCGCCACTGACGTCGCGCGCTTGCTTGCCGACGCCGGGCTGACCCGCGACGAGGTGCTGGCCGCCCTCGCCGAGGTGCGTGGACGGCAGCGGGTCACCGACCCCAACCCCGAGGAGAAGTACCAGGTGTTGGAGAAGTACGGACGCGATCTCACCGAGCTCGCGCGCGCCGGCAAGCTCGACCCCGTCATCGGTCGCGACGACGAGATCCGCCGGGTGATCCAGGTGCTCTCGCGCAGGACGAAGAACAACCCGGTCCTGATCGGTGAACCCGGCGTGGGCAAGACCGCCATCGTGGAAGGTCTCGCGCAGCGCATCGTGGCCGGCGACGTCCCCGAGTCGCTCCGGAACAAGCGCGTGATCGCGCTCGACATCGGTTCGATGATCGCCGGATCGAAGTACCGCGGGGAGTTCGAGGAGCGCTTGAAGGCGGTGCTCCGCGAGATCGCCGAGAGCGAGGGCGAGATCGTCACGTTCATCGACGAGCTCCACACCATCGTCGGCGCCGGCGCGGCCGAGGGCGCGATGGACGCGGGGAACATGCTGAAGCCGATGCTCGCCCGCGGCGAGCTGCGCGCGATCGGCGCGACCACGCTCGACGAGTACCGGGAGCACATCGAGAAGGATCCCGCCCTCGAGCGCAGGTTCCAGCCCGTCCTCGTCGAGCCCCCGTCCGTCGAGGACACGATCGCGATCCTCCGAGGCCTGAAGGAGCGCTACGAGGTGCACCACGGGGTTCGCATCCAGGACTCGGCGCTCGTCGCCGCGGCGATCCTGTCCGATCGCTACGTGACCGGACGGTTCCTGCCCGACAAGGCGATCGACCTGATCGACGAGGCGGGCAGCCGCCTGCGAATGGAGATCGACTCGATGCCGGTGGAGATCGACGAGGTCGAGCGCCGCACCAAGCAGCTCGAGATCGAGCGCGCCGCGCTGAAGAAGGAGACCGACGAGGCCTCGCGCGAGCGCCTGGAGCGGCTGGAGAAGGAGCTCGCCGATCTGCGGGAGCAGTCGGCGGCCATGAAGGCGCACTGGCAGCAGGAGAAGGACCACATCGACGTCATCCGCGGCTTCAAGTCCGAGATCGAGAACGTCCGCGAGCAGGCCGCGCTCGCCGAGCGCGACGGCGACCTCGAGCGCGCCGCCGAGCTGACGTACGGGCGGCTGGTCGACCTCGACAAGCACCTGGAAGAGGAGAACGAGAAGCTCGGCAAGCTGCAGACCGATCGCAAGATGCTCAAGGAGGAGGTCGACGAGGAGGACGTCGCCGAGGTCGTCGCGAAGTGGACCGGGATTCCCGTCTCGCGGTTGATGGAGGGCGAGATGCAGAAGCTCGTCCACTTGGAGGACGCCCTGCACGTACGCGTCGTCGGCCAGGACGAGGCGGTCTCCGCCGTGGCGAACGCCATTCGGCGGTCGCGAGCGGGCCTGTCCGACCCGAACCGCCCCATTGGTTCGTTCCTGTTCCTCGGCCCGACCGGCGTGGGCAAGACGGAGCTGGCCCGGGCACTCGCCGAGTATCTGTTCGACGACGAGCGAGCCATGATCCGCATCGATATGAGCGAGTACCAGGAGCGACACACCGTGTCGCGGCTGGTCGGCGCGCCTCCGGGGTACGTGGGATACGACGAGGGCGGCCAGCTCACCGAAGCGGTCAGGCGCCGGCCCTACTCGGTGGTGCTGCTCGACGAGATGGAGAAGGCGCACGCCGACGTGTTCAACATCCTCCTGCAGCTGCTGGACGACGGTCGGCTGACCGACGGCCAGGGGCGCACGGTGGACTTCCGAAACGCCATCGTGATCATGACGTCGAACCTGGGCGGCCCGCTCTTCGCGGACCCGGCGTTGTCCTCCGGGCAGCGGCGGGACGCCGTGCTCGCGGAGGTGCGCGGCACGCTTCGTCCGGAGTTCGTGAATCGAATCGACGAGATCGTCGTCTTCGAGCCGCTCGACAAGACGCAGATCCAGGAGATCGTCGACATCCAGCTGCGCGGCCTGCAGGGCCGGCTCGCCGAGCGGAAGGTATCGCTCGAGCTGACGCGTGAGGCTCGCGGCTACCTCGCGGAGAAGGGCTACGACCCGGCGTACGGGGCGCGGCCGCTCAAGCGGCTCATCCAGCGGGAGGTGCAGGACGCGCTCGCGCTCGACCTGCTGTCGGGTGAGATCCACGAGGGCGACGCCGTGGTGGTCGATCGCGACGGCGACCGGCTCGCGTTTCGCGTCTCGCAGCCGGCGTAGGTTCTACGGCGAGATCGACGGTTGCCGGCGTCAGGCGGCCGGCGCGTCGGGCGGCACGCTCGCGCCGGGCGAGCCGCCGATCCCGTTTCCGACCGGCGGCGAGGCGGGAGGGACGTGCTCGGGAGCGCCGTCGACGATCGTGCGGCCGGCGACGGGAGATTGGAGCTCGACGCGCACGCCCTGCAGGACGGCAAGCTCAGGGCAGGCCGCATGGACGTCCGACGGCGGCGTGCCCTCATAGAGCGTGACCGTGATCGTTGCCGCCGTCTCGGCGACCGCGACGTTATCCACGGCGACGCACGGGCCGCCCCAGAACGACACCGTCAGCGACAGGCCGTCCGCCGACGGCGTCGCCTTCAGCCAGTGGACGGGGTGAACGTCGATCAAGCCGGGACGGGGGGTCACCATAACCGGCAGCATGGGTCCTCCCGGATTCGGAACGGATCCGGGAGGTTCGGTCGTCGAGACGACGCCGTCCGGCGGGGTCGTCGCGCCGCTCCCGACGCCCGTCCGGGCGGGCTGAGCGCACGCTGCGAGCGACACGAGGAGCAAGAGTGGGATCGCGATTCGCTTCATCTCGATTCCTTTGGACGTGGTCGAGCAGGCGCGGGTTCCCGATCCCGCAAGATCGGGGTCGGCTCGTTCGAGCAGCTTGACCGACGGTTCGGAGCTGGGAACCTGGGGGAGGCCACCGGCGTCGAACTGAGGGAAGCATGAGACCACGACACATCGCCGCTTCGTTGGTGGTTGCCTTCGTGGCGACCGCCTGCGTCGGTGGCGCGCACGGCGCCTCGGGCACCGCCACGGCGACCGTCGTGGGAACGGTTTCTTCCAGCGGATGCCCGGTTGCGGGGCCGGCCGCGCCCCCGTGCCCGACCACGCCGGCGACCGGGGTCACGATCTCGATCTCGGACGCCTCCGGGAAGGAAGTCGTCCGAATCACTTCCGATGACGGGGGAGGTTTCCGCACACAGCTCGCTCCCGGTCACTTCACGGCGAAGGCGATCGACCCACCCCCGCCGGCGATGCCCGGCCAGAAGCCCGTCGCATTTGTGGCGGTCGCGCACCGAACGGTCCACGTCGCGGTGCCGATCGACACCGGCATCCGCTGAAGAGAACCTCGTTCGTGGAACGAAGACGATGGATTCAGCTATCTGCAACGTCACCATGTCGTCAACTCTTCGTCACTTGTGTCTCAGCAATGAACTCTTGACACGCGATACGCCTGATGCGAGGCTGACGCCGTTCCGGTGAAGCTCGTTCGGCGTTCGCTGTCGTGCGTCAAAGGCGTTGCGATGGCGGGAGGGGGGAAACTCCATGCGGCGCGCCCTCATGGTGCTCATTGCTGTTGTCCTGCTGCTTGTTGGCCTGACTGCAACGTCGGCCATCGGTCAGGGAAAGGCCGGCAAGCGCACTTCCGGCCACTACGGCCCTGCAAAAGCGGCCGTTGTAAAGGGGAGTGCGGCGGGTCGTGGCGCGGTACACGCCACGCTCTCGCGTTTCGCGGTCGCCGCCCACCGGTCGGTCGGCGCGAAGATTGCGAAGGTCCCGTTCGCATACAACTTGCCGACGGCGCGTGGCCAGGCACAGAAGGCTGAAGCCGCGTCACGCTCGGTCAGGAGCACCAAGACCCGTGTGACCGTGCCCACGTCCACTGCAGCGGCGAGCGCGGCTACACCGCGCTTTCCCGGCGTGGGATACACCGGATTCATTCCTCCGGACGTTGCGGGGGCAGCCGGGCCGTATCAGTTCGTGATGCCGCTCAACGGGCGCATCTCGATCTTCAGCAAGAACGGGACGCAGGTCTCGACGTCGACACCGGGTTCCTTCTTCGCCGGCCTCGGAACTCCGTCCACGGACTTCACGTTCGACCCACGGGCCATCTGGGATGAGTACATCAATCGCTTCGTCATCCTCTACACCACCCGGAACGACGCGGCGTCACGATCGAACCTGCTCGTTGCCGTGTCCCAGACGAGCGACGCGCTGGGCGGCTGGAACCTCTACGCCTTCAACGCACGGGTCAACGGCGGGACGGACACCAGCAACTGGTGCGACTATCCGCAGCTGGGCTACGACTCGCAGACCCTCTACTTCACCTGCAACATGTTCTCCACCGGCGGCAGCCCCAGCTTCCAGTACTCGAAGATCCGGATCATGACGACCGGGCAATTCACCGGCGGCTCGTGTTGCCTCTGGTGGGACAAGTGGGATCTCCGCGAGGGGTTCCTCAACCTCTCCCACGTGTTCTCGATCGAGCCGGTGCGATCCCACGGGGCGATCAACTCGGACGGCGGCTTCCTGGTTGCCGCCGAGGGTGGGGGCGGGAGCGGCAGCAACCTGCACTTCTACCGCGTCCCCAGTCCACAGAACTGCTGTGTGTCAGGCAACCAGACTGACCCCGGGCTCATGCAACAGGATCTGGGGGTGGGCTCCTACTCGGTTCCGCCCGCCGCGACCCAACCGAGCGGAGTGCAGGCGATCGATACGGGCGATACGCGCCTCATCACCGCGGGCTCGTATTGGCCGTACATGTTCGTGAGCCAGGACCTGGCGGACGGATCGAACGCGACAGTCGACTGGACCGAGGTGAACTTCAGTTCGTTCCCGACCCTCACCAAGTTGAACGACTGGATCATCGGCTCCGGAGGGATGAACCGGTACTTCGGCGGGGCGGACATCAACACGGCGAACGTGGCGAGCATGGTGTATTCGGCGTCCAACACGTCGACCTTCGCGGGGACTCGGTGGATCACGATTCCTTCCCCGACGACATGCACCAGCTGCTTCAACGGAGAATCCATTCTGCACAGCGGCGCGAACACGTATCGGAATGTCGACACCAGCGGCGTGAATCGCTGGGGAGACTATGAAACCGCCAGTCGTGACCCGAACGGAACGGGGGTCTGGATTGCCGGGGAGTACGTTTCGTCCCAGAACTTCTGGGGCACCGAGATCGGCTTGACGGGGCAGACGCTGGATACGTTCGCGCCGACGACGACCGCGACGCGTTCCCCGGCTCCTGGCGGATCCGGGTGGAACACGTCGAACGTCACCGTCCAGTTGGGAGCGAGCGACACGGGCGTAGCCGGCGTGCGGAACATCACGTACTCCGCGAGCGGCGCGAATCCCATCGGTACGACGACGGTCAATGGAAGCAGTGCGAACCCCGTCATCTCGGCGGACGGCACGACCACAGTGTTCTTCCACGCGACCGACAACTGGGGGAACGTGGAGTCGACGAAGTCGATCACCGTCCGCAAGGACGCGACGAGTCCGACGTTCTCGGGTGCTCCGACGCTCAGGTTCAGGAAGGCCAAGTTGAGCGCCACGGTCCCGGTGAAGGTCGCGTGGGGAACCGCCACGGACGCCACGAGCGGATTCAGCCACTACACGCTGTGGCAGTCCACGGATGGCGGGGTCTACTCGCAGATCGCGTCACCGACCAAGAACAACCAGACGGTGCACGTTGCGCCCGGCCATTCGTACCAGTTCGCGGTGAACGCCGTGGATGTGGCCGGGAACGGCAGTGGGTTCCTGTTCTCGGGCACGCACTCAGTGAACATCTACCAGGAGACCGACGCCTCGGTGTCCTACTCCGGCGGATGGACGCACCAAACCCTGAGCGGGGCCTCGGGCGGTGCGGTCGAGTTCGCGACCGCTCTGAACAAGAAGGCGACGTTCACGTTCAGTGGGGCTCAGGTGGCGTTCATCTCAACGGTGGACACCGATCGGGGCTCGTGCACGGTCACCGCGGACGGTGGCACGGCCAAGACGGTGAACACGAACGGCGGGACCCTGAAGAAGGAGCAGATCGTGTACTTCCAGAACCTGGGGTCCGGATCGCACACGTTGGTCGTCAACGTGTTGCATACGGCAGGGCACCCACGTGTCGACGTGGATGCCTTCATCGTGATCACCTGAGTCACCCGGTCTCACAGCGAAGGGGCTCGCCGCCCGTGGCGGCGAGCCCCTTCGTCGTTCCCCCGCTTTATCCAGTCGGGATTCGGGTCGATACTGCTGCGGATGAGCGCCTTGGTAGTCGTCCTGTTCGTGGTCGTGATCGCGGGAGCCGCGGCCCTTTCCTTCTATCTGAAGCAGAAGCGACGCGACGAGCTCGCCGTGTTCGCCGCCCAGCAGGGCCTTCAGTACTCGCCGGACGACGTCATCGGGCTGATGGATCCGTCGTTCCGTCTCTTCCAGATGGGGGACGGGCGCGGATCGGAGAACGTCGTGTGGGGGACGTGGCAGGGCTTGCCGATCGCCGAGGGGGACTACTGGTACTACACGGAGTCCACCGACGGACAGGGCCACCGCACCAGGACGTACCACCGGTTCTCGGTGGCCGAGGTGCAGCTCGAGAAGGGCGTCTTCCTTCCGTACGTCTCCATCACCCACGAGAACCTGTTGACCGCGATCGGCGACCATCTCGGCTTCCGCGACATCGACTTCGAATCCGACGACTTCAACCGGCTGTTCAACGTCCGAAGCCAGGATCGTGAGTTCGCCTTCAAGCTGATCGACGCCCGGATGATGGAGTGGCTGCTGTCCACCGGCGGTCAGTTCGCGTTCGAGATCGCCGGCGGGAAGGTCCTCGCCTACTGCCGCCGGCTCGGGCCCTCCGACCTCATTCCGATCATCGGGTCGGCCAAGGCGTTCCACGACCACGTGCCGCAGTTGGTGTGGACGGAGTACTCGGCGTGGGGCAAGGGAACGGCGCCGGGCGCCGCACCCGTCCCACCCACTGCTTCTCCGAGTGCGCCAAGCGCGCAGACTTCGTCGAGCGGAGGAGGCTCGTCCACCGAAGATTCGCCGTGACCGCGGACCGCGCCGGCGACGCCTGCTACACCGGAGGCTGCCCGTGGTAGACGTAGGCTTGGCAGTCCGCGACGTAGTGGTCGATCCGGCGCTGTTGTCGCGGAGTCAGTCGCTTCACGAGTGTGAGCGGACCCCTCGTGTTGCCCGGCCTGTGAAACGTTTCTCCGGGCCGCACCTCGGCGCCTGCGATCCGGCGAGGAGGGGGGACACGGCTCGCAGTGAGATCCGGGAGGTCCTGAATCGAGGCGTCACGCTCTGTAGACGCCCCTCCCGGCAACGTTGGTTCCATGAGGTGTTCCCCCCGGGGCCCGTCCATGGAGGGCGCCGTGAGAGCCGAATGGCCGGCTGGTGAATCTCGTGAAGGAGGGGTTGCGTATCTTCTCTTGGGGGGAGAGCCGTGCGACGGGTCCACTGGCTGCAGGCGATTGCGGTGGTGTGGTTCCTCACGGGAGCCGCGGCGGGGACGCTCCTCGTGACGTTTCGAGGACTCGTGCCGCTCGAGGGTCAGGGCGACTGCACGCGAGCCGTCGGCTCGTCCGGCGGATGCTTCATGATGGCGAACCCCAACTGGTGGGTGGGCGTCATCGTCTGGATGTTGGCCATCATCGGTGGGGTGGTTCTCTGGTCGGTGGCCGTAGGTTTCCGCTCGAACGACGCCGGCAAGGAGACGCGCGCGTAGCGATTCCGTCTTCGGGAAAGGGCTGGTCGCGAGGCGGTCCCCTGGACCGCCACCTGTCCCGGGGGTGACCCTCCCGCAGCCCCCCGGACCGTCGACTAGGATGACCCCATGATCTGGCTCTGGATCGTCATCGCGGTGCTGGTCATCATCGGCATCTCGTTGGTGCTCTCGTACAACCGGTTCGTCAGCCAGCGCCAGCTCGTCCGCAACTCGTGGGCGAACATCGACACCGAGCTCCGCCGCCGGTATGACCTGATCCCGAACCTCGTCGAGACCGTCAAGGGGTACGCCGCCCACGAGCGCGAGGTCTTCGAGGAGGTTGCGCGCACCCGTTCGGCTGCGGCCGCCGCTACGGGGTCGCCGGCGCAGCAGGCGGCGGCCGAGGGTCCGTTCGTCGCCGCCCTGCGGCAGCTGTTCGCCGTCGCCGAGAACTATCCCGATCTGAAGGCGAACCAGAACTTCCTCGCACTGCAGGCCGAGCTCTCCAACACGGAGGACCGGATCCAGGCCTCGCGGCGCTTCTACAACGCGAACGTCCAGGACTACAACCGCCGCGTCCAGTCGTTCCCCTCCAGCGTCATCGCGGGCATGTTCGGCTTCAAGGAAGAGGAGTTCTTCGAGATCCCCGACGCCGAGCGCGCGCAGGTCGCAGAGGCGCCGCACGTCGACTTCGGGGCGGGTGCTCCACCGGCCGCGCCGCCGACGACGCCTCCGCCCGCCCCTACCACGTCGCCCGCTCCACCGCCTCCCGCGCCGCCACCCGCTCCCGCGGCTCCGCCGGCGCCCCCCGCCGCTCCGGAGGGCGGTCAGCAGGCCTGATCGGAGCCACCGAAACGGGGTAGGCTCCGGCAAGGACGCGGCGGGACGAAAGGAGACCCGGATGCTCGACGGCTTCACGTGGTTCAAGCAGTCCGCCTACCTGTGGAAGGGCGGCGGCATCAACGTCTACATCGACCCGTGGGACGTGACGACCGACGACCCGGCCGACGTCTTGCTCATCACCCACGCGCACGACGACCACTTCTCGCTGGACGACATCGAAAAGGTTCGCAAGGAGGGCACCAAGATCGCGGCGCCCGCCGACGTGGCCCGTGAGATCTCCGGCGACGTGACGCCCGTCAAGCCGGGCGACGCCATCGAGATCGGCGGCGTCAAGGTGCAGGCCGTCCCCGCGTACAACACAGCCGAGGAGCGACTCCAGATGCACCCCAAGGAGAATCAGTGGGTCGGGTACATTCTCTCGCTCGGGGATCACACCTACTACCACGCGGGCGACACCGACCACGCGCCCGAGCTATCGGACGTGCGCGCCGACGTGGCCTTCCTGCCGATCGGCGGGACTTACACCATGGAAGCGGTCGAGGCCGCCGGGCTCGCCAAGGCCATCGCGCCGCAGATCGCCGTCCCGATGCACTACGCGTTCGTCGTCGGGCGCACGTCTGATGTGGACGTGTTCGCCAAGGAGGCGGATCCCGTTCGCGTCGAGACGCTCACCCCTGCGAACCCGTTCCCGGCAGAGCCTCTCGAGTCGTAGGTAGTAGCCTCGACGGTATGACGGATCTTCGCGAGGAGTCCCTTCGCGCCCTCGAAACGGGTGCAGGGAGCGTCTCGTACCACGCTCTCGCGACGGCGTCGGAGGCGGCGGGCGTGGATCTCGACCGGCAGCCGCACACGCTGAAGATCCTGCTGGAGAACCTTCTTCGACGCTCGGGAAGCCGCGACGTGAGCGACGAGGACGTGCGCTCGCTCGCCGCATGGCCGAGCGAGACCCCCGGCGCCCGCCTCGCGTTCATGCCCGCCCGAGTCCTGATGCAG
>Ga0066903_100006927_pt1 | contig 10181 bp, 8 predicted proteins | sample PanSoiMetaGPlot1_FD_67491 | JGI IMG/M metagenome (GOLD analysis project Ga0066903, IMG submission 67491) | Tropical forest soil microbial communities from Panama analyzed to predict greenhouse gas emissions - Panama Soil - Plot 1 (version 2) | ecosystem: Environmental > Terrestrial > Soil >... | reverse complement strand
GTCGCAGATCATCCAGGCTATCGCTGACGCTCACAAGGACAAGCTGGCGCGGAAGGACGTCGCGCGCGTCCTCGAGTCGCTGTCCGCCGTCGGCTACAAGGAGCTGAAGAAGAACGGCCTGTTCGTGCTGCCGGGGTTCGCCAAGTTCGTCGTCATCAAGAAGCCGGCCACGAAGGAGCGCCAGGGGATCAACCCGTTCACCAAGGAGCCGATGACCTTCAAGGCGAAGCCGGCCCGCAAGGTGCTGAAGGCCCGCCCGGTGAAGGCCGCCAAGGACGCGCTGTAAGAGGAACCCCTCTCCTACCTCTCCCCGCTGCGCGGGGAGAGGGTTCATCGATCTTGTAGGTCCGTCAGAAGAATTAGGGTTGGGTGGGAAGATGGTCCGGCTCAATCGCATTTACACGAAGGCCGGGGACGGCGGCGACACGCGCCTGGTCGGCGGCCAGAAGGTGCGCAAGGACGCCCTGCGCATCGAGGCGTACGGCACCGTCGACGAGCTGTCGGCCTGCATCGGCATCGCGCGCACCGCGCTGACCGCGGCGAACGCGCCGGCCGGCGCCGACGAGCTGGCCGGGGTGCTGGCCCGGATTCAGAACGAGCTCTTCAACCTGGGCAGCGACCTGGCGACGCTGCCCGCCGATCGCCGACCGCAACAGCCGGTCATCGAGGCGCGGCACGTGACCGCGCTCGAAGGCGAGATCGACGACTGGAACTCGGCGCTGCCGGAGCTGCGCAGCTTCGTGCTGCCGGGCGGCGGCGTCGTCGCGTCGTACCTTCACCTGGCGCGGACGGTCTGCCGTCGCGCCGAGCGCCACATCGTCCGGCTGCGCGATGCCGAGCCGATCGGCGAGGAGACGCTCCCCTACGTCAACCGCCTGTCGGATGCGCTGTTCGTGATGAGCCGCCACGCGGCCCGGCTGTACGGCGAGCCCGAACCGCTCTGGGAGCCCGAGAAGACCTGATCAGAACTCGAGCGCGACGCCCAGGTTCAGGTCGACGTTGAACGTGAACTTCGTGAACCCGAGGAGCGCGTTCGTCCCCGCCGTCAGCAGGAACGTCGGGCTGAGGTTGTAAGCGACGCCCGCGCCCGCACCGACGAAGAACGGCCCGGACGGGACGGTGTCCACGCAGGTCGTCATCATGTTCGTGCCGCAGAAGGGCTCCGAGTTGAACGTGGCGACGTGCCGGATCGTCCCCAGGCCGACGTTGCCCGCCACGTACGTGCGGAAGTCCCCCTCGCCGAAGAAGTAGGTGGCCCGGGCGAAGCCGGCGAACGCGTACGAGCCCGCCGGACAGACGTTGTCCGAACCGCACCCCATGGTGCTGTGGAGGTCCGTGGCGCCCGTGATCAGCTGCAAGCGAAGCTGCACCGACAGCATGAGATCGGGCATCAGGTAGTAGCCGACCTCGGGGGCGAAATGGAGCAGTCGCGCCATCTCGAACCCGGCCGGATTGACCTTGTCGTTGGCGAAGATCTCGCCGTTGCCGGTCGTCCAGCCGACGCCGCTGCCGACGCCGAGACCGATGAACCAGCTCGGATTCTCGTCGTTCCCGGAGGGCTTCTCCGGCTTCTTCGGTTTTTTGCCCCCCGCCACCAGCGGCTTCCCGTCCGGGCCCAGCATCGAGATCTTGATGGTCTCGTTCTGGGACCCCTTGGTCGCGATCGTCTTGTCATCGGCGTCCAGCGCCTCGATGAAGTAGTCGACGCGGCTGCCCTGAGTCGCGGAGGCGGGAATCTCGGCCGAGTAAAATCCGCTCCCGGGCGGCTCCTCCTTCATCTCCTTGTCGGCGAAGTCCTCGGCGCCGTCCGCGCTGAACGACAAGACGACCTTCTTGGCGCCCATGGAGGGATCGACGGTCGCCTTGATGACGATCGACTTGTTCTGAGGCCACTGGGTGATCGGCGAGTGCTCGATCTCGCCGGACTTCTTCTCGGTCGGCTGGGTCACTTCGGGGGTCTTCTGGGAGGCCGCCTCGTCGTAGACCTCCTGCACCTCCGGGGTGGCCAGGATCTTGTCCAGCTTGATGTCAGGCTGGATTTCGAGGGCCTTGCGGAAGTACTTGATCGCCTCGTCCTTCTGCTTGAAGCCCAGGAACGTGACGATGCCGAGGTGGATGTAGGTGCGCGCGGTGACCGGGTGCTTGTCCAGACCGGCCTGCGTGCACTGGTCGAGGGCCGCCTTCAGGATCTTGCGCGCCTCCTCGAAGTTCAGGTTCTGGTACTCGTCGACCGCTTTCTTGTTGAGCTTGGTGACCTTCTCGACCGCGGCCGGATCTTCCCCGTCAGCGCGGGCCGGAGCCGCGGCGGCCAGCACGCACAGCGCGACCGCCGTCAGACAAGCGAGCAGACGGCTCGCATGACAGCGGGTCGGGAACGGCGGCGTGGCGGAGGAATTTCGCAAGCGCTGAGCGGTCTTGGCGAACGGTCGCGTCAATCTATCATGCCCAGCCGGAAATCTCGCGCCCGGCCGGTGCAGGTTCGTAGGTGGGCCGTATAATGTCGATATGATGTCCAAGTCCAGGCTTGTTCCGTGGCTGGGGTTCGGGGCGGTGCTGGTCGGGGTGGGCGCCCTGTGGCACGGCGGGTCGTCCCGCCTGTCTACCGACAAGGCTTCGCCCGACAAGGCCCCGCCCGCCGACGCCGAGCTGGCCGCTGCGGCCGGTGTCGACCCGACGCACCTGATCGTCGACTTCCGCGACGACGTCTCACCGGAGACCCTGGCCGGGAACGGGTTCACCGAGATCCCGATCAGCGATTACTCGGCGAAGGACAAGCTTTTCCGGATCGACTTCGCGACCGCGGCCGAGGCGGCGGCGGCCAAGGCGAAGCTGGCGCACGATCCGAGCGTCGAGACCGTCGACTACGAATCGTTCGCGAGCATCCCTCCCGGCGAGGAGGAGCAAGAAGCCCTCGCGGCGCCGGCGTCGATGGAGAGTGAATGTCAGTCGGCGGCTCCGGGCAGTGCCTTCCCGAACGACGCCTGCTTCAAGTACCAGTGGCACCTGCGGCAGATCGGCATGCCGGACGCCTGGAAGCGCGGCAACGGCAAGGGGATCGTGGTGGCGGTCATCGACACCGGCGTCACCAAGGTGGCCGACCTGAAGGAGACCAAGTTCGTCCCCGGTTACAACTTCGTCGGGAACAACGACAACGCGGCCGATGACCACGGCCACGGCACGCACGTCGCGGGCACCATCGCCGAGTCGACCAACAACAAGGTCGGCGTCGCCGGCGTCGCCTACGGCGCCACGATCATGCCGATCAAGGTGCTGTCGGCGCGCGGCTCGGGGTCGGTCGCCGGCATCGCGCAGGGGATCCGCTGGGCGGCGGACCACGGCGCCAACGTCATCAACATGAGCCTGGGCGGCCCCACCAAGATGGGGACCATGGGCAACGCCGTGAAGTACGCGCGCGACAAGGGCGTCGTCATCGTCGCGGCGGCTGGCAACGACGGCCACGGGCGCGTCGGCTACCCGGCCGGCTACCCGGGTGTCATCGCGGTCGCGGCCACGCAGTTCGACGAGAGCACGACCTTCTATTCGAACTGGGGCGCGGAGATCGACGTCGCGGCGCCGGGCGGCAATACCCGCGTCGACCAGAACGGCGACGGCCAGCCCGACGGCGTCCTGCAACACACCATCGTGCCGGGGCAGACGTCGAACACCGACTACCTCTGGTTCATGGGGACGTCGATGGCGTCACCGCACGCGGCGGGCGTGGCGGCGTTGATCATGGGCGCCGGCATCAAGAAGCCGGACGCCGTCGAGGAGATCTTGCTCGGCACCGCGCGCAAGCCGAAAGCGAAGACGGGAAGCGCGGGCGGCCGGGTGGACGACCACTACGGCGCCGGCATCATCGACGCCAACGCCGCCCTCAAGAAGACGCAGGACGGGCGCGGCGCCGGCGAGTTCGGCCTGGCGGGCGCGGCCGCGCTGCTGGGCATCATGCTGATGCGGCGGCGCGGGTCAGGGATCGAGCGCCTGGGCCCCGGATTCGTGGCCGCGCTGATCGCCGGTTCATCCGGGCTGTTCTTCCTGCCGGGCCTGTTGCCCTCGTCGTGGACGCACCTGCACGCGGTCGGCTCGGCGCTCTCGACCGGTTACACCGAGACGGTGGCCGGCGCGCTCGGCGCTGGCAACCCGCTGGTCTACAGCGCGCTGCTTCCGCTGGCGTTGACGGCTCTGCTGTACGGCGTCCGCAAGCTGCGGCCGGCGCTGGCCGGGTTCGGCTTCGGCGTCGCGGGCGCGCTGCTGTTCGCGGCGGTGTGCGGGACCGTCGACGTTCGCTGGGTCCCGAACCTGCTCGACCCCATCTGGCTCGCGGCGAACGCGGGCATCGCGGGGCTGTTCGCGACGGCCGTGATCCGTAAGACCTAGCTGCCGCGCTTCAGCTCTGTGAGCACGGCCTTCGCGACGGCTTTCAGCGTGTCGAACACGCCGGCGCCGCTGGTCGCGCAGGCCTCGAACTCGGGGACCTTCGTCGGGTTCAGCACCGGCCGCAGCTGCTCCATCGGCGCGGCGTTCGGCAGGTCGCGCTTGTTGTACTGGATGACGTAGGGAAGCTTGTCGAGCTCGTAGCCCTGCTCGGTCAGGTTCAGGCGCAGGTTCTCGAGCGACTCGATGTTCGCCTCCATGCGCTCGATCTGCGAGTCGGCCACGAAGACCACCCCGTCGACACCCTTCAGGATCAGCTTGCGGCTGGCGTCGTAGAACACCTGGCCCGGGACCGTGTAAAGGTGGAACCGGGTCTTGAACCCGCGGATCTCGCCCAGCGACAGGGGGAGGAAGTCGAAGAACAGCGTCCGCTCGGTCTCGGTCGCCAGCGAGATCATCTTCCCCTTCGCGTCGGGGCTGGTCTTCGCATAGATGTAGTGCAGGTTGGTGGTCTTCCCGCACAGGCCGGGGCCGTAATAGACCAACTTGCAGTTGATCTCCCGCGACGAGTAATTGATGAAGCTCATCGGCGGTGGTCCGGCGACTCCGTCGTGGGGATCGTCAACCTCGGTCCGTCAGTCATTGAACAGGTTGTCGATGTCGCTGTCGGTGATCTCGGTGAGAATCGACGGCTGGCTCTTCGCGGCCGCTTTCTTCGCGACCTGATCGAATAGCCGCACCATCTCGTCCGACGACTTCTTCACGCGCAGGCGCACCAGCCCCAGCGACGACCGTTCGTCGAAAAGCACCACCAGGATGGCGCGCCCGCCGACCAGCGTGATGTGGACGTGCGTCTTCTCCCCCTCGTGAAACTGACTCGTGAAGTCTTTCTCGCGCAGGATCTTCGAGATCCCGCCGGTCGCAGCGACGTTACCGGCGGTCAGCGACGACAGCGACGTGACGTCCAGCTCGTCGACGTCGCCGGCGTCCGCAATCGGTTGCCCATCCCGCCCGATCAGCAGCACGGTCTTGGCGTTCGCATCCCGTGCGAGCCGTGCGCAGACCATCGACATCTGCTGCTGCTCCTCGGGGAACATCACATCCGGGCCAGTCATCGCGCTCCTCGCCTAGTGGACATCATGCTCCCAGAGATGTTCACAAATATCACCGGGCCAAGGGGGTTTCAAGCATTGCGGCAAGCCGCGCCCGTCGGCGATGCGCGCGAATCCACCTACATTTCGCTCTTCTACATCTCCCTTCGGCCGTCGATGGCTCGCGCCAACGTCACCTGGTCGGCGTACTCCAGCTCGCCGCCGATCGGGACGCCGGTCGCGATCCGGGTGGCGCGGACGCCGAGCGGGCGCAGAAGCTTGGCCAGGTAGACCGCCGTGGCCTCCCCCTCCACGCTGGGACTGGTCGCCAGGATGGCCTCCCGGATCCCCTGATCCCCGCCGGCACCGCCGGCGCAGCGGGCGACCAGCTCTGTGACACGCAGATCGTCCGGGCCGATGCCGTCCAGGGGCGACAGCACGCCGTGGAGCACGTGGTAGCGGCCGCGGTAACCGCCCGTCCGTTCGATGGCGACCACGTCCTGGGGCTGGGCGACCACGCAGACGACGCCGGCGTCGCGGCGGGCGTCCCGACAGACCGCGCAGGGATCGGTCTCGGTCAGGTCACAGCAGACGGAGCAGAACCTGATCTTCTGTTTGACCTCGGCGATGGCGGCCGCCAGCGCCGCCGCGTCCTCGGGCGAGGCGCGCAGGATGTGGAATGCCAGCCGCGCCGCCGTCTTTTCGCCGATGCCAGGTAGCTTGCCGAGCTGCTGCACGAGCCGCGCGATGGGCGATGCGAACATCCATCAGCTCCCGAACAGCCCGGGCGGCAGCGGCATCCCGCCGGTGGCGCGCGACAGGTCGGCCTCGGCCATCTCACGCGCCCGGGCCAGCGCGATGTTGATGGCGCCGACCGCCAGGTCTTCGATCATCTTCTTGTCGCCGGCGATCGACGGGTCGATGGTCAGCGACAGCACCTCGCCGCGGCCGTTCACGGTGCAGCGGCAGAGGCCGCCGCCGGTCTCGCCCTCGACGGTCTTGCGGGCGAGCTCTTCCCGGACCCGCGCCACCTCGGACTGGATCCGCTGCGCGGTCTCGAGCAGCCCTTTGAGGTCCGGAATGGACATGGCTACGGCGTCTTGATCTCTTTGAGGGCGGCGCCGAACACGTCCTGGGCGCGACGGATGGCCGGGTGCTGGCGGGCCTCGGCCTCGCGGTTCTGGCGGTCCGCGTGCGCGGCCTCGCTTTCGGTGCCGACCTCCGAGCGAAGCACGGAGCCGCTCGGCGCACCAACCGTGAACGACATCTTCACCGGGCGTCCCATCGTCGCCGACGTGATCTGCTCGATCTGCGTGCGCGCCTTTTCGGCGCGGTCCGCTTCCAGCTTGCTCGCGAACGCCAGCGCCACCTCACCGGGCGACAGCGACACGACCTCGGCGTGCGCCATCAGCGCGGCGAGCACCGGCCCCTTGGCCTCGAACGCCGCCATCACGCGCCGCCACGACTCGGCGACGTTCTCCGAGCCAGACGGCGACGGAGCCGCGATGGCCGGCGCTTCCCGGGCGGGCGCCGCCGGCGCCGCCCAGCTCCGCTGCCCCCCGGACGAGGGCGCCTTCGGCCGGCTGCTCCCCCCGCCCGACGGCGCGGGTGGCGGGCTGGTCGCCGGTCCAGACGGGGCGCGCGGGCCGCCGCGCAGCCGACCCTCGAGCTCGTCGAGGCGCTGCAGCAGATCGCCGAGCGGAACCATCGGCTCCGCCGCGCACAGATCCAGCGCCGCCATCTCGAACAGCAGGCGCGGCGTCGGCAAGCGCGACGCCTCGTCGACGGCGCGCGCCCAGCGATCGAACAGGACGGGGAAAAGCCCGGGCGCCGCGCGGCCGGCGATCGCACGCGCCTCTTCGATCTCCTCGGGCGTCGCGTCGACCAGGTCGGCCACGTCGACGCCCCCCTTGGCACCGCCAACGCGGGCGATCACCTCCAGATCGCGCAGGAAACCCAGGAAAGAACGCCCGAGCTCGCCGAAGTCGACGCCCCGATCGGCCGCGCGCGCGACCAGACGCAAGGCCGCGCCCGCGTCGCGGTCCAGCGCGGCGTTCGCCAGCTCGACGAGCAGCCGCCGATCCGCCACGCCGAGCACGTCCGCGGTCACCTCGGCGGTCAGCGGCTCGGGCGCGACGTACGCGATCGTCTGGTCCAGCAGCGACAGGGCGTCGCGCACCGACCCGGCCGCCTGCCGCGCGATCAGCCGCACTGCGTCCGGCGTCGCCTTGATCTTCTCGACCTTGAGGATGCCGTCCAGATGCTCGGCCAGGCGCACCGTCGAGATCAGCTTGAAATCGAAGCGCTGGCAGCGCGACAGGATCGTGACCGGAATCTTGTGCACCTCGGTCGTGGCGAACACGAAGACGACGTGGGGGGGCGGCTCCTCCAGCGTCTTGAGCAGCGCATTGAACGAATGCGCCGACAGCATGTGAACCTCGTCGATGATGTAGACCTTGCGCCGCGCCCGGGCCGGCAGGTAGCGGACGCCCTCGAGGATCGACTTCGTCTCCTCGACCTTGGTGTTGGACGCCGCGTCGATCTCGATGACGTCGACCGACCGACCGCCCGCGATCTCCTGGCAGAGGTCGCAGACCCCACAGGGATCGGCGGTCGGGCCCTTCTCGCACGACAGCGCCTTGGCGAGGATGCGCGCCGCGCTGGTCTTGCCGACCCCGCGCGCGCCGGTGAACAGAAACGCGTGGTGAACGCGGTTCTGGGCGATGGCGTTCGCGAGGGTCCGCGCGACGTGCTCCTGGCCGACCAGCTCCGAGAACCGCTGCGGCCGGTACTTGCGCGCCAGGACCAGATACGACATCCGACAGAATCTACTTCGAACCGCCGCGTTGGCCCACCCCGTTTCTGGTTCCCGACGGTGCTTACGTTCGGTCTCGACGGTGCCGTGCGCCGACGGCGCGTCGAACTTGTCGCGGCACGGCAGGTGCTTAGCCTCGTAACCCGGGTAACGGAGAAAACAATGCGAATGGACAAGCTCACCATCAAGGCGCAAGAGGCTCTGCAAGCGGCGCACGAGCTAGCCGGCAGCCGCGCCCATCAGGAGCTGACGCCCGAGCACGTCCTCGCCGCTCTCCTCGACCAAACGGACGGGATCGCGGGTGCGATTCTGCGCAAGCTGGGCGTCGATCCGGCGTCGGTCCGGAAGGAGGTGGCCGAGGCCCTGGACGCGCAGCCGCAGGTGAGCGGCGCCGCGTCCGACATCTACGTCGGCCGCCGGCTCAAGGACCTGATCGAGCAGGCGACCAAGCTGTCCAAGGAGTTCAAAGACGAGTACGTCTCGAGCGAGCACCTGTTGCTGGCGCTTGTCAGCGAGGATTTCGGCGCCGCCAGCCGCGCCCTGAAGGACGCCGGCGTGCGCAAGGACGCCCTGATGAAGGCGCTGGCGGAGGTGCGGGGGACGCAGCGCGTGACCGACCCCGAGGCGGAGGGGAAGTACCAGGCGCTGGCGAAGTACACCCGTGACCTGACAGAGCTGGCGCGCACGGGGAAGCTGGATCCGGTCATCGGGCGCGACGAGGAGATTCGCCGGTCGATGCAGGTGCTCTCTCGCCGGACCAAGAACAACCCGGTCCTGATCGGCGATCCCGGCGTCGGCAAGACCGCCATCGTCGAGGGCATCGCCCTGCGGATCGCGACGGGCGACGTGCCCGAGTCGCTGAAGGACAAGAAGATTCTGGCGCTGGACCTGGGCGCCTTGATCGCCGGCAGCAAGTACCGCGGCGAGTTCGAGGACCGCCTGAAGACGGTATTGAAGGAAGTCGAAGCGGCGGCGGGCGGCATCATCCTGTTCATCGACGAGCTGCACACGCTGGTCGGCGCGGGCGGGGCGGAGGGCGCGGTCGACGCGGCCAACATGCTGAAGCCGGCGCTGGCGCGCGGCGATCTGCGCTGCATCGGCGCGACCACGCTCGACGAGTACCGCAAGCACGTCGAAAAGGACAAAGCGCTGGAGCGGCGCTTCCAGCCGGTGTTCGTCGGCGAGCCCTCGGTCGAAGACACGGTCGCCATCCTGCGCGGCCTCAAGGAACGCTACGAAGTTCACCACGGTATCCGCATCCGTGACGCCGCGCTGGTCGCGGCGGCGCGGCTGTCGGACCGTTACATCTCGGGACGCCAGCTGCCCGACAAGGCGATCGACCTGGTCGACGAGGCGGCGAGCCGCCTCAAGATGCAGATTGATTCGCGGCCCGACCCGATCGATCAACTGGAACGGCGGCTGACATCGCTGGCGATCGAGGAGCAGGCGCTGGGCAAGGAGAAGGACGAGGCGTCGGCCAAGCGCCTGGCGCAGGTGGCGGCGGAGATCGCCGAGCTGCGCGAGCGCGCGGATCAGATGAAGACGGTCTGGCAGCACGAAAAGCAGGTGATCGGCGAGCTGCGCAAGCTGAAGGAAGAGGCGGAGGGCGCCAAGACCGACGCCGAGCTGGCGCAGCGGCGCGGGGATCTCAATCGCGCCGCCGAGCTGCGCTTCGGCCGCATCCCCGAGCTGGAGAAGGCCGCGATCGCGAAGTCGGCGGAGCTGAAAGAGCTGCAGAGGCACGGTTCGTTCCTGCGCGAGGAAGTGACGGAAGAGGACGTCGCCGCGGTCGTCTCGAAGTGGACCGGGATCCCCGTCGACAAGATGCTGGAGGGCGAGCAGGCCAAGCTGCTTCAGATGGAGACGCGCCTGCACGCGCGCGTCATCGGCCAGGACGAGGC
>Ga0066903_100006926_pt1 | contig 10181 bp, 8 predicted proteins | sample PanSoiMetaGPlot1_FD_67491 | JGI IMG/M metagenome (GOLD analysis project Ga0066903, IMG submission 67491) | Tropical forest soil microbial communities from Panama analyzed to predict greenhouse gas emissions - Panama Soil - Plot 1 (version 2) | ecosystem: Environmental > Terrestrial > Soil >... | reverse complement strand
GAGTACGGCCAGTCGTGGCGGATGGTGCGGCGGGTGATGCGCCGCAGGTCGCTGACCGCCTTGGCGAGCCGGTCGGCGTCGTCGGTGATCGCCGCCGAGGGCTCGAGGGGCGGGGCGTCGGAGCGGACCACGCCCCAGTATACCTCTGTTCCAGAGGTATACCCCAGCGGGCCTAGTTGGCGGCGTTCTCGGCGCCGAGCGCCAGCGCCTCGGCGACCTCGTGCTCCTCGTGCGGCGCGTGCGCCTCGGGGTCGCGGGCCCGCGCGGGAAGGAAGCGGGCGGCGACGAACACCGCGCCGAGGACGACGGCGACGGCGCAGGCGTAGGTGATCCGCATGGAGGACAGGAAGGCGTCGGTCGCGACCGCCCGCACCTGCGCCGCCGCGCCGGCGGGCAGGTGCTTCGCCACCTGGAGAGACGTGCCGATCGAGTCGCGCGCCGAGTGCACGACCGCCGGCGACACCCCCCGGGCAGCGTCCCACGTCGCGTGGTACTGCGAGGCGAAAATGCTCCCGAGGACGGCGACCCCGAGCGCTCCGCCCGTCTGGCGGGTGGTGTCGTTCACGGCGGAGCCGACGCCGGCGCGGCCGGGCGGCAACGAGCCCATGATGGACTCGGTCACCGGCGAGACGGTGATCCCCATCCCGATGCCGTACACGAGCCGGACCGTGAACCCGAGCGCGAACGACGACATGATCGTGTCGGACGCGTAGCAGGCCATCGCCGCCGCCACGACGACGAGACCGAACACGACGACCCGCTTGGTGCCGAACCGGTGGACGAACCGGGGGGCGGTCGGCGAGCCGATCATGAGCCCCAGCGCCACCGGCGTGAGCATCAGCCCCGACTCGAGCGGGCTGTACCCGAGCACGAACTGGAAGTACTGCGTCAGCAGGAACGTCGACGCGAACAGCGCGAAATACGTCAGCGTGATCGTCGCCGATGCGGCCGAGAAGCGCGGGTTGCGGAAGAAGCGCACGTCGAGCATGGGACGGGGCGTGTGCGCCTCCCACGCGGCGAAGGCGGCGACGAACGCGAGACCGATGGCGAAGCCGCCGATCACGTCGGGCGCGGTCCAGCCGTGGTTCGGCACCTCGATGATCGCGAACAGCAGCGCAACGAGCCCGGCGACCGACAGCACGGCGCCGATCGGGTCGAGCGGGCTCTCCTCGGGCGCGCTGGTCTCGGGCACGAACCACCGCGCCAGCGTGAACGTGAGCACGCACACGGGCACGTTGATGAGGAACACCGCGCCCCAACCGAAGTGCTCCACGAGCAGCCCGCCCACGACGGGCCCGATCGCGATGCCGATGCCGGCGACGCCGGCCCACACGCCGATGGCACGGGCGCGCTCCGCGGGGTCGCGGAACGTGTTGGTCAGGATCGAGAGCGTCGTCGGGAAGATGAACGCGCCACCGACACCCATGAGCGCGCGGGCTCCGATCAGCATGCCGGGCGAGCTTGCGGTCGACGCCAGGGCGGAGAAGACGCCGAACCACGCCAACCCGAACATGAGCATGCGTCGACGCCCGTAACGGTCACCGAGCGAGCCGGCCGTGAGGAGCAGGCAGGCGAACACGATCGTGTAGGCGTCCACCATCCACTGCAACTGGGACCCGGACGCGTCGAGGCTGCGCACGATGGACGGGAGCGCGACGTTCAGGATCGTGTTGTCGACGCCGATCACGACGACGCACAGGGAGAGCACGCCGAGCGTCCACCAACGGCGGGCGTGGGTGGTGTCGGCCGTGGCCGGCGACGCCGGCGGGCGGCTCGAGGGCGGGCGAACGACGGTGCCGGTCAGGGTGCGCTCCCGGGAGGAAGGTGGTACAATTAACTATCTAGTTAGTACGTTATCGGGCCCCGGGCCCGGAGGCAAACGAGACCGATGCCCGATACCACCGCTGCCGAGGAGCACGAACGCCCCCGGCTCCGCGATCCCGAGGGGACCCGCCGCCGCATCCTCGCCGCCGCCCTCCAGGAGTTCTCCGCCAAGGGCATCGACGGCGCCCGAGTCGACGCCATCGCCGAGCGCGCGGGCACGAACAAGCGGATGCTCTACTACTACTTCGGGTCGAAGGACGACCTGTTCCGCGCCGTCCTCCGACAGCGCCTGGCCGAGCGCGACGCGATGGCACGCGAGCGGGATCGCACCGGCCCCGGTCGCCTCGCGGATCTCCAGGACAAGCTCGAGAGCTCGTCGGACTACGTACGTCTGCTGATGTGGGAAGGGCTGGAGCGCGGGCGACGGCGCCAGGTGGAGCAGGAGCTGCTGCGGCGCGAGTCGCTCGTCGAGTGGTGCGACGACGTGCGCGAGGCGCAGCGCCGCGGCGATCTGCCCGACGACCTCGACGCCGAGCAGCTGGTGCTGTCCGAGCTGGCTCTGGTCATGTTCCCGTCGGCGTTCCCGCAGATCACCCGGCTCGTGACGGGCAAGCTGCCGACCGACCCGGGGTTCAAGGCCGAGCGGCGCGCCTTCCTCGACCGGCTCACCTCACGCCTGGACTCGTAGCGGCTCAGTCTTCGTTCGAGCCGGTGTCGTCGGCGGGTCGGCGGACGACAACGATCGAGCGTTCCGGATGGTCGAAGTCGATGACGACGTCCACGTCGCGCGGCGGGGCGGTGGGCGCTTCGTTCACGATCGCCACCTCTTCCTTCTCGGGACGTCCCTCGAGCGCGTCTCGCAGTCCGAGAAGCCCGGCGGCCACGACCGCCCCGGTCGCCGAACGGCGGAAGCGGTCGACCGGCCGCTCCTCCGACGCGGGCTCTTCCTCGCCGTTGACGACGCGGTCGTCGTCGACGTCCTCGGAGTCGTCGCGAGCGTCGTCCACATCTCTACCGTATGCGGCATCTCGCGAGGAATGGCCTCGGGCCTAGCCTTCGCCCTTGACCCAAGGGGGCTTCATGAGCGAATGGGCAGAGTTTGGCGGCGTCGTCGGCCGCTACCGGAAGGACTCGACACCGTGGTGGCCCGAGCCCGTCCAGCCGCCGGCGGACGCGCCGAACGTCCTCGTCGTGCTCCTGGACGACGTCGGCTTCGCGCAGTTCGGCTGCTTCGGCAGTGACATCGCGACGCCGACGTTCGACCGGCTCGCGGCGAACGGGCTCCAGTACACGAACTTCCACACGACCGCGCTGTGCTCGCCGACGCGCGCGTGCGTGCTGACCGGTCGCAACCACCACCGCGTGGGCATGGGCCGCATCACCGACCTTGCCACGGGGTTCCCCGGCTACCACGGCCGCATCGGCAAGGAGCACGGCTTCGTTCCGGAGATGCTCGGCCCGCGCGGCTACGCGACGTACGCCGTCGGCAAGTGGCACCTCACGCCCGACGACGAGCGCCATCTCGGCGCGTCGCGGGCCCGGTGGCCGCTGGCGCGAGGGTTCGACCGCTTCTACGGGTTCTTCGGCGGCGAGACGCACCAGTTCGCGCCGGCGCTCGTCTACGACAATCACCGGGTCGCGCCGCCACGTTCCTGGGAGGACGGCTACCACCTCAGCGAGGACATCGCCGATCGGGCGATCGAGTTCGTCGCCGACCTCGACGCCGCCGAGCCGGCCAAGCCGTTCTTCGTCTATCTCTGCACCGGGGCGTGCCACTCGCCGCACCACGCGCCGCCGAACTGGATCGAGCGGTACCGCGGCCGCTTCGACGCCGGCTGGGACCGGTGGCGCGCCGAGACCTTCGCCCGCCAGCGGGAGCGCGGTCTGCTCCCCGAGGGCACCGAGCTCTCACCCCGGCCGGACTGGGTCCCGGCGTGGGACTCGCTCCCGACCGACGAGCAGCGGGTGGCGGCGCGGTTCATGGAGTGCTTCGCCGCCTTCCTGAGCCACGCCGACCACCACGTCGGCCGGGTCCTCGACTTCCTCGCCGAGGTCGGCCGGCTCGACAACACGCTCGTGTTCGTGCTGTCCGACAACGGCGCGTCGTCGGAGGGCGGTGTGCACGGCTCCCTCAACGACGCCCGGCCGTGGAACCTCGCCGGCAGCGCGGTGGCGGAGGCGGTCGCCCGCATCGACGAGCTGGGCGGTCCCCGGGTGCACAACAACTACCCGTGGGGCTGGACCGTCGCCGGCAACACGCCGTTCCGCCGCTGGAAGCGCGAGGTCCACGAGGGCGGCGTCGCCGACCCGCTGATCGTGTCGTGGCCGGCCGGGATCCGCGCCCGGGGTGAGACCCGGCACCAGTACGTCCACGCCGTCGACATCGCGCCGACGATCCTCGACGTCCTCGACGCCGAGCCGCCGGCCGTGATCGACGGGATCGAGCAGACGCGGCTCGACGGGGTGTCCTTCGCGCGCACCTTCGACAACGCGGGCACAGCGACCGCGCGCGACACGCAGTACTTCGAGATGCTCGGCTGCCGCGCCATCTACCACGACGGGTGGAAGGCGGTCGTGTACCAGCCGCTGCTCGACGAGACCCCCGACTTCGGCGAGGACGCGTGGGAGCTGTACCACGTGGCCCAGGACGCGTCGGAGTGCCACGACCTCGCGGCCGAGGAGCCCGAGAAGCTGCGTGAGCTCGTTGCGCTGTGGTGGCGCGAAGCGGAGGCGAACAACGTCCTGCCGCTCGACAACGCTCCGTTCGACGCGATCTTCGGCGAGGAGCGACCGGAGCACGGCGCCCGGCGGCGCTACGTGTACTACCCGTTCGCGGGGCCGGTCACCGAGGAAGCGGCCGTCAACGTGCGGAACCGCTCCCACCGCATCACCGCCGATGTCGACGTCCCCGCCGGCGGCGCAGAGGGGATCCTCCTCGCGCAGGGGTCGATCCTCGGCGGGTACGTCCTCTTCGTGCGGCAGGGCCTGCTGCACTACGCGCACAACTTCGTCGGGCTCGAGCAGCACCGGATCACGGCGACCGCCGAGCTCACGCCCGGCCCGCACACGCTCGCGTTCCGTTTCGACAAGACCGGGGAGCACCAGGGACGGGGCACGCTGCTCGTGGACGGCGACGAGGTCGGCGCCGGCGACGTCCCGCACTTCACGCCGACCCGTTTCTCGATCACCGACGACGGGCTGACGTGCGGCTACGACCTGGGCATGCCGGTCGTCGACGACTACCGGTCGCCGTTCCGGTTCACGGGCGTGCTCCACCGCGTCACCGTCGACGTCGACGGCGACCCGTTCGTCGACCCCGAAGCCGAGGCCGACCTCTCCCTGCGCGCGCAGTAGCTACGGGAACCGCAGACGCATGCGGGTGCCGCCGTCGGCGGGGGTCTCGACGGTCACGGTTGCGCCGTGCTGGTCGGCGACCTGGCGGACGATCGCGAGCCCGAGGCCCGAGCCGGGCGTCCCGCGCGCGCTGCCGGCCCGCCAGAAGCGGTCGAACACGAACGGGATGTCCTCGGGCGCGATTCCCTGACCGTGGTCGCGCACCGACACCTCGCGTTCGGCGACGACGACCTCGACCGGCGCGCCCTCTGGGCTCCACTTGCCGGCGTTGTCGAGCAGGTTGCTCACCGCGCGCTCGATCCGACTGGCGGAGCCGCGCACGACGGACGGCTGCAGTGTGGTGACGAACCGCACGCCCGGCCAGTGAAACGACGCCTCTTCGACGGCGCCGGCGACGAGCTGGTCGAGGTGCACGTCGGCGATCTCGTCGTCGATCGGCTCGTCGCCCCGGGCGATCTCCATCATCCCGCCGATCAGCGCCGACACCTCGACGATCTGGGCGTTGACGTCGCGCACGAGGCGCTCGCGGTCCACGGGGTCGAGGCTCTCGTTGCGTACGAGCACCTCGATGTTCGTGCGCAGGCTCGTCAACGGCGTGCGCAGCTCGTGCGATGCGTCGGCGGCGAGCCGCCGCTGGGCGCGTTGCGACTCGTCGAGCTCCGAGAGCATCGTGTTGAAGCTCTGCGCCAGCCGTCCCACCTCGTCGTTCCCGGTCGTCGTCTCGATGCGGCGCGACAGGTCGTGCGTCTGGGCGACGTCCTCGACCGCGGCGGTGAGTCGCCGCACGGGACGCAAGGCAGCCCGCGCCACCACGAAGCCGAGCACGGCCGCAACGAGGATGCCGACGAGCGCGGTCACAAGCAGCGCGATCCGCATGTCGCTCACGACGGCGTCCGTCTCGGTGAGGGGACGGGCCACTTGGAGCGCCTGGTGGCGATCCCAACGCGTCGTGAAGACGCGCAGCTTCGTGCCGTTCACGCTGACGTCAGTGAAGAAGGGCGCCGCCTCCCCCCGGGCAACCTCGACCGCGCCGTCGATGGTCGGGATCGGGGTGATTTCGGGACCGGTGCGCACTTCTCCCTGGTCGTCGACCGTCTGCACGAGCCCGCCGGCGCCGCCGAGCGCGGGCGGCGGCACGAACAGGTCGTTGCCGCCATTCGGCCCGCCCTGCCGGACGCCCCCGGCCCCGGGACGGTCGCGGTTGCGGATCAGGCTGGCGGCCCGGTCCCGCAGCGTCGCGTCCACCTCCCGGTGGAGCTCCTTCGTCGTGCGCGCGTAGACGAAGAAGGCGGCCGCCGTCACCGCGACCGCGACGGCCAGCGCCGCCGCCAGAACCAGCCGGGTGCGCAGGCTCATCGCTCGCGGAGGACGTACCCGACGCCGCGCACCGTCTGGATCACCCGCGGCTCCCCGCCCGCCTCCGTCTTGCGGCGGAGATATCCGATGAAGACCTCGAGCGAGTTGGACTCGGGCCCGAAGTCGTATCCCCACACCCGCTCGAAGATCACGCCGCGCGGGAGGACGACGCGCGGGTTGCGCATGAAGAGCTCGAGCAGCGCGAACTCCGTCCGGGTGAGCTCCAGCGCCCGGTCACCGGAGGTGACCTCACGAGTGCTCGGGTCGAGGCGCAGGTGCGCGTACTCGAGCACGTCGGTCGCCGCGGCTTCCGTGCGCCGGAGTAGGGCGCGCAGCCTCGCCAGGAGCTCGTCGAGCGCGAACGGCTTCACGAGGTAGTCGTCGGCGCCGGCGTCCAGGCCGGCGACGCGCTCCCCCACGGCGTCGCGCGCCGTCAGCATCAGGACGGCGGTGGCGTCGCCGGCGGCGCGCATCCGCCGGCACACCTCGAGCCCGTCGAGGTCGGGCAGGCGCAGGTCGAGAACGACGGCGTCGGCGGGCGTCTCGTGCTGCCGTTCCAGCGCGTCGTAGCCGGCGGCGACGGCGTCGACCGCGTACCCCTCGATGCGAAGGGCCCGCTCGAGCGAGCCCAACACCGCCGGATCGTCGTCGACGACGAGGACGCGCATCGACCAAGTCTGGCCCGGGAACCTGAAGGGCTTCTGAAGCCGCTCCCCTCGGCCCCGGGCCGACTTGGTCACCGTTACGAGGTCTGACCCTGCTGGCCGCCTTGCTGACCGCCCTGCTGCCGGTCGGGACCACCGGGCCCGCCGTCGCGACCCTGCTGCGGGCCGTTGTCGACAAGCGAGGTGATGCGGTCCTTCAGGTTGGCCTTGCGCTCGTTGGCCTGGTCGGCGGTGAGCTTGCCGTCCTTCACGGCCTGGTCGATGTGGTCCTGGGCGTCCTTGACGATCGCGTCGATCACCTTCTGCTTGTCGACGTTCCGGTCTTGGGCGACCTGCGCGATGGTCTTGCCGCCCTGCAGCTGCTGGCGCAGCTCGTCGGTGCTCATGCCGAGGGCCTTGGCCGCGGCGTCGAGCTTCGGGCCGTGGCCGCGTCCTTCGCCCTTCGGCCTGCCCTCGTTCACGAGCCGGGTGATCCGGTCGTGGAGGTTCGCCTTGCGCTGATTGGCCTGGTCGGCCGTGAGCCGGCCCTGCTGGACCGCCTGGTCGATGTGGGCGGTGGCGTCGGCAACCATCGCGTTGATCACCGTCTGCACGTCGACGCCCTGTTGCTGGGCGACCTGGGCGATCGTCGCGCCACCTTCCAGCTTCAACCGCAGGTCGTCGGCGCTCACGCCGAGCGCCTGGGCGGCGGCGTCGAGCCCCGGACCGTGACCGTCGGGAGCACGGTCGGCTTCGGCGGGAGGACGGTCGCCGCCGGTCTGGGCGCCGGCCACGGCGGTCGCGCCGAGGACGGAGCCGCCGGCGAGAGTCGCCGCCACCGCGGTCGCGGCGAGGACCCGCGACGCCCTGAGGTTGGAACGCATGAGATTCCCTTCTGTCGGGGGGGTGCGTATCGACCGGCAGTCTCGGGGGCACGCCTGAACCGCACCTGAACGCGAGCTATGAGTTCGCACAGGACCTACGCTGCGGCCCGAGGGCACGAGGGCAACACCACGCGGGACACGCGCGATGGACTGGTTCGAGGCGCCCGAGTACTGGCTCAGCCGGTTCGTGTTCGAGCGCGCGCTCGGCGTCGTATACCTGGTGGCGTTCGTCGTCGCGTGGAACCAGTTCCGTCCGCTCCTCGGCGAGCGGGGGCTGCTGCCGGTGCCCCGCTTCGTGCGCATGGTGCGGTTCCGCGAGGCGCCGAGCCTCTTCCAGCTCCGCTACTCCGACCGACTGTTCGCCGTCGTCGCGGCGGCGGGCATCGCGCTCTCCGCGAGCGTGATCGGCGGACTGCCGCAAGCCGGGCCGCTCTGGGCATCCATGCTCGTCTGGCTGGCGCTGTGGGTGCTGTACCTGTCGATCGTCAACGTGGGCCAGACCTTCTACTCGTTCGGCTGGGAGTCACTGCTGTGCGAGGTCGGCGCGCTGGCCGTCTTCCTCGGCGACGCCCGCACGGCGCCGCCGATCCTCGTCGTGTTCCTCATGCGCTGGCTGCTGTTCCGACTCGAGTTCGGCGCCGGGTTGATCAAGATGCGCGGCGACCGCTGCTGGCGGGATCTCACGTGCCTGCACTACCACCACGAGACCCAACCGATGCCCAACCCGTTGAGCTGGTTCTTCCACCATCTCCCCGCGCGCGCACACAAGGTCGAGGTCCTCGCGAACCACTTCGCGCAGCTCGTCGTCCCGTTCTTCCTCTTCACCCCTCAGCCGATCGCGAGCATCGCCGGCGGGATCATCGTGCTCACGCAGACGTGGCTGATCCTCTCCGGCAACTTCTCTTGGCTCAACTTCCTGACGATCGTGCTGGCGATCTTCGCGTTCAGCGACGCGACGCTCGGGCACGTGCTGCCGATCGATCGTCCCCAGCTCGTCGGCTCACCGTCGTGGTACGAGGGGCTCGTGATCGCGCTCGCCGTGCTCGTGGCCGTCCTGAGCTACTGGCCGGTCCGCAACATGCTGTCGCGCCGTCAGCTCATGAACTTCAGCTTCAACCGGTTGCATTTCGTCGGCACGTACGGCGCGTTCGGTCACATTACGAAGGAGCGTTACGAGATCGTCATCGAGGGCACCGAGGACACCGGCGTGTCGGAGGCATGGAAGGCGTACGAGTTCAAGGGGAAGCCCGGGGATCCGAAGCGCCGTCCCCCCCAGGTCGCGCCGTACCATCTGCGGCTCGACTGGTTGATGTGGTTCGCGGCGATGGGGCCACCCGAGCGCTACCCGTGGACGGTCGAACTCGTCCGCCGGCTCCTCGAGGGCGACGCGCCGACGCTCAAGTTGCTCCGTCGCAACCCGTTCCCGGAGCGACCTCCCACAGTCGTGCGCGCCCGCTTGTACCACTACCGGTTCACGAGCCGTGCCGAACGCCGCGAGACGGGCGCATGGTGGGCCCGGACGCCGGTCGCGCTCTGGCTCCCGCCGCTCGCGCTCGACACGAGCGGAGAGCTCACCGCTTCGGCAACGGGTGCTCGGCGAAGAACTCCCACATGAGCTCGTTGGCGTCGACGATCTTCGTGGGCTCGCCCAGGACCGCCCCGCGCGCCGTGCCGCTCACGTCGATCGGGGTGCCGGGCCACACGTGGCCCGAGCCGGTGAGCTTCCAGAGCACGACCTCGGCGCCTTGCTTGCACGGCGCGTAGGTGATCTTCGTGGCGGTCTCGCCCTCGTCACCGCTCCCCGGCTGCCCCTGCTGTGTGGAACCGGTCGTGGGCGTGCGCCGGCAGCCGTCGTAGGCCACCCAGCGGTCGATGCCCTCCTGCACGGAATCGAACTGGGTCCGGATTGCCGTGCCGGGGAAGGGAAGACCGAGCCCGCCGTCGTAGAGCGCGCGTGGGTCGTCGACGCTGTGGAACTCCATCACCGGCACGGGCCGGGTCGGCGCGAACTTCGTGACCTCGACCTGGCCCGCGACCGACGCCACGGCCGCGATCCGCTTCGACGCGTCGGCGGCGAGGCGGTACGACATCATCCCGCCGTTCGAGATGCCGGTCGCGT
>Ga0066903_100006924_pt1 | contig 10182 bp, 9 predicted proteins | sample PanSoiMetaGPlot1_FD_67491 | JGI IMG/M metagenome (GOLD analysis project Ga0066903, IMG submission 67491) | Tropical forest soil microbial communities from Panama analyzed to predict greenhouse gas emissions - Panama Soil - Plot 1 (version 2) | ecosystem: Environmental > Terrestrial > Soil >... | reverse complement strand
GCCGTGACCCTGAACCGATCCTCCCCGAGAGACGGACTAGCGAGCGTTGAACACGGCTATCCCGCCCGACAGCAGCACGCCGAAAACAATGGCTGCCACCAACAGGCTTCCCACTGCGAGCCAGAGCACGAAGAACACGATCCATGCGAAAAGGATGAAGAAGAGGAACCCCCCGGAGAATTCACGCTTGGACCTCTCTCGTGCCTGTTTTGAGCTCTCTTGCGGCTGATTCTTGCGGGGGTCGCCGTACCGCCTCTTGCCGGTCATCTGCGGGCCGCTCGAGCTTCGATCGTCATCCCCCATGCTGTATACAGCAAGCGGTCGTAAACGGCAGTCCCGTTTGAGCGGCTAAAGAGAGGGGCCGCGCTCCTCAGTAGGAGTGCCTGGGGATCGTGCCCCGTTTTGGGCGGCTACCCGTTGACGTCCAAGTACGACCTAACCGTTTCGACAAGAGGTGCCTGTCGTCCACGCGAGCTGACTTGTGCGCCATCTCGGCCTTTGGTCTGTACACGACGGGCAGATCGTCGGCCGCGCTCACCAGCCCGTACTCCGCGAGCGAGTTCCTGTTGGCTGGTGATTTGCCGCCGCGTCAGCGGAAGGTTTTCTGGCACAGCATGGCGCGCCATTTCTGGTCCCCCTTGTTCGTCGATCAACGGGCCACGCCTCCGGGAGGAGAGGCGGAGCGCAGCGTAGCCGCGCTCCCCTACCGCGCGTGGCGCTGCGCCGCGCCCATACCCCCTCGAAATGGCTCGCCGCAGGAGGAGGTCGCGCCCGGCCACTTCGCTTAGGACCCCTCATTTTCCCACGCTCCGGGCCGAAAGCAAATACCTCTTTGTGGCCGTGGCATAACTAAATGGCTATGGGCACTGGCGCTGTCGCTGCCGGAGGGCCGAGCCGACTTCACGAGCTTGATCAATAACGCCGCTATTTGCGGGATTTAGTCAACCAGAACACCGCACAATCCGTGCCGTGATCCTGAGGCGATCCTCGCCGAGCGCCCATACCTCGACGTCGCCCTGCGCGTCTCGATCCACAGGAAGGGCGGCCGCTGCGCCGCTCTCCCAGGGTTCGGGCTTGCGATCGGACATGGCGTGGTCAGCCCAGCCTTCCCGCCGCGGGCGATACTTCGTCAGGCCAATGTCGGAGAACCTGGACCTCGTGCGGTCGATTCTCAAGCCCTGGGGAAGAGGCAAGCTCGAGCCGGTCCTGCGGGAGCACTTCGAGCCGACCGCGCGGGTCGACCTCTCCGAGAACGTCTTCAACCCGGCTGTGTATGAGGGCTACGAGGAGATAGCTCGCCACCGACGCGAGGTGGCCGACGTGTGGGCGGTCTTTGAAATCGAGGTAGAACGCATCTTCGAGGGCCGGCACGCCGTGGTGGCCTTCACGCACGAGCACGGTCGTGGCGAGGTGAGCGGAGTCGAGGTGGATCGCCACACGGCGGCCCTGTTCAGGCTGCGGGACGGCAAGGTCAGCGAAGTCCGGTTCTACCTTGACCGCGACCGCGCCCTCGCCGACCTCGGCCTGGAGGAGTAAGCGGTGTCGCAGGAGACGTGGAGATCGTGCGCCCCGTTTACCGAGCGTGACAGCAGCACGGGTTCGGTGTAGTCGGAGCTGATGGACCCAGAGATCGAATAGGTGAACCCTGCGCATGCGGTGGAGCCAGGCCCTCGTCACGCCCAGTTCGTCGGCAGACGCCGGTGAGAAACGAGCGCCTGCCGACGACTGGAGCCTTGAGAGCGCCCGACCCCTCTACTGGTAGGTCGCCCCTGCGGGCGCCCCTGGGTAGCCGGCGCCGGCGGCCGAGCCCGATTCCGAGCCCGAGCCGGAGCTACCGGTGGAGCCGGAGCCCATATTCGCGCAGTGGTGTTTGTCCGGCGTCCCCGCTTTAGCCGTCGAGCCCGTGGAATTCGTGGGAGTAGTAGTTTGAGTGGTCGCGGCCCCATTGCTGGAAGCGGCGTTGCTCGTCGTGGGCGCCGCTGCCGCGCCGGCTATGCCGGCGGCTGCACCTCCCACTGCGAGCACACCGGCCACCACTGTGGCGCCGAGCATTTTCGAGATAGTCATGTGTCGAACCTCCGTGGGTCGATTGAGTGCTTGTACCCAATCCTGGACCCGTCGGCTAAGCGGCAACTTCGGCGTGTGTGAGGGCGGGCATGGAGTTCTGTGGGGATTCCGTAAAAGGAAAATGTCAAGGCATCAAAGCGCCGAGCGTGTGTTCGGTCACGGCCAGAGCGCGAGTGGCGAGCGCCCGCGTGCTCGGGTCGGCCAGCACCGCCCTGCAGCGCGATTTGCACGCACCTGAGAGCGCCGTTCCAAGAGCACCCTAGGTCGGAGTTGGGCCGTCGCCCCGCCGGCCTTAAACACGTCCGGCCCGCGTGGGCGGACCGGACTGGGAGGAGGCGGGTGTACGTCGCGACGTCAAGTCGCACTGACCATTATTGGCCAGTCGATGAATGTCAGCTAAAAACCACACTCATCGCGGGTAAATGTTTTGGCGCCACTGGAGCGTCAATAGGCGAAAGCCGCGCCCTCTACTGGGACCGTGACCGCGCCCTCCCAGACCTCGGCCTCGGGCCAGAGCGGGCTCCGATCTTTACTTCTGTGCGCTGGCGGCGGCGGGGTCGGCCGCGATCTCGGCCGCGATCTCCGCTGCGCGAAGCGGCGCCCCAATCGCCGTAAAGAGCCGGTGCGCCTCGCGAAGCTCGCTCGTGGCGAGCTCGTCCTCGCCCCGCGCGCGCGCAAGCTCGGCGAGCTCCACTCGCACGAACGGCTCGAGGGCCGCCGCGCCGGTCTCCTCCACAAGCGCCAGCGCTCGCGCCAGGCACTTGGCGATCGCTCGATCAGAGGCTGCGCTGTCGGCACGCAGGAGCACCCGAGCGAGCGCCAGCTGCGAGAAGACCTCGTCCAACGGCGTGTGGCGGCGTCGGCTGGCAGCGAGCGCCTCCTCCGCCATGGAGCGGGCGAGATCGAGCTCACCACGGCCGAGATGGGCCTCGGCCAGGAGCGAGAGGATCGCTCCGTCACTCGTCAGCCCGGCCCCCGTGACACGGGCGATCTTCAGCGCCTCCGAAGCGGCCACGGCAGTCTCTTCCCAGTCTCGGGCTGTCAGGGCCGAGCGTGCGAGCTGCATGTACGCGATAACGCGCGAGAACGAGCTACCGAGCCGCTCGGCCATCTCGAGGCCCTGACGGGCGCGCTGGACTCCGGTCTCTCCGTCCGCCGTGAGCCAGGCGATCCACGCGTAGGCGCCCCGTGCCCAACCCACGATCTCCACCTCCCCGTGCTCGCGGGCGAGCTGCTGGGCGCGCTCGTATTCCGCTGTCCCCTCCTCTATGCGCCCCATCAGCGGGAGTACGTTCCCGCGGAACATGACGTTCCAGATATGGGGGCTGAAGCCAGTGAGGCTGCGACCGACCATCACGTCGTCGCCGGACGCCTCGATCGTCGCCTCGCCGTGCGCGAGTGCCAGCCGAAGGTCGCCAGCGAGGAAGTCCCAGTAGGCCCGATTCTTGAGGCCGATACGCAGCTCAGGGTCCTCGATGCGGTCGGCGAGTCTGCCAGCGTCTTCTACCTGGCGGATGGCCTCGTCGAGGTTGCCGATCAGCCCAACGGTGGTGGCGTAGGAGTAGATCACCCGCGCCGCCACCTGGATGTCGCCGCTGCGGTTCGCGAGCTCCTTCCCGGCCTCGAACACCTCCCGTGCTTCTCCCTCGGAGATGCCGACGCGCCAGGCGAACTGCAGGATGTGGGCGCACGCGACCACGCCAAGCTCGGTCGTCTCCGCCGATTCGGGTAGGCCCTGGGCGAGCTCGCGGACGTTTCTCCAGTGGCGCATCGCGTCGGCTGGGTGGACGGGTCCCGCCCACTCGGCGGCACGGCGGTACCAGCGCGCGGCCTCGAGCCGCTCCTCCGCATGCTCGAAGTGGTGCGCGAGCAGTGCAGCGCGCTCATCGAGCTTGTCCGGGTAGAGCTCCACGATCGCGCGGGCGACCGCGCCGTGCACCTGTGCGCGCCGCGCCGAGAGCTGCGAGCCGTATGCCACCTCCTGCGTGAGCGGGTGCTTGAACGCGTACTCGGCCTCGGGATAGAGTGCCTGCTCATAGAGGAACTCGGAGCCGGTGAGCGCGGAGATCGCCGCGGCCAGCTCGCCGTCGGACACTTGCGAAACCCTGCGCAGCACGGGCTCGGGGAAGTCGCGCCCGATGACCGCGGCGGTTTGCAGCACCTGCTTGTCGCGCTCGTCGAGCCGGTCGATCCGCGCGGCGAGAACGGCCTGGACGGTCGGCGGAATCGCGACCTCCTCCACCCGGCCTACCATGCGGTAGACGCCACGCTCGCCGGCGAGGTTGCCGCTCTCGACGAGGCTCTGCAGGACCTCCTCGACGAAGAACGGGTTGCCGCCGGTGCGCTCGCGGATCCGCCCCGCGAGCTCCTGGAGCGAGTCGTCCGTTCCGAGCAGGTCGTGCAGCAGCTCGTCGATTGCCTCGGGCCCCAGTGGCAGCAGCGGAAGCTGCTGGTAATAGGACTTCTGCATCCATGCCGCGTGGAACTCGGGCCGGAAGTTCGTGAGGAGAAGGGTGCGGGTGCCCCCCACTGCCTCGACGGAGTTTGCGAGGAACGCTTCGCTGGCCTCGTCGAACCAGTGGAGATCCTCGAGGAGGTAGATCGCGGGCTCGCGCCGGCTTCGCGCCTGGACCAGGCGCTTCCCGAACGCGAACAGCTGGCGCTGGCGGGCCTCCGGATCGATCTGCGGTGCCGGGCGCTCCGGATCGGGCACGCCGAGGAAGTCGAAGATCAGCGGCAGGTCGTCCCTGAAGACTTCGTCGAGCAGCAGGAGCCGTCCCGCAATCTTCTCCCGGGCACCCTGGTCAGAGTCCTGCTCGGTCACGCCGATGGAATGCCGACAGAGCTCGAGGATCGGCAGCATCGGAATGCGCTTACCGTGCGCCACGCCGTGTCCCTCGAACACTGCGATCCCCTGGGCGCGGGCGCGCTCGGCCAGCTCGTAGCAGAGACGACTCTTGCCGAGTCCGGGCTCGCCCACCACCCCGACGACCTGGCCGTGGCCCTCGAGCGCGCGGGCGAGCGAGGCCTCGAGCGTCGCCAGCTCGTCGTGTCGCCCGACGAACCGGGAGAACCCGCGCGCGGCCGACACCTCGAGCCGTGTGCGGATCGCCCCCACCCCGGCCAGAGCGGACACGTACACCGGCTCACGCACGCCCTTCAGCGTGAATGGACCCAGGTCCTCGAGCTGGAAGAAGCCCGAGACGAGCTGCGCGGTATTGTAAGTGAGATAGGCCCTGCCCGGCTCGGCCAGCGCCTCCATCCGCTGCGCGAGACCTACCGTGTGGCCGATCGCCGTATAGTCGAGTCGCAGGTCATCGCCGATCGTCCCCACGACGACCTCGCCCGAGTTCAGACCCATCCGCACGGAGAAGTTGAGCCCCTCCTCGCGCCGCAGCTCCGCCGAATAGGCGGCGAGACGGTCCCCGAGCGCGAGCGCGGCGTAGCACGCGCGGCGCGCGTGATCCTCGTGCGCGATCGGCGCACCAAAAAGGGCCATGACGCCGTCGCCGGTGAACTTGTTGACGGCGCCCTCGAAGCGGTGCACGCCCTCGCAGAGCAGCGCGAACAGCCTGTCCATGATCTGCTGCCAGCGCTCCGGATCGACCGACTCGGCGAGATCCATCGAGCCGATGACGTCGGCGAACAGGACGGTGACCTGCTTGCGCTCCCCGTCGAGGTCTGCGCGGGCGCCGAGGATCTTCTCGGCGAGGTGGGCGGGCGTGAAGGCACGCGGATCGCGCACGTTCGTACCGCCACGCCCGTAGTGGCCGTCCGCCATCGGTCGCTCGCCTGGCGCCGTGCTCGCGTGCATCGCCGCACTCTCGGCCGCTGCCGCAGCTGCGACCTCAGTTTCGCCGCCCAGCGGATATCCGCAGGAGCTACAGAACTTCTGGCTCGACTGGTTCTCGGCGGCGCACTGCGGGCACACGACCCGGGCCGCGAGCGGCGCGCCGCACTCGCCACAGAAGCGACCCCGCGCTAGAACCTCATGGCCACAGCTCGCGCAGTCCAATGCCTTTCCCCCCTCCACATGCGGGCCTCATGCCCCCCGTGGGCGCAAAGCTACGTTACTCCCTTCGTTTTGAATCGCAACTGCCCGTTTGATCTCTACCTCGGTCCTTTTAAGAACGACGGAGACAAGGAGGGAACGTGAGCAGGGGACACGCCCAGTCCCCATGACGCCGGGAAGTACGAGGAAAGGCCAGGGCGACGGCGCACACAGAAGGACCGGGCAACACTTCCCAAGCGCGCCCGCACCGAAGTCATCGAGAACAAAGCGTTCGGGATCACGGCAGCAAGATGGCCGCCCACTACGCCGAGGGCTTTTGTGTCGGCAGCGACCCCAGGAGGCTGGGCCTTGCCGCCACTCCACACCCCCCGACGGCGAATCTTGGCATAGGCGTTGGTTATGCCGCGGCGATGCGTGGCTCGCAGAAAAGAATCGGTTTGCGCTCAGGCCCAGGGGGTGGTAAGAATTATGTAAGAAGTGGTTCTTTGACCGCTTTGCACGGACGCCCAAAGGGGGGACGGTGGCCGCTTCAAGGGGGTTTGGTGTCGGGTGGGAGGCGCGCCTCGCGCCAGAGGCGAGGGGTTGTGCTGAGCTCGCCTCGCCTCGGCTGAGCCAGCAGCGGTGGCGCGCACCGCCGCGGAGAATGCGAAACCTGGTCACTGCCGGTGCAGTCGTCTTTTGCGGCGGGCTCTTCCCCACACGAAGAGGGGACCGTTGATGCCCAGCTTGCGGCAGCTCCGCTATTTCGTCACGGTTGCGGAAGAGGGCCAGATGAGTCGCGCCGCGGGCAAGCTTCACCTCGCACAGCCGGCGCTATCGCGGGCAATAGCGCAGCTCGAACTCCGACTCGGGATCCAGCTGCTCGAGCGCCACGCCCGAGGCGTTGCTCTCACGGCCGCCGGCGAAGCGTTCCTGCCGAAGTCACAGCTTGTCCTAGCCGCCGTTGACGACGCCAACCGGACCGCTCGGGCGCTAGCCCGGACCGCACGCAGTGCGATCGAGTGGGGCTTTATCGGCTCCCCTCCGATGGTGGATGCTCCAGAACTGTTCGCAGCGTTCGTCGCCACACATCCCGATGTGAAGGTCTCGTTTCGTGAGCTCACGTTTCCCTGCGGCTCACCCTCGAGCTGGCTCGCAGAGGTCGATGTGGCTCTGTGCTATTCGCCAACTCCCCATCCGCATATTTGCATCCATGAGCTGCGCAGTGAGCCGCGGGTCGTCCTCGTCGCAACCGGTCATCCACTTGCGGGGCGAGAGGAACTGACAGTCGCGGAGGTCCTCGATGAGACCTTCTGCGGGACGAGTCGCTCGCTTGAGCCCATCCGCGCCGGCTTCTGGAGGCTGGACGACCATCGCGGGGCGCCGGCTCCCCACGTGACTGACGACGAGGCCACCAACCCCCACGAGGTGCTCGCGTGCATCGCCTCCGGTCACGCGATCATCACCGCGCCCGCCTCCAACGCAGCGAACGTCCTCAAGGGGCTGACCGACGTCATCGCGGTTCCGTTACGCGACGCGAAGCCGGCGCGGCTGACGCTGACTTGGCGCAAGGACAACCACAACCCGAACGTTGTGAAGCTGACCAGGCTTGCCGGCTCACTGCAGAACGGCAGAAATTACGCAAACGTGTTGTCCAGCGTCTGAACCTGTCGGCTCTCAGGCTCACCGACCTTGCTGCGTCCTCGACGCGAAGGAATCGTGAGGCTCGACACCACCTACTCCTCCAAGCCCACGGCTTTGAGGGCTTGCTCATGCTCGAGGAAGTACTCGATAAGGATCACGCGGCCCTCGCGGTAGGTTTCGATTATCGATACGCCCTGCTCTCCCGCTAAACCGCTCTGCTCCCCGTGCATGGTCCAGCACACGCGAACAAGGATGCGATCCCCGAGGTCCATGATCTCCTCGATGCGGGTGTCAGTTCCCACCGATTCCGACAGCCCCCGCCAGAAGGCGATCACGGCCTCTCGGCCGTAGATGTGCTGCTCGGGCCAGCGGGGATCGGTGCGAGCGAGCACGTGCGGATCCAAGTTCGGCGCAAGGGCTTCCCAATCACCCCGCCTGGCGGCGTCGTTCGCCTCACGGGCGCGTCGGACGTTCTCCTCCGACACCGGGCTACGCCTCCAGCCCCACCGCTTTGAGGGCCTCGTCCCACGAGAAGTAGGTATGTAGGCGTGCGACTTTGCCTTTGGCCAGCTCACGGTCCCAGGCGACTGGATGGGCTAGGTGGCTGGTGCTCCGCTTGATGCGCCCGCGCTGACATAGGAGCGCGACCACATGATCGCCCGCGTCGATGGCTCGCTCCGCGATCGCCTCCGGCACGGTCTCCACGTTCTCCTTCGACACCGCCTATCCTCTAGGCCCCCCGCGCCGCCACTAGTCAACCAGGTAAGGGTCCTCGACGGATGCAAGCGCCGCCGCTCGCCCCGGCAAGATCATCGCCGAGCCGGTCGCGAGAGCGATGGGCTTGTCGTCGGCGTTGCGCACCTCTGCGCTGGCAACAGCTATGCGCCGCCCGGAGTGCAACACGGTTCCGCGTGCAGTCGCTTCGCGTCCATCCGCAGCAAGGGGCCGCAAATAGTTGACCTTCAGATCAACTGAGGCGAATGCTGTCCCGGCGGGCAGGGTGGTTCCGATCGCGGCACCGAGCGCGGCGTCCGCCAGGAGAGCCACCACGCCACCTTGAACGCGCCCGCGCGGCGGCGCGCACAGCCACTCTGTCGCGGGCAGCGTGAAAGTCACCTCTCCCTTTGCCGCCGCCGTCGGCCTGAGCCCGGTGAGTCGCGTGATCGGCGGCTCTGGCAGCTCGTCGGTTATCCGTGCACGCAGGACCTCAAGGCCGCTCATCCGATCCCACATCTCCTGGGCGAGAATCGTCCCCTCGGGCGGTCGAGCCCATGGATCGGGCGTGTCGTACTCCGTTTGCTCGATCGGCTTCAGCGCAGTCGGCGGCTCGGGAGGTGGCGAGAGCGAGGGGAGGATGAAGCACAGCGAGCTGCCGTGGGCCAACGTGCGTCCGTTGCCGTCGATGAGCGATACCTCAGAGAGCGCGAGCGAACGTCGCGCATGGAGCAGTCGGCCCCGCGCGACCACCGATGTGCCAAGACGTGCGGGCGCGAGCACGCGCAGCGAGAGCTCGCTGGTCGCGAGCGGCGTGGCAGGAGGCAGCCCGCTCTGCACTGGGCACCCAAGCGCCGCGTCAGCCGGGATCGCTAGCGCTCCGATCGAGACCGCGCCATGGGGACCGCACAACCGATGCCGGGTTTCGAGCCTGCCTCACCGGCGCCACGATAACCATGCGCGGCGAGCTGAGGTGCTCAAGCCTGCGAAGACCTAGAGCAGCTCGTCGACGTCGTAGATCACGATCACGGGCGGGCCCGTGGCGGCGACTTCCAGCTCGCCGATCTTCTTGATCGCCTTCGCGTGTGCCTCCTCGCGGTCGTGCGCGACGATGTCGAGCGCAAGCGCGGGGCCGTCGAGCAGGTCCTCGTCGGGGTAGAAGACCTCGCCGTGGAAGACGGGCTGGTCCTCGCCGACGTTGAGGTGAATCGGCTCGCCTGGCTCGACGTGTCGCCATCCCATCCGGGCCAGCCTAGCCCCGCGTGCCGTAACCTCTGCACTATGGCGGAGTTTGGAGGGGCGCTGCGGCAGGCTGCAGGATGGTTCGGACTCACGCGCGAGGGTCGACGTAAGAACCGGCAACGGCGCCCAGCTGCCTGGGAGGTCGGGGGCTTCGCTCTGCTTTCGTTCGCCGGATTCGTCATCGTGATCCTGACCAGCTCAGGTCGACTCCGAGGCATCGGTGTGGGTCTTTGCGTCGTCGCCGCTCTCAGTGCAATCGACGGATGGTCGCGGCGGCGCGCCAAATAGCCCTCGTTCTCAGCGTTGGCGACCGAGCATATGGAGACCCCGTCGGGCCGGGTGTGGGTGACACCCGCTGGCTTCCCCACTAACCCCGTGCGGGATGCACCCTCGGCGCGGGTGCATCCCGATCTGCATCCCGCTTGCTCCCTGCACCGCTCTGCACCGCCGGGCAAGTCGCCCGTGAACACTGGGGTTTGCGCCTCCGTGCTGGGGCGTGCAGAGTGCAGGAGGTAATGGGCCCG
>Ga0066903_100006923_pt1 | contig 10182 bp, 7 predicted proteins | sample PanSoiMetaGPlot1_FD_67491 | JGI IMG/M metagenome (GOLD analysis project Ga0066903, IMG submission 67491) | Tropical forest soil microbial communities from Panama analyzed to predict greenhouse gas emissions - Panama Soil - Plot 1 (version 2) | ecosystem: Environmental > Terrestrial > Soil >... | reverse complement strand
CCGCCGCAATCGTTCCAGCCGCCCAGAACGCCAGGCTTCCCGTCCAGGTTTTTTCCGAATTCCACGGAAGCCTCGGGCCTCCCAGGTTCTTGCCCACGAGCGTCGCCAGCCCGTCCCCGATCGCCAGAACGCCCCAGGCCGCGGCCACCACCTCGAGATGACCGCGTAACATGAGAAGCAGAAGAAAAATCGAGAGCGAGTAGAGCCAGACGCCGGACTGGAGGAGGGAGTTGCGCTCGGTGCTGCGCATCAGCGCTCCCCCCCCCAGCCTTGGAATCCAGGTCGCATTGGAGACGACCGCCACCCCGGCCAGCCCGGCGGCGGCCCACCAGGGTAAAAACCGGAGAAGCAGCGCGAAGCCCCCCATCAGCACGTGCACCGCCTTGCGGCGGCTTTCCGAGAAGACGGGAGAGCTCAAGCGGGTCCCTGTCTCAGAGAGCGTATCGTCATCTCCAGGCCGCGGGCCAGCGGGGTGATGGAATAACCGAGCGATTGCTCGGCCCGAGCGCTGTCGTAGGCCCATTCGTGGCGATAGATGCGCACCACCTCGTCGGTGATTTCCGGCTCCTTCCCCGTCAGGCGGGCACGCCAGCGCTGCAGACGGCCGGCCAGCTCGGCCACTGCATAAGGCACTTTCCGCCTGGGAGCAGCAACGGAGGTGAGTGTCTCGAGCAGCGCGAACAGCTCGCGCAGTGTTCGATTCTCCCCGCCGAGAATGAAGCGATCACCGGGCTTCCCCTGGCGCAGAGCGAGGACATGACCGCGAACGACGTCGTCGACATACGCATAACAGAACCTGCGGTCTCCCCTTCCGAGTAGTCCGGGGAGGCTGCGTGACATGAAATCCGAGATGGTCTTGCCGACGAGGTTTCCGGCCGTGACCGGACCGGGACCGAAAATCACGCCCGGGTAGAGAATGAGCAGGGGGGCTCCCCGGCGGATCTCCTCCCGCGCCAGGGAATCGGCGGCCGCCTTCGTACGCTCGTATTCATTGTGATAGATCCGCCGCACGGGAGCCCAGTCTTCATCCGCGGTGATTCCGTCGGTAGGGCCCAGCGCAATGAACGAGCTGGTGTAGACGACTCGTGCGATGCCCGCTTCGGAGGCGGCGCGCAGCACGTTGCGCAACCCTCCGACATTGATGGCTTCGAAGCGGGACGGATCGGCATCCCACATCCGCACGTGGGCGGCAGCATGGAAGACCCGATCGCATCCGCGCATCCCCTGGCGCAGAGAGTCGAACTCGCGGACATCCCCGCGGACCGTTCGAACGCCGTCCGGAAGGGAGCCGCACTTCGAGGGATCCCGTGCCAGCATCACCACATCTTCCCGGTCGCGGGACAGCCGGGCGATCAGGTTCGATCCCAGGTACCCCGTCCCTCCGGTAACGAAGATGGCCCCCACTACCTCGTCCCGCCCGCGCCCGCGGCGAGCGCCTGGCGCCACTCCCGCAGCTTTCGCCCGCTGAGGCGGACGAAGAGCGCCGTGTCCAGGGTCGCATTGCCGCCCGATTTCTCCCAGAACGATGCGGGGCCCGGCCCACCGACAAGCTCGGGCAGCTTTGTGACCCCCAGGAGCCGGCCCATCTCATCCACCATCTGCGAGAGGAGGCAGGACCCTCCATTGCCCAGGTGGAGAACGCCTCTCCAGTCCGAGCGCAGGATGGTCTGCAGGGCCGACACGAAATCGCCCATCCAGAGCGGCGTCACCAGGCGATCGTGCCAGGCCAGCGCGCCACCTTCTCTCAGGGCCCGCTCCATGTCGAGCAGGGGATCGCCCTCCTGAGCGTCTCCACACAGCATCGACATACGCACGACTAGGTGATCGGGATTCTCCTGCGCCGCCGCCAGCTCCCCGAGATGGCGGATCTGGCCGTACTGAGCGTTCGAATCGGGTGCATCCTCTTCGCGGTAAGGGCTCTTCGACGAGCCCGCGAAGACGTCCACGGTGGAGAGCTGAATGAAGCGGCAGTTCACCTCGCGGCACGCGCGCGCCAGCGAAGCTACACCTTCACGATTGACCTCCGTGTACGCGGAGGGATCCGACTCCGCCCCGCGCGGCTCGGTGAGAGCTGCGCAGTTGATGGCAACCGTGGGAAGGGGATCCAGCCGCTCGATCTCCAGGGCCACGCGGGAGGCATCCCGCAGGTCCAACTCCTCGCGGGTCGCCGCGACGACCCTGTCGGCGAAGCGCTCCTGCAGGGCACTCTCCAGATATCGGCCGACCCGGCCGCCGGCGCCGGTGAGCAGAATCATCATGAAGTAGACTCCGGGGAGCCGCCGCGCGACCCGCGTGTCAGAAGGTAACCGGCACGCCCGGAATCGCCGAGGACCCACTGTTCAGATCCAGAACGTTGCCGATCCCTTTCAGGTTGATCATAAGGCGGAATTCCTGCTGGCTGGCGCCCACGAAATTCCTGTCGAGATATTCCACCGAAAATCCGCAGCACTGCGTGTTGTAGCCCAACGTGAACCGCTGATCCTGAAGCTGCTTCAATTCGAGATCGTAATGCCCCTGGAAGCCCAGCAGCACGCGATGGCTCGCCAGGTCCGTCTGGGCCAGCAGGGTGAGCTGCCTGCTCTGCCCCGTCAGGGCGTCGGTTTGCTTCTGGAAGAACCATGAGAAATCCACGAATCCCCAGTCGGGATTCCTGTAGTGCGCGCTCAAGTTCCCGGAGCGCACCTCGCTGCGCAGGATGTCATAGGTGGCCTTGACGTCCAGGCTCGTGAAGAGCGTGGGATTGTAACGCAGATTGGCGTCCACGCCGGAGAAGTTGCTGACCTCGCATCCGGGTGTGGACTGGATGACCCCCTCCACCGCGAGGCAGGTTCCTTCCACCGGGACGCCGGCCACGTCGATGCTGCGGCTGCGGCTGCTCAAGGGTCCGAGGAACGAATAGGACTGGCTCAGCGAGAAGGAGGCGATCTCCACCGGACTCAGGCTCGGCTCCTCCGTCTTGGGATTGGCCGCCGGCTCGGACATGTCGCGCCCTTCGGAGACGGAGGGCTGCGACACGTGCGAAAGTGGAAAGACGCCTCCCGTCTCGACCGGAGGAAGGCGCGGGGACGTCCCGGGTCGCTTGGCGAAAAGCCGGGTGGTCAGCGAGTAGGTCAAGAGGTTGACGTTGCCCGCAAGAACGTCCTTTTCGTCGAACTGGATGATCTGCTCCGGATTATCAACCTTTGACTGGTAGAGGTAGAAGATTCTCGGCTCGAACGTATGCTTGAAGGCGGGCGAGAACTTTCGGTCCGGCGTGAGATAGACGCGCGAGAATTGGGGACCGATGATCTCGACGGAACCCTGCAGGCTCTCGCGAATGAATGCCTCGTCGAGGACCTCCTGGGTTCTGTCCAGAACCCCGTTGCCCTCCCCCTCATCTCCTGTCCCGGGTATGCCGTCGAAGCCCGTATCCTCGCCGGGATCCGCCACGCCGTTTCCATTCGCATCCTCGCTGACAATCGGGCCCAGCTTCTTCGAGTAATAAGTGCTTCTCAAACCCACCGTCGGATTGATATCCAGCCAGGGCGCGGGGCGGAGCGGGGCCGAGAACGTGGGGAACACGTCGAAGCGCTGGTAGGTGGTGGTGAAGAGGCTGGTCGATTTCTGGAAATTGTCCAGCGAGGTGGTGAACGCGAAATACACCGGCGAGTGTCCCAGCCGCTGCTTGCTTCCGCGCAGCTCCACCGAAGGCTCGATCAGATTGGTGAGCGACTCCTGCTGCACGACGAACAGCGGCGGCAGGCCCGGTCCCGGCGGGAACAGCTGCTCGGTGACGTCGTACAGCTGCTCCCGGCGCTCGGTCCGCAGGTTGAAGCTGTAGCTCGACCAGTTCCGGGTCAGGTAGACATACGAGAGGATGACCGGGTTGGTGGAGGCGCGCAGGTCGCGCTGGTAGTCGCGGTAGTAATCGAAATCGCTCACCTGATTGAGGCTGGCCACCAGGCGAAAATCGCTGGGCAGATCCTGGCGATGGATGAGGTTGAACGAGTAGCGGTCCGCGTCCACGACCTGATCATGGATGTAGGCCCCGGTGAATTGTCCCTTGCCTGTCGCCGAGGGCACGTACCGGTACTCGAGCCCTTCCCCCAATCCGGCCTTGGCGTAGTAGTCCAGGAAGAAGGTCGCATCCATGTTGCGCCGAATGGCCCAGTAGAGCGCGTTGGAGAAGACGAACCCCCGGGTCTGCGAATAGCCGAATTCAGGGAAGAGCAGGCCCGTCGCACGGTCCTCTTTGATGGGCCACACCAGATAGGGCGAGTAGAAGACCGGAACCTTTTCCGCCCGGAACGCGACGTGATGCAGGTAGGCGTAGTTGTCCAGGTGAATCGTTCCTCGGGCTATCTTGAACGACCAGTACGGCACCGGCTGGGTGCAGGTGGTGAACTGAGCATCACGGATGAGGTAATGCTCCGCGTCGATCTTCTGAACCTCCGCCGCTTCGAAGTAGAAGGAAGGCTCCATGTATCCGCGGGCATTGTGGAAAGTGCCGGTCTGCGTGTCGAGATTGTATTCCACGCGCTCGGCGGTGAGACGCGTCGAGCCGCTGTCCAGCAGCACGTTGCCCTCCGCGAAGCAGTCTTTCGTGGCCGTCACGTAACGCACCGTGTCGGCTTGCATCCTCATGTCGCCGTAGTGAATGTCGACATAGCCTTTGAGAAGGAGCTCCTCTTTGCCGAAGACGGATCCCGCCCCCGCGGTCACTTCCAGGACCTTCTCGCCCCCACCGGCAGACTGGCTGAATGTCTTGCGCTCAGGCGCTGCGGCCGAGCCTTTATCCTGGGCCAGGGAAAAAGACCCCGCGGAGGAAAGGACAAACAGCAGGACAAAGAGCGCGGCAGCGTCCCTTGCCGAGCGCTTGCCGGAAAGCTCCCGCCGGACATGCCCGTAGTTTCGGATCACGAAAAGACCATGCCGGCGTAGCCCACCACCGAGGAATCATCGCCGCTCACCTCGCCCGAGTGGGAATAGCGAATCAGCCGGCCCGAGCGGGCACCCAGCCGCCGGGCCGCCATGAGCCCGCATACGGCCGGTGCGAAGCCGCACATCGAGATGCGCTCGCGTTGGACCACGCGGCGGAGCTCCCTCGAATCCAGGGCTTCCATGGCCGCGATCGCCATCCGGTCCTTTCTTTCGGCCGTCGGAGCGGGCTCATAATGCGACAGATCGCTGCTGATGACGATGAGCGCCGGTTCCGGGCTTGCCTGGACGGTCCGCACGAGGGCTTCTCCGAGGGCATCGACCGCCTCGGGCCGCGTGGTTCCCACGACCACAGGCGTGATCCGCAGGTCCTCCCGGCGCATCTTGAGAAGTCCGAGCTGCACCTCCAGGCAGTGCTCGTAGCGGTGCGCCGAGATGTCGGGAATCAGATCGGGGCACGACTCCTTCAAGACCGCAGCCATCTGTTCGTCGATCGGAATGTGGCCGCCCGGAATCTCCCATGTCCCACGATCCCAGAGGGAAAGGGGCGGACCGACGCCGGTGTGATTGGGTCCGACCAAGATGACGTGTATCGGCACGATCACGGACGCATAGACCGCGCCGGCCGTGGCGCCCGAGTAGATCCATCCGGCATGGGGCGCCAGGACGGCGGTCGCCCGTCGAGGCTCCCCCTCAGCGGGGCTGGCGAGTAGCTTCGCGGCCAGTCTTTCGAGGACCTCCGGCTCGCCAGGGTAGAAGCGGCCGGCTACGGCGGGGGCGCGGATCAAAGGGGACTCTCCGCCAGGAATTCGGACACGCAAGAACCGCGCGGATTATAACCCAACCCGATCGGGTGGCCGAGCCTGAGAGCCGGCTATCCTATGGTAGAATCTGCAGCTTACGGCACCGTCTCCTGCCACCCGCCGCCGAGGAAGAGATGATTCATCTGGCCCTGGCCCAGATTGCCCCGACGCTCGGAGATATGAGAGCCAATCTGGAGCTTCACCGCAAAACCGCCCTTGCCGCCAGGCGGGCCGGCGCCGATCTCGTCGTTTTTCCCGAGCTGAGCCTCACGGGCTATCTCCTGCACGACCTGGTGGAGGACATCGCCATCCCGAAGGAAGGATCTCCCGAGCTCGAGGGACTCCTGTCGCTATCGCGGCGGATTCCCCTGGTCGTCGGTCTGGTTGAGCGCGGCACCGATCAGATTTGCTACAACAGCGCGCTGTTCCTGGCGGCAGGAAAAGTGATCCATCGGCACAGGAAGGCCTACCTGCCGACCTACGGCATGTTCGATGAAGGGCGCACCTTCGGTCAGGGCGACCGATTCCAGGCCTTCTCCACGCCGCTGGGCCGCTTCGGCATGCTCATCTGCGAGGATGCCTGGCATCTCTCCTCCTCGTACCTGCTCGCCCTGGACGGAGCGGACTGTCTTCTGATCCTTTCGAGCGGTCCTCTTCATCCGCGCGAAGCGGAAGACGGGATCGGGGCGTGCGGTGCCTGGCCCGATCTCTGCCGCGGCATCGCGCGCTTTCTCACCGTGCACGTCGTCTATGTCAATCGGGTAGGTGTCGAAGACGGAATCCCTTTCGCCGGCGGCTCCTGCGCGGTGGACCCGCTTGGAAAGACGCTGGCCCTGTCTGGGTCCGTGCAGGAGGATCTCCTGCAGGTTCGCCTGTCCTCGGCCGCGCTCCGCCGCGCGAGAATCCGGACCCCGCTTCTCCGGGACGAGCGCACGGACCTGGTGCGACGTCACCTGGAGCGGATGGCTCGACACCCCTGGGAGCCTGGCGGTCACTCGATGGGGCATACGCCGTCCCGCAAAGAGCCCGCGCGCGGGAGGCTCGGATGAGGATCCTGCTGGCCTACCGCTGCCAGTACGGCGGCCGGAACGATTTCTACACCCGCCAGATGCCGGTCGGCCTGGGGACCATCAACGCCGTCTTAAGAGAGGCCGGGCACGATTCCAGTCTGGCCAACTTCAGCCGGGCCTCGTGGGATGAGATCCGCAACCGGCTGCGCCGCCTCCGTCCCCGGATTCTGGGCATCTCTCTGTTCACCTTCAATCGCGGGGCGGCGCTGAAGCTGGCGCGCGTGGCCCGGCAGGTGGATCCGAGCCTCTTCATCATCGCGGGAGGACCGCATGCCACCCATCTGGCGGAGCACGTCCTGGCATCGCAACCGAGCCTGGATGCGGTGGCCGTGGGCGAAGGTGAAGAAACGATGCTCGAGCTGGCTTGCGCGCTGCGGGCAGGCTCCCCGCTGGAGCGGATTCACGGGCTGGCGCTGAGGAAGGAAGGCGGAGTGATGCGCACGCCGGCTCGCCTGCCTGTGTCGGATCTCGATCGGCTGCCCCACCCGAGCCTTCACTACGAGAGCTTCGGCGTGGATCGCCTTGCCCAGTTCGAGTTTCTCATCACCTCGAGGGGATGCCCGGCCCAGTGCACCTTCTGCTCGACCCCCGAGTTCTGGGGCACGAGGCTGCGCTATCGCAGCGTCGAGCATGTTCTCGACGAGCTGACCTGCCTGCAGAAGAAGTTCGGCCTGGTGACCATCTCCTTCCGTGACGACACCTTCACGGTGGACAAGAAGCGAACCATCGAGCTCTGTCGCCGCATCCTCGCCTCGGGACTGCACCTCCTGTGGGACTGCCAGTCGCGCGTCAACGCGATCGACGAGGAAAGGCTTCTGTGGATGCGCCGGGCGGGCTGCCAGCACATCCAGTATGGCGTCGAGTCCGGCTCTCCAAACATCCTGGAGAAGCTGAACAAGGGCATCCGCCTGGAGCAGGTGGAGCGGGCCTGCGAGCTGACCCGCAAGGTCGGCATGGATCTGTCCCTGTATCTGATCACGGGAGTCCACGGAGAGACGCCGGAGGACATCCTGGCGACGTTGCGTCTCATCCGGCGCGTGCGGCCCCACGACGGCATCGTGTCGCCTCTCGTCGTCTATCCAGGCACCGCTCTCTACGAGGAGGCCAAGCGGATCAAAGGCGTCGACGACGGCGTCTGGGAGCGCTCCCGCATGGAAGGGCTTCTCGTGCGGGATGACCCCGAGAGCATCCTGGCCTATCGGGAGGTCGATTCCCTCCTGAAGGAGATGGCCGTTTCCAGCACCTACACCCTGGCGGAGCGGCGCGCGCACAAGCGGCTGGTGGGCCCTCATGTAGCGCCCATCCTTTCTTGCGGTGAGACTCTGGAGGCCATGGGGAAGCTGGCGGCGGCGCGCGCCGAGTACGAGGAAATCCTCGAGTGCGATCCCGGCAGCCTCTGGGCCCATCTGCGCCTGGGAAATCTATCTGAGCTGACGGGAGACCCCGGCGCGGCGGCGCTCCATTACCAGCGGGCGGCCGAGGCGGTGCCGCTCTATCACCTGCCACATGCTCTGCTGGGCTCCGCCTGCCGGCGCATGGGCCGGCGCGGCGCGGCGCTGGCGGCCTATCGCAGGGCGCTGGAGCTCTATCCATCGGATCGTCTGGCACGGCGAGGCATCGCGCTTCTGAGCAAGGGCAAGGCGGCCGTCCCCGGTCCCCTCTCGACCATGAAGAAGAGACCCAGCTCCGGGCTGACGGCAAGCCCCACCTGGCCTTCGTTCCTGCAGCATCCGATCCCGGACGGACAGTCCCATCCGCCCAAAGCCGGCTCCGGGTGATGATGCGGCGACCGGAGGCCCTGGTGCTGGTCGCATCGGAAAAGGACGTCGGCGTCAGGCTCGACCGATTCCTCAGGGAGAGAAGCGGCGTGCTCTCCCGCACCCGCGCCCGCGACCTGCTGGCCGAGGGGAGCGTGACGCTCAACGGCAGCCGGGTGAAGATTGCTTCCCGCCTCCTGAGGGCGGGAGATCGCGTGGAAGTCCACGCGTTGCCCGCCTCCCACCGATCGCAAGCGCCGGCCGGCATGGAGCCGTACCGAGTCCTCTACGAGGATGCCAGCGTTCTCGTGGTGGACAAGGCGCCTGGCGTTTTGGTGCAGCCCACCTTGCAGGGGGATCGGGGCACGCTGATCGATCTCCTTTCGCGCCACTTGCGCAAGCGCCATCCCGAGGTGAAGGCTCCCTATCTGGGGCTCCTGCATCGCATTGATCGGGAGACTTCCGGCCTGCTTGTCTTCTCGCGGCGCGGCGTCGCGAACCGCATCCTTGCGGAGCAGTTCCGCGGTCACACGCTCGCGCGTGAATACCTCGCGCTGGCGCATGGAAGCCTGCCGGCCGACTCCGGGACGATCGCGGATCCCTTGTCGAGGCCGGCGCCCGGCGCGCGGCGTTCCTCGAGCCCGCGCACCGCCCGAGGCGTGCACGCCGTCACGCATTATCGTGTTCTCGAGCGCTTTTCCGGTGCGCAGCTCCTCTCCTTGACGCTCGAGACGGGCAGGACGCACCAGATTCGCATCCATCTTTCGGCGAGAGGAAGCCCGGTCGTCGGCGACAAGATCTATCACCGTCGTGGAGTTTTTCCCCCGAATTCATTGCTGGATACTTTTCCCAGACAGGCGCTGCACGCGTGCAGGCTGGGATTCACCCATCCCGGCAGCGGGAAATGGATGAGCTTCGAGTCTCCTCCCCCGGCGGACTTCGCCGGCCTCCTTCAGGCGCTGCGGAAACGGTCCTAGCCGCCGTCGAGCCCGCCGGGAGCCCACGAAACCGGCAAAAGGAGCCGCACCATGTCCGTGATCATCGAGCCGTTTCGCATCAAGGTCGTCGAGCCGATTGCCCTCCTGAGCCGTGAGGAGCGGCAGCGGCATCTGGTGGCAGCCCACTACAATCTCTTCGCGCTGCCGGCCGAGGCCGTCACCTTCGATCTGCTCACCGATTCCGGCACGGCCGCCATGAGCGCGGCGCAGTGGGGCGCGATGATGATCGGGGACGAATCGTACGCCGGATCCCGCTCCTTCTACCGGTTCGAGCAGACGGTGAAGGATCTGACCGGATTCCGGCACATCATCCCGGTGCACCAGGGCCGCGCGGCCGAGAGGATCCTTTTCCATCTGAAGGTGAAGCCCGGCAGTTTCGTACCGAGCAACACTCACTTCGACACCACGCGGGCCAACATCGAATACGGGCAAGGCATCGCCGAGGATCTGGTGGTCGAGCAAGCCGCGCAGACTGAATCGGAGTTCCCGTTCAAGGGAAACATGGACCTGCAGCGGCTCGAGGATTTCTGCCGCCAGCATCGCGGCCGCATTCCCCTCGGCATGCTGACGATCACCAACAACGCCGGCGGAGGCCAGCCGGCCAGCCTGGAGAACATCCGCGGCTGCTCGCGCATCT
>Ga0066903_100006922_pt1 | contig 10182 bp, 8 predicted proteins | sample PanSoiMetaGPlot1_FD_67491 | JGI IMG/M metagenome (GOLD analysis project Ga0066903, IMG submission 67491) | Tropical forest soil microbial communities from Panama analyzed to predict greenhouse gas emissions - Panama Soil - Plot 1 (version 2) | ecosystem: Environmental > Terrestrial > Soil >... | reverse complement strand
GCGACGAGGATCGCAACCCCGGCGTGCTCAAGGCACTCGCGCGCCTGACCGGCGGCGAGCGGTTTCTCCCGAGCTCGTTGGGCCCGATGATGCAGGCCTGTCGTCAGATCGCCCACGAAATCCGCAACGAGTACACGCTGGGGTTCGCGCCGCCCGATCGCGACGGACGGTATCACGCCGTGCGCGTTCAGCTCTCCGTCGCCGACGGCCGCAGGCTCGTGGTTCGAACGCGCCCGGGATACTTCGCCGCTGGCGCGTCACCAGGAGCGGCCGCGCCCGCCGATCCCCCGAACGACGTCGAGGCGCCGCTCCAGCCCGACCCATGAAGCCGACCATCCTGCTGTGGCTCGAACGCACGCTGTTGGTGTGCGGGGCGGTTCTCGCCTGCTGGTGCGTATCGGTGCTGCTCCGAGCCGAGTTCGTACGGCGCATGCCCGTTCCGCCGCCGGTCGAACTGCCTGGCGACGCCGGCGAGCGGGCCCCCTCCGCATCATCGGGCACGATGCCAACGCCGCGCGGCGCGTGGCTTGCGCGCCTCAGCGCGCCGACGGCAAAACTCACCGCCACCGTGCTCGAAGGCAGCGACGACGAGACCCTGGCCGTCGCCGCCGGCCACATCGAATCGACGCCCCTGCCGGGCGCAGAAGGCAACGTGGGCATCGCCGGACATCGCGACACGATCTTCCGCCGGGTCCGCGATCTCCACGCCGGCGATCCCCTGATCGTGACGACGCGCGACGGCGTGTTCCGCTATCGCGTGGCGAAGACGTCGATCGTCCGTCCGTCGGATGTGTGGGTGCTGAACGATGAGGGACGGCCGACGCTCACCCTGGTGACCTGCTACCCCTTCGACTTCTTCGGACACGCGCCGAAGCGGTTCATCGTCAGTGCCGAGCTGACGTCGCGGGAGCGGCGCACGCGGTAGCCTGGGTCTCTCCACTTTCGTTGTTCATTTCTGCACTCGGAGCGCTCACCACCGTGCGCGAAGGCTGCCGATCCGGGCGCGCATGGTATTCTGAGGAGGCTCTTGAACATGCAGGATAGCGAGTCAGCCCCTCTCCCCCTCGAGCCCGTCGTCGTGTCGGCTGAAAGCGCTGGAAGCGCTGGAAGCGCTGGAAGCGTTGACACCGCCGAAACCGACAGCGCGCGGTCCCTTCCCGTGCTCGTCGACGCGCAGGATCCCCCGGCGGCAGAGGTGGCCGCGAGCAGGCACCGGTCCGCGCAGTGGTTGCGCGCCGGCCGCGAGATCATGGCGGGCGTGCAGACGCTGTTTTCGGCCGCCGTCTATGCGACGCTGATCGTCACGTTCGGCTTCCAGATCGCCCGTGTCGACGGCCTGAGCATGGCGCCGACGTTGGAGGATCACGATCGGCTCATCGTCAACAAGCTCGTCTACGAGATTGGCGATCCGCGGCCCGGCGACATCGTGATGCTGTACTACCCGCGCAATCCGGAAAAAATGTTCGTCAAGCGCGTAATCGCCAGGGAGGGCGATTACGTGCGGATTGTCGACGGGCGCGTCTACGTTAACGACATCCCGCTCAACGACGACTACGTCCCCGCCGAGTTCCGCAGCCACGACGACTGGGGCCCCGAGGTCATCCAGCAGGGTTACTACTTCGTCCTGGGCGATCACCGCAACAACAGCTCCGACAGCCGGATCTGGGGTCAGGTGCCGAAGAAGTACATCGTCGGCAAGGTGAAAGTCCGCTGGTGGCCGCTGCAGGACGCCAAAATCTTCTGACCGCGCGCTCTGCTCGATCATCCGAGGTGCCCTGGAGGTGACTCCCGGATCGTGCACCGTGTTGATCGCGTCGCCCGAGCTGTTGCCGGTATTGAAGCAGCGTACGAGCGAGACGGCGGGCGAAGTGCTCACCTTCGGCGATGACGAGGCGCCGCGCGCGCTCGAGGTCATCACGCATCGCAAACCCGAGGTGGTCGCGCTCGAGCGATTGTTCGCCGCCACCCCGCGCGGCGCCGCGCTCATCAACCGCATCAAGGCCGACCCGGCGCTGCAGCGGCTGGAGATCCGCGTCATCTCGCACGACGGCGAGTCCGTGCGCGTGCCCACACGTCCGCGCGCGGAGGCACCGCCGGCGGCGCACCTGGTGCCGGCAGAAGCCGAAGCGGTCAAGCCCTCCGCGCCGCTCGATCAGCGCGGCACCCGCCGCGCGCAGCGGTTCCGGATGGCTGACGCAGTCGGTGTCCTCGTCGACGGGAACGCGGGCACGCTCATCGATCTGTCCACCATCGGCGCGCGGGTCGTGTCGACGTCCGTCCTCAAGCCGAAGCAGCGGGTGCGCATCGGGCTGGCGGACGACCAGGGCAGCCTGCGGTTCAACGCCGCCGTGGCGTGGGCGTCGTTCGAGATTCCGCCCAACGGCGGGCCGCGCTACCGCGCCGGCATCGAGTTCGTGGACGCGGATGCCGCCAGCATCGAGGGCTTCTGTCACCGCCACAAAGCGTCGTAGCATGCTGTCTCGATGATCCTCCTCGACGGAGCCTCCCTCACTCTCGATCAGATCGTTGCGGTGGCCGAGCGCGGCGAAGAGGTCGGCCTGTCGCCGCAGGCCGCCGCGCGGGTCCGCGCGGCGCGCGATGTCGTCGAGCGGCAGGCACACGGCGACCAGCCGGTCTACGGCGTCAACACGGGCTTCGGTTCGTTCGCTGAAGTCCGGATCGCGCCCGCGGATCTCGAGCGTCTGCAGTTGAACCTGCTCCGCAGCCACGCCGCCGGAGTCGGTGAGCCACTCGCGGTCCGATCGGTCAGGGCGACGATGCTCCTGCGCGCGAACGTGCTGGCCAAGGGCTTCTCCGGCGTGAGGCTCGACACCCTCGAGTTCCTCGTCGCGCTGTTGAACCGCCATATTCACCCGGTGGTGCCATGCCGCGGATCGGTGGGCGCCAGCGGCGACCTGGCCCCGCTCGCGCACCTGGCGCTCGTCCTCATCGGAGAAGGCGAGGCATGGGTCGGCGAGCCGGGCGCCGCGGAATCCGGCTCGCCGCTGGCCGGCGCCGAAGCCCTCCGGCGGACCGGCCTCTCTCCTCTATTACTGGCGCCGAAAGAGGGGCTGGCCCTCATCAACGGCACACAACCGTCGACGGCCGTGCTCGCGCTAGCGCTTCACGACGCCTGGCAGGTCGCGCGCGTGGCCGACGTGGCGGCCGCCCTGTCCATCGACGCGCTGCGCGGGTCGGTGCATCCCTTCGAGGCCCGCATCCATCGGGAGCGGCCGTTTCCGGGACAAGTCACGTCCGCCGCCAACATCGAGCGTCTGAGCACCGCCGAAGGCGGGAGCGCGATCAACCGGTCGCATCAGGGGTGCGGACGCGTACAGGACGCCTACTCGATGCGCTGCGCGGCGCAGGTGCACGGCGCGACGCGCGAGGCCCTGCGTTTTGTCGGCGACATCGTGGCCACCGAGGCGAACGCCGCCACGGACAACCCGATGGTCTTCGCCGCGGACGGCGAGATCGTGTCGGGTGGCAACTTTCACGGCGCGCCGGTTGCACTGGCGGCCGACGTCCTGGCGACGGCGCTCGTGCCGCTCGCAACCGTCAGCGAACGGCGGACCGATCGCCTGCTCGATCCCGCGTTGAGCGGGCTGCCGGCGTTCCTCACGCGTGACGGCGGGCTGCAGTCCGGCCTGATGATGGCGCAGGTGACGGCAGCGGCGGTGGCGTCCGAAATGAAGACGCTCGCGCATCCCGCCGGGATCGATACCATACCGACATCGGCGAATAAGGAAGATCATGTCAGCATGAGCATGACGGCGGCGCTGAAGGCCGAGCGCGCCGTCGCACGCGCGCGCGAGGTCGTGGCCATCGAATTGCTGTGCGCGTGCCAGGCGATCGATCTGCTCGCGCCGCTCACGACGTCGCCGCCGCTGGCGCGCGTGCATGCACGCGTGCGATCGCGCGTGCCGACGCTCGACGCGGATCGATCGCCGTCGTCGGACATCGCGGCGATCGTGGAATTGATCGTCACAAATTTGTTCGAAGACGTCTGCGGCGACCTAGTCAAGTGAAAAATTTTTCATTTTCAAATTGACAACCTCCGCGCCGCTTCTTAAGGTCTACTCTTTCATCCCGATCGCATCCCGGACAGTAGATGGCCACACACCTCATCACGCCACGCACGGTTCGAGCGCCGCGCGGCAGCACGCTGACGTGCAAAGGCTGGCCACAGGAAGCGGCGATGCGGATGCTGATGAACAACCTCGATCCCGATGTCGCCGAACGCCCCGACGATCTCGTCGTCTACGGCGGATCGGGCAAGGCCGCACGCAGCTGGGACGCGTTTGACGCGATTGTCCGCGCGCTGGTCGCGCTCGAGCCGGACGAAACGCTGCTGGTGCAGTCGGGCAAGCCGGTCGGCGTGCTCACCACGCACGCGGGCGCGCCGCGCGTGCTCATCGCCAACGCGCTGCTCGTGCCGGCCTGGGCGACGTGGGACACGTTCCGCGATCTCGAACATCGCGGGCTCACGATGTTCGGCCAGATGACGGCCGGCAGCTGGATCTACATCGGCACGCAAGGCATCGTGCAGGGCACGTATGAAACGCTGGCGGCCGTGGGACGCCGTCATTTCGGCGGATCGCTCACCGGGCGGCTGTTCGTCACGGCCGGTCTCGGCGGCATGGGCGGCGCTCAGCCGTTGGCCGCCGTCATGAACGGCGCCGCCGCGCTCGTCGTCGAGGTCGACCGGCACCGGATCACTCGACGCATCGAAACCGGCTACCTGGACGAGTGGACCGACAGCCTGGACGACGCGCTCGCGCGCGTGACCGAGTGGAAGCGCAAGGGCCTCGCGCGCTCGATGGGCCTGCTCGCCAACGCCGCCGACGTCGTCCCGGCGCTCGCCGCGCGCGGCGTCACGCCCGATGTGCTGACGGATCAAACGTCGGCGCACGATCCCCTCAACGGCTATGTGCCCAACGGGATGACGCTCGACGAGGCGGCGCGCCTCCGCGAACGGCATCCGGACGAATATCTGGTCCGCGCGCGCGCGGCGATCGCCGAGCACGTCCGGGCCATGCTCACGCTCAAGGCGCGCGGGGCCGTGACCTTCGACTACGGCAACAATCTGCGGGCGCAGGCGCGTGAGGGCGGGGTCGGTGACGCGTTTGATATTCCAGGATTCGTGCCGGAGTACATCCGGCCGCTCTTTTGCGAAGGCAAGGGGCCGTTCCGCTGGGTCGCGCTGTCCGGCGATCCGCAGGATATCGATGTGACCGATCGCGCGGCCCTCGACATGTTCGGCGACCAGGCGCATCTCGTACGATGGATTGAGCTCGCGCGCGAACGCGTCCGATTCCAGGGGCTGCCGGCCCGCATCCTGTGGCTCGGCTACGGTGAACGGGCGCGGTTCGGCCGGCGGCTGAACGAACTGGTGCGCGACGGCCATGTGCGCGCACCCATCGTGATCGGGCGCGACCATCTCGATGCGGGATCGGTCGCCTCGCCCTATCGCGAGACCGAAGGGATGAAAGACGGGAGCGATGCCATCGCCGACTGGCCGATTCTGAACGCGCTGGCCAATGCTTCGAGCGGTGCGACGTGGGTCTCCGTCCACCACGGCGGCGGCGTCGGGATCGGCTATTCGCTGCACGCCGGCATGGTCATCGTTGCCGACGGGAGCCGCGACGCCGACGCCAGGCTCGAGCGAGTGCTCACCTGTGATCCCGGCCTGGGCGTGCTGCGCCACGCCGATGCCGGCTATCCGGAAGCGATCGCCACTGTTGACCGGGAAGGACTCCGAATGCCAATGCGTGAGGGACGCGCATGCTGACGCCTCGTTCTAACCTGACTCGCCGCGTGATGGCCGTGCTCGATGCATCGCCGTCGCGCATCCCCGTGCTCGTCGGCGGCTGCGGCAGCGGCCGCACGACCTTGCTGCACCAGCTGCGCGATCGGATCGGACGCTCGACCGCCCAGTACATCGACGTCGAACGTACCGCGACGACGCCCGAGCGATTTGCGCGGGCGAGCATCGGCGCATCACCGTTCCCGCCGGGCGGCCGTGGCTTGCAGCCCACGGCGGCCGAAAGCGGGGCGCCCGCCCAGACGCATTCGGGCACGGGCGAAGGACCGCGCAGCGGGTTCGAGGCGCTCCTGACGTTCCTGTCGACCGCCAAAGGCGCCGGCGGCGAAACCGCCACCTTCCTGCTCGACGAGTTCCTGGAGCTCCGCACGTTCGAGAGCTTCCCCGGCCTCCGCCGCGTCCTGTACGAGCTCGTCGATCGTCTGGGCTCGAGCGACAACCGCTTCGTGCTCACGAGCCGCTACGTCGCGCGCACGCTCAGGCTCCTTCGCGATCGGTCCGCGCGGTTCGAGCTGATTCCGATGCCGGGCTTCACCGTCGAGGACACGCTCGATCTGCTCGGCGGGGCGGGGCCGGCCAACGCCGGCGACGCCGACTACGTGGCGGGCACCGTGCAGGCGCTCGCCGACGGCTGCCCCGCGTACGTCCGCGCGATTGTCGAGGAGCTCGTCGTGGAGCAGCGCGCGAGCGGCGGGCCTCACGATCCGATCAGCGCGCTCGTCGCGCTCCTCGGTCCCGAGGGACGGCTGGCCAAGCACTGCAACTTCTGCTACGAGCTGCGGCTCCATCGCGCCCGTGGCTACGGCGCGCTCAAGGCCATCCTGGAAATCCTGGCGGAAGAAGAAGGGTTGACGCTGACCGAGATCTCCCAGCGCCTGCAGCGCACCCCCGGGTCGACCAAGGACTATCTGTCGTGGCTCGAGGACGTCGACCTCGTCACCGCGCGTCAGAAGCGGTACAGCTATACCGATTCGCTGCTGCGCGTCTGGGTCCGGCTGCACTGCCGTCCCACCGCACCAACGGAAGACGACGTGGCCCGCGAAGTGCACGCGTACGCGCTGCCGCGGCTCCCGGCGCAGAAGCCGCAGGCGGCCGAGGCGGCCTACGCCATGGCGTCCGCAGGAACAGGGTCGGGAATCATCGAAATAGACTAAAAGAATCTATGATTTGAGGATCTACGATTTATCGATCAGATCGGAGATCGTAGATTCTCAGATCATAGATGTGAGCCTTTCGATCGCCAAGCGCGCCCCTTCCTGCTCTGCCTCTTTCTTGCTCGTTCCCGTACCGCGCGCGACGACCGTTCCGTTCACCACGACGTCGATCTCGAACAGCTTGCGGTGATCGGGCCCGTGCGCGCCGGCGAGCCGGTACTCAGGCAGCGGCTGGTTGTGTGACTGCAGGTACTCCTGCAGTGCCGACTTGTGATCGCCGGCCGACGCGCCCGCGCGCCTGACGTCGGCGATGAGGTCTCCGAATTCGCGCGCGACGAACGCCCGGGCCGCGTCGACGCCGCCGTCGAGATACAGCGCCGCGATGAGCGCCTCGTAGCTGTCGGCGAGCAACGCCTGCTTCCGCCGCCCGCCCGTCTTCTCCTCGCCGCGGCCGAGCAGGAGATGCTCCCCGAGATTGAGGCGTTCGGCGAGGCGCGCAAGCGTCGCGGTCGACACGAGCATCGCCTTGGCCTTCGACTTGGCGCCCTCGTCGTGGTCGGGGAACTCCTTGAACAGGAGGTCGGCGATGAGGAAGCCCAGCACCGCGTCGCCCAGGAACTCGAGCGACTCGTTGTCGGCGACGCCGCCGCTCAGATCCTCGTTGGCGCGCGAGGTATGCGTCATCGCGTGCTCGAGCAGCCCGCGATCGCGAAAGCGGTAGCAGATGGCCTGCTGCAGCGGCTCGAACTCGTCGCGGAGCCGCACCACCCGCCCGTTCTGGAGTTCCGTGCGATGCCCCTCGATGATGCGGCGGGCTTCGTCGGCCTGCTCCTCGCGCACCGAGACCCGCACCTCGCCCATCGCGCTGATGCTCATTGGAAAGATGTTGCGCGGCACGTCCGACCCGATGACGGCCATCACGCCGTGGGAGTCGAGCAGGCCGCGGACAATGCTGGCTTCGACGTCGGAGTGCGTCCGAAAAATCACGACCAGGGCAGACATGCTGAATTAGGGCATCTGGTCATCCTCGCCCCTCCCCTTCCACCCTCAACAGGATCATGGTCATGTCGTCGTGCTGCGGGGCGTCGCCGGCGAATGCCTCGACGTCGCGCAGCACGCGTTCGCGGAGCTCGGCCGACGGCATCGCGACGTGCTGCTCGATCAGGCGCGCGAGGCGCTCGTCGCTGTAGCACTCGTCGGCGGCGTTCATCGCCTCCGTGATGCCGTCGGTGAAGAGCACGAACAGCTCGCCGCCGCGCAACGGCAGCGTTTCCTCCACCAGCATGCGCTCGAACATCTCGCCATTGTCGATCTTGAGGCCAAGCACCAGCCCGTCGGGCGCCAGGATCTCGGCGCACGGCCGCGCCTGGTCCGGCGCCACGTGGATGAGCGGCGTGTGCCCCGCGCGCGCGAACGTCAGCGTCCGTTTGTCGAGATCGACGACCGCGTAGGTCATCGTGATGAAGCTGCGCGCGTCGAGGTTGTTCGCGATGATGCGGTTGGCCGCGATCAGCAGGGCGCGCGGCGACTCATGGATCTGGCTGAGCGACAGTACGAGACCCTTGAGCTCGGCCATGTAGAAGGCCGCCGACGTGCCCTTGCCCGACACGTCGGCGACGAGCACCCCGACGCGGCGATCGCCCAGCATGAGGACGTCGTAGTAGTCGCCGCCCACCTCGCGCGCCGGCACGCAGAGCGCCGTGACCGAAAGGCCCGGTATTTCCAGTGGACCCTGCGGCAGCAGCGACATCTGGATCTGCCGCGCGATGCGCAGCTCTTCCTCGAGGCGCTTCTTCTCGGCGGCTTCGCGCAGCAGATCCTCGATGCTCGCCGTCATCGAGTTGAACGATTCGGCCAGCTCGCCCAGCTGGTCGGCAGCCTTCACCTCGATCTTCTGCGTGAAGTCGCCGTGCCGCACGCGCTCGGTTCCGGCAAACAGCTCGTGAACCGACCCGGTAATCGATCGCGCGAGCGCCAGGCCTGCGGTGAGCGCGAGCGCCTCGATGAGGATGAACAGCCCTCCGATGCCGAACAGCACCAGGAGCAGCGCCTGTCCGAAGCTGCGACCGGCGCCCTGCGCCGACGAGATCCGATCGTAGAGCTCGCCGATCTTCAGCTCTGTCGAGACGAGCAGCACGCCCACGGCGCCGGAGGTCCAGTCGCGGTACTCGATCTGCGTCTTCAGGTTGCTGAGCACGCCGCCGTCGCCCGCCGGGGTTGCAGGGTCCGCCGCGGCCGCCTGACGGCCGGCGAGCGGCCGCACGCGCGTCTCGGCGTCGCGCACCGCGACGCTGGAAATCTCCACGCCGGTCTCCCGTCGCAGCTGCTGGCGAATCCGGACCGTGACCGGCACGTCGGCAACCACGGCGTAGCCGGGGCGCGGCGAGTACGAAAACGCGGCGGCGCGGATCACCAGGCCGTCGATCTCGTCGGCGTGGGCCGGCGCTCCGCGTGAGTACGCCAGCACGCCCGAGAAGCCCGCGCACGTAATCCAGCCCGGCACCTGCGCCGGCGGCGCGACGTATTCCCAGGGTCCCGCGGTGACGGCCACCCGGCCGCCGGCAATCGCTTCCTCTTTGGAAGCCGTTTCGGCGCAGGGCCGATCGATCGGCACCACGGCCATCGACAGGCCCGGGAACTCGGCAACGGCGTTGGCCTGACGGTTCGCCAGGATCGAGGCGACGTCGCGGCTGCCGGCCCGCTGGATCTCGAGCGCCGTGCTCTGCGCGAGGAAGCGCGTCTGCTCGCTGAGCGCGGTCAGCCGGTTCTGCACGAGGTACGAGCTGAAGTTGTAGAAGAGCAGGAACCCCGACAGCGTGAAGAACGCGACGATGAGGATCGCGGGCACGAACCCGATGAACACGTACGACAGAATGAGCTTCCGGCGGACACGCCACAGCAGACGCCGCTGGACGACGAGCGCCATCCGCCCGGCCACGTACGCGACGGCGCCTGCCAGTGCGATGCTGGCGATCGTGTCCACGACCGACAGCACGCGCGCCGCGCGCGTCGTCGAAAGCCCCACGAGGTACACCACCGCGCGCGTGGCGATGCCTGCCACGATGATACGGCCGGCCAGCGTGTGGCGAACGGCGTTGCGAATGGCTTCGGCCGGAGGGAAGGCGAGCCGGGGGTCCCGGCGTCGAGGTGATCCGAGCATCGTCTGCGCGAGGTGATCCTACTGCCTGTCGCGGTTTTGGGGTT
>Ga0066903_100006921_pt1 | contig 10183 bp, 4 predicted proteins | sample PanSoiMetaGPlot1_FD_67491 | JGI IMG/M metagenome (GOLD analysis project Ga0066903, IMG submission 67491) | Tropical forest soil microbial communities from Panama analyzed to predict greenhouse gas emissions - Panama Soil - Plot 1 (version 2) | ecosystem: Environmental > Terrestrial > Soil >... | reverse complement strand
GCGAAATCGTGGCTGGCGCATCCGGCGGTCGATCGTCGGGCCGCCATCCTGCCGTGGGGGGAGACCCCTGGTCCCAAGATTTCACCCGTTGACGCGTCGGCGCGCTACCTGTCGCACATCCGCGACAGCTGGAACACCGCCGTCGCATCGAGCGACACGGCTTGTCGGCTCGAACGCCAGACGATCGTGCTCACCGTGCCGGCCTCGTTCGACGAAGAAGCGCGCGAGCTCACGGTGGAAGCCGCACGCGACGCGCAACTTGCGAACCTCACGCTCATCGAGGAACCGCTTGCGTGCTTCTACGCCTGGATGGCCGCGCAGCATCGTCCCGGCCGGCGTCACGAGCGCCTCGACGACGGACAGGTCGCGCTCGTGTGCGACGTCGGCGGCGGGACGAGTGACTTCAGCCTGATCCGCGTCTCTGCGGCCGGGTCGAAGTCCGCGGGAGGCGTGAGCTTCGAGCGGATTGCGATCGGCGATCATCTGTTGCTCGGCGGCGATAACGTGGATCTGGCGCTCGCGGCGCTCGCGGAGCAGCGCCTGGCCGAATTGCGACCGGACTCGAGGCTCGCGATCGTTCAACGGTCCGCGCTGCGGCGATTGTGCAGCGCGGCAAAGGAACGCCTCCTCGGCGACGAGCCGCCCGATCGTGTCACGGTGACGCTGCTCGGCGCCGGTCATCGCGTCGTCGGCGGGTCGATGAGCACCGAGATCTCACGCGCCGATGCGGAGCACACCATCGAGGCGTTTCTGCCCATCTCCGCCGACGGCGAATCCGCCATCCCGCGCGATCGGCGCGTCGGGCTGCGCGAGCTCGGCCTGCCATTCGAAACCGATCCGGCCATCACCCGCCACCTCGCGGGCTTCCTCGCGCGTGCCTCGGCCGCAGCACCGGCCAATGTCGCGACGGTTGGCGGCCGCAGCATGGTCCGGCCCGACGTCGTGTTGTTCAACGGCGGGTTCTTCAGGCCGACGGTCGCGCGCGAACGCGTCGTGCAGGCGCTCGGCGCGTGGTTCGCGCCTCCGCGAGTGCTGACCAGCGGCAGCCTCGACGCGGCGGTCGCGCTGGGCGCCGCGGTCTACGGCCGACTGCGCGCCGGGGTCGGGCCGTCGCTCTCATTCGTGAAGGCCGGCAGCGGACATGCGTATTACATCGGCCTCCGAGCGCCGGAAGCGGACCATCCGACACCGGCGGTCTGCGTGCTGGCTCGAGGAACGGACGAAGGCACCGACGCGCGAATCGACCACCCGTTCACCGTGACGACGAACAGGCCGGTGTCGTTCGCGCTCTACAGCTCGACGATCCGCCCGGATCGAACCGGCGACGTGGTGGACCTCGCACCGGACGAGCCCATCCGCGAGCACGCGCCGCTCGTCACCGTGCTGCGCTACGGTCGCAAATCGCGCCAGGTGGAATTGCCCGTGATGCTGTCGGTCGCGTTCACGCAGGTCGGGACGCTCGAACTGTGGTGCGAGTCGCGGTCGAGCGATCACCGGTGGCGGCTGCAGTTCCAGCTGCGGGGGGCCGACGACGTGACGACCGATGACGGCGACGACGCGGAGTCGACAGCGTCGGAGACGCTCTCGGCGCCCGATGCCGTCGTCAGCGACGCTGCGATTGCGGAAGGCGAGCTGGCAATCCGCTCCGTGTTCGAGAGCACGTCGTCCGGGGTCACCGCCGAGACGCTCGTCGCGCATCTCGAGCAGATCCTCGGCTTCGGCAAGACCGCATGGCCGCTCGCGGTCATTCGCCGTTTCGCGGATGTCCTGATCGAGATCGCCGCCGGACGATCCAGGTCCGCGACGCTCGAGGCGCGGTGGTTGAACTTGTTCGGATTCTGTTTGCGGCCGGGTTTCGGTGCGGCGAAGGATCCATGGCGCATCGGTGAAGCGCGCACCGTCTATGTCGCGGGCCTGGCGTTTCCAGGGGCTGTGCAAAATCGCGTCGAATGGCTCGTTCTCTGGGACCGCGTGGCTGGCGGATTCTCCACGGGGCAGCAGCGGGAGCTGGCGCAGCGTGTCATCGGCGCTCTCGGGCTCGGCGGCAAGAAGGCGCCGCGACTGAGTCCGCAGGAAGAGCGCGAGAGCTGGCGTCTCGCCGCCAGCCTCGAACGGCTCGATGTCGCGACGCGCATCAAGATCGGCGACGAGCTCGTGCGACGCGTTCGCCGCGCCGCGACCGACGCGAGCCTGCTCTGGGCCATCGGTCGCGTCGGCGCGCGCACGCCGTTCTATGGCCCGCTCAGCAGCGTCGTGCCGCCACACGACGCCGCGAGGTGGCTCGACGTTCTCGTCAGCGTGAAGATCACGTCGGCCGATTTGGTTGCGGCCATCGTGCAGATCGCCGGCGTCACCGGCGATTCGCTGCGCGACCTCGACGAGCGGGAACGGCAGCGTGCCGGTGCCCGACTGCGCGACACGGGCGCGGGAGACGAGGCGCTGCGCGCCCTCGAACAGCCGGTCGTGCGATCGGCTGTCGACGTCAGCCGCGTGTTCGGCGAGCCTCTTCCCTCTGGTTTGCGTCTCGCCGTCGAATGAGGTGAACGATGCCCGGGGTCCATGTTCATGGCCGTTCACGCCGAGGATCGCCGCCTGGCCGGCCGGGCATCTATCTTCGAGAGTCCGAGTCTCTGCATCTTCGCGATCAGCGTGGTTCTGGAGAGTCCAAGCCGCGCCGCGGCGCCATTCCATCCGGCCACGACACCGTTTGTTTCCTGAAGAGCCGCGGCGATGTGCGCGCGCTCAGCATCCCTCAGAGTACTGATGCGCGGGATGTTGGACGGCGGTTGGAGATCTCGGGGCGGCAACCGCAAGACGTCACCCGTCGTCGCGATCACCGCGCGCTCGATCACGTTCTGAAGCTCTCTGATATTCCCCGGCCAGCGTCGCTGCTGGAGGTCGGCGAGAAGATCTTCCGGCACGCGCGGGATCGGCTTGCGATGTCGATCACAGAACCGAGTGACGAAGTGCCTGACCAGCAGCGGGATGTCCTCCTTGCGCTCGCGAAGCGCTGGAAGCACGATGGGATAGACACTCAACCGGTAATAGAGGTCCGCGCGAAATGAACGGTCCGCGACCATCCGGCCCAGATCTTCATTGGTGGCCGCGATCACGCGGACGTCAACCTTCACGGACCGGCCGCCGTTGCCGAGGCGCTCGACCTGCTGCTCCTGGAGCACGCGCAGCAGTTTGGGTTGCAGCTCGAGCGCCAGAGCGCCGATCTCGTCGAGAAAGAGCGTGCCGCCGTCGGCGGCTTGAAAGCGCCCGATGGTCTGGGCGACGGCCCCCGTGAACGCGCCCCGGTCGAAGCCGAAGAACTCGCTTTCAAGCAGCGGCACCGGAATGGCCGCGCAGTTGACCGCCACAAAATTGCGGGCCTGCCGCGGACCGCTGTCGTGGATGGCCCGAGCCACCAGCTCTTTGCCCGTGCCCGTCTCCCCTTGAAGAAGCACGGCGCTGTCGAACGGAGCGACAATCGCAATCTCATCCAGCACGGCTCTGAATGGCTCGCTTGTCCCCATCAGGGTTCCTGACATCTCGCTGATCCTCCGCAGCCACCATTGATACGGCTTCTCTTGCGGGCGCCAATGCAGCGGCGGTCATTTCGCGGTCAATTGCTTCTGATGCGGGAGTACACTCGGGCGACGCCCGTCGAGCCGTATGGATCAGTCTGCCGGTCGTATCCGGTTCGGTCGCTTCGAACTTGACCTCAGTTCGGGTGAACTGACGCGAGTGGGGAACGCCGATCGCGGGTCAACCACGCTGCTCCGGGAGCAACCGTTCCAGGTTCTCCGAATGCTGGTCGAACGCGCCGGCAAGATTGTCACCCGCGAAGAAATCAAGAAACGGCTCTGGCCCAACGACACCATCGTCGATTTCGACCACAGCATCAACGTCGCGATCGGGGTGCTGCGACGAGCGCTGGGCGATTCTGCCGGCAACCCCGAGTACATCGAGACACTTGCCCGGCGCGGGTATCGGTTGCGCGTGCCAGTGCAGGGCCTGGCTGCCACGTCCGGACTCCTTGGCCGCGAGGTCGAGGTTGGAAGGCTCCACGCCGAATCGAGTCTGATCGGCAAGAAGGTCTCGCACTATCGGGTATTAGAGGTCATCGGCGGCGGCGGCATGGGGATGGTCTACAAGGCCGAAGACCTCAAGTTGGGCCGCCGCGTCGCGCTGAAGTTCCTCCCGGAAGAGCTGGCAGGCGATCCGGTCAACCTCCGGCGCCTCGAACGCGAAGCGCGAACGGCATCCGCGTTGAGCCACGCCAACATCTGCACGATCTATGAGATCGAGGAGTATCAGGGCCAGCCGTTCATCGTCATGGAGCTCCTCGATGGCGATACGCTGCATCACCGGCTCTCGAATCAGCATGCCGAGCCGTTTCCGCTCGCTGAATTGTTGAACGTCGCCATTCAGGTGTGTGACGGACTCCAAGCCGCCCATGACCACGGCATCATCCACCGCGACATCAAGCCGGCGAACATTTTCCTGACGAAGCAGGGGTGGGCGAAAATCCTCGACTTCGGTCTGGCGAAGCTGAGCGACCCCGACGAGACTGCTGAATACTCGCGCAGTGCCGGTGTCGACCAGCGTGACCGCGCGCAGATCACGCTGACTCGCACCGGGTCCCCGGCTGGGACTGCCGGTTATATGTCTCCGGAGCAGCTGAGAGGAGAGAAACTCGACGCGCGCACCGACTTGTTCTCCTTCGGCCTGGTTCTGTACGAGATGGCAACTGGACATCGCGCCTTCGCGGGGAACACCGCGGCGGCCGTGCGGGAGGCGACGCTCAATCAGGTTCCGCCGGCAGCGCAGGATCTCAACGCCGCGCTTCCGCGTGAGTTGGACGCGGTCATCGGGAGGGCATTGGCGAAGGACCGGTCGCGGCGCTACCAATCGGCGGCGGAGATCCGTGAGGCGCTCGAGCGCGCCCGAGAAGGCTCAGGGCAGACCAGGACGGCCTACATGCCCCGGGCGCTGGCGGCAATCGCGGTGCTGGCCGTTCTCGCCGTGGGTGTGTGGAGGGGTCTGGCCGCGTCTCGCAACAGGTTCGCTCTTTCGCCCAGCGACACCGTGGTTCTCGCCGACATCACCAATGACACGGGCGATCCCGTGTTCGACCAGGCGTTGTACATGGCGTTGCAGATCGCGTTCGAGCAGACGCCCTATCTCGACGTCATGGCACTCGACAAAGTCAGCGCCACGCTGAAGCTCCTGAACCTGCCCGAGAGCACGAAGGTCACACCCGAGGTGGCGACGCAAGTGTGCCACCGCACCAACAGCCGGATCGCTGTCGCGGGTTCGATCGCCGAGGCGGGCAACCATTTCCGCGTGGGCCTGAGGGCCGTCGACTGTGAATCGCGAATCGCCGCCGGCCAGATTGAGGAAGACGCAGGCGGCCGAAATGACATCGTGAAGGCGCTGGGCTCCGCCGCGGTGAAGCTGCGGGCAGAGTTAGGGGAGCCGGCCGATTCGATTGCGAGATTCAACCGGCCTCTCGATGAGGCCACCAGTCGGTCGCCCGAAGCGCTGCAACTGCTGACGGAAGGCTACAGAAGCCATCTTGGCGGCGACGTCCGTGGAGCACTTGCGTATTACGAACGCGCGGTCGTGATCGATCCGGGTTTCGCGCTCGCGCACGCGGCGCGAAGTGCGGCGTACTCCAACGGAGGCGAGAGTGTCCTGGCGGCACAGGCCATGAAGAAAGCCTTCGAACTCCGGTCGCGGATGACCGAACCAGGCCGGCTCCACGTCGAGCAGGGGTATTACGACAGCGTCACCGGCGAGCAGGAGAAGTCGTGTGCCGTTCTTCAGCAGTGGGTGCGGACGTTTCCGCACAATTTCATTGCGTATAACAATCTCGGCCGCTGCCTTGGCCTGGTGGGACAGATAGACCAGGCCCTCGCTGCAGCGCGCGAAGCGGCACGTCTCCAGCCATCGACGCCGGCCTATTACAGTCTGATGCTGGATTCAATCTGGACGAACCGGTTCGACGAAGCACAAACCGCATTCGACGATGCACGAGCGCACAACTTCGACGGGACCCAGCTGCGATCCGCTCGCGTCCTGCTGGCCTTTCTGCGACACGACACTCGTGCGCTGCAGGAGCAATGGGAGTGGGCCGCCGGCAGGCGGGGCGCCGAGCATCTTCTGCTCGACGGCAGAGCAGCGGTGCACGCGTACTACGGACAGTTCCACACCGCGCGCCAATTGGAGGAACGCGCCGAGGGCCTGGCAGCAAACGAAGGAAGGCCTGTTCCGTACACTTTCTGGGGTGCCCTGGACGAGGCCTCGGCCGGCTATATGGATTTACCACGGCGCCTCGCGGTTCAGGCGTCAAATGATCGGAGACAGGCCGTACAGGCGAACGCGGCGTTAATTCTCGCCGAGACTGGCGACCTCGGCCGAGTGCAGGAGCTGGTGGACGCGCTCGATCGGGATGCGCCACTGGCGACTGTGGTCCAGAATTTCTACCTGCCCACGATCCGGGCCGCGATGAGACTGCACGCGAACGATCCCGCAGGCGCCGTCGAGATCCTGCAGGGGGCGGCCAAGTACGAGCTGACGTATGCGGACGCGTTCAACTCGCTGTGGCCTGCCTACGTCCGGGGACTGGCCTATCTGCGGATGGGCGAAGGCACGCTGGCGGCGGCTGAGTTTCAAAAGCTGCTCGATCATCCCGGCATGGTCGGCAGATCCGTCACCGGAGCGCTGTCACGTCTGCAGCTCGCCCGATCGCAGGCCTCGAGCGGTGATCACGCGGCGGCTCGCAAATCCTACGAGGACTTCCTGAGCCTCTGGAAAGACGCGGATCCGGACGTTCCGGCCTATCGAGAAGCCAAGGCCGAGTACGCCGCGCTGCTCACAGGCGTTACTCGCACGCTCCGGCCTTAATTCCCCCTGCTCGCCGCTGTCGTGACGAGGGACCGGCATCGGCCATGTCCGTTTCGTCACGCCCAGTTCGCCCTGGCACGACAAACCATTCCTTTTCTCGCGCGAATCAGTCGCCCGTCCTCGGGCGCGCGACGTGCACTGGTCCAGGCCGGAGGTCGACATCGTGACGAAACTAACCCGAACAGCTCTCGCAGGAGGTATCGGAATGGTCGCCGCTCTCTCTGCTGTCACCCCAGTGCACACGCAGTCGCCAGCCGTGAAAAACATCCTGTTGGTTCACGGCGCCTTTGCCGATGGCACGAGTTGGGGAAAGGTCATTCCAATCCTCGAGGCGCGCGGCTTTCACGTCGTCGCCGTGCAGAATCCCCTCACGTCGCTGGCGGATGATGCCAATGCGACTCGCCGGCTGATCGCGCTGCAGAACGGACCGGTCATCCTGGTCGGTCATTCCTGGGGTGGCGCCGTCATCAGCGAGGCCGGCGACGACCCGAAGGTTGTCGGACTCGTCTACGTCGCAGCCTACGTTCCGGAGGTCGGCGCTTCGGCAAATCAAACCGGCGCTCCATTCGGCCCGACGCCCGGATCGAAAGCGATCAAAGTCGATGAGAAGCATTTCGCGTGGATGTCCGAAGAAGGCATCATCAATGCCTTCGCGGACGGACTGCCGATGGCGGAGCGGCGGCTCGTGCTGGCGGTTCAGGGGCAGATATACGGACCCATGTTCGACGAGAAGTTGACCCACGCGGCGTGGAAGACCAAGCCTTCGTGGCACGTGATTTCGACGAAAGACCACACGCTGAGCCCGGCCATGGAAGAGGACGGCGCGAAGCGATCCGGCGGAGTCGCGGTCAGGCTGCCCACCTGCCATGTCGCGATGTTGCAGGAACCGGAGAGGGTTGCGGACGTCATCGCTGAAGCCGCAAAGGGAGCCCTGGCCAGAGCGGGGTCGAAGCAATAGCCCGTGCATGCTGCTGGGGGCGACAGGGCCGCGGCCACGTCGGCGAAGAGGACCGAGAAAGGAATATCGATGGACACCACGCCAGAAGCGAAGATGGACGTTCTCAGGATGCGACGGACACTGCCCCTTGCGACGCACACGGACCTGGGGATGGAGGCGGTGCGTGATCTCACCGCAGCGTTGAACGGCGTGCTCGCGGACGTGTTCGCGCTCTACGTGAAGACCAAGAACTTTCACTGGCACATGAGCGGACCGCACTTCCGCGATTATCACCTGCTGTTCGACGAGCACGCGGAGCAGATCTTCGCGATGACCGACGGGATTGCGGAGCGGGTGCGGAAGATCGGCGGCTCCACGATCAAATCGATCGGGCAGATCAGCCGGACACAGCGGATCGCGGACAACGACGCCGACTTCGTCGAGCCCTCCGACATGATCGCCGAGCTTCGCGAGGACAACCAGGCGCTGACGTCACGTCTGGTCCAGGCGCACAGCGTGTGCGAGGAGCGGAACGACGTCGCGACTGCCAGCCTGATCGAAGTGTGGATCGACGAAGCCGAGCGGCGAAGCTGGTTCCTCTTCGAGGCGGGCTCCCGGGCCGATGCGAGCGGCCACTGAAGCGCCAGTCAATCGTTGGGTCGCGGATGAGCCAGCGGCGGACAGCGTGCCGCTCCTGGCGGGATTCACAATTGACCAAAGCGTCACGCCGCATTAATCGAACGGTCACAGCCTCCTGACAGGATGTCGCGCGCCCATCGGGGCGCGCGCGTCGCCCGGAGATTCCCGCGGGCGACGAAGGAGGCCCTGTGAAGCCGATTGCTGTTCTACTCCTGTTACTCTGCGCCGTTCCGGTCGGCGCACAGACCGTCACGTTCCGCCCGTACATCCAGCCCGGCGACAACGGTCCGTTCGGGCCAACCGATCAAATGCTCGTCGTCTGGCAGACGGACGAAACGAATCCCACGCCGAGCGCGTACGCGGTCCAGTTTGGGACGTCGCTCGCAAGTCTCGTCTCCGCGCCGGTCAGCGCGCGCGTCGTCGACAACTACCTTGCCGCCGATCCGCAGTTCTCGAGCCTGACGCTGCCGTTCCAGTACGGCGCGCATTCGGACTACTCCGCGGTGCTCAAGCCGCTCGACTATGCGACGACCTACGTCTACAAGGTGACGGGACCGGGACTGCCGGCCGCGGGGTTCGTCTCGTCGTTCCACACGCGCAGGCGGGACGGCCGCTTCGTGTTCCAGGTGCAGGGCGACGAGGGCTACTACCCGAACATCCCCGGCACGAATCCGCCGCTCGTGTCCAACTTCGAAGCGCGGATCATCAACACGATGTTCAACGCCGCGAGCCTGTCGCTGCCGGGACAGCCGACGCTGCCGCCGCCGGACCTGGCGCTGAACGCCGGCGACAACGTGTACATCACCGGCGCCGACAGCAACTACCGCGACGTGTGGATGGCCGACTGGAACAGCAACGCCGCCTCGAACGACCGCGGCGCACCGTTCATCCGCAGCATCCCGCTCTACATTGTCGCCGGCAACCATGACGTGGGCAGCACGGGCGCGACCGCGAACCTCCTGGCGGACAGCGGCCCGACGGTGCCAGGATCCTTCGGACCCGGCCCGTTCGGCGGCGGCACCGGCGGCGGGGACGCGCTCGCCTACTTCAACAACTATTACTACCCGCTCAATGGTCCGACCGACGTCGACGTCCAGCGGCACATGAACGGCGACGTGAGCTCGCCGACGAACCTGCAGTTCTCGTTCAACGGGACCAGCTTCACGTCGTCCGTCGCCATCGAGGCGATGCGCGCCAGCACCGCCGTCGACAGCGGCAACGGTGTCACGCGGCAGATCGACCACATGAGCAACTACTCGTTCGACTACGGCAACGCGCATTTCGTCTTTCTCGACGCGAATCCGCACGTGTTCGACAACCTGCTGCCCAACGGTCCGCCGAACACGGCGCCGGCGTTTCCGTTTCCGGCGTATCCGTCGACCCTCAGAGAGTGGCTGATCAACGATCTCGACGCGAGCCGTCAGATCTGGAAGGTCGTCGTCTTCCATCAGCCCATCTTCTCGAGCGGCAATGCGACGATCAGCAACGATCAGATGCGCACCATCGGCGCCTTCCTGCAGGACCACGGCGTGAACCTGGTCTTCAACGGCCACGAGCACAATTACCAGCGCACGTTCCCGCTGCGCGCGATGTCGAACGTGACGGACGCGCCGATCCCGGGCGTTCCGCAGGTGGAAATCGACTCGACGTTCGACGGCTCGACGCATACCGTGCCGGACGGCGTGCTCTACTTCGTCGAAGGCGCCGGCG
>Ga0066903_100006918_pt1 | contig 10185 bp, 6 predicted proteins | sample PanSoiMetaGPlot1_FD_67491 | JGI IMG/M metagenome (GOLD analysis project Ga0066903, IMG submission 67491) | Tropical forest soil microbial communities from Panama analyzed to predict greenhouse gas emissions - Panama Soil - Plot 1 (version 2) | ecosystem: Environmental > Terrestrial > Soil >... | reverse complement strand
CCCGCCAATCTCGGCTATTTCTGCATCTTCTTCCTGCTCGGCTACTTCCTCTACACGTCGCTGTTCGCCGCGGTGGGGGCGGTGTGCAACTCGGAGCAGGAGGCTCAGAATCTCCAGACTCCGCTGATCATGTGTCTGGTGCTCCCGATGGTCATGACCTTTTTCTTCGTCGCGCACCCCGACTCGCCCGCGGCGGTCGTGGCGTCGATGATTCCTCTCTTCTCACCCATGGTGATGTTCATGCGCATCACCGTGCTGACCCCGCCGCTCTGGCAGATTGCCCTGTCGATCGGATTGCTGCTGGCGACGGTCTACTTCTTCTTCCGGGCGGTGGCCCGGGTCTTCCGGATCGGAGTGCTCATCTACGGCAAGCGCCCCACCGTGCCGGAAATCCTGAGGTGGGCTCGGGGCTGAGCTTCGCCGCGGGAGGAATCCCCATCATGCGGCGCTACGACGTCGTCACCTTCGATTGCTACGGCACGCTGGTGGACTGGGACGCGGGCATCTCCGGCGCTTTCCTGTCGGCGGCGGCCGTCTCCGGCATCCAGCTCGACCCCGACGCGGTCCTGCGCGCCTATGCGCGCCTGGAACCCGAGGTTCAGGCGGAGCCGTTTCGCCCTTACCGGCAGGTCCTGAACGAGACGGCCCGGCGCGTGGCCGCGGAGCTGGGCTTCGCCATTCCCTTCGGCGGGGAAGCCTTCCTGTCGGAAAGCCTGCAAGCCTGGCCTCCGTTTCCCGACACCAACGAGACGCTGCTCAAGCTGTCGGTCGCCGGCTACCGCCTCGGCCTTCTCTCGAATGTGGACGAGGACTTGCTGACCGCGAGCTGCCGGCGCTTCAGCGTTCCTTTCGATTTCGCCATCACCGCCCAGCAGGTCTCCTCCTACAAGCCGGGCCACGGGCATTTTCTCGCGGCCAAGCAGCGGCTGGGCTCGGATAGGTGGCTGCACGCCGCGCAGAGCTTCTTCCATGACGTGATCCCCGCCTCGGAGCTGGGGATTCCGGTCGCCTGGATCAACCGCAAGCACGAGACCTCGCTCGCGGGCGACGTCGCCCCGACGGTGGAGCTCCCCAATCTCGCCGCCCTGTCGGACTGGCTCAACCGCTAAGACTTCGTCGACCAAACGCCCGCGTTCGCGAGCGGACGGCGTGGGCAATCCCCGATTCGCGGGGACGCTTCCCCCGCAAGTCAGGCTTCGTATACAATTTGCTCGACCGCAAAAAACACTTCACAGATTCTCCCGCCTGGGAGCTTGGTTTCGCTGAGAGCCCCCATCGGCGCACGCCAGGCCATCAGGCAGAAGTGTCTGGCCTTCGCTGGACGGTTGGGAAGACGATGAAGAGCAATGGGAGCCGATAGAGTGAAAACGAGATGCAGTGGAAGAAAGCTGACAATCGCGATGGCTTTGTGCTCCGCGCTGGCCCCAGGTGTGCCGGTCATCTGGCCCGCTCCGGTGGTCGCGCCCCCCGCTCACCGGGTCAAGGATATCAATCCGGGTCTGAGCGGCGACTACTCGGCAGAAGCGCTCGTGACCACCGCCAAGGCTTCCTTCTTCGAAGCCACGGTGGCCGGCAACACCGGCCTATGGATCACCGACGGGACCGCGCAAGGGACTCGCTTTCTCGAGGATGCGCCGAGTGGGCGGGAAGAGGATCCGGCGGATTTTCCCAAGATAATTTCCCCCAGACCTGGCGGACCCCCATTGTTCGTGAGTGTCGGTATGGTCGACTCGAGACTCTTTTTCGCCAACAACGGTTTTCTCTGGAGCAGCGACGGCACGCCCGAGGGAACCAGGCCGATGTCGCCTGAGCGGATTCTGCCCGGCCCGGGACTAGCCCTGGGAAAACAGCTCCTGTTCAGCGCCGCCGATTCCGATCATGGGCGGGAGCTGTGGATATCGGACGGGACCCCCGCGGGCACGGGTCTCCTCAAGGACATCCTTCCCGGTCCAAACAGCTCAGAGTCACTGAGAGTGGGTGCGGTCCTCGGGAGCCATCTCATCTTTAATGCCTGCGACGACACGCATGGATGCGCCCTCTGGATCAGCGACGGCACCGAGCCGGGCACTCGGCCGATTACGGATGGCCTCTCAGGTCCTGGGAATCCCACGGAGATGGTCGTATTCCACGGCTCGGTCTACATTTCCTCCCCGACGTGGGATGGAGCGCTCGAGCTGTGGAAGACGGACGGCAGCGCAGGCGGGACGGTGTTGGTCACTTCGATCCCTGCGGGCCAGGAGTATGTTTTCCCGGGAAGCCTCACGGTGGCAGGGGATCTCCTCTACTTCATCGCCAATGACGGGAATCAAAGCGCCGCCCTTTGGAGGAGCGACGGGAGCGCCTCCGGCACGCGGGTCGTGAAGCATCTCCAGAATCTGCAGGTCGGATATGGAATGGTGGGGGCGGGCGGGCAGCTGTTCTTCATCGTGCGGAATGCGGAAGGTTCCGAGCTCTGGAGAAGTGACGGAAGCCCGGATGGGACGATTCTTCTGCGGGCGTTCCCGTTCGGCGCTGAGATATTGGCTCCGTTCGAGGGAATGTTCTACTTCTTGGGGGCGGACTCCCAGCAAGCGTTCGGGCTCTGGAGATCGGACGGCACGCCCGCAGGAACCGCGATGGTCGCCGATCTTCTTCCCGGTCCACTCAGCCTCTTTCAGCCGGGGGCGGGTGTGGCCGCCGGAAGCCTCTTTTTCATCGCCGCCGGCAACGCCGGCAAAAGTCAGCTCTGGAAAAGTGACGGCACTGTGGAAGGAACCGCCGCGGTCCCCGTAGGCTCGGGCGCGGGATCCTTCCCAAGGGAAATAGCGCCCTTGGGAGGTGGAATCGTCTTCGCTGCGAATGACGGAGAGCACGGGATCGAGCCCTGGTGGAGCGACGGGACCGAGACCGGGACGCATCTTATCAGGGACATCCGTGAAGGCGCCGGGTCATCGCGGCCGAGCGGCACCGTCGCCTTGGGTCAGTCCATCCTCTTTCAAGCAAACGACGGCATCCATGGCTTCGAGCTTTGGCGCACCGATGGCACCCCGCAGGGGACCACGCTCGTCAAGGACATCAATCCCGGCTCGGCCAGCTCCGCATGCACCATCACGAAGCCTCTCGCCATCCAGGGGATTGTTTTTTTCACGGCGGATGACGGAGTGCACGGCTGCGAGCCATGGAGAAGCGACGGCACACCTCAAGGAACCTGGCTCGTGAAGGATCTGGCTCTCGGGGTGGAGAGCTCCCAACCCTTTGCCTTCATCCCTTTTGAGAATCGAGCTGTCTTCCACACCCTCTTCACGGTACCGGGCGGTCCTTTCGCGGGAGAGACTCTCTGGGTGACGGACGGCACGTCGGATGGAACTCTTCCCATTTTCGGAGCGCAGCTGGGCACGACCAACACCTTCCTAGGTCCCGTCGGCACGGCGGGAGACAACCTCTATTTCACGCAAGGTGACGAGCTCTGGAAATCGGACGGCACGGCAGCGGGGAGCTCCCTGGTCCTGCATCTCTTCCCGCCGCACGGAGGCGCCATCATGGACCTCGTCGCTTCCGGAAACAGCCTCTATCTCAGCGCCATTCCCTTTCTTGTCCCCGTCGCATCGACTCTCTGGACCAGCGATGGAACGGCCGGCGGCACTCGACTTGTTCTGAGCGTAGAGGGGTCAGTGGGTGAGTCCGGGGTGCAGCAGCTGACCCCGCTGGCAGATTGGTTGGTCTTCACGGCCGGCGCCGGGCCAGATGGGAAGCCGCTCTGGAGCTCGGGCGGCACCGCCGCTGGAACGGCGCCGATGATGCCGCCCTATGTCGGAGTGGGACCTCCAACCGTGGAGCGGTTTGCCCGCGCTGGAGAGAGATTATTCCTGGCTGCAGCCGATCCGGTGGCCGGCCAGGAGCTGTGGACCACAGATGGAACGCCGGAAGGCACGATGCGCATCCAGGACATCGCTCCAGGCTCCCGGTCCTCGGCCCCGGAGGGGTTCACGATCTCCGAAGACAAGGTCTTCTTTTCCGCCGACGACGGGGAGTCGGGGGAGGAGCTCTGGGTGGCGCGCACCGCCATTCTCACCCGGAACGTCGGCCAGGCTCTCGAAGATCTGCTCGGAGAGCTGAATGCTGCGGGTCTCTCCGGTGGAACCGCCGCCGGCCTACGAACCAAGATCGATTTGACGGAGAAGGCCTACGCAGCGGGCGATTGCTCGCGGGTCGCCAGCCTCATCGCAGCCTTCATTCATCAAGTCGACGCTCTGCGGGGAAAGAAGATCGACGACGCTCAAGCCGACGGTCTGATTCGATTCGCGCTCGAGATCCGCGGCATTCTGCCGGAATAAGTATCCGGGTCGCGCATAAGTTGTTTGACCGTGACCCGGGCCGGGGAGTAGCCTTGCGCCATTGATGTTCATGCTGGTACGTGCTGGCATTGTGTGAAAGCGACGCTGGCGATCCGGGATACTCGATGAGAGATTCGCTGTTGGCTCGTTCGGGATGGGCAGGCGCCCTGCTGGCGCTCTTCCTTTTCCGCGCTTCCTATGGCGCGGAGGCCTCCGCCGCGCCGACCCCAAAGGGGAAGCCGGCTGGATCCGCGGCGCAGGTCACCCTCGAGGAGTTCCGGGCTTTGCGGAAGCTCAGCCAGGAGGCTATGAGCTCGCCCCCAGGGCCGGAGCGCATCGCGCGCTGCGAGGCATACCTGAAGGAGCATCCCGACTCGCCGAATTCCCCCTTCATTCTGGACACGCTCCTGATGGATAAGCTGATGACCCCGGGGTTCGACCCGCATGACGCGACCGATCTCCTGGAGAAGGTTGCGGCATCCAGAGCTTCCGGCTACGGTTCCGGCTACGGCGAGCAGGAGCTCTACGTCGTCCAGGAGTACTGCCTCCCGTACCATTTCCCGGTCGCCACCTGCCAGGCGATCCTCGCCCGCAGCCGTAAGGCTTTCGAGGCCGACCACCGGCTGGAAAAACGCGACGAGGTTTCTTCCCTCTGGGGACACAGCGTCGCGGCGATCGAATGTCATCTCCTGCTGGAAGAAGGAAGGGTCCTGCTGGAGGCGGGCGACGCCTCGGGGGCCCTGCAGAAGCTCCTGCAGTCGGAAGGGTGCAGTCAGCGGGACGGCTCCCTGGTGAGTCTGCGCGACTCGAAGGGACGCAGCGCTCAATTCTTTCCGACTCCCTCCGGGGATGCGAGCTGGCTGAATCTTTCCCTGGCGGAGGCCTATGCACGATCGGGGAAGAAGGGCGAAGCGGTCGAGCGCCTGCGCTGGATCCAGGGCACCGGGGAGCCCGAGAAGGGATTTCGCGCGCGGCTGCACGAGCTGGAAGAGCAGCTGAAGGTTACCTCCCCCGAGATGACGGAATTCCGGGGAGAGGCGGTTCCGGCCCCTGATTTCGAGCTGGAGGACCTGGATGGAAAGAAGGTCCGTCTTTCCGATTTTTCCGGAAAGGTGGTCCTGGTGCTGCTCTGGTCCACCACGTGAGCGTACTGCCCTCGCGACCTGCAGGTTCTGCAGGCCCTGGCCGAACGACGCAAAGATGACGTCGTGCTCCTGGCCGTCAGCATGGACGACGAAGAGTACCGTCCCAGGATCCCCGCATTTCTGGCGAAGCACGGCTTTCATGGCAGGGTGCTGCTGGGGGATAAGGAGCGGCTGAAGGGGTACGACACGCAGACCACGGGCATCCTTTATGCCGTCGATCGCAAAGGGATGCTGGCCGGAATTCCCCGCGAGTTCGAGCCGGACATGGAGACGCAGGCCGAGCGACGCGTCGCGCGCTTGCTTTCCTCAGATTCGGCATCCGGTCCGCTTCTCTTCTCCGTGCAGGAGGCGCCGGAGGGATTCGGCATTCTCTGGAAGCAGCCTCTGCCGGCCGGCGCAGCCCTGATGGCGCTGGCTCCCAACTCCAAGGGAAGAGCGGCGGAGGTGGGGCTCCTGGACAAAGCGGAGCTGCGACGGTTCTCCAGGACCGGAGAACCTCTCGGGGTGGCCAACGTGAATCTTCAGATGCCGAGCTTCCGGCGGAATGCACGCACCGGCGGGCTCCAGTCGACCGGGATGAGCGCCCAAGATCCGACCTTCCTGGAGGGATCGGATCTTGACGGCGATGGAAAGATCGAATGGATCCTGGGATGGGGAAACCAGATCGCCCTGGTGGACTCGGAGGGTCAGAAGTATTGGATCTCTTATTCACCCGATGAGATTCGCAGCGTGTGGACACAGGACCTGGACGGCGATGGAGCGCGTGAGATCGTCCTGCAGCAAGGAGCCTCGCTGGCGGCGCGCCGGGCGGTGCTGGGATCTGTCTGGATCACGCCGCCCCTGCTCGACCTCAAGTCGGTCGTGCCGAATCCGGGAGGAGGCTTCCTGGTTCACGAGGGAAATCGGATCCAGACGCTGGACCAACGGGGAAAGCTCTCCGATGCGGGGGCGAAGGCGCCGGTGGAATCGGTTCTGGCGGGAAGAATCGGAGGGGGGAAAAGCTCCCAGGATCTGTTCACCCTTCCTGACGGTCCCGAGGTGAGGCTGCTGAACGACTTCACGAAGAAAGGGGAAACGGAAATCCTCGTTGCCTCGCCTGGATTCCTCTCCATCTATGCTCAGGACGGCAAGCCGCGCCTCTCGTTGAAGCTCAGCGACTCCGGGAGTCAGCCGATTCTCGTCGCCGGCGATCTGGACGGCCTCCCCGGAGATGAAATCGTCCTCTTTCTCCAAGGCTATGGCATCGTCGCCCTCGGAGTGGCACCTTCGGTGAAGGCAGGGGTCCAGGACACGAGCCAGGAAATTGCCGTGAATCCCGGCGCCCACAACTAGAAAATCGCCTCACCGCGGAGGCGATCCACTCCGACCTCACTGGACGAAAATACCACGGTCACCTTCATTGCCAGGCTGGTGAGTTAGAATTCCAGCCTCAACCGCCGGTCGGCTGGGCCTCCAGCACCGAGGAGCTCTCATGCATCGAGGGGGCCGCGCGCCCGTTTCAACGCTAGCCGTCGCAACGGTGGCCGTCGCCATCGTGCTCGTCGGGGTCGCGATCGCATGGTCGGAGGAGCCCTCGTCCACGACCCGCATCGGCGTCGTGGATTTCTTCGGCACCTCCGGAGTCGACGTCGCGGCCGTTCGCCGTCGCTTGCCGCTGCGCGCCGGGGACACGCTCGAGGAGAGCCGCTTCGAGGAGCTGCAGCAGAAGATCCAGGCGGCCGTGGAGGCCGTCGTTCATCGCAGCCCGACCGACGTCGCCGGAGTGTGCTGCGATGCCCACGGTGGATGGCTCCTCTACATCGGCCTGGCCGGCTCGAATCATCACCCCGCCACGCATCAGCCGGTCCCCTCCGGCTCGGCCTGCCTGCCCGCGACGGCCGTCGATCTGTATACGCGCGCCGTCGACGCCAACATGAAAGCCGCGCAAAAGGGCGACACGGCGGAAGATGACTCGCAGGGTTACGCGCTCGGAAACGATCCGGATCTACGCCAGGCCCAGCTGGCCCTGCGGGACTTCGCCGTCAAGAACGCCGGCCCCATCCGGGCCGCGCTCCGGGACTGCTCCCTGGCCGAGAATCGGCAGGCGGCCGCGGCGCTCCTGGGATACGCCGATCGATCGGCGGAGCAAACCGCGCAGCTCGTCCAATCCGCCAATGACGCCGATGCGCTCGTCCGGAACAACGCCCTGCGCGCGCTGGAAGTCCTGGCGGCGACGCCGGCGGGCGCCGGCATGCAGGCGGACGCGCTGGTCGGCATGCTGAACTCGGGCAGCTGGACGGATCGCAACAAAGCAGGCTTGTTGTTCATGCGGCTGACCGAACGGCGCGATCCTCACCTGCGCTCCGTGCTGGCGCACCAGGCTCTCGCCTCGCTCGTCGAGATGGCGAGGTGGCAAGACGCGCCGCACGCCTTGCCGTACCGGCTGATTCTCGGGCGCATCGGCGGCATCGAAGAGAAGCGGCTGCTCGAGCTGACCAGCAGCGGTAAGGTCGAAACGATCATCACCGCCGCGGTCAAGAAGTGAGGACATTGCCGGCATGGACGTCCGTGCGGCGTTTTCTTGTCCGTTGCCGATTGCTGCTCACCCTCGCGGCGGCAGGCTTGCTGCTTCCCTTCTACCTGAAGGACGTGTCGCGGAATCCGCCGGGCTTCTACCTTGACGAGTCGAGCATCTCGTACAACGCCTACTTGATCTCTCGTACCGGTGCTAGCCGCTACGGGGTCCGCTGGCCCCTCTACTTTCAATACGACGCTCAAGGGGTGAATCTCTATGGCGGACCCTTCGTGTATCTGCTGTCAATTGTCTTTCTTGTTTTTCCTCCGAGCATGCTTTCCGCGAGAAGCTTGAGCGCAACGCTCGGCTTCGTGACCGCCGTGCTCCTGGGGCTTCTGGCGTCGAAAATCTCCCGTCAGGCGAGAATCGGAATCATCGTGGCCCTGAGCGCGATGCTGACTCCGTGGCTGTTCGAGATCAGCCGGATCGTGCTGGAGCCGGTCCTGTATCAGCTGGCGCTGGTCCTGTTCTTGCTCGCACTTCATCGTGCCCATGCGCGCTCGAGATGGTCGCTCCTGGAGTGCGCGATGCTCGGTCTAACGCTGGCGCTGATAACCTATACCTATGCCATCGGCAAGCTCGTAGGTCCCGTATTCGCTCTCGGGCTCATGGTGTTTGCCGTGAACCGGCAGCGATTGCTGGATGTCATCAAGACCTGGATGGTGTTCGCGCTGACCCTGCTTCCCATGCTTGTGTTCGACCTGCATCACCCTGGAGTCTTGCAAAGCAGATTCAGCTCGATTTCCTATATCAACCCCCAGGCCACGATCCCCCAAATCGCCGTCGAGTTTGTCCGTCGCTACCTTCGGAATCTCAACGTCGTGCATTGGGTGCTCTTGGGTGACAGCAACCCGCGCCATCACGTTCCGGGGGCCACGGGCAGCTTGCTGGGAGCAACCGCCATCCTGGCGATGAGCGGGGCGCTGCTTGTTCTCGTTCGTGAGCGGCGCAATCCTTGGTGGCGCTATGCATTGTTCGCGCTCGCCGTCTCGCTTGCTCCCGGTGCTCTCACGAATGATGATTTCCATGCCCTGCGGGAGAGCGGGTTCCCCATCTTTCTATTGGTGTTGAGCATTCCCGCTCTGGCATGGCTGATGGACTCCGAGAATGAGCGCCATCGAGCCGAGAAGAGCGAGCGCAGCCGGGTAGCCTCGCTTCGCTCCGCGCTGTACCTGGCGTTGATGCTCCTCACCGCTGTGCAAAGCTCCACTTTTCAGATGAAATTCCGTCAGCAGGGACCGGATCGCGGAGCTGCATTCGAGAGCGACTTTGCGCAAGTGTTTGCCGCCGCCACGGCGCTGCCGAGCCGCCCGATCTACCTGGTTGGCGAGGACGCTACCATCGGCGCGCTCTGGTATGCCACGGCGCAAGGGCGGAGCATCGGAGAATTCGTCGAGCTGCCGGCGGGCGCCAGGGTTCCGGGCGGAGCCCTGACCATCAATTCCGAGAGGCCCTCCGCCTCCTGCCGGCACATCCAAAGGCATGGGCAGTACATCTTATGCCGGCAATCGGAAGCGCTGTGAGCGAGCCCACTCGCTGCTCGTCTTGCGAGACTTACCATGCGGATGGAGATGCATTCCTTGAAATCGCCCGCCGGCGGCTGTGATTACCGGGAGACGCCTGCCTGCTCCACCTCGAAGTGGAATCTCAGACTCTAGCGTTGCCTCCCGGTCGCAGGCTCGCAATAAAAATGACCTCCCTCCACGGAATCGGCGCCCCTTCCGTCCACGCGCTCCCTGGATTCGATCCGATAGAGGCTGTAGTCCAGGTCCCGCAGCAGCCCCAGGACACCGTCGAGGTGCTTTCGACGCTCCATCGCTTCCATGCAGTCGTGCAGCTCGATGAAGAGCGCCGGCCGGTTCCTTGCGAGAGTCTCCTGCATGCCTTGGAGGGCCTGGTATTCCATCCCCTCGATGTCGATCTTGATGAATTGCGGCACCGGCAGATGGGTTCGGGCGATCTCATCATCCAGGGAATTCACAAGGAACTTGTGGATCCGTGCGCCACCCTCCGCTTTGAGGTCCCACGCGATCGCAGGGTCCGCGCTGCCCCTGGATGGCTCGCCCGGGGGGACGGTGAACTCCAGAGTGCATCTCTCCCTGCCGATTCCGACCGGCATGACGCGGACATTGGAGAATCCGTTGATTTCCACGTTCCGCCGGATTCTTTCCCG
>Ga0066903_100006917_pt1 | contig 10185 bp, 6 predicted proteins | sample PanSoiMetaGPlot1_FD_67491 | JGI IMG/M metagenome (GOLD analysis project Ga0066903, IMG submission 67491) | Tropical forest soil microbial communities from Panama analyzed to predict greenhouse gas emissions - Panama Soil - Plot 1 (version 2) | ecosystem: Environmental > Terrestrial > Soil >... | reverse complement strand
CTCCCCTTCCTCACGGCGGCGAGTATGGCACATTCGTCGGCCCACTGCCGGGCCCGTGCGCGTCAGAGCTCGGCGGTGCCCGAGATGCAGGTGACGGTACCGCCGCCGACCCAGATGGTGCCGTCGTCGTCCTGCACGATACGGACGCGACCGTTGCGGCGCAGAGCGGCGCCCTGGCTGGCAACGTAGGGCGCCTCTGCGCGGCCCGTGCGCAGTAGCCACTCTGCCAGCGAGGCGTTGAGGCTGCCCGTCACCGGGTCCTCGACCATCGCCCCGTCCTTGGGGAAGAAGGCACGCACCTCGAAGGCGGTCTCGTGCCCGGCCGGGTGCGGGCCGACCAGGCCGACGTCGAGGGTGTCGTAGCCGGGCTTGACCGCGAGCACCGCCGCAGCGTCCTCGAGCAGCGCGGCCACCCAGCCAGGGCCGTTGTCGACCCACTGCGTGTCGACGATCGCCGAGCGCTCGATGCCGAGCACGGCCGCGAGGCGCTCGTTCAGCCTCTCGTCGACCGGGCCCGAGCGCACCAGGGGCGGCGCGGCGAACGCGATCTCGCCCGGCGAGCGGCGGATCCGGATCAACCCCGCCTCGCACTGCTGCACGATCTCGCCGGCCTTGGGTGAGCCGCCGGCCTCGAGCCAGGCATGGCAGCTGGCCAGCGTGGGGTGGCCGGCGAAGGGCAGCTCTGCCACGGGCGTGAAGATGCGCACGCGGTAGTCGGCGGACGGCTCGTTGGGCGGAAGCAGGAATGTGGTCTCGCTGAGGTTCGTCCAGCGCGCGAACAGCTTCATCCGCTCCGTGTCGAGCCCGTCGCCGTCGAGCACCACCGCGCAGGGGTTGCCGAAGTACGGATCGGCAGTGAAGCCGTCGACCTGGGAGAAGCGCCGCTGCATCCCGGCAGTGTAGAAGCGGACCGCGCGGCGGCCGTTCATGATCCGTTCATCGCGGCCTTCCTACGATCGCGGCAGTTGAAGACGATGCGACCGAGGAGGCAGTCATGCGTACGGCAATCGCGGTGACGGTGCTGGCGGCGGCGATGGCGGCCGTGGCGCCGGGTTCCCCGGCGGCGGCTCAGAAGGGCTGCCCGCTGCCTGTGTTCGGACCGGGCTCCAGCTACCAGCCGGTGATCGATCCCAGCTCGTTCAGCCCGCAGGTCGACAACCCGCTCTGGCCGCTGGTGGTGGGGCGCACGCTGGTCTACTCGGGCGTCAAGGACCGCAAGGCGGCGATCGACCTCGTCCAGGCCTCGCGCACAACGCGCGTGATCGACGGCGTGCGCACGCGGGTCGTCGAGGACCGGCTCTTCCTGAACGGCATCCTCGAGGAGCGCACGAGCGACTACTACGCGCAGGATCGCTGCGGCAACGTCTGGTACTTCGGCGAGGACACGGCCGAGCTCGACCGTCACGGCAACGTGACGAGCACCGAGGGCTCGTTCCACGCCGGCGTCGACGGCGCCCAGCCGGGCGTCTTCATGCAGGCCACCCCCGAGCTCGGGCGCCGCTTCCGGCAGGAGTGGTATGCCGGCCATGCGGAGGACACCTTCAAGGTGATCGGCCTGTCCGAGAATGTGAAGGTGCCGTACGGCTCGTTCAGTCACGCGGTGCGCACGTCGGAGACGACGCGGCTGGAACCGGGCGTGCTCGACAACAAGCTATACGTGCGCGGCATCGGCGAGGTGGTGGAGACGTCGCTGACCGGGCCGACCGAGACGCTGAAGCTGGTGGACGTGTTGGAGTAGCAGGCTGCCGCCGAGCAGGCCCTTGACGCGAGTGCGCGTTCCTGATTGATTTGGCAACGAATCGTCAGGAACGCGCGGAACCTGGCGCCTGGCGATCACGTGCTGGCTGGCTCGCGCACGCTGCGGCCATGCCACTCCGACGCCCATGGTGTCGAGGGCGCGGAGAGTGATGAACAGCGCGAAGACACGGACCCAGTTCATCGCTCGAGGAGGATCGACATGCAGAGGCCCTCACTGTCACGAACGGCGATCGCCGTGGTCGCCCTGGCGACGCTCGCGCTGGGCGCGGCGCCGGCCTCGGCGGCCCTGCCGGCGCCGACGCCGTGCACCGGCTGCTGGCAGCCCGCACTCCAGAGTCGCTGGCAGTACCAGCTGCAGGGCGTCGCGGGGTTCGCCGCGACCGGAGGCATCAACACCACCATCTCGGCTCCGCCGCAGGGCGGAGGTGCAGCGGTCAGCCCCGCGGTGTGGGACATCGACCTCTACGTCGACCAGGCCGTCTCGGGGAACAACACGACGCTCAACACCGCCGCGGTCAACGCGATCCACGCCCGCGGCGGTCACGCCATCTGCTACGTGGACGCAGGCACCTGGGAGAACTGGCGCGTCGACGCGGGCCAGTTCCCCGCCTCAGTGCAGGGCAGCAAGAACGGCTGGCCCGGCGAGAAGTGGCTCGACATCCGCCAGATCTCGGTGCTGGGGCCGATCATGTCGGCGCGCGTGCAGAAGTGCAAGCAGGCCGGCTTCGATGGTGTCGAGTTCGACAACGTTGACGGCTACAGCAACAAAACCGGCTTCCCGCTGACCGCGAACGACCAGCTCGCCTACAACACCTACCTGGCCAACCTGGCGCACTCGAACGGCCTGTCCGTCGCGCTCAAGAACGACCTCGGCCAGGCGGCGGCGCTGAAGCCGTACTTCGACTACGCCATCAACGAGCAGTGCATGCAGTACAAGGAGTGCGACTACCCGGCCCCCGGGCTGCCCGACTGGACGGCATCGGGCAAGGCGGTGTTCGAGGTTGAGTACAGGAGCTCAGCGCTCAACTGCACCAAGTCGAACGGCTGGAACTTCAACGCGATCCTGAAGACGGTCGACCTGTTCGACACGCCCTGGACACCTTGCCGCTGAGGCTGGGGTGGGGGTGATGCCGCTGACCGGGCCGCGACAGCCGCCCGGTCAGCAGCCGTCCGCCTCACTGCCCGTGCACGATCGCGGCCGGGTCCGGTCGCCCGTCCGGCGTGACCGGGATGAAATCGAAGCCGTCGGGATAGCGCAGGTACCCGTGCCGCGTGCCGGGCACGGCGCGGTGGCCGTACTGCCACACGATCTTCCGGCGCATGCGGTCGATCACCACCACCCGGTGGTTGTAGTCGTCCACCACCAGCACCTTCCCGTTCGGCAACATGGCCGCGAGGCTGGGATGGTCGAGGGCTCCTGGGCCCGAGGCCGGGCCGTAGCGCCACACCAGCCGGCCCGTATGGCGGTCGATGATGACCACGGCGCCGGGCTGTGAGTAGTCGGCCAGCAGGATGTTGCCGTCGCGTGTGAGCTGGGGATCCGAGGGGTACCGAACGGGAGCGTGCAGGCTTCGCACCAGACGGCCCCGGAGGGTGAACTCGTCGACGTAGGAGCCGCCGATCTCCGAGACCAGGATGTCGCCGTTGGGCAGAGGGGTGTCGCCGTTAGGTGTGCCGATCCCGCGCGGAGGGTCGTGGATGCACAGTCCGGTCCGCCCGATCGTGCGCACGACGCGGTGGCCGCGGATCTCGACCAGCCGGCAGTTGCGGTCGTCGGACACGATCACGAGCCCGTTGGTGAGCTTGTAGGCATCATCCGGCGTGTTGAGATAGCCGGGCGCCGAGCCCGGCGCGCCGGGATGGCCGTAGTGCCAGACCAGCCTCCCGGACGGGTATCCGATCTCGACGATGTCCTGGTTGTCCTCCTCGTTGGAGATGATCGAGCGGCCGCCCGGCGTGAAGAACGCGTCGTCGTCGAAGTACAGCCGCCGCTGCCCGGGCCGGCTCGGATAGCGCCAGATGATGTGGCCGCGCGGGTTGATGATGAGCAGCCGGTTGTTTCCGCGGTCGGCGATCAGCAAGTCTCCCGGCAGGGGCCCGCGGAACATCGCCGGCGGCCGCAGCGGTCGCCGAGCACGACGCGGATGGGGCGCCGGATCGCTGACGACGCGTGGCGATGTGGTCACCGCCGCCGAGGTCCCCTCACTTCGTTCCGCGAGCCAGCTCGCGGCGCCGGCTGCTGCCCCAACCAGGCACGCGGCGGCAAGGAGCCATCGGCGGATCGCGCCGCGGGGTGAGTGGCCGCCGGCCATCGCCTCCACCGTATACCCGGTTTGTGAGAAGTCTCTCGCCGGCCGCGAGCGCTAGACGCAGCGGGCGGGCCTGGCCAGCGGCCCCGCGCAGACGCCCACACCCGAGCCGCCGGTGCCTCCGCCGACAGCGCCGGCATGCCGTGGTGTCGCCGTATGCGCCGGCCGCGCGTGATGTGTGGCGTGGTGGCTCGATGCCGTGCGGTGCGTGTCGCTGTGGTCGCCGCCCCCGACCGTCGGATGGTCAGAATCGGAGCCGGTGTTGGGGGGCGGGCCCGGGGGCGGAGCCGGATCCGGGCCGCCGTGCGAGAACGTGATCGCCAGCGGCGCGCTCTGATCGGAGAGGTTGCCCGCCGCATCCTGCGCGGCGACCGTGTAGTCATAGGTGACGGGGCCGACCGCTGCCAGGTTGCTGGCCTGCCAGTCGTCGACGAGCACGGTGATCGGCGTGTGCACCATGTCCGTGCTGGTCTCGGTCGCAATCCCGATCCGGCCCGCCTGCAGGCCGTCGGCGTCCGCGGCGACCAGGTTCCAGTAGTCCGGCTCGGCATCGCCCCACCACATCTTGGCCCGCAGTGCGGTGACGGGGTCGTCGGTCGTGCCGCCGCTGACACGCAGGCGCAGGTGATAGACGACGCCGGCGGCGACGGGGATGGGCCCAGAGACCTGGGCGAGGTCGGTTCCCGTGTCGCCCGCCCGCTTGCCGATGGCGAGCCTCCCGGTGCCATCGCCTGCGAAGTCGACGTACACCTGATAGCTGTCGCCGAACTCGTCGTCGCCGCGCTCGTGGGCCAGCAGGCTGACCCGGAACAGGCCGGTCGTGGACAGCGCGTGAGAGAGCTCGAACGTGAGGGTCTGGTCGACGGCGCGGGTGACATGGTTGCGCAGCAGCACCTGGGTCGAGGCACCCGGCCCCTCGGCCTGGAGCATGCCGCGCCCGCCGTTCGTCCAGTAGCGGCTGACATCGCCGGCCACGTCGTAATCGGGCCCCCAGCCGTCGGCGTACACGGTCGGGAAGCTCTCGTCGCGCACGGGGTCGTCGCCCCAGGCGATCGGCGGGCTGTCGGTGAACGTGGTGTCGCCGCTCTGGTCGATCAGGGTGCCGTCGCGGTACACGAGGTAGCTGACCGGCCCGTCCGAGTCGTCGCTGGAGGCGTCCCAGGTCAGCATCGGGACGCCGCCGGTCGTCGCCGGGCGCAGGTTGGCCGGCACGGTCGGCGGGGTGGTGTCGTCCGACGGCGGCTGGTGGTCGGTCTCCTCGATGAAGTCGCGGTAGACGCGCCCCCACGGCTTCATCGCGCCGTTGGCCTTTACCGCGCCCAGGTGCTCGTACCAGTAGGGATAGTCGTAGGTGTGGCCGTTGCCGAGGTAGCCGCGGTTGCCGAGGTCGAGGGCCTGGAACGGGGTGTAGAGGCCGACCCGCAGCTCCGGGTTGGCCAGGATCCACTGGATCGACTCCAGGCCCCAGTCGGCCTGGTCCTGCTCCGACACGACGTTCGGCGGATGTACGGAGTCGTCCGACCCGGAGTAGCCGCCTTCGGTGATGCCCAGCTGCAGGTGGCGGGTGGCGTCATTCTGGTCGAGCAGTGCGCGCAGGGCGACCAGGCCGCGGATGCAGTGCGGGTTCGCCGGGTCGCAGCTGGAGGCCGGCTGGCTCTGGTAGACGTGCACGGTCAGCATGTCGAGCTGCGACCAGACGCTGCTCGAGGCTGCGATCAGGCGCTGGATGTAGGGCACGTCGATCGTGCCGATCGCAAAGCCGGCGATGGCCGGCTGGAAGTCGGGGCCCACATCGTCCGACGCGGCCTGGCGAACCGCGGTCGCGCCGGCCTCGACCACCGCGTCGATGGTGGCCGGGTCGATATCACCGGGCCGGTGCTCGGGTGTGGTGTTGCCGGTGATGGTGTTCGGCTCGTTCCAGATCTCGTACATCGTGATGCCGGGGAAGCCGGGATGGTCCTGGGCGTACGCACCGCCGGGTTGGTAGCGGTTGACGAAGGCGCGGATGCCGGCCTGCCAGGCGTCGTAGCCGCCGGGAGAGTCGCCCGGCAGCACGTAGTGGCCGTGGTGGGAGAGGTGGATCTCCGGCATCCACAGCATGCCGCGCTCGGTGAGCCGGGCCACGAAGGCGTCGTACTTGCCGAACGGCGGCCCCGAGACGCTGGGATCCCAGTGTGCCGGCGCGCGCACGATGCCGCCGCGGCCGACAACGGAGGCGATCGCGTCGAGGTAGCGGTTCGCATCCCCCTCCGGCCGGTCAGAGACCAGGCCGTCGGCGTATCCCAGGCCGATCTGCGGGCCGTTGTCGTCGCCGGCCGCGGTCTGCGGGAGTACGAGCAGCACCAGCAGGCAGAGGGCAGCTACGAGCCAGCGGGGTCGCGCCGAGCCTGCGCGGCCGCCGGCGGCGCGGTTGGTCATCGATCCCCTCGGAGCACGGTCACTGCCGCGACCCTACACACGCCTCAGGTGGTCGTTGGGCGTCCCCGGCCAGGTTAAACCACCCTGTTACAAAGCTGTAACCACTCCCGCACGATCCTGTGACCGGCTGGGTCAGATGGTTGGCCCCTGAACGACGACGGGCTCCCAGGCGTTGCCGCCCGGGAGCCCGTGACTCCGCCGGTCGCTACGGCGCCGCGATCTTCCAGAGGCCGCGGCCGTGGGTGGCCAGCAGGATCGACCCGCCTGGCATGAACGACAGATCGACCGCCGCCGCCCCCGGCAGCGCCGTGCCATAGCGCTTCCACGTGCCGGGTGAGGCCTGGCTGGTCGAGAACACGCCGACGTCCGTGGCCAGCACCAGGGTGCCGTCGGAGATCAGCATGTCGTCTGCCGGAGCGTCGGGCAGGTCGCCCGAGATGTCCGTCCAGCTCGCCCCGCCGTCGTGCGACTCGAACACGTGGCCGACGCCGGCGTTCGGCACCCAGCGCCGTGAGTACCCGCCGAACACCGCGTACACGTGGTGCGGATCGGCCGGGTCGAGCACCAGGCTGTTCACGTACCGGTTGGGCAGCCCGGTCTCCGAAACGGAGTGCCAGGTGCCGCCGATGTTGGTGCGGATGCCGGAGGTGAAGCCCTCACCGGTCACCGAGAGAGTGCTGGGGTTGCAGGCGTTCTGCGGGCCGCACCAGCCGGCGTAGATGACGTCGCCGTCGACTGCCAGGGCCGACGTCGAGCCGCCCGACCCGCCGAGGTCGTCGACGATCTTCCAGTCGCATGACGTGCCCGAGCAGCTGGTGTCCCAGCCCTTGCCGCCGTTGTCCCACACGTAGGCGCCACCCGTGACCCAGTGGTTCAGGTTCTGCGGGTCAGCCTCGAACGGCGCGATGAAGCGCGGGAACGGGTCGCAGGGGTTCGGCGTATAGGTGAAGGCGCCGCACGACGGCGTCATCTCCTTCCAGGCGTAGATTGAGCCACCCGGCGAGTAGCCGCCGTTTGTCGTGCTCCACATGTCGTTGTCGGTGTACTCGCTGACAACGCGGTCTGCATTGCCGGGGTCGACGATGTTGTCTCCACCGTCACCGCCGAACGGCGAGACCATGTCGGGCAGGCCGGGGAAGATCGCGGAGACCCCGTTGTCCTGCATGCCTCCCCATACGGCCGTGCCTGCGCCGTGGCCGAACTGGGCCGGCACGGTTCCGGAGGCCGCGTAGTAGTACTGCAGCGTGTGCAGCGTGCGGTTCAGGTTGTTCCAGCCCGTGACGCTGCCCGACGGCTGGCTGAGCGCGCGGCTCCAGACGCCGCCGTCGTTGCCCACGTAGACCTTGCCGCCGCCGATCGCGACTGCGTGCTGGTCGGAGTGCGTGGTCTTGGGACAGCTGTCCGGATCCTGCTGCCAGCAGGCGAACCCGAAGTTCCAGTACGGGCCGATGGTGTGCCAGGTCGAACCGCCGTTGCGCGTCTCGTAGACCTCTTCGAGACCCAGATAGATGTGGTTCGCGTCGGCCGGGTCGACCGTGATGAACTCGTTGTACCAGGCCTGGATGCCTGGCGCGTAGCCCTTCGACAGCTTCAGTGCCGAACCGGAGTTGGCCAGCTTGCGGTAGCCCGCGATCCGGTTCCACTGGCCGCTCGGATTGCCCGTCGGTGCGACGAAGACACCCTCCAGTACGGTATTGCCGGTCTGGATGTTGGGCTTGTTGAAGAGCACCGTGTCCTCGATCACCGTGTACAGCTTCGAGCCGTCGGCGGAGTAGGCGAGCTGCGCGCGGCCCACAGCCTTGGGGTTGATGGCGCCGCTCAGCTTGGCCCGGGAGAACGTCGCCCCGCTGTCACGCGAGACGTAGATGCCGTTGTAGGCTGCGCCGTTGCGCCAGGCCATGCTGGCCACGACGACCTTGCCCCCGGTGTGGGGCTGCACGACCACGTCGTTGACGATGGACAGGCCGTAGGGAATCGCGGCGTAGCCCTGCATCGGCGCGTCCAGCACCTTCGTCCAGCTGCCGGCCGTCGTGCTCGCGGAATGCTTGAACAGGCCCACATCGGTGGCCGCATACACGCTGCCCACGCCGTCGAACGCGATCTTGCCGACCGTCGCGTTGGCGACCTCAGAGCCGCCCACCTGGTGCCAGCTCGAGCCGCCGTCGGTCGAGCGGTAGATGCCGGTGCCCGTGTAGTTGTCGAATGCGGTGTTGTTCTCGCCGGTGCCCACCCAGACCGAGCGGTCGGCCGGGTTGATCGAGACGGCGCCCACGGCCGTCGAGGGCTGGTCGTCGAACACGGGCGTCCAGTGCGCCCCGCCGTCGGTCGACTTCCACACGCCACCGTCGGCCGCGCCGGCATAGACGGTGCTCGGCGTGACCGGGTCGATCGCCAGGCCGGTCATGCGCCCGGAGACGAGCCCCGATCCGCCGCCGGAGTTCGAGATGTTGGGGTCGCGGTAGTTGTACGCGTCCGAGTCGTAGGCCTGGTTCGTGACCTGCGACCAGGTACCGGGGGACAGCGGCAGCGCGCGACCGGCAGCATACGCCGACGTCAGCGCCCCCGTCTTCACGGTGGATCCGGGTGCGGTGCGAGAGATCGAGTACGACAGGGCGCCGCTGATGATCTCGTCAGTGCCCTCCGCTGCCTCCGCCTCGGACTTGAGCGACTTGTTGCTCTGCAGGCTGCCGTCGCCGGCCGAACCCGCGAATACGGGGCTGACTGCCGCCCCGACCACAACCACCGTTACCGCCAGTGCAGCCGCGCTGCGCGGCCACCATCTCGGCACACGACTCATTGTTTGGAACCCTCCCGCTCGACGCCGTCACCTGAGGCGACAAGCGTACCCCAGAAACGGTCATCTCACTAGCCCTGCGGGCGGCCTACCACCAGATGTCCTCGCGGGCGAGGTCGGTGCCGCCCGTCTCGTCGAGACCGTTCAGCTCGTCGAGCTCGCCCTGGCCGAGGGCGAAGTCCAGCGCCGCGGCGTTCTCGGCCATCCGCCCGTGGTGGGCTGATTTCGGGATGGCGGGAATGCCCTGCTCGATGCACCAGCGGATCAGCACCTGGGCCGGGGTGCGTCCGATGCTGTCGGCCACGCGCTGCACCGTTGGGTTGCCCAGATGGATCCCGGTGCCCAGCGGGCTGTAGGCCTCCGGCACGATCCCGCGCTCGCGGCACACCTCCAGCAGCCCGCGGCGGGCCGTGAACGGGCTCAACTCGAGCTGGTTGACCACGGGGCTCGCCTCGGCGGTCGCCAGCAGCCGGTGGAGCTCGGCGGCGGAGAAGTTGGACACGCCGATCGAGCGGGCGTGGCCCTGCGCCCTGGCTCGTTCCATGCCGGGCCAGGCCCAGGTGGGGCCGCCCTGCGGCCAGTGCACCAGATAGAGGTCGACGTAGTCCGTGCCCAGCCGCTCGAGGCTCCGTTCGAGCTCCGCCGCCGGGTCGTCGTTGTCGGGCAGGAACTTCGTGGTGACGAAGATCTCATCGCGGGGCACGCCTGTCTGGCGCAACGCCTCGCCCACGCTCGCCTCGTTGCCGTAGTCCTGCGCCGTGTCGATATGGCGGTAGCCCAGCTCCAGCGCCGCCAGCACCGCGTCGACGCAGGCGGCGGCTTCGATCTGCCAGACGCCGAGGCCCAGCAGCGGCATGCGCGCCCCGTCGGTGAGGTCGGCTGCCGGAACGTCGTGCCCGATCATGG
>Ga0066903_100006916_pt1 | contig 10185 bp, 8 predicted proteins | sample PanSoiMetaGPlot1_FD_67491 | JGI IMG/M metagenome (GOLD analysis project Ga0066903, IMG submission 67491) | Tropical forest soil microbial communities from Panama analyzed to predict greenhouse gas emissions - Panama Soil - Plot 1 (version 2) | ecosystem: Environmental > Terrestrial > Soil >... | reverse complement strand
GCGCTGGATACGACGATCTGCTCCTGCGCGAATGGCTGGCCCCCTATCCGTACGCCGCGGCCGCTCTGGCAGCGGCGCGAGCGGCATACGACACTCTGACCGCCGAGCAGTTCTTCGCCTCGCGCCGCGAGAAGCTGGACTACGATCCCGCATCGATGATCGACGAGGCGCTCGACGATCTCGGGCGCGCTGCGGGTTGCGATCCGATGTCGATCCTGCACCGCCTCCGGATCGGCGATATCGCGGCTATCTCCGAAGGCGAAGGTTTTGATCCCGCCGACCTGCTTCCCGACGATGTCGCCGCGGCGCACGCCATCGGGCTGGCCGAACGCGAGGCGATGCTCGAGATGTCGCGGCGGCGGCCCGGCCCGCAGTTGATGATCCTGCAGCAGCCGATCCGCACCTTCGACCAGGCCAGCGCGCTGGCGGAGATCGACGACGGTCCGACTCGCCTCCTGCTGGTGTCGGCGCCTCCGGCCGAGGCGCTGCTGGTGGTCGGGTTCCGCGGCCCGCCGCCGGCCGCCCACGCGCGCGTCTGGGAGCACTGGCGCGCCGCGCACGGCGCGGAGCCGTTCCTTCTCGACGGCGCGAGCTTGTCGGCCGTGGTGGCGCGTCCCGTCGCCACGCGGGAGGCGCTCGTCCGCTTCGCGGCGGAGATCGTGCTCTACGACCCGGACGCGCTTGCCGAGGGCCCGCTGGAGCTGGCCGGGTTGCTCGTTCGCAACGCCGGCATTGATTTCTGGTGGGACTGACCCGCGGTCGCGGGTGTTAAAATTGCGGGAACATGTGCGGCGCCGCACGGTCACCCATTCGCGGCGCACCGCTGGCGATCGTCGTGTCCGCGCTGCTCGCCGGCTGCGGCGGTGGCACGCACGCGACGCCCGACGCACACCCCGATCTGCTGCCGGTGGAGCAGTACGATCCCAGAGCGGCGATCTGCGCGACCGCCGACGCCGCCGGCGTCACGTCGTTGCCCCCCTTCGATCTGATCCAGCAGATCTTCACCGACAACTGCGTCACGTGTCACTCGCCGGGCGCGGACGTCGATCTCTCTCCCGGCGTCGCGTGGGGGAATCTGGTCAACCGTCCCGCGCCGTCGACGGAGAGCTGCGGCGGCACCCTGGTGATCCCGGGCAACGCCCCGATGAGCTACCTCTATCAGAAGATCCTTCTCGATCAGCCCTGTTCGGGCGCGCGCATGCCGCGCACCGAGTTCGCGTCCGATCCGCTTCCGGACTGTGTGATCGCCCTGGTCTCGAACTGGATCGTCGAGGGCGCGCCTGGCCCGGCCACCGATGGCGGCGCCGATTGATGGGCCGCAGATGACCGCGTACCCATCCGGCATGTTTCCCGCGACCTTCGTCGGCGGCGTCGCCGGCGCCTGGCGGATCGATCGCAGCGTCTCGATCGCCGGCGAGCCGCTGCCGGCCGCGGATCGGCTGGACGTGCGCGAGGGTGTGCTGCCGACCTCGGGCGGCGTGTGGCGGCTCGCGGGCGTCGCCGGTCACACGCGCTACGTCGAACGCGCCGAGAAGGCGCAGCTCGACGCTGTCTCGCCGCCGCTGGGACGGCCCGAGGCGACGCGGGCGGCGCTGATTCCGATCCGGAAATCGCCGGCCTGGTGGGCGCTGCCCCAGGACGAACGCCGCGCCATCTTCGAGCAGCGCTCGCGTCACATCGCGGACAGCCTGGCCTTCTTGCCGCGGATCGCGCGCCGGCTGTTCCACGCGCGCGACCTCGGGCAGCCGTTCGACTTCCTCACCTGGTTCGAGTTCGCGCCGGAGCACGCGGGCGCGTTCGACGAGCTGGTCGCGATGCTCCGCGCGCGAGAGGAATGGACCTACGTCGACCGCGAGGTCGACATCCGCCTGTCGCGCTGAGAGGGCGGCGTCCGGCAGGGCGCCTACGCGTCCAGCGGCCGGGGCGTCTGCACGTGGCGCGCGACCACCCGCAGGAGGTCGCTCACCTCGAACGGCTTGGGCAACACGTCGGCCGCGCCGATCTCGCCGCCCCGGGTGTCGACGTGCTCCGCCGCCGTCGCCACCACGATCGGCGTGTGCGGCCCGTACCGGGCGTGGAACTCGCGCGCGAACTGCCAGCCGTCCATGACGGGCATCAGCATGTCCAGCACGATCAGGGCGGGCATGGCTGCCGCGACGGCGTCCAGCGCCTGGCGTCCGTTGAGCGCGCCGCGCGTCGCGTAGCCTGCGTCGTGAAGGACCAGCTCGATCACCTCGATCATGTCGGGGTCGTCGTCGACGATCAGCACGTCGTTGGTGCGGCTCACGCGTGCACCCCCGTCTCGGCGGGCAGGCGGATCCAGCTGGTCGTCTGCGCCTCGTCGTAATCCTCGCTGATCGATCCGCCGTGGCCCTCCACGATCGTCGCCGCGACGCTGCGTCCGATGCCGATGTCATCGTACTCGCCGTACACGTGGCTGATCTGGTCGGCCCACGGGATCGGCTGGTAGCGCACGCCGACGGCCACGCGATCTCCTTCGGGACGCGCCAGCAGCGTCAGCGGTGAGTCCGCCGCCGACAGGCGGGTCGCCTCGTACATCAGATTCCGGATCGCCAGCCCGAGGCGCTCCTCGTCGGCGTGCAGGGACGGCGATCCGGTGACGTCAAGGCGGACGTCGTGGCGGTAGGACCAGACCCCTTCGCCCGCGATTCGCTCGACCAGCGGGCGAAGGGCGATCTCCCGTTGATGGAATTGCAGCGTGCGCGAGCGGGCACGCGCCAGAACCAGCAGGTTCTGGACCAGCCGGTCGATGCGGTCGCACTGGCGATCGATCGAGGCGGCCACTTTCTGCTGGCGCGGCGACGCGGTCGGCAGCAGGGCCTGTACGTCCGCCTTGACGATCGCGACCGGTGTCTTGAGCGAATGTGCGGCCGAGGCAAAGAAATGATCGCGGATGCGGTCCAGGCGATCGCTATCCGTGATGTCGTGCATGACACTGACGACCCACATGGCCGGCTCGCCGACGTGCATGCGGACGCCGGCGGCGGTCGAGATCATCACCAGCTCGGTCCCGTCGTTCGGGTACAGGATCGCCTTGTAGCGAAGGGGTCCCCCTTCGTCGAACGCGCGCTGCGAGACGTAACGTTCGGGCGGGACGAGCGCGCCGTTCGGGTAGGAGACGCGAAAGCGCTTGGCGAAGGCGCCGACGTCCATCCCGATCAGCTCGCTCGCCGAGCACTCGAGCATCTTGAGCGCGGCCGGGTTCGCATAGGCGACCTTGCGGTCATGGCCGAGGAGCAGGACGCCGTCACCGATGCTCCTGATGACGGCAGCGGTCAGGCGCCGCACCCGATCCAGCCGCGCCGCGCCCCGGAACGTGACCGCGTAGAGCAGCAGGCTCGCGAGCGAGATGAAGATCCACCCCTTGTCGTTCTCGATGCGCGCAATCAGCACCCGGCTGTTGCTGACGGCGTAGACCAGGACGTCGGTCAACAGCACCCAGACCATGCCCGCGACCGCGAACACCGCGGTGACCGTGGCCGCCACGCGATGCGCCGACTGCTCGCGCAGCGTCATGTCGGGCAGCACCCGCGGATCGATGCCCCCCGGAAAGACGTCCTCCCCCCGACTGCTCACGTGACCTTACAAGAATGTAGGTACGGCCACGCCCGAGCGTGAAGCCCGCCGTTAAGACAATCTCTGAAAGATCGGGCGGCGGGAATGGCGGGCCCCCGCGCGGCGCGCGAGACGCCCAGCTTTGATGCCGGATGGCGGAAAGGGGGGGCTCTACGAGCCAGCGAGTCGGCTGCCTCTTGTGCATCGGCGGCGCGATCATCGGGGCGATCGCGCTGCTGGGCCTGGCCATCGGAGTGGACGGGTTGACCCGGTTCGTCGCCGGGGGCCCGGCGATGACGCAGAACGCGGCGCTGGCCGTCATGTTGATCGGCGCGGCCGGCGCGCTGCGCTGGCGCGACGACGGCGGAGCCTCGCGCAGGGTGCTCTCACTGTTGGCGGCCCTCGGCGCGCTGGCCATCGGCGTTGTCACGATCGCCGAATACGCCGGCGGGATCGATCTGCGCATCGATCGTGCGCTGGTGAGTGGCCCGGAGGGGGTGCATCACGGGCGCCCGTCGCCGCCGACGGCGGTGGCGGCGACGCTGCTCGCCGTCGCCCTTCTGATTTTCGATCTGCGTCCCCGGGCGCGGGCGCGTCCCTCGGAATGGCTGATCCTGGGGGCCGGCCTGATCGCGCTGACCGTCCTCCTCGGATACCTGTTCGACGCCGAGGTGCTGTACCGGCTGACGCGGGCTCCTCAGATCGGCATGGCGCTGCCGTCGGCGATCAGCGTTCTCTTGATGTCGGTGGGGCTGCTGCTCCAGCGCCCCACCGCGGGCGTCATGCGCGTGGCGTTGTCCCGCGGACCCGGGGGCGTTCAGCTTCGGCGGCTCGCGCTGCCCGCCGTGCTGGTCCCGGTGCTGCTCGGGCTTGGCGTCAGATTCGTCCTGCATACGGTCGGCTCCGACGAGATCTCGGTGGTCATCGCGGTGCTGGTCACCGCGACGATCACGGCGGCGCTGCTGGTGCTCGTCATCACCGCCGCTCCCCTGAACCGCACGCACGAGGCGCTGCAGTCGAGTCAGGCCTGGAACCGTTCGATCGTCGAGCAGGCGCCGGACGGCTTGTTCGTCGCCGACATTGCCGGGCACTACACTGACGTCAACAGCGCCGCCTGCCGCATGGTTGGTTACACGCGCGATGAGGTCCTGGCGAGGTCGATCACCGATCTGATCGTGCCGAGCGAGGTCGCCCGGCTGTTCGAGACCCGGGACCGGCTGCTCGAGGGCGGCAGCGGGGTCAGCCGCTGGACGCTGCGACGAAAAGACGGCAGCCATCTTCCCGTCGAGGTGAACGCGCAGATCTTCCCGGACGGGCGGTGGCAGGCGCAGGTGCGCGACATCGGCGAGCGTGTCCGCCTGGAAAGCGAGCTGCGCGCGGCCGAATCAGCGCAGAAGTTCCTGGCCGACCTCGGATACGCGCTGGTGGCGACGATCGACGATCGCGAGACGGTCCAGGTCGTGGCGGGGCGGGTCGTCGGGCAGCTGGCGGACGTCTGTTCCATCGAGACGCTGGAGGAGGACGGACGACTGCGCGCGCGTGTCGTCGCCTGCCGCGATCCGGCCAAGGACGCGGCCTGCCGGAGGCTGGAGGCGCTGCAGCTGGACAGCGAACGTCCTTACCTGGGATCGACGGCCCGAAAGACCAAGCGGCCGCTGCTCGTCAGTCACGTGACGTCGTCGTACCTGGACACGTTCGCCCACGGCGTCGAGCACCGGCGCATCCTGCAGGAGCTGGATCCAAAATCGTTCATGGCCGTGCCGCTGCTGGCGCACGGGGGCGTCGTCGGGTCGCTGGTCTTCATCAGCACCACCGAGGACCGCCATTACACCGAGGCCGATCTCCCCATCGCCGAGGCCGTGGCGCTCCGCGCGGCGTTCGCCGTCGAGAGGGCCAGCCTGTACCGGATCGCGCAGCACTTGATCCGATTGCGGGACGACGTGCTGAGCATCGTCGCTCACGATCTTCGCAATCCCCTGGGCACGATCCTGATGCAGGTGGGCTTGCTCGGCCGCCATCACCCCGAGACGGATCGCAAGATGCGCATGCCGCTCGAGGCGATCGAGCGCGCCGCGCGGCGAATGAACCGCCTGATCCAGGACCTGCTGGACGTGGCGCGAATGGAAGGAGGGCGGCTGTCGATCAAATTCGGGCTCGTCGCCGGCCGTCAGGCCGTCGCGGAAGCGATGCATGCGCAGGAGCCGCTCGCGGTGTCGGCCTCGCTCGGGATCCACCTCGACCTGCCGCCCGTCCTTCCCGACCTGTGGGCCGACCACGATCGCCTGCTGCAGGTGTTCGAGAATCTGATCGGCAACGCCATCAAGTTCACCCGGGCCGGCGGCCACGTGACGGTGGGCGCGGCACAGCGAGACGGCGCGGTGCTGTTCTGGGTCGCGGATACCGGCATCGGGATCGCGGCCGCGGATCTGCCGCATGTCTTCGAGCGGCTCTGGCAGGCCGAGAAGACCCAGCAGCTGGGCGCCGGCCTGGGCCTGCCGATCGTCAAGGGGATCGTCGAGGCGCACGGCGGCCACATCTGGGTCGATAGCGCGGTCGGGAAAGGGACCACCGTCTTCTTCACGATCCCGTCCGCACCGGGAGGCGAACCGTGGCTTTCGGACGCGGCGCCTCACGAACCGACGTCGCACTGACGCGGGCGCGGCGCGCGAGTCTTCAGGGCCCGGACGCCGGCGTCGTTGGCGTCGCGGCGTCGATCCGGCGCTCGACTTGACGGGCCAGGCCGACCAGGGCGTCGTCCTTCGTCGATGCGAGGAGCCGCGTCACGTAGCCGCGCGCCTCGATCGGATGCCCGGCCGCCAGGGCCAGGCGCGCCAGGTCCAGCAGCGCGAGCTCGGCGCGCGGATCGGCGGGGTGGGCGGCCACGAAATCGAGCAGCGCCCTGCGCGCGGCGGTCGTCGAGCCCGTACGCATCAGCTCTTCGGCGGCGGAATACGCGGTCTCGGCGTCCTTGTCGCCGGGCGGCGGCTGCGGCGCGCGTCGCGGCCGGTCGTGGCGTGCGGCTGTCGCGGGGACGGTCGCCGGCGGGGCCGGGGGCGGCTGGCGACTCGCGCTGTCGGCGGGCTCGGCGCCGCCGGTCGCCGGCGCGGCGGCGACGTCCTGGGCGGCCAGGTCGGCGGCCAGATCGCTGGGGATCGGTTCGGTCTCGACCGCATCGGCGAGCCAGCTGCGGCCGGCCGCGATCTTCTGGACACGGGCCCCCGCGCCCTCGACCGCCACGGAGCCGCGCGCCACCGCGACCAGCGACGTTCGCCCGCGCGCCTCGATGGCGAACAACGTCCCGACGACCGTCGTGACGGCGCCGGGCGAACGGACGCGCAGGATCTGGCCGCCGTGTCCGTCGTAGTCGACGACCAGGCGCCCGCTCGCGAGGTCGAGATCGGTTCCGCCACCGGCGGCGAACGCGGAGATCTCACCCGGCCCCACCAGCGTGAAGCGCACGCGCTCTCCGATCCGGCCTCGAAAGCGTGCCCCCGCGGGCACCACCAGCGGCGCCGATGGGCGAGCGGCAGGCGCGGGCCCGTCGCCCTCGGGCGCGATCGGCAAGGGATTCCTGGCGCGTTCGGACGCGACGGGGCCCCGCGCCCGGCGCAGCGACGGCGCGGCGATCAGCGCGGCGGCCACGGCCGCGGCCAGCGCGACCGCCACCGCGCCCCGGTGGGACAGCTTCGTCCGTCGCGCCGCCCGTTCCGGCGCCGCCGCCGGCGGAACGACCGCATCCTCGAGGGCCGTGTCGATCGCGGCGCAGAGCCGCGCGAGCTGCAGATCGTCGGGCGCCAGGTTCGCTGCCCGAAGCGGGGCAATCACGCGCGCCTCGACCGGGTCCGCAGGTTCACCGGATGCCTGGCTGCCGCGATGTCGAAGGTCGTTCATCGGATTCCCTCGCGTGGCCGCGCCCGCGCCGCGGCCCTGGCCATTCGGGCGGTGATCTCCTTGCGGGCGTGCAGGACGCGTTGCTTGACCGTCTCCGCGCTGGCCTCGAGCAGCTCGGCCGCCTCGTCCAGCGACAGTCCCTGGACGGCGACCAGCACGAAGGCGATCCGTTTCTTCGGGCGGACCGCCTCCAGGTGCTGGAACGCCTGGGCCAGATCCTGGCGCTGACTGGCCCGCGATTCCGGCGAGGCATCCGGCGCCACCAGCCGATCGAGCAGCGCCTCCGCGAACGGCGCGTAGCGCGCGCGGTTGCGGTGCCGCCGTTCCAGGTGCTCGCAGGCGACGTTGATCGCGATGCGATTGAGGAACGTCCCGAAACGCGCGTCGCCGCGGAACCGCGACAGGGCCCGATAGGCGTCCAGGAAGATCTGCTGGATCAGATCGTCGCGCTCGGGGCCGGGCCCGACCATCAGCGTCAGGCGCGCGTGGACGGTCGGGAGGTGCCGGCGGTAGAGCTCGCGGAACGCGGCGGCATCGCCCGTGGCGGCGGCCCGGACCAGCGGGCGATCGTCGCTGTTGCCGTCGGCCGGCCACGGGGCGTCGGTCAGACGTTCTCCCGTGATCGGGGCAGCGAAGACGAATGGTCGCCGCGATTCCATCAGCTCCCCAGATCCCAGGCGATCCCGACGCCGAGGGCGCCGGCCAGGCGCGGGGTCGCAAAGCTCGGCTCGGCGCCGACAAGCGACACGCTCACGCGGTTGGCGAACGCGTCCACCCGAAACGATCCGAACACGTGGACCTTGGGCGCCGCGCCGAGCTTGCGTCCCACGCGCAGCATCGCGCCGCCCCCCGCCAGCACACCCGTGTGGCTGACGCCGCCTTCGATGCGATAGGGCGCGACGAACGGACCGATGAGGAGCTGCACGGGTCCGGACCGCAGGCCCGCGCTCGCGCGCACCGCGCCCGCCACGAACGAGGCCTCGTCGGCGAGGCCAGCGTGGCGCGTGGGCACCCTCCAGACGCCCAGCGTTCCCGCCACGTCGAAGCGTCCCAGCGGAAGCGTCACGTCCGCTTCGCAGGTCCCGGTGAACGGCTCGGTGGCATCGATCCCCTTCGCGGCGCCGAGCGCGACCGAGATCAGCGCGGCCGGACGGGGCGGGGCGGACACGGGCAGCGGCGTCGCCGCCGGCGCCGCGATCACGGGCGGCGCGTTTGCAGCGGCGGCGTGGGCCACCGGCGCTTCGGGATCCGACTTCTGAGCCGGATGCGCGTCGGACGCCTCGGCGGCGAGCTCGGCGATCGCGAGCGCGACGATGCGCGCCGCGGCCAGCCCGGTGTGCGCGCCGACCACGACGACCGTCCGCCGCTCTCCCATCCCGACCTGAACGCCTGCCTCGTCGGTCGGGCCGACGATCACGACCGGCGCGCCGGCCTCGGCGCTCATCGCCAATCGCGCGCCCGCCGCCTGTTCCAGCTCCTCCGCGGTGAACGGGAGATCGCCGGTGGTTCGCAGCCGGATGGCCGTCGCGGCGGGCGCCGCGGCGGGCGCGCTGGCCGCCAGGAAGGCGCAGGGGACGAGCGGCAGCGGCCAGCGGGTGGACATGCGGATGCTCAATTAGTCGGCGCCGAGGCGCCCGCGGGAAAAATTTTCTCGCAGGCGCGGTCGGCCCGACTGATTCGGCGCAAAAGGAGGCCGACCATGCGATCATTTCCCCGTTCTTCGAGGCGACCCGTGCCCATCCGCCCCCTCGTCCTCGGCTGCGCGCTTTTCTTCGCCGTCGGTCTCGACGCCTGCGCGACGGACCAGCTGCACCCGAACAACGACGGCGGCCCCCCGCCCAACAGGTGGACGGGGACGCTGTATCCCGGGCAACGCGACGTCGACGTCGTGTTCGTGATCGACGATTCGTCGGGCATGGCGGCGGCCCAGAACAACCTGATCAGCAATTTTCCGACCTTCATGACCGCGCTGCAAGCCGACCCGGCCGGCCTCCCGAACCTCCAGATCGCCGTCGTATCGACGGACTTCGGGGCGGGGGACGGGTCGATCGCCGGCTGCGACTACATGGGGGGCAAGAACGGTGTCTTCCAGTACGCCGCCCGCGGAACCTGCAGCGCGTCGAACCTCCAGCGCGGCGCCACGTTCATCTCGAACGTCGGGGGCGGTAATTACACCGGCAACATCGCGGACGTCTTCGGCTGCATCGCCGCGCTGGGCCAGAGCGGTTGTGGATTCCAGCAGCCGCTCGCCGCCGTCCTGCGCGCGTTCGGCGCCGACGGTCGCGACCCGCCGCAGGAGAATCAGAGCTTCCTGCGGCCCGAGGCCGTGCTCGCGATCGTGATGCTGACCCCCCAGGACGACTGCTCGGCGGCGCCGGGCAACGGCCCCAACGCACAGGTTCCGCTTTTCGACACGAGCGCCAACCATGACATGGCGTCGCAGCTCGGCCCGCCGACCCACTTCCGCTGCAACGAATTCGGTCACACGTGCCCGAGGGGCATGCTCGGTCCCAACCGCAACGTCCCGCACCCGGATCGCACCGCGCCAAACAACGACGTGAACCAGACGGTCACCTACGACAACTGCGCGTCGGACGACACCGAGGGCTACCTGCTGAGCACGAAGCAGGCCGCCGACGCCATCAAGAGCTTGAAAGCCGATCCCAACAGGATCGTCGTCACCTCGATCCAGGGGCCGCCGACGCCGTACACCGTGCA
>Ga0066903_100006915_pt1 | contig 10185 bp, 12 predicted proteins | sample PanSoiMetaGPlot1_FD_67491 | JGI IMG/M metagenome (GOLD analysis project Ga0066903, IMG submission 67491) | Tropical forest soil microbial communities from Panama analyzed to predict greenhouse gas emissions - Panama Soil - Plot 1 (version 2) | ecosystem: Environmental > Terrestrial > Soil >... | reverse complement strand
CCAGCCGATCAGTTCGCGCGCGCGTGCCTCTGCAACAGTCGGCTCGATGCGCCAGAGCCCGGCGACGAACTCGAGGTATTCGTACGGCGTGAGCTTGTCGTAAATCATCGGCTCATCCGAGAGCCACGCCGTAACTTGTTTGGCTGCGACCGGGTCGGAGAGCGCATCGATACCCTCGATGCAGATCGAGCCGGCGTCGGGTCGCAGCAATCCCACCACCATGCGCAAGGTCGTGGTCTTGCCGGCACCGTTCGGGCCGACCAGGGCATAGAATTCGCCACCGTAAACGGTGAGATCGAGCGCATCGACCGCCGGACGGTCGAAGCACTTGCTCACGCCGCGAAGCGCGAGCGCAACTGGAGTGTGCCGCTGATTCATTCGGGCCGCCGCCGTTCAAAAACGCTGGCGTTATTTACCGCGGAGTCGTTTCAGCGCCGTAAATCATAGAATTGCAGCGAGCGCGTTAAGAGTTCGGTCAGCTTAATACTTCCAGCGCTCAAGCCTTTGGCACCATCTTGAACATCGCATCACCATAGGTTTTTTGCGCATCCGCAAGCAGCGGCTGAACCGCCGCGACGAAAGCTTCGTGTTCCTTCGGCGTCAGCGCGTTGATCTTGCAGCCCTCGGCCTCGATCGCCTTGTAGGACTCATCGTGCTCCTCAACCGCGAGGCTACGCTGATAGGCGACCGCCTCGGTGACCGCCGCTTGCATCGCGCGCTTGAGTTCGTTTGGCCAGACCTCGAACGACGTCCGGTGCAGGAAAATCGGCCGCGAAATATAGAAGTGATAGCTCAGCGTATGGAACTTGTGAAATTTGTGCACGCCATAGGTGACGGTATTGGCGAGCGGATTTTCCTGTGCATCCAGCGCACCGGCCTTGATCATGGCGATGGCCTCGGTGAGATCCATGCGCATCGCAATCGCGCCGAGCAGGTCAAACGTGCGCTTGTGGATTTCACTCGGCAGCACGCGGATTTTCATGCCCTTCATGTCACCAGGCAGATGGATCGACCGCAGACGATTGGAGATGTGACGGAAACCATTCTCGAACCAGCCGAGGATGCGATAATTGATGCGTTCTTCCATCTTGCGTGCCAGAAATCCGCCGAGTGCTCCGTCCATGGCCGCGCGCGCCTGCGCGTTGCTGGAAAACAGAAAAGGAAGATCGACAAAGCCGAGCTCCGGCACCCGATCGGTGAGATAGCTCGACGATTGATAACCGAGCGTCATCTCGCCGTTCTCGACCAAGGTGAGAATGTCTTCTGCCTTGTGGCCGTGATCCATAATGTTGAAGACGTAATCGATCGCAACGTCCTTGCCGAATTGCGCTTCGAGTCGGTCGCCAATGAGCTTCAGCGATTTGCTGAAGCCGGTGGCGGGCGGGCCATAACCGGCCATGCGTATCTTGATTGCCTCTGTCATGCGGGCCTCTCTATACCGACGCCTTGCGCGCTGTGCTAGGCTCACTGAACTGGAGGAAGCCCATGAACAAGCACGCCCAGGTGAACAAGATTTCACAAGATAAAATCTCGGATGCCGAGTGGCAGGCGCGGGTTGATCTCGCTGCCGTTTACCGATTGATCGCGCATTACGGTTGGGACGACGTGATCTACAATCATTCCTCAATGCGCGTGCCGGGCGAACCGCGCATGTTCCTGATGAAGCAGCATGAGCTGCTCTACACCGAAGTGACGGCATCCAACCTTGTGAAGGTTTCGATGGACCAAGACCTTGACGAGAAGTCTGGCGTCAACAGGCCTGGTTTCACCCTGCATGGCGGCGTCTTGGCCGCGCGCGGAGATGTCAATTGTGCGATCCACGTGCACACGGAGACCGGCATGGCCTTCGCCGGACTTAAAAGCGGTCTGCGCATGCTGTCGCAGCCGGCGATCCGCTTCTTCAACCGCATCGGCTATCATAAGTATGAGGGCATCACCGAGGATTTCGGTGAGCGGGAGCGCATCAACCGTGATCTCGGTAACAACCGCGCGCTGATCATGCAAAATCACGGCATGCTCACGGTCGGCAAGACCGCGCGCGAAGCGTTTGTGCTAATGGCGCATTTGCTGGAAGCCGCCAACATTCAACTAATGATGGAAGCGACCGGTAGCGAATTGATCGAGATTCCGCCTGATGTTTGCGCCAAGACTGCTGAGCAATACGAGCACCACGACGCCGGTCGCGGATCGGCCGATTGGGCGGCGTATCTGCGCAAGCTTGACCAGATCGATCGCAGCTACCGTAACTGAGCATCTGGATCGTGGCCTTCGCAAACCGCATGCAGGAGAGACTTGCGCGCGGCGAGGTCGCGCTATGCATGGCGACGCGCCTCGCCCGCACCGCCGAGATCGCCATGATCGCGGACTCCTGCGGCTTCGACGCCCTTTTTATCGACATGGAACACTCGGCGATCACGCTCGATGCAGCGGCGCAGATTTGCGTCGCGGCGCTGCCCGTTGGTATTACGCCGCTTGTACGCATCGCGGGCCATCAATTCGAGGATGCAACCCGACTGCTCGACATGGGCGCGCTCGGCATCATCTGCCCGAACGTCGGTACGCGTTTGGAAGCCGAAACTTTCATGCGGGCTTGCCGATTTCCGCCAGCAGGTGAGCGTTCCGTCGGCGGTGCCGGACCGCTACAGGGCTATCGGGCAACACCGCTTGCCGAGGTAAACAGGCATGGAAATGCGGCGACCACGCTCGTCGCCATGCTGGAGACCCCGGAAGGCATCGCCAATGCGGATGCGATCGCTGCCGTGCCCGGCATCGACGTGCTGCTGATCGGATCCAACGACTTGTGCACCGCTATGGGTATTCCCGGAGACCTGAAAAATCCCAAACTCCGCGCGGCTTACGAAAGCACGGCCAAAGCCTGCAAGGCACACAAGAAGGTGCTCGGTGTCGGCGGCATCCGCGCCGATGTCGAGCACGTTGCCGAACTGGTCAAACTCGGCGCCCAGTTCGTTATCACCGCGTCTGACGTGCAATATCTGCTGAAGGCCGCGCGCGATGAAGTCACAGCGCTACGCAAGGCAACGTCATGAAGCTCAAGCTGCATCACGTCAATTTTGCCACCACAAACGTCCCGGCGATGGATAAATTCTATCGCGACGTCCTCGACATGCAGACGATCCCCGACATGGGACGCAACCGTGTCCGGGACCAGGGCTATCCGGGCGATGTCGCCTTCATCACCGATGGAGCGATACAGATGCACATCGCCGAAAAGGACATGAATATCGGCTTCCGCACCGGCAAGGTGGTCAATCCGGTGCAACACGGGCACATCGCCTTCCGCACCGACGACCTTGACGCATTCAAAAGGCATCTCGACGAAAAGGGCATCAAATATTCAGACTTTGGCGACTGGGCGATGACCGGCTGGAAACAGATCTTCTTCTATGACCCCGACGGCAATGTCGTCGAGGTCCATCAGGCGCCAAAAGACGCGCCCTAGCGCGCGTTCCGCCGGCCCTCCCCGGGGCCCCATGTCCAGAAGTCCCGCCCCTCCTCTTTCATAAAGCGCGCCAGCACCATCATGTGCACTTCCGAGGCACCGTCGACGAGCCGCGCGGCACGGGCGTAGCGGTAAATCCACTCGAGGATCGTATCCTTTGAATAGCCGCGCGCGCCATTGAGCTGGATTGCCACGTCGGCAGCGAGATTGAGCGTATGGGCGACCTGCACCTTGGCCATGGATACTTCCTTGCGCGCGCGGCCGCCCTGGTCAAGCATCCATGCCGCGTGCATGGTGAGCAGCCGACCGATCTGGATCTGCTGCGCCACTTCGCCGAGTTTGATCTGTACGCTTTCGCGGTCGCCGAGTTTGATACCGAAGCCTTCGCGTTCCGAGACGTAAGCCTGCGCAATTTCCATACAGCGCTTGGCAAATCCGAGCCAGCGCATGCAATGCGTCAATCGTGCCGGACCAAGCCGGATTTGCGTAATCTTGAGTCCGTCGCCTTCTTCAAGCAGCAAATTCTCTCGCGGAATTTCCAGCCCGTCGAACTCGAGTTCGCAATGGCCGCCATGCTCATGCGGCCCCATGATGGGGACGCGCCGCACGAGTCGCCAGCCTGGCTGGTCCTTGTGGAACAGAAACGCTGTCAGACCACGCCGCTTGTCCTCGCTGGTACGGGCAATAAGAATGAAATGCCCCGCCCCCTCGGCGCCGGTGGCAAACCACTTGCGCCCCTTGATGACATAGCGGTCGCCTTTTTTCTCGGCCCGGGTCCGTATCATCGATGGATCGGAACCACCACCCGGCGCAGGCTCCGTCATCGTAAAGCTCGAGCGCAATTTGCCCTCGACGATAGGCTTGAGCCATTTGTCCTTCTGCTCGCTGGTGCCCACAAGCTTGAGCAGGTTCATGTTGCCGTCGTCGGGCGCCATGCAGTTGAGGGCAAGTGGCCCAAAGATCGAACGCGCGGCTTCCTCGTAGATTGCGGCCCACGCGGCAATCGGCAAATCCATGCCGCCATATTCCTTCGGCGACTGCGGAGCCCATAGCCCTGCCTTTTTGGCCTTCTCGCGCACCTTGGCAAGTCGCGCTTCCGGGATGTTCTCGTGGTCGCTGAAATTTTCGGGGTCGGCTTCCAAAGGCAGCACGTGTTCTTCGACGAAAGCACGCACGCGTTGGCGAAGATTCTCGATCTCGGGAGTAAGCGTGAAGTCCATTGATCTGTTCCCTAACCCTTGATCTGGATAACCTGTCCGCCATCGACAACGATGGTCGCGCCGGTGATATAGCTGCCGGCGTCCGACACGAGCAACAGCAGCGCGCCGTCGAGATCGCCCGGATTGCCGAAACGGCCCATCGGAATCTCGCGCTTGATCTTGGCGCCGGCTTCGCCCGCGAGATAGTCGTCATTCATTTCCGTGACGAACCAGCCGGGCGCGATGGCATTCACCCGAATGCCCTTGAACGCGAGCTCAACCGCGAGCGCCTTGGTCACCTGCACGACACCGGCCTTGGCGGCAGCATAGGCGACCGCACCCTTGGCGACCGCAAGCCCCAGCACCGAAGCGATGTTGACGATCGCGCCTTGCTTTTTTGCAGCCAACATGCGGCGCGCCGCTTCCTGCGCCCAGAAGAAAACGGCGTCGAGATTGGTCGAAAGCACCTTTCGCCACTCGTCCGGCGGCAATTCGACGGCACGGCCACCGTGCGCGATGCCGGCGTTGTTCACAACAATGGTGACTGTGCCCAAAGCCTTTTCCGCGGCGTCGAATGCCCAAGTCGTTGCCGCTTGGTCGGTGACATCGGCCTCAATTACGACAGCGCGACCACCTTTTCCTTCAATTTCCTCTTTGAGAGCCTTGAGGCGATCAATCCGCCGAGCCACCAACGCAACCATCGCGCCGTTATCGGCAAGCGCCTTCGCGAATTGCGTGCCGAGGCCGCTCGATGCACCGGTCACCAGCGCAACGCGGCCTGTGAGGTTGAACATGTCCCCCGCTTTCATGCAGACCTTATACACACCCGAAGCAAGCACATGAATAGACTATGAATCTCAGGCCGCCTATTTTGCCGCAAGACACGCACGGATGGATTCGTGAAGCGGCTCTGGCGGGCAACCATCAATACCTGGCACGGATTGATTGCGGTGACGCAGTCGGAAGCGGCATTCCGCCAGGAGCTGGTACTACTGGCGTTTGCCGTCCCGCTCGCCTTTTACCTGACCGTCGACGTCGGCAAGCGCTTTGCGTCGATCGGGGTTATCGTATTCATACTTATCGTCGAGTTGCTCAATACAGCAATCGAGAAGCTGAGCGATCGCGTCACCCGCGACAATGAACCGGCTATCAAGCGTATCAAGGACATGGGCTCTGCCGCGGTCGGACTGTCGTTGTTGGCAGCGGGCGCGGTATGGATCTGGATCGTTGCCGACTGGTATTGGCGCTGATCGCGCTAGTGGCGGTAGAGCGCGTGCGGCAATGCGGTGGCCAGCGCCGGTACAAACCACAACATGACCAGAGCGAAAAGCTGGATCAGCACGAATGGAATGATACCGACGTAAATATGCCGCGTCGTGATCTGCGGCGGCGCAACCCCGCGCAGGAAGAATAGCGTTGGGCCAAGAGGCGGGTGCATATAGGAAGTCTGCAAATTGACGGCCATCATGATGCCGAGCCAGACCGGATCAATGCCTGGCATTGTCAGCAGCGTGGGCGCGACGATGGGCACCACGACAAATATGATCTCAAAGGCATCCATCACGAAGCCAAGCAGGAACATCGCCAGCATCACCGCCAGCACCGCGCCGGCTGGCCCACCCGGCAGGTTCGACAACGCGCGGTGCACCATGTCGTCGCCACCGAGCGCGCGGAACACCAGGCTGAACATGGTGGCGCCGATCAGGATCAAAAAAATCATGCTGACGATCTGGGCGGTTTTTTCGCATACCGGCCTCAACAAAGCGCCAAGCGGCGCCTTGCGCGCCGCCAGCAGAATGGCGCCAACGGCACCGATCGATGCTGCTTCGGTCGGAGTCGCAATGCCTGCGAGGATCGAGCCGAGCACGGCAGCGATCAATGCGATCGGAGCGACCAGCACCTCGGTAAGCTGGCGCGCAAGCGCGGCCCCGCGCGGTCGCTTCGGGTCCGACGGCAGCGCCGGGGAAGATTTCGGCCATACGAACGCGACAGCCATCAGGAAAAGCAGGTAGAGCGCGACCAGCGCAAAACCGGGCGCCAGCGCGCCAGCGAACAGGTCGCTGACCGTGAGCGAACGCGGCGAGAAAACGCCCCTGGAAAGCTGCGCGGCCTGAAAGGCGTTGCCGAGCTGATCGCCGAGCAGCACCAGCACGGTGGCAGGTGGAAAGATTTGCGCCAGCGTCGCAGTGGCGGCGACGGTGCCGGCCGCGAGACGCGGGTCGTATCCGAAGCGAACCATCACCGGCAACATGATCAGGCCCATTGTTACGGTCGTTGCGCCGACCACGCCCTTGGCGGCGGCGAGCAGTGTGCCGACGATCACCGCCGAAATTCCGAGCCCGCCGCGCAGTGTTCCGAACAGCCGGCCCATGGTTTCGAGCAGGTCCTCGGCGATGCGCGAGCGCTCCAGCATAACCCCCATGAAAATGAAGAGCGGGATTGCCAGCAGAACTTCATTTGTCATGACGCCGAATATTCGCTGCGGCAGCGCGCCGAGGATTGCGAAGCCCATGATTCCCAGCGCGCTGCCAAGCACGGCGAAAACCAGCGATGTGCCGGCGAGCGTGAGCGCAACCGGGTAGCCAGCCATCAGCGTCGCAACGACCGCAATCACCATGATGATCGCGAGCGTCTCAGCGAGCGGCATCACGATGGCCTCGATAGGACGCCAGCCGCGCGGATTGCCTGAGCGATGCCTTGCAGCGCCATCAGCAGCGCGAAAAGCGGGATCAGCGTCTTGAGCACAAAGACAAGCGGCAGGCCGCTTGCCTCCTGCGAATGCTCTAGGATTGCCCAGGAGCGCGCGGCATAAGGCACCGACAGCCAGATCAGCACGAGCATGAACGGCAGCAGCAGCAAAAGCGAACCGACCAGATCGATCCACGCCTTCGCGCGCGGAGAAGCGTCGGCGTAGAAAATATCCACCCGCACATGCCCGCCCACGTGCAACGTCCAGGCGGCCGCAAGCATGAACAGTGCTGCGTGCGCATAGATTACCGTCTCGGTGAGCCGCACCGAGCCGAGCCCGAACAGGTATCGAGACACAACCAGCGCGAATTGCAGCAGTACGACCAACAGCACCAGCCACGCCGCAGCGCGGCCGATCGCCGCATTCATACGATCAATGCGGTCAGCAAGCGTGCTCATATGCACAAAACTCATGGCGTCGATGATGGCACAAACCCGGGTCTTTTGCTTATAGTTGAGGCATGTCCGGGCAAGATCACGACCACCACGATCACGAGCATTCCGAGTTGTCGGAAACTCAGCTCCGGGTGCGCGCGCTGGAAACCGTGCTGACCGAAAAGGGCTATGTCGATCCGGCCGCGCTCGACCTGTTGATCGAGACCTATGAGAAGAAGGTCGGTCCGCGCAACGGCGCCCGTGTCGTGGCTAGGGCTTGGATCGATCCCGCCTACCGCGCGCGGCTCCTAAAGGATGGGACGCCGGCGATTGCCGAGATCGGCTATGCCGGACGCCCGGGTGAGCACATTGTTGCGCTTGAGAATACGCCGAAGCTGCACAACATGGTCGTGTGCACGTTGTGCTCGTGTTACCCGTGGCCGGTGCTGGGTTTGCCGCCGGTCTGGTACAAATCCGCGCCTTACCGCTCGCGCGCTGTTGCCGATCCACGCGGAGTGCTGGCCGATTTTGGCGTGACGCTGCCCAAAGATACCGAGATTCGCATCTGGGATTCGACCTCCGAGATGCGCTATCTCGTCCTGCCGATGCGTCCCGCCGGCACCGAAGGCTGGAGCGAAGAGAAGCTCGCGGAGCTCGTGACGCGCGATTCCATGATCGGCACGGCCTTGCCGAAGTCGCCGAAGGATATTGCAAAGTGAACGGCGGGCAGGACCTCGGCGGAACGCATGGCCACGGTCCGGTGAAACCGGAACCCAATGAGCCGGTCTTTCACGACGAGTGGGAAAAGCGTGCCTGTGCGCTGACGCTGGCCATGAGTGCGCCCGGCGGCTGGAATCTCGATATGGTCCGCTTTGCGCGCGAGAACCGCCCACCCCGTGAATACCTTTCGATGACGTATTATCAGATCTGGTTCGCGGCGCTCGAGCGTATGACCAAGGAGCGCGGGCTGGTCAGCGACGATGAAATTGAGGCCGGTCATTCGCTGTACCCGCCGAAGCCGGTTCGGCGCGTTCTTTCGCCGGGCGATGTGGCGAAGACGCTGCATCGCGGCGGCCCGACCGAGCGCGACACCAACACGAAACCGGTCTTCGCGGTCGGTGACAAGGTTCGCGCGAAAAACATTAATCCCCTCACCCACACCCGGTTGCCGCGCTATGTACGCGGCCACGTGGGGACCATCGAGCGCGTGGTCGGCTGTCATGTTTTTCCTGACAGCAACGCACATGGTGGCGGCGAAAACCCGCAGTGGCTCTACACCGTGCGATTCGATGGACGCGAATTGTGGGGCGCCGATAGCGACGCTACCATTAAGGTTTCGGTCGACGCGTGGGAGCCTTACCTAAGTCCCACGACGTAGCGTACAATTCCGCCATGTCCCAGGATCACGCGCATCATCACGGGCAGTCCTCGGAACTTTCCGACATGCAACTGCGCACGCGCGCGCTGGAAACGATTTTGATCGAGAAGGGCTATGTCGAACAGGCCGCAATCGACCAGCTGATCGAGACCTATGAGAAAAAAATCGGGCCGCGGAACGGCGCGCAGGTGGTCGCAAAGGCATGGGTTGATCCTAAATTCCGCCAATGGCTGTTTGAGGATGGGACCGCGGCAATCGGCTCGCTCGGCTTCGGCGGCCGCTCCGGCAATCATCTGGTCGCGCTTGAGAACACAGCTTCGGTGCACAACATGGTCGTGTGCACATTGTGCTCCTGTTATCCGTGGGCCGTGCTTGGACTGCCCCCGCTTTGGTACAAATCGGCGCCTTATCGATCGCGCGCAGTCGCCGATCCGCGCGGCGTGCTGCGCGATTTTGGAATGGAATTGCCGAAGGATACTGAAATCCGCGTCTGGGATTCGACCGCCGAATTGCGCTATCTCGTTGTCCCGATGCGGCCCGCGGGCACCGAAGGCTGGAGCGAAGGGAAGCTCGTAGAGCTTGTGACCCGCGATAGCATGATCGGCACCGGACGGCCTAAGCACCCCGGGGAACTGCCATGAATGGCGCGGCCGACATGGGCGGCATGCACGGCTTTGGGCCTGTTGTGCCCGAATCGAATGAGCCGGTGTTTCACGCGCGTTGGGAGGGCGTGTCGTTCGCCCTCAATATGGTGACCGGCGTCGCCAAACTCTGGAATCTCGATGCTTTCCGGTTCAAGCGCGAAAGCATCCCGCCGCCACAATATCTCAATCTTAGCTACTACGGTTTGTGGACCACCACGCTCGAGCAAATGATGCTGGAATATGGCGTTGCGACACCAGAGGAGCTCGCCGCAGGCCATGCGATCCAGCCGACGAAAAGGGCGCCGCACGCGGTGACTGCTGCCGACGTTGCCAATATGGTTCGTTGCGGCTCGCCCTACGACCGGCCTGCGTCCGCGCCTG
>Ga0066903_100006912_pt1 | contig 10188 bp, 6 predicted proteins | sample PanSoiMetaGPlot1_FD_67491 | JGI IMG/M metagenome (GOLD analysis project Ga0066903, IMG submission 67491) | Tropical forest soil microbial communities from Panama analyzed to predict greenhouse gas emissions - Panama Soil - Plot 1 (version 2) | ecosystem: Environmental > Terrestrial > Soil >... | reverse complement strand
ATCACGAGCAGGTCGGGTTCGACGCCCTCGTGTTCGCAGGCGAAGAGACGGCCGGTCCGCCCGAAACCAGTCTGCACTTCGTCGGCGATGACGAGAATCCCGTAGCGTCGGCACAGCGCAGCGAGGCGTGAGAGGTAGCCCGCGGGGGGCACGACGAAGCCGCCCTCGCCGAGGACGGGCTCCACGACGACGGCGGCGATCGTGCTTGGATCCGCGTGACGCTTGAACTGCTGCTCGATCTCGTCGACGCAGGCTAGGCCGCAGGAGGGATGTTCGACGCCGTACGCGCAGCGATAGCAGTATCCGTACGGAACGCGCAGCACGTCGGAAACGAATGGCGCGTAGCCCAGCTTGTACGGGGCCACCTTGCTCGTCAGCGACAAGGCGAGCAGCGTGCGGCCGTGGAAGCCGTCCTGGAAGCACAGCACGCCCGGCCGCTTCGTTGCGTGTCGCGCGATCTTGACCGCGTTCTCGATCGCTTCCGCGCCGCTGTTGGCGAGCAGCGTCTTCTTCGGAAACGTTCCCGGCGACAACGTCGCGAGGCGCTCCGCGAGCGACACGTACGATTCGTAGGGCAGCACCGAGAAGCAGACGTGCGCGAAGCGCGCGGCCTGGGCGCGCAGCGCCGCAAGGACCGACGGCGACGAGTGCCCGACGTTCATCACACCGATCCCGCCGGCGAAATCGAGGTAGACGTTGCCGTCGACGTCGACGACGCCCACGCCATCGGCCGACGCGGCGAACACCGGTATCGAATGCGCGAGCCCGCGCGGCACCGCCGCGTCGCGCCGCTGCATCAGCGCGCGCGACTTCGGTCCCGGGATCGTCGTACGAAGGCGTATCAGGCCCATGCCAGCGTCCGTTCGGCTGCGAACGTCAGCGCGCTCGGCGGTGCGCTTCTACTAGAAACATGCATAGTTGTCAATATTGTAGCCCTTGAGTCCAGCGTGGATGAAGTACCATGGGACGTCCCCGATGAAACGATCGCGATCGCGACCTGGCACGCGCATCGGCCTGCTGACGGTGAGCGAGACGGCGCGCATTCTGGGCGTGAGCCCCTCGACGCTGCGCCTGTGGGAAAGCGTCGGCCTCATCACGCCGGCCCGCAGCAACGGCCGGTACCGCCTGTACAGCCCCGAGCTACTGGAAGTCCTCAAGCGGATCAAGTATCTGCGCGACGTCAAACAACTCAACCTTCCCGGCATCCGGCAGATGCTCGGGAAAACGGCCACGGCGAAACAGACCAACGGCTCGCGGCCGACCGATCTCGGTCGAAAGTTGCGCCGCCTGCGGAAGCGCGCCGGCCTCGGCGTGGTCGAAGCCGCGAAGAAGGCAAAGGTCTCAGCAGGCTTTCTGAGCGCGATCGAACTGTCACGCGCGAATCCATCGGTTGCGACGCTGCAGCGGCTTTCGGCGACTTACGGGACGACCGTACTCGACTTCTTCGACGTGCCGAAGCAATCGAATCATCTCGTGCGGCCGCGCGACCGGCGTGCGATTCAGACGCAGTCGGGCGTCAGGATCGAGCTGCTGTCGGCCGGCGCGCGACAGCTCGAGACGCAGCTCTTTCGCGTGCAGCCGGGCGCCGGCAGCGACGGATCCTATTCGCACCAGGGCGAAGAGTTCATTTACATGATGTCGGGGACGCTCGAAATCTGGCTCGACGAGCTGCAATGCCACACGCTGCATCAGGGCGACAGCTTTTGGTTCGAGAGCACCGTCGGCCACCGGTGGTACAACCCGTCAAGCGAGGAAGCGGTGCTCCTGTGGGTGAACACGCCACCCACCTTCTAATTCGCGTACGCCGCACCCGCCGTCCCGTCTGCAGCTCGCCAGCGCAGCGACGAGCGGTGGAGCGTCGAGCGTCTCGCGCAACGGCCACACGACGCTCACAGTCAAGCTCCTGAGCACTGACGGGCAAACGGTTCTGACATCGGCGACTTCCATATAACCGCAGCTCGCGGAGTTCCTGCAGCCCGAGCCCGCTGAACTGCTTCTTCCACCGATAGAACGTCTGCTCGCCGACGCCGAGTCGGCGGCACACTTCGGTCGCCTTCTCGCCGGCTTCGACCTGTCCGAGCGCGTGGACGAGCTCTTCGTTGCCCCGACCCTTGCGTGGCATCTCGTTGGCAGATCGCCTCAGAGTCGCGTTTCTCGTGTGGCGGTTTCTGGGTTTGGGGTCACCAGTTCCTCGACCGGGAACTGGCGATCGCTCTCCTTAATTTCCTGTCTCCCTGTCCATCAAGTGTTCTCCAGTCCTCGTCGCTCGAGTGTTGGCGCACAGGTTCAGACAGTATGGGCACGTCGCGAGCGTCCAGCCACCGGCACATTCGCTGCATCAGGTCCGGTGTGCACGTGCGCGCGTCACCAGAGACGTGCGGAAACTAGACCTGCCCATTCTCGATTACATGAGGTTGGCGCCGGGCAGCAAGACGATCGTTCATACAACCAGATGAGATCGAGGTGGCGTGAATGACGGCGGCAAAAACAATCGTGATTCTCGTGTTGGCCGTGCTCGTCTCCGACGCGCCGGCGCGCGCGCAGGGGTACGGCCTGTACGAGCAGGGTACGTGTGCGATGGGACGCGCCGGTGCGGGCGTTGCCGCACCCTGCAACGACGGCTCGGCGATTTTTTTCAATCCAGCCGGCCTCGCGCTCGAGACCGCTCCCGTCGTCAGCGCGGAGATCACCGCGGTGGCGCCCCGAGGAGGGTTCACGAATTCGACGACGTTGCTCGTCAGCACGCTGAACAAGAGAACCATCGCCGCGCCGGCTGCGTACGGAGCGGTGCCCATCGGCGAGCACGTGGTCGCGGGCATCGGAGTGTTGGCGCCCTACGGCCTGGTGACCGACTGGCCGAACACGAGCGAAGGCAGGTTCCTCGGCTACTTCAGCTCGATAAAGAGTTATTACTTCCAGCCGACGATTGCAGCCAGCTTGAGCAGCCACGTGCTCGTCGGCGGCGGCGTGGACGTGACCCACACCAGGCTCGAACTGCGGAGACGCGTCGATCTCTCCACGCTCCCCATCGCGGGTACGCCCTTCACATTTGGCGTGCTCGGCGTGCCCCGCGGCACCGACTTCGCCGACACCAATCTGACCGGCAGCGGCAACCATGTCGGTGGGCACGTTGGCGCGATCGTCAAGGCGAACGATCAGGTGTCGTTCGGCGCGCGATATCTCTTCAGACAGCAGGTCACCATCTCGAACGGAACGGTCGCCACGACGCAGATTCCCACGAATCTCGTGCTGCGCGTGCCGCTCGCGGGCCTGCCTGCGGGCACGCCAATCGACGCAATCGTCGCACCCGCGTTTGCCCCGGGCGCTCCGCTGAGCAACCAGACGGCGACCACGGCGCTGCCCCTGCCCGACCAATTCGTCGTCGGCGTCGCGATTCATCCGACGCAGACGTTCACGCTGCTCGCGGACTATCAGCGGACCCACTGGAGCCTGTTCGATGCGATCACCATCACGAATCAGTTCGCCCCCCCAACGGTGCTGGTCGAGAGCTATGGCGACACCGACGGCGTGCGAATCGGCGGTGAATACGCGATTGGCACGGCGATCGTGCGCGCCGGATTCGACGCGCACAATGCCGGTGCGCCCGATCAGACGGTCACTCCGCTGCTGCCGGAGGCGGCGCGGAAGGAAGTCGCGGCCGGCGTCACGTTACCGGTCAGCTCGAACCTGCGCCTCGATTTCGCGTATATGTTCGTGAACCAGAGCGACCGCGCGGGTCGATCCACCGACGGTGGGCTCGCAGTACCGACTGCCGCCGTGAACAACGGAACGTACCATTACCACGCGAACCTTTTCAGCGCTGGCGTCACCGTACATTTTTAGAGGCGCGGACAGCGCGTCAGAAAAATCCGATCTACATGACTGACGCGACGCGAGCCGGAATCGGCGGAGCGGGCCGGTTCAGCCAGCGCGGCCGCTAGCAAAACACCGCCAGGCCAAGGCCGTCGCGCCCGTAGTGGTTCCCGCAGTACAGCATGTGCAGCGCACCCTTCCATTCGAACACATGGCCGTAACAGAGCTGTTTGGGGCGAGTCTTAATTCGTCACCTTCGCTGATAGACTACCGAAACGTCGGACACGTTCCGGGAGGGACGAATGCGGAACCCCATACGCTCTCTTCTGCTCATCCTCGCCGCGACGGCGATGGCGGCGCGCGCGGCGTCGGCGCAGGCGACGCTCGAGCTCGAGGACTATCTCGTCATGCCGATGACCGGTATGGTCGACGGCAAGGGCAGCAACGAGGTGCTGCTGTCGCGCGTCAACGCGTTGCGCGAAGAAGTCGGCGGCTCCACGCGCGTGTTCATCAGCGATCTCAACGGCCCGCTCTACATCGTCGACAAACAGACCAGGAAGTTGGCGGTCTATCTCGACTTCAACGGCCGAAACGGTGCGGACGGCATCTTCCGCCGGCTCTACACCGCCCAGGGCTACGGCAACGGGCTGAACGGCTTCTATCTCGATCCCGACTACGCGCGGAACGGCAAGTTCTACACCGTGCACATCGAGGACCCGTCGACGCCAGGGTCGAAGCTGCCGAACAACGCACGCTTCCCGGGATTCAACGTCGAGGGCTACACGACGACCGACGCGGTCAGGACGCCGGGGCCGCTGCAGAACGAAGCCGTGCTCGTCGAGTGGACCGACTCGAACCCGGCGAACTCGACGTTCGAGGGGACGGCGCGCGAGCTGCTGCGCGTGCAGCTGAACACGCGCAGTCATCCGATGGGCGATCTCATCTTCAATCCCGCGGCCGTCCGCGGCGATCCGGACTGGCGTGTCCTCTACGTCGAGTGCGGCGACGGCGCGTCGGGCGAGTCGACGATCAAAGAGATTCGATCGAATCCGCAGCGGCTCGACAACCTCGAAGGCAAGATCCTGCGCATCATACCGGATCTCAACGAGCACGTGTCGACCAGCGCCGTCAGCGAGAACGGCCGCTACCGCATCCCGAACGACAATCCGTTCGCGTCGACGCCCGGCGCCCGCAAGGAGATCTGGGCGTACGGGTTCCGCAACCCGCATCGGCTCAACTGGGCGATCGATCCGGCCAACCCGGCGAACAATCATCTGATCGCCAACTCGGTCGGCCTCCACACCTGGGAGACCGTCTACATCGTCCGCAAGGGTGTGAACTACGGCTATGCGCGCCGCGAAGGCAATCAGCTGCTGAAGCCGGACAACACGACAGGTCCGCTGCCTGCCGACGACAGGATTCCGCTGCAGATCGGCGAAACGCCGACAGACACGCTGCTGACCCCGACGTATCCGGTCATTCAGTACGGACACGACGCGAGCGGCGGCGATTCGATCGGCAGCGGGTTCGTCTACAACGGCACCGCGGTCCCCGCGCTTCGCGGCAAGTACGTGTTCACCGATCTCACGACCGGTCGCATCTGGTATGCCGACTACAAGGACATGCTCGCCGCCGACGACGGCAAGGCGGCGTCGCTCGCGCGCATTCACGAAGTGAAGGTGCGCTGGAAGGCGAAGGCCTACGATTCGATGTTCCCGGTCGTCGAGGCCGCGTATCACGAGCGTGGCGGCAAGAGTCCGCGCCTGCCGGGACGACCCGAGCTGGTCTTCGGCGGCCGCGCCGACGTCCGGTTCGCCGTCGACGCCGGCGGCGAGCTGTATCTCTACAGCAAGGGCGACGGCGTGATCCGCAAGGTCACGGGCGCCAGCGGCTTCTAGGCATCCGCTCGTGGCGCCCGACGACCTGCTTCGCCTGGTGCGCGGCTGCACGTTCGACGACTTTCTGTTGACGCCGCAGCTCGGCATCGTTCCCAGCCGGGATCCGGACGTCATCGATCTCTCGACGCGGTTCACCACACAGATCACGCTGAAGCGGCCGGTTGTGTCCGCGAACATGGACACGATCACGCGAGCCGCCATGGCCGTGGCGCTCGCCGAGGAAGGCGGCATCGGCGTGATCGATCGCGGGTTTCGCGTCGGCGACATCGCGCCGCAGATCGCCGAGGTCACGACGGTGAAACGAACGCAGCACGGCATCATCGCCGACCCGCACACGATCGATGCGAACCAGCGCGTCGCCGACGCACTCGGTCTGATGGAGCGGACCGGCGTAGGGACGCTCGTCGTGACGACGCGCGGCAGACAGCTTGCCGGTCTGCTGACGCGGCGAGACGTCCGGTTCGTCGGCGGCGAGGCGCTCGTCGCCGAGCGGATGACACCTCGCGATCGGCTGGTCGTGCACACCGGATCGATTTCTTTCGCCGATGCCGAGCGCACCATGGCGGAGCGGAAGGTCAAGAAGATTCCGCTCGTGAACGGCGACGGAAGCGTGCTGGGGCTCATCACCGCGACAGACCTGATCAAGCACCGCACGCACCCGTTCGCCACGCGTGACGATCAGGGCCGGCTTCGCGTTGCGGCGGCGGTGGGCGCGACAGGCGACTACCTCGAGCGGGCAGTCGAGCTGCATCGTGCCGGCGCGGACGCGATCGTGATCGACATCGCCCACGGCCATTCCGAGGTGATGGACAAGGCGATCGAGCAGCTGCGCAAGAGGCTCGGCGCGGTTCCGCTCGTCGCCGGCAATGTCGCGACCTCCGAGGGCACGGCGTTCCTGCTGGAGCGCGGCGTCGACGCGATCAAGGTCGGTATCGGACCCGGCGGCGGCTGCACGACGCGCCTGACGACGAATTTCGGCGTGCCTCAGGTTGAGGCGATCGTACGGTGCCGGCAAGCGGCCGGCGACCGCGTGCCGCTGATTGCGGACGGCGGCGTCAAGCGCGACGGAGCGCTCGCGCTGGCCCTGCTGTTCGGCGGCGATACGGTGATGCTCGGCAGCGCGTTCGCCGGCACCGAGGAGACGCCCGGCGAGATCGTGCTGAAGCCCGTGCTCATGCCCGAGTCGCAGAAGGTCGCGCGCGTGCCGTTCAAGGTGTTCCGCGGGATGGCGTCGGTTGCCGCCGTGCGCGATCGGCTCGACCTCGAGGATTCCGACCCGCGCGAGGTGGAGGCGCTGGGGGCCGAGGGCCTCGAGGTCAGCGTGCCTGCGCGAGGATCGGTCCGGACGATCATCCACGATATGCTGAAGCATGTGTGCTCGGCGATCAGCTACGGCGGCGCCGGCACGCTGCAGGAATTCCGGACGAAGTTCCGCGCGGACCATGAACGCTATCTGATTCGTCTCTCGCGGGCCTCACAAAGCGAGTCGTTCGATCGCTGACGCGCAGGTTATGTCGAGCGCCATCCCCTTCGACTCGATCTACCGGCACGGCTTCGTGCGTGTCGCCGTCGCGATTCCGGCGGTGCGCGTCGCCGACGCGTCGTACAACGCCGAACGAACCATCGATCTCGCCGCACGCGCCGCGGCCGATCGCGCGGCGATCGTGCTGTTCCCGGAACTGGGCCTCTCCGCGTATTCAAACGAAGATCTCTTTCACCAGGACGCACTGCTCGACGCGTCGCGGCAGGCGCTCGGCGCCGTCGTCGAAGCCAGCCGGGCGCTCGCCCCGATGCTGGTCGTCGGCGCGCCCCTGCGGCTGGAAGGCGCGCTCTTCAACTGCGCGGTGGCGATGTGCCGGGGACGCGTGCTCGGCGTCACGCCGAAGACGTATCTCCCGAATTACCGCGAGTTTTACGAGAAGCGACAGTTCACCGCCGGTCGCGACGCCGTCACCCGGGAGGCCGAGCTCTTCGGCGAGCGCGTACCGTTCGGCAACGATCTGGTCTACGACGTCGCGACGATCCCGGACGGCTCCGTGCACGTCGAGATCTGCGAGGACTTGTGGGTGCCGATTCCCCCGAGCACCTACGCGGCGCTCGCCGGCGCGACGGTGCTCCTGAACCTCTCGGCCAGCAACATCACCATCGGCAAGGCGGATTACCGCCGGCAGCTGTGCGCGTCGCAGTCGGCCAAGTGCCTCGCGGGTTACGTGTACGCGGCCGCGGGGAGCGGCGAATCGACGACCGATCTCGCCTGGGATGGGCACGCCGTCGTGTACGAAAACGGCGTGCTGCTGGCGGAGTCGACGCGTTTCGCGGCCGACGAGCAGCTGATTGTCGCCGACCTCGACGTCGAGCGTCTCGTTCAGGAACGCATGCGAATCACGAGCTTCAACGACGCCGCAGGCGATCATCGCGAGCGCGTGCGCGCCATCCGCCGAGTGCCGATCGACATCGACGTGCCGCGCGGATCGGTGCCGCTCCGGCGGGAAATCGATCGGTTCCCGTACGTGCCGAGCGATCCGGCCGCGCGCGCGGAACGGTGTGTCGAAGCCTACAACATCCAGGTGCACGGCCTCGCGAAGCGCCTCGCCAGCGCCGGCATCGAGAAAGTCGCCATCGGCGTGTCCGGCGGTCTCGATTCGACGCACGCGCTCGTCGTCTGCGTGAGGACGATGGAGCGGCTGCGGCTGCCGCGCGCGAACGTGCTGGCGTTCACCATGCCGGGATTCGCCACGACCGAGGCGACCAGAGCGAATGCGCACCGGCTCATGGCGGCGCTCGGCGTGACCGGCGCGGAAATCGACATCAAGCCGTCATGCCTGCAGATGCTGAAAGACCTCGAACATCCCTTCGCGAAGGGCGAACGGGTGTGGGATGTGACGGTCGAGAACGTGCAGGCGGGAGAACGCACGTCGCACCTGTTCCGTCTCGCCAACTACCATCGCGCGCTCGTCGTCGGCACGGGCGACCTGAGCGAGCTCGCGCTGGGCTGGTGCACGTACGGCGTCGGCGATCACATGTCCCACTACAACGTGAACGGATCGATTCCCAAGACGTTGATCCAGTACCTGATCCGCTGGGTGGCGGCGTCAGGGCAGTTCAACGACGAGACGAGTTCCGTGCTGCGCGCGATTCTCGCCACGCGTATCTCGCCGGAGCTCGCCCCGTCGCAGTCGACCGAGGCGAGCGTCGGCCCGTTCGAGCTGCAGGACTTCAACCTGTATTACATCAGCCGCTTCGGATTCAGACCGAGCAAGGTCGCGTTTCTCGCGCACCGTGCCTGGGCCAGCCGACACCACGGCCGCTGGCCGGACGATCTCCCGCAGGAGCAGCAACGGGAGTACCAGCTCGACGAGATCAAGAAGTGGCTGGAAGTGTTCGTCCGGCGCTTCTTCGCGCTCAGTCAGTTCAAACGATCGTGCCTGCCGAACGGGCCAAAGGTGGGGTCCGGCGGGTCGCTGTCGCCGCGCGGCGACTGGCGCGCTCCGTCCGATGCGGAGGCCGACGTCTGGCTGCGTGAGCTCCGGGACGGCGTCCCGGACACCTGACAGTTCGTTTCTTTATTTTTTCGCTTCGGCGCCCTCTTTGATCTCGAGACGGCGGCCGCGCGTCACCTGCTCGGGCGGCGCCGGCAGCTTGATCTCGAGCACGCCGTTGTTGAACGTCGCCTTGGCCTGATCGCTGATCGCGCCTTCGGGCAGCGCGATCGACCGATAGAAGCTGCCGTACGAGCGCTCGGTGCGATACACGCCGCCGCGTTCGGTCTCGTGTTCCTGTCGCCGCTCACCGGATATCGTGATCTCGTGCTCGGTCACGTCGACTTTGATGTCGTCCTTCTTCAAGCCCGGCAGGTCGGCGCGGACAACGAGCTCGTTGTTCTGCTGGTAGACCTCGACCTCGGGTGCCCACACGTCGGTTCCGCGGAACGGCGACCTCATCACCCCACGGGCCAGGCGCGGCGCGAACCCGCTCCGCCCGAAGCCGAAGTCGTCGAAAACGGTGTCGATTTCATTGGCGAAGTGTTCCAGCAAACGGAATGGGTTGCCCGCCCAAAGAGGGTCTCGTCTCGTCACACGCTGCTGCTGCTGATGCTGCGCAATCTCAGTGGTCTTCTCGGGCATTGTTGCGCTCCTTCCACGCGGTTGAGTTTTTCGTGTTGCCGCCGGGGGGAATGTGCAAGTAGAACGCCAGCACCGAGAACGCTGTGGATCCGCGTGATTGCCGTCGCGTGTTGTGATTCGATGCATGAAACGCCGGTTCAGCGTCAGGATGGCGATGGGGAGCGCCGGATGTCCGGAAGCGACTATTCCCCGCCGTCGCCCCGACCACAATGGCGTCGCACCTTGCAGCGGGAGATCACCATGGCTCACTACAGCCCGGCGCTCCTGACCGACCTGTACGAAGTTGCGATGGCGCAGGCCTATCTTGCCGAGGGCATGACGGGTGAAGCCGTGTTCAGCCTGTTCGTGCGGCG
>Ga0066903_100006911_pt1 | contig 10188 bp, 14 predicted proteins | sample PanSoiMetaGPlot1_FD_67491 | JGI IMG/M metagenome (GOLD analysis project Ga0066903, IMG submission 67491) | Tropical forest soil microbial communities from Panama analyzed to predict greenhouse gas emissions - Panama Soil - Plot 1 (version 2) | ecosystem: Environmental > Terrestrial > Soil >... | reverse complement strand
CGCATTGCTCACGGCTAGTAACTTCGAATTTGATCAAGCGCCGACCACCGAGAATGCCGGGACGATGGTGATCAGCGATGGTGCCATTCTGCCTTTGAGCGGCATCATCGATAATACCGGCACGATCGAGGTGAACTCCACCGGCGATGCAACAGAACTACAGATCAGCGGCGATGGCATCACACTGGAGGGCGGTGGCCAAGTTGTTCTGTCGGGCGATAACGCTTTCATCGTGGGAACGACCAGTAACGCCACCCTGATAAACTTCGATAACACAATATCCGGCGCTGGCCACATTGGTGTTGGTGATGGAAATTTGACGCTGGTCAACGAGTCGGCCGGTACGATCGAGGCCAACGTCGCCGGCGACACACTCACCCTCGATACCGGCAATACCATTGTTAATGACGGTGTGCTCGAGGCTAGCAACGGCGGTACTTTGCAAGTTCAAGACGCCATAACGGGCGGCACCGCCCTGATTGCTGGCGGCACGATTGAGTTCGACTCCACCTCAAGCATCGCCGTCACTTTCGATAATGGGTCTACCGGCACCACCTACGGGGTGCTGATGCTGATCGATCCGTCGCACTTTACCGGCGACATCTCCGGCTTTACGGGAACCGCGGCGGATTTGGCGCACTCGGATGGAATCGATGTGATCGGAATCAATTTCAATTCCGCTCAGTTCTCCGATTCCTACGATGCCTCAACCGGCATACTGACGCTCAGCGATGGCACCAATACGGACACGCTCCAGTTCGTCGACTTCACAGGCGATATTAACAATTTCCACTTCGCCGAGGACGCAAACGGCACCGGCACGCTGATTACAGATCCGCCGGGATTGGAAAACTCGGCCACGGCAACACTCGTTTCGTCCGGCGCGACAGACGGCCAGCAATCTGGTGCGCAAGTCCAGCAGAATGCGTCGGCGTCAATCACTGGGGCCGATGGCGATCATTTGGTGTTTGCTCCGGGCATCGGCGCTGAGAACGTGAGCAATTTCAACGCGCCGCAGGATACGATTGAGCTCGATCACTTCACCGACGTGCAGACGATCCAGGAGTTACAGTCAGTCATCACAGCCGACGCGCACGGCGACGCCGTAATCAATCTTGGTCACAACGATAGCGTCACTCTAGACGGAGTGACGACACAGCAATTGCAGCAGGTCATTCAAGCGGGGCACGTACTCTTGCACTGAGTAAGCCAATGTATTCGCGGGCGCTTTCGTTTGTTGCACTCATCTCGAATGGCCGCCGCTGGGGCGGTTTTTCGTTTTGAGAGCAGGAATGGGAGCTCAGGTGAGGGCGCCGCGGATCAATCATTCGCCTTCGAAACTGAAGTGTTTTTGTGAGCCGGGTGGCCAGAACCTCACGCGGCGCTCCTACGGTTTTCGCCGATCTAACGCTTCGAGCGCAAACAGGACACGCCCGACTAGGTTGCTGGGGGCGACGCTTGGCGGGCAAGCCGCTTAAGAACGATGGGGCGCCAAGAATTGCAGCTGACTCTTATCTCCATCTGCGCGTTCTGTTGTACCAGTAATTCGCCCTGGAATCCCAGCCGTAAGAAGGGTCCGGCTGAGCCTGCGGCTTAGCCCAGTTTGTTGGATTGGACTCTGTAGGAGAGACAGATTTTGGAAATGCCGGTCCTCGATCGGAGCCTGGCGACGGAAAGGCCGATCCCTTATGGGAGTTCTGCGAAGAAAAGTCCGGTGCCTGTTGTGCAAAGACAGGAAACTCAATGGTCAGGATTGCCGTGGCGAGAATGAGAATGCGTCGCATTGTAAATACTCGTTTCCCTCGCAAACCGCAGCACGCAAGGATGTGGTCAAGCGACCGGCGGAACATTGATTTCGGTCAAACAAAAAGCAATCCGCTGCTCGTCGGATCGCGGCAACCATCGAAGGTGCCTGACCCGCATCCACATGGTCCGGTGTAACTCTGCCCCCTATACCAATGGATAAAAACAGAGACGGAGGTTTAATTGAGTTTGCGAGATGGGGACCGACCCATGCCCCGAAAGCCCCGGCCGCTCAGTCAGATAGCCTCGTGTGAGGCGACAAACACCAACCCCAAGCGCCGTACGGTGGGGGTTCACTTGGCACATAACTAAGGAACGATCACAGGCTTGTCGTGTTGTTGCACTAGTACGGGTTTTCAGGATGCAGCCTGTCTATAGGTTGTATTCGCGTTTCCAAACTTCGTTGTGTACCCCAAATGGTCGTTTCCAGCGGCGGCATGCCGGGTGCGTGGTCGAGCGCTTTAAGTCCGCGTGAGCGCGAGGTCGCACTTCTGGTCGCTCGCGGTCTGGCAAACAAAGAAATTGCTCGCGAACTGGGACTGAGCCAGGGGACGGTCAAGCTGCACGTCCACAGCATCTTTCTGAAGCTGAGGGTTCGAAAGCTTCTCAGATCCGGCGTGCGGCAGCGGTCCACGCTTATCGACCTAATGAGCGAGCAGCCAAGGTCAATCGAGCTGACTTACCGCGACCCGCTAGAGCGGTCGTTAGCTCGGCCCTGGAATGAATGTCTAGTTTCTCGTAGATCGCATGCAGATGAATCTTAACAGTGCCTTCAGTCACACCCAATTTCTCAGCGATTTGCCTGTTAGAGAGTCCATAGCAAGCTAAAGCTGCGACTTGCCGACGGCGCTTGGTCAACGCGGTTAATCGACTCCTGCGGCTGTGTTTTTTTGCGGCGACAAAGCGAGCTTTCATCCCTTATTGTTGCAGGTTGGCCTGCCTCCCGCGTCTCTCATCTCAAGGGATAGCGGCGTTGAAGCTCGGCAACATACTGCCGATATTCGCGTTGGAACCTGCTTGCGAGTACATGGATTGCGATGGAGTCCGCGTCGTTCACTTCAGCTTGTTCGTGGAGAAGCGCCGACATAGTCTCTGTATTTTGCGCAATCGCGCGCCATAACTCGTCATCACCCAGCTCTGCGCATTGCATGTGCGTCCCCCGACGCAACGCTACAGGGTCGAGCGGCCGCGCGGACAAGCGAGCGCTGTATCGGTCAAGCGAACTTGAGAAGGGGCCTCTACCATTCTCAAGAACCGCCGCTAACAAAAATACTTTACCATGTTTATTTGCCAACGCATGTTAAAGTTTAAGCATTGGTTAAAATCGCCAACTAACGTCCACTTCCCGTTCCGCCGCAGGCCCTCTCGCCGTTTCCCGCCCCCCGTGGTCTGCCGAACCGCTTCACACCAACGGGGGGCGCTGAGCTACATTTATTATGAGGGTGAGCGAACGTATTATGAGAGTGAACCGGGACGGCGCTCCGCGGCCAAACTGCTCAGCGAAGATGAGGTGCGGCGGATTGCGGCGAATATCGCCAAGCTGCCGGAGTTACTAACAACGCCGCAACCGAATCGCAAATCACTCGAATTTTGACCTCCTGCGATCCCCCAAGGCGATCATGAGCTCGATCCTGGATCGAACGCCGAGTTGCACGAAGATAGAGTGCAAATGAGCTTTGACCGTGCCTTCAGTCACACCTAATTTCGCAGCGACTTCCTTATTGGAACGTCCGTCACAGACCAAAGTTACGACTTGCTGTTCGCGGTCGCTTAGCTCGGACAACGGTCCCGCGATTTTTTGGTTTGATACCATAGTCGCCGCACATTTTTTATCGCGGAGGCTGCAGTTGTTAAAGAACAGTTGCTAACCAGCGCGGCGGGTTGCCGCCCGCGACAATCTGACCACATCGCGTGTTGCGGCCGAGCTGAAGCGGGCGCACAAATTTTCAGCAAATTTTATTGAAACAGAACATCGGCGGCAAAATTATTGGAGCGGGACGAGGCGCGAAGGATCGCGGCGAACATCGCGAAGCTGCTGGAGCTACTTCGAAGTAGTTGAGGTCTAAATGTTTAAACGGCTACTCGCCCGCGATGTGCCAAAGACCTGAGTTCGATTCTGGACCGGACGTGTAGTTTATTGTAGATCGCGTGCAGATGAACTTTGACGGTGCCTTCGGTCACGCCTAGTTTTGCAGCGATTTCCTTATTGGACAATCCGTCACAAACCAAACTTACGACTTCCTGTTGAGCGCTTAACTCAAAAAAGGGTCCCGCGACACCAGTGCCAGCCGAGTAGACCCAATCACATTAAGCAAGATTAATCTTCGGCACTTGCCAACCCGGGGCCGGAACGCCTATTAAGGGGCTAGCACATGAATGTCCGCTGAATGAAATCAGTCTCACCAAAGATGAGGCGCGGCGGATTGCCGCTAACATGGCGAAGTTGCCGGAGCTGTTAGGTCGAAAAGATTAAATCGCTCGCGCCTTCCGCTTCCTGCGCCAAATGTTGTGTCTATTTGTTCCCGTTGGGGTGAGGCTGAGCGGCATTCTCCGCTTTTATAAATGAGCCCACCAGCTCCATGGTTGCTTTGACAACAGGATTGTTTGACGTGAGCGAAAATTTGCCAGTGAAGTGATCGTTGGTGAAACGGAATGGCGCTTCCCCATCAAACCTAAGGGCGACGTTGTCAAACGTACAATCGATAAAATTATTTCCATCAATCGGGACAGTTTCTTCTTTGAACGTCTTTCCTCGAACCTCCTTCAGGGGATAATCTGCTCTGAAGTTAGTCAGCGACTGTGTATTTGCGCTTTGTTCTGCCAGTGCCGTGTCTCCAGCAGCCAAGCCAATGACCAGCGCAAGAGCGCAGATCAGGACCCATAAAGGATGCGTGCTTTTGGTATTAGACATTTTATATCCTCTTATATCCTCGCTAATCGGCGAATATAGCGCAATGAGAACGACTCCGAACCCGGCCAAGTAGACGCAGGGCAAAACGCGCTCCGTCAGGAAACTAACTTACGAAAAGGCCGCCTCTGAGCGGCCCTTCGTTGTTCACCGTGCTGCTTGTCGGAATTAAGCGACCTGCGCTTTCCGCTTCCTGCGCCAGCCGAGCATCGCGTTCGCTCCCAGAAGGATGCGTATGTTACGGCTTCGCGTTCTTAATTTCAGATAGATGCTATGGACGTGTAGCTTAACCGTCCCGAGGCTCAGCCCCAGTTCGCGAGCAATTTCATTATTTCTCAAGCCACGACCGATTAGTAGCGCGACCTCGTGTTCGCGAGGGCTCAAGAGCTTCGACCAGTCGCCCATAAGACGCGTCTCGTCCTGGAACATCGGACCGCTCAGGATTACGAAACTCCCGGCGCCTTCCGCTTCCTGCGCCAGCCCAGCAGACCGACTGCGCCGAGGCCAGTGGCAAATAGGGGGAGAGCGGCGGGAAGCGGGCTGACTACACCGGTCACGTTCACACCCGCCGTCGTCCCAAATGAGAATGTCGCACTGGTTACGGTGTCTGATGCTGTCAGACCTGCAATGTCAATCCCGAATGTCGCCGTTTGATTGCTGAATGGATTGTGCGGGCCATTTCCGGCAATCGAACCGTTAGCGTTTGTATAGAGGCCGCCGGCTCCCGGTGGTCCAATAATGAGCATCGCTGGGCCTATAAAACCAAGCGCATCTAATTGGAGACCTCCTGAAACGTTATTATTCAGGCCCCACCCGGTTGAACCGGTAGAGCCCAGAGTGGTTGTGCCACCACTGTTGACGGTAATCTGCTGCGTAAGACTGGCCAACGACGTACCGGTTGTCGCGCCTGTGCTCAGCGTGAAATCGAGATCGCTAATCAATTGAGCAATATCAGTGGGATTCGCCTGCAGGTTTTGCAGAACGACGGACATAATGCCGGGACCCGTGGTGAACGTTGCCGAGGCGTTAACCGCGCCACCCCCAGTGGTACTGCCTGGCGGAGTGACGAATGTAACGGTGCTCGCATGGGCGACCGATACGTTGACGATCAGGCCAACCAGCGCGGTAATGAAAAGGGATGGTGCTCTCATGTCGTCAGACCTTGCGTTGCCCCAAGGCGAGTGACGTTGCACAAAAATGCTCTGGCGCTTCCGCGTCCGCAAGCCGTATTAAGATATATATCTCACAAATTTGCTCTGTCGATTGGGATTGTATCCTAGTTTCAATCTGTCATAACTTTCTGTGGCCCGCCCACTTGTTCGGTGGCCGACGTGCAGATTAGAGGCGACTCTATCTTTATATTACCGGGCGAAATCGCACGTCCTTTCCTGCCCGCAAGCATCGCCGCGCTCCGAAAGCAGCTACCAGGAAGTCGAGCGGCCATGAACTAACAAACAGAAAGGCCGCCTGACGGCGGCCCTTCCGTATTCATCCGATTGTTGTTCAGGCGACCGCCTGCGCCTTCCCGCTTCCTGCGTCCCGCACTTTTACTTGCTGCATTTTCATCAAAGCTATTGCGAGCTTGGTCCTAGAATGAATATTTAGCTTCTCATAGACGGCGTGCAGATGAACTTTGACGGTACCTTCGATCAAGCCTAATTTCTCAGCGATTTCCCTGTTGGAAAGTCCGCGGCAAGCCAACTTTGCGACTTGCCGCCGTCGCTTGGTCAACGCGCGCAACGGTTCCCCATTAGCTGATAGCTTATTCATAATCCCCCCTATACCCGATGCTGCGTATTTTGCCTGGCCACATGCGGCCATTTTTTGGCGCAAATTTGGCAAACATCGAGACTGAGTTTCTTCCTACAACGCGCAATTTTGCAGCGATTTTCTTATTGGAAAGTCCTTTGCAGGCTAAAGTTGCGACTTGGCGCTGGCGCTCAGTCAACGCCGTCAAAATGTTGGGGCGAGTGTTCATGACTTCCGTCAAACCAAAACATCGCCCACGCCTCCACTTGCATTAGTGCTGCCGTTGAAGACTTGTTCTATCGAGACAGTTAGTTGATTTGATCTGCCGGCGACACAATGAAGCGCGAGGGCCGCCTCGCGGTGGCTCTTTCGTGTTCATCTGAATGTTTGTTCAGGCGACCGCCTACGCCTTCCGCTTCCGGCGCCAGCCGAGCAGACCTAATGCGCCGAGGCCGGTGCCGGAGATCGGCGGCGAAATTGCTCACGCGGCAATGAGGCGCGGCGTATTGCGGCGGATATTGCCAAGCTGCTGGAGCTACAGGATCGAAATTGAAAGGACGACGCCGCGCGGCCACATGATTGACCGCATCAACTACTAGAAATTACCCCAAAGGCACCCGCTGGAAATCGAGTTTGTTCCGCAGAGGAGGAATCACAAATGTGGACTCTGGTTATCATCACATTGATAACAGCGCAGCCTGGCACGTCAGGTGCGCAAGGTCGAAGCGGGGTGGCCACTACCACAACATTCCTGGAATTTAACGATCAAGCCAAATGCACTACAGCAGCAAATACCCTCGCGGTTCAATCCGACACGTTCCCCGGTGGTGCTGTTACTAATGTCGGCGCTATTTATCGGGTCATCGCGAAGTGTGTCGCGCGATGACGACGGCACTTGCATAACACAATAAAGCTGCTCACCCGCGACGAGGCGCGGCGGATTGCGGCGAATATCGCCAAGCTGCCGGAGTTGCTAGGTCGAAAAGATTAGATCGCCCGCGCGCGCTTTCATTCGAGAAAATCGAGCACATCGAGCGGCGTTGCATCAAGCAGTGTCTCGTCGAGTGCATCGAATGGTATCTCATCGCGCGCATCGAGCGGCGTCGCAAAGGCCGGGGTCGCAGCCATCGTCGCGAAGTCGGCGGATGGCAACATGGCGTCGTCGATCAGCCACCCGTTTCCGATGGCCGCGCGATAAAGCCAGGCAAACACCGCGACCGCAGCGTCGTCAAACACGATATTCCCCATGCCATCGTCGCTTAGTGCCGAGGGGAATGCAGTGTTGCGCCGCAATATCTCAAGCTTCGAGAGGGAAATGCCAATGGTACCGGCGGCGGTAGGCGCGTCCATTTCAACGTTGTTTCGGGTGAATGCGGCCGAAATTTGCCATGACGGTACCTTGGACTACTGTTTTTTTTTGCGTGCGACACATGTAGACCAAAATAGATCAAAAAAACCGCCTCTGAGCTGCGTTTCCGTGTTCCCATGCTTGTTTGTTTAGGCGACCACCTGCGCCTTTCTTCCCCTTCCAGCCGAGCAAACAACATCGCTATGAAACTTGATGTGAACTCACGCGCGGCCAGGCCTGTTCGCTGCATTGTGAGACGGCTGCCCCATGCCTTGAGAAACGCCACGGTAGTCCGCGCGTCAACTTTGCTAACGTGGCCTTGCCGGCTAAGCTGCGCTAACCCGAAGAAGGGTTGCCAGGGCGCGCTAACAGAGCGCGTTCCCAAGCCAGCGCATGACCGACAATTGTCGAAAGCTCATCAAATCGGGGTTGCCACTCGAGTATGTTGCGAATCTGCTCGATTGCCGCGACCAATTGGGCGGGATCACCAGGCCGGCGCAGCGCATTCTCGACCTTGAAGTTTATTCCCGATACTCGCTTGACAGTCTCGATAACCTCGCGGACCGAAAAACCGTGACCGTAGCCACAATTGAGCGTCAATGACGATGCTCCAGAGCGTAAGTGATGCAGCGCCTTGGCGTGCGCGCGAACGAGATCGCTGACATGGATATAATCGCGGATACATGTTCCGTCCGGCGTCGGGTAATCGGTGCCAAAAATATTAAACACGGGATGCTGCCCCAGCGCCGTCTCGGCGGCGACCTTGATCAGATGGGTGGCGCCGGGGGTTGATTGTCCGGCACGACCCCTTGGGTCTGCGCCAGCAACATTGAAATAACGCAAGATCACATGGTTGAGGTCATGCGCTTTGCTGGCATCGCGCAATATGATTTCGGTCATCAGCTTGGACCAGCCATAGGGCGAAATTGGCTGGGTCGGGGCAGTTTCGGAGACCGGGTTGCTGGCCGGATTGCCGTATACCGCGGCAGTCGACGAAAAGATGAAATGGCGAACGCCTGCCCGCACCGCGCATTCAATCAAGGTGCGGGAGTTCGCTGTATTATTGCGATAATAGCTCAGCGGATCGCGGACCGAATCCGGGACCACAACGGCGGCGGCAAAGTGAATAATCGATTCAACGCCATGACTGCGAAGCAGTCGCTCTATAAGTGGCTGATCGCTGGTGTCGCCGACAATAAGGGGTGCTTTCTCAGCGACCGCCCAGCGATGTCCGGTCGAGAGATTATCGAGCACGACAACATCCTCGCCGGCATCAACCAGCTCGAGTACCATGTGACTGCCGATGTAGCCGGCTCCGCCGGTGATGAGGACCGCCATGTTTTCTTTCTACTACTGATCGCTGCCGCGTTGCATCGTTCCGCTTTTGCCGCTGGCGCTCATCCTGAATTTGCTGATAGTAACGCCGCTAGCCGCTGATAAAAGCGTCTAACCGGCGATACTGCTGCGACCGTCGCGCAGGCCGCCTGTGTCCGATCAATCAATTGGAGATTTTCCTTGCGTGCTCTCTAGCCAGCGCGCCATTGCGACGGCGACAGGCGGGACACGGCGCGCAAGCGGTGCGCTCGCGCGATCAACGTCAGGTGCCGGAGGCCAATGCCAAACAGATAACCGACTTGCAGGCCGGCGATCGCGACTGCGGCAGTTAGAGCGGAGGTCCAAGCCGTGTTGGCACCGGAGAATTTGGCTGTGAGCGCGAACAGGAGCGTAAGCAAGATGACAGGAATCAAGCTCAGGACTTTGAAGCGCTGAGCAAGCGCCAGTCCAATCAGCAGACTGACAAGCGCAAGGGTCAACATGCGAGCGTGCCCTCAAAGCGCGACCTTCCGCCCCCAACCGTTATTTTTTTACTAATGACAAATTGCCGGGCCGGCGACCCGAGCATTATTGAAAGCGTGATACTCTCGGGCCGTATTGCCAAACACGATGCGAAACGACAGTGCAGATCAGGTTATCTGATTCGCATTCACTCGAAGCAAAAACTAAAGGAATTTCCGTTGCTTACACTACGCCGATGGACCACCGGCGCCGCCAGGCTGGGCCAATGACCGAACAGGCCCGGGTTAACTCGCGATCCATCGTTACCCGATCACCTGGTCCGGTTGACGGTCGGTAGTGAAGATACTGACTGGCGTGAGGCCGGTGTGTGTGTGTGTGTGTGTGTGTGTGTGTGGAGTTAGGGGTGTGGCGTGGCAACACAACGTGACGCGTACTGGTTTCGTTTAGGCTCCGGCACAATTGTGACCGTCGGCATGCCGGTCACGCTTGTCGTACTGTTATGGTCGGGTTACGCGATTGGCTGGGATGCCACCTGGCGCAGCTTTAATGTCACGCCCTTGCATCCGCATTTTTTTGATATGCA
>Ga0066903_100006910_pt1 | contig 10189 bp, 8 predicted proteins | sample PanSoiMetaGPlot1_FD_67491 | JGI IMG/M metagenome (GOLD analysis project Ga0066903, IMG submission 67491) | Tropical forest soil microbial communities from Panama analyzed to predict greenhouse gas emissions - Panama Soil - Plot 1 (version 2) | ecosystem: Environmental > Terrestrial > Soil >... | reverse complement strand
GACAGAATTGAACTGGTGGACGAACGGATGTCCTTTTCCGCTTGGCACGCGCTCGCAGCGCACCGCCCCCTCGGCGGTATCATGCGAGTCCGACAAGCGGTCTACGCGGCCGCCGCCCGGTTCCGTATTGACTACAATCATCGGACGCCGGCGGAACCGCGCAGCGCCGCCGATCTCTCGGCCTAGCGCCGACCCAGCAAGAGCTACAACGACGCGACCGAGGCCACCGTCGCCCTAGCTCCTCCCGTTTCGCCGCGACCACGGCGCCGAACGAACGCAAGCTGGCCGATTTCCGGTTCGCGTCCGAGGGAACGAAGCTGAAATAAAGTCTCGAGGATTTTAGCGAATTCGCGGGCGGATCTTTGACGCCCTCCTTCTATAGTCGCGACCACATTAAGGGCGCGAGGAGACGCCGTGCGGTTTGTCATGTTCATAGTGGCGGCGGCGGGAATCGGCGCGTTGTGCGTCTTCGCGATGCAGAGGATGCTCCCGCACCAGAGCGCCGCCATAGTCGCAACGGAGGCTGACGCCGTGCGGTTTCGGCCATCCCACCTCGATCCGATCCGGTCGATCTACGAAGACGTGAAGACGAAGATCACGTCGTCTCATTCGAGCATGGAATTTAACCTGCGGTCCGTGCCGCCGACCGTGTTCGACGGCCCGATCAAGCTGCCGAAGCCCGTCCAGATCGACCAACCGGCCATCAACCGAGCCATCGCGGCCGGGATCAACTCGCAATTCCAGCAGAGCCATCAGCGAACCCAAGCGATCATCCAATACGGCCGGAACCCAATGGCCTGGCACGGCCCTCCGCCGCATTGACTACGGCAACCAGTAGTCCGCCACCTCGCCAAGGAGAACCGTCAGCTCAGGAACCAGCAAATCAGATTGCGCGACAGCCCTTTGAACCTTTTCGCCCCCTGCCGCGACTAACGAACAGGAGCCCTGCCGGGGAATAGCGCGGGGTTCGGATCGGAACGTTAGAGGGGGGCTATGCACGCATCGCGCGCACTTTCTTTCACCTGTGATCTCGGCTCGCTCGCGGCGCTCCTGATCGGTATCGGCGCCGTGTCCTTCCTCGCGCTCACTGGCTTCTGAGCTTCGCCGCTCGCCCAATGACGAGCCCGCTCGGCCCCGTGTGACTGCGCAGATCTGGGAGACTATCCCCATGCGTCATCTCCATCGCAACCATATCCTGGCGACCACGGCACTCGGACTGATCCTCGCCATTCCGTTCGGCAGCCTGATGATGGACGCGAGCAAGCTCGCTGCCGCACCGGTGGCTGGGACGCCCGCCGAGCAAGCCCCCGCGCTGGTGCCCCAGCCCGCGCCAGAGCCGCAACCGCTTCCCGCGATGACGCCGCCAGCGACGACGGATGCACCCGCAGCGACAATCGACAACGCGGCCGCCACCGTCGTGACCGAACCGCCGACCGTGGTCGATCCCCTCGCCGCCCTCGACAGCGCCGACCGCGCCGTCGCGGAGCAGCTCCGCGACCTACTCACGAACAAGGCGGAGAAGCTCTTCGCCAACAAGAAGGAACGCGCGGCGGTGACCGCGTTCTACCAGAACCGCAACTTCGCGCCGGCCTGGCTCGACAAGGGCGTCGAGAACGCGCGCGCGCAAGCGGCGATCACGCGCATGAACGCCGCCGATACCGACGGGCTCGATCCCGCCGATTACAAGGCGCCGAGCTTTACGAATAGCACCGGACCGAGCGCGCTCGCCGAGACAGAGCTCAAGCTCACCCACATCGTCCTCACCTATGCGGGGCACCTGCAGGCCGGACGCTTTGCCTACACGCGCGTGAGCCGCAACATCGAGTTGCCGCAGGCGGCGCCGGAGCCCGCCGATATTCTCGACTCGATCACGACCGCCGAAGACGCCGGCAAGGCGCTCGACGCCTTCAGCCCGCAGCAAGAACCGTATCGCAAGCTTAAGGCCGCGCTCGCAGAGCTGCGCGCGAAGCCTGGCGCCGCGAAGAAAGAGCAGATCGACGTGATCGTGGCCAACATGGAGCGCTGGCGCTGGTATCCGCGCGACCTCGGCGACGCCCACGTACTCGTCAACCTGCCGGACTTCACGCTCAAGGTGATGCACGGCGGCGCGCAGGCGTGGACGACTCGCATCGTGATCGGCAAGCCGGGCATGGCGACGCCGCTGCTCAGCGAAACGATGAAGTACATCACCGTCAATCCGACCTGGCACGTGCCGCAGTCGATCGTGCAGAACGAATACCTGCCGGCGCTGGCGCAGGATCCGACGGTGCTCGAGCGCATGGGATTGCGCGTGAGCTATGGCAGCGGCGGTCAGGTTGAGATCACCCAGCCGCCCGGCGAGGGCAATGCGCTCGGCCGCATCCGCTTCAACTTCCCCAACCGCTTCTCGGTCTATCATCACGACACGCCCGACAAGCACCTCTTCGCCCAGGACTTCCGCGCCCTCAGCCACGGCTGCATGCGGGTGCAGGACCCGGCCAAATACGCCGAGGTGCTGCTCAACATCGCGCGCCCGCGCGAGCACTGGACGGCGGAGCGGATCAAGGGGATGTTCGGCCGCGGCGAGCAAGACCTGCAGTTGCAGCCGACGCCAATCTGGGTCCACCTGACCTATCAAACGGCGTTCGTGGACGCCGCCGGCAAGCTGCAGACGCGCCGCGACCTCTACAACCTCGACAGCCGCACGCTGGCGGCGATCAAGAGTGAGCGTGGCGTCGTGGAGCCGCAATCGGAGCGCAAGCGCGAGCCGGAGGTGGCGTCCAGCACGGTCAGGGCCCGCCAGCCCGCGCGTGTCACCACGCAAGGCCCCGTCAACGTCGGCCGCACGCAGACGATGGTCTACGAGACGCTGACCCACCGGCCGTTCGGGCCGCCGTCGATGTTCCGCTGATTGCCCCTCGGAGCGGGCGTCGCGGCTTGGCGCGACGCCCCTTGAACACCGCCGATGATGTCGATCCCGCGAACCCAATTGCTTAAAATTTTGGAAGCCTCGCTCGTTAGTCCTATCCGGTAAGATCAGCTCTATTTCAACCCCCGGTGAGGGCGTCTGCCGGCGCATCGTCCTCCACAACGTTACCGGACGTTTCGACGAAGGCGGCTTCGCCCGCTGCCATGGCTCATCCCCGATGAACTCTTGGTCAATATCGTGGTGAGCGGCCGCCGCGCGGAAGCGATCTCGCGGGCGTTCGCAAGACTTGTTCTCGCAAGACTTTGTTCTCAGAAGACTTGGCACCGCTGCGGGCGGCTCTTATGCTTCCGTTCCGGCCATCGGGAGGGGTGCATGATCAAGCAGGCTTCAATCTTCATCGCGGCGATGGTGACCTGCGGGGCCGCATGCGCCGACGGGATAACCTATTCGTACTATCGCCATTACGGCAACTATCTGCCGCCGGAGCGGCACGTGGTCGAGGTGGTGCAGCCGCCGTGGAGCGGCAACTTCATCATCAACGGCACGCGTTTCACCGGCTATAGCCCGGCCTGCTTCACCTGGGCGGCGGGCGAGCGCATCAAGCTCATCGCCGGCGACTGGCACGGGTCCTGCGACCAGGCAGTATTCTATAATTTCTATCGCCGAAGCACCTGCGCGGCCTGGTGCCGCTAACGCCGACGTTCACCGTTCCCCCGGCTGCGGCGGATAGCGGTGGCGGCGGCCGTTGAAGTCCTCGATCTCGCAACAGGCCGAGCCGTTCTCCCCGCGCACGTGCAGGTAATCGGGCCCGATCGGCGATTTGCCGTGGCCGCCCGGAATATCGAGCACATAGGTCGGCTGGCAGAGGCCGGAAAGCCGCCCGCGCAACGTGCGCATCAGCGCCCTGCCCTCCGCGATCTCGGTGCGCCAATGCGCCGTGCCGGGTGCGAGGTCGCCGTGATGCAGGTAGTACGGCTTGACGCGGCATTCGACCAAGGTCCGCAGCAACTCGCCGAGCACCGCCGCGTCGTCGTTGACGCCGCGCAGCAGTACGCTCTGGCTCAGCATCGGAACGCCGGCGTCGATAAAGCGCGCGCAGGCGGCGCGCGCCTTCGCCGTGAGCTCGCGCGGGTGATTGGCGTGGAGAACGACGTAGGTCGCTTTGCCGGCGGCCTTGAGCGCGCGCACGAGCGCCGCCGTCACGCGCGCTGGCTCCGCGATCGGCACACGGGTGTGCACGCGGATGATCTTGACATGCTCCATCGTGGCAAGCGCCGAGACAACCGCCACCAGCCGGCGCGGCGAGAGCATCAACGGATCGCCGCCGGTGAGGATCACCTCCCAGATTTCGCGATGCGCGCGGATGTAGTCGAACGCGGCGCTTAGCTCCGCGCGCGAGAGCGCACGCCCCTGCCCGACCGTCTCACGGCGGAAGCAAAATCGACAGTACACCGCGCAGATGTCGATGGGCTTGAGCAGCACACGATCGGGATAGCGGTGCACAATGCCCGCGACGGGACTGTGGGCGTCGTCGCCGATCGGATCGGCGAGCTCTTCGGCGCGTCGATCGAGCTCGGCCCTGCTCGGAATGAACTGGCGCGCGATCGGGTCACCGGGATCCGCCGGATCGATAACCTCGGCCATATCGGGCGTGACTGCCACGGCGTAGCGAGCGGCGACCGCCGCAAGCTCAGCACGCCGATCTTCTGGGACGAGGCCAGCGGCGATCAGCTGACCGGGGCGGCGCAAGGTCTTGTCGGCTGCGCGCATGGCCGGAGATCCTCATAAGCGCGTTCTCGCGACGCGCGATAGGCGGCTGATGATACCTCGGCGGCCAATTGTCAATCACTGCGACGCATGGAACCTGCTAGCGTGACGCGGCCGCATGGCGAGCGGCGCTCCTTGCAGGCGACGGCAATTCGGTGTTGTTTCTATTGGCGCGACCTAAAGAGAGACCTCCAATGAAAAATTACCTCGACGGCGGCGAGGCGATCCTCGAAGCCTTCCGCAAACTCAAGATCGACTACATCATGTCGTCGCCGGGCTCGGAATGGTCGCCGGTCTGGGAGGCGCTGGCGCGCCAGAAGCACGACCACAAGCCGGGCCCGACCTTCGTTGAGTCCTGGCACGAGACGCTCGCCGTCACCATGGCCGCCGGCTACACGCTGATCACCGGCCGGCCGCAAGCCGTACTCCTGCATGCCGGCGTCGGCATCTTGCACGGGAGCATGGGCGTGCACGGCGCCTGGCAGAACGAGATCCCGATGGTGGTGATGTCGGGCGAATCCCAGACGCTCGGCGAAGACCCCGACCTCGACATCGAGCCGCAGTGGTACATGGGGCTCACCGTCGGCGGCATCGAGCGCTTCGTCGAGCCGATCACCAAATGGGCGCGCGCGGTCACGAGCCCGCACACGCTCTATGAGAGCGTGATCCGCGCCGGCGAGATGGCGCAGCGCACACCGCAAGGCCCCGTCTATCTAAACGTCGCGCTTGAGCACATGCTGCACGATTGGACGCCGCCGGCGGCCGCCCGTGAGGTGCCGCCGGCGCCGGCGCTGCGGCCGCGCGCAGAGGATATCGAGGCGGTCGCCGAGCTCGTGCGTGCCGCCAAGAGCCCGGTCATCGTGACCGAGACCGCCGGGCGCAACCCGAAAGCGTTCGCGGCCATGGTGGCGCTCGCGGAGCTCGCCGGCATCCCGGTGATCAACGGGCGCTGGCAGTCGTACGCGAACTTCCCGACCGACCACCCGCTCTATCTCGGCATGGGCCACTACGAGGCGCTCGCCGATGCCGATCTCGTGCTGCTCGCGGGCGGACGCGCGCCCTGGTACCCGGCGCGGCAGCGGCCGACCCGCGGCAAGATCGTCGCCATCGATGAGAACCCGCACAAGAGCCACATGGTCTATCAGACCTTGCACGCCGATCTTTATCTCGAAGGCAACGTTGCGGAGACGCTCGAGCTCATCACCGCGGCGCTTAAGGCCGGCAAGCTCGACGCCGCGGCGGCGACCGCCCGTCGGCAGCGTTGGACACGCGAACATGAGAGCTTCGTCGCCGCGCGGCGCGCCGAGCGGGCGAAAGATCGCGACGGCGGCATCGGCCCGGCGGCGCTCGCCGGCGCGCTTGCCGACGCGATGCCTGCCGACACGGTCTACGTGGACGAGACCATCACGCATTCGCCCATTTTGCGCGACCACCTGCCGCAGACGACGCCGCAGAGCTTCTTTCGCGGCAGTGGCGGGCTCGGCCAGGGCATCGGCATCGCGCTCGGCATCAAACTCGCGGCGCCAACGCGTCCGGTTGTGTTGGTGATCGGCGACGGCTCGTTTCTCTACAACCCAATCGTCCAGGCGCTCGATGCCTCCAAGCGTCATCGGCTCCCGATCATCATCGTGGTCTGCAACAACAAGCGCTACGAGGCGATGCGCATGGGTCACGTCCACCACTATCCCGAGGGCGTGTCGGTCAGCAAAGACCTGCACTACGGCGTGACCATCGAGGGTCCCGCCTACGATGAGCTCGGCAGCCATTTCGGTTTTGTCGGCGAGCGGGTGGAACAGCCGGATCAACTCGCGGGCGCGCTCGCCGCGGCGCTGGCCGCGAACAAAGCTGGCAAGACGGCGATCCTCAACGTCCACTTGACGAAGTAGCGTTGCCCACTCAGTCCATCGAATAGCCGATGGCGCGGGTCATCTTGCCCCAGCTCGCCACTTCGCTCTTGAAATAATCGGTAGCCTCGGCGGTGGTCTTGATGATCGGCTCAAAGCCGACGATGCGCACCTGCTGCTGCGCCTGCGGCTCCCGCATGATCGTGTTGATCTCGGTGTTAAGCTTCTCGACCACCGCATCGGGCGTCTTCGCCGGCGCGAAGAAGCCGACCCACGAGCCGAGATAGACGCCGGGGAATCCCATCTCGCCATAGGTCGGCACGTTCGGCACCGCGGCATTGCGGCGTTCGCTCGCAAGCCCGATGCCGCGCAGAAGCCCTTGCGTGAGCGCCGGCACCACCGTGGGCAACGTGAGCACCACCGCGTCGACGTGGTTGCCGATCGCCGACTGCACCGCCGGCGCGCCGCCGGTGAACGGCACCGGCACCGCTTGCACCTTGGCGACCTCGCGGAAGAAATATTCAGCGCCGATGTGTGGCCCGGTCCCGACGCCCGGCCCACCGAAGGTGAAGCTCTTCTGTTTGCCGTTGGCGATGAACTCGCGCATGTCCTGCGCCGGATTGCTTGGATGAACCGCAAGCACGTCGGGGCTGTAGGCGACGATCGCTACCGGGCGCAGGTCATCAACGGCGAAGCCCTTGTTCCTGGATGCGGTCTCGTTCACCGCGAGCGCGGTCGTGGTAGCGAGGATCAGGTAGCCGTCGGGCGCAGCGCCAGCCACCGCCTTGGCCGCGAGGTTACCGCCGGCGCCGCCGCGATTTTCCACGACGACGGTGTGGCCGAGACGTTGGCTCAGCTTCACGCCGACCAAGCGCGCGACCACGTCCGCGATGCCGCCAGCGGCAAAGCTCACCAGGAAGGTGACGTTCTGGGCCGGGTAGCTCTGCGCGCGTGCCGGTGGTGCGAATAGGCAAGACGCGAGGAGCACAAACGGCAGCCATCGATGAAGGGCTTTGCTGCGCGCGCGCATGCGATATCCTCGTCGAGCGATCGCGCCGATCATTCACGATCCCGGCAACGGCGTCCACAGCACCTGGTCGATGTGAGTGGCGCCGGTCGCCAGCATCACCAGCCGATCAAAGCCGAGCGCCACACCGCTCGCCTGTGGCATCGCCCCGAGCGCCGCGAGGAAGTCCTCGTCGATCGGATAACGCTCGCCGTAGATGCGGGCCTTCTCGGCCATCTGCTCCTCGAGCCGACGCCGCTGCTCGTCGACGTCGACAAGCTCGCCGAAGCCATTGGCGAGCTCGACCCCGCAGACATAAAGCTCGAAACGTTCCGCCAGATGCGGGTTGTGCGCGGCCGGCCGCGCGAGCGGCGACTGCACGATCGGATACTCGCAAAGGAAAGTGGCGCGGCCGACGCCGAGCTCTGGCTCGATCTTCTCCGAGAGGATTCGGCTAAAGACGTCGCCCCAGGTGTCGTCGGGAGCGGTGCGAACCCCGATGGCCTGCGCGGCGGTGGCAAAGCACGCGACCGGCTGCGGCGGCAACAACGGCGCAAGGTCGATGCCGGCGTAGCGCGCGAACGCCTCGATTACCGTGAGCCGCTCGGGCGCCGCAAACGGATCGGCGGTGTGGGCGCGAAATACGAATTGCCGCGCTTGCGCCGTGTCGGCGGCAAGCGCGAGGATGGCCGCGCAGTCCTCAATCAGCGCCTGATGCGGCTCGCCGGCGCGGTACCATTCGACGAGCGTGAACTCGGGATGGTGGAGCGCGCCGCGCTCGCGGTTGCGGAACGAGCGGGCGAACTCGACGATCCGTCGCTCGCCCGCGGCGAGAAGCTTCTTGCAGGCGAATTCGGGCGAGGTCCGCAGATAGAGATGTTCACGCTCGCCCGCAGGCGTCGTCAGGTCGGTTGCGAAGGCATGAAGATGGGTCTCGTTGCCTGGCACCGGAACTAGGGCCGAGGTTTCGACCTCGATGAAATCCCGCGCGGCGAAGAACCGCCGCATCGCCGCCATGATGCGGGCGCGGCCGATCAGGAGTGGCCGCCGATCAGCGTGAATGGTCCAAAACGGCGGCATCGGGGCTCCTTCGCCCTGCATACTTATTGGCCAATCGGGCGCGAAAATCGCTGGCGAACCCACGCAAGATCGGTATGTTGCGCCCCGAAATCGGGGCCGGTCCGGCAGGGACGGTGCCTGCCCGACAACGAAGGAAGGTCAACCGTGAAAGTCATCGCCAGCTCGCTCCGTAAAGGCAATATCGTCGAAGTCGACGGCAAGCTCTACGTCGTTCTCAACGCCGAAAGCTTCCACCCCGGCAAGGGCACGCCCACCACCCAGGTCGACATGCGCCGGATCAGCGACGGTGTGAAGGTGGCGCAGCGCTACAAGACCACCGAGCAGGTGGAGCGCGCCTATGTCGAGGACCGCGAGCACCAGTTCCTCTACCAGGACGGCGACGGCTTCCATTTCATGAATACGGAGAACTACGACCAGGTCGTGTTGCCGCCGGACATCATCGGCGATCAGGCCGCCTATCTGCAGCCGGAAATGAAGGTGATGCTCTCGGTGCACGAGGGCGTGCCGGTGTCGATCGAGCTGCCGCAAAAGGCGGTGCTCGAGGTGGTCGAGACCGAGCCTTCGGTGAAGGGCCAGACCGCCGCCTCCTCCTACAAGCCCGCCGTGCTCTCGAACGGCGTGCGCACGATGGTGCCCCCATTCGTCGGCCCCGGCACCAAGATCGTCGTAATGACCGCGGACGGCTCCTACGTGGAGCGTGCCAAAGACTAGCCGGCGACCGGCCACGACTGGTCGGGATTAATCGCAACACGGTGGATTGGCGGCCACCGCACCCGCCGACCCCGATTTGAGACCGAGGTGGCCGCAAAGCCGACAGAAATCCCGGTAGAATCACCGTCCGCCATCACATCTGATTCCAGGAAGGCGGACGATGAAGCCACGCATCGAGAACCTCCGGCTGTCACGGCGAGCATGCCTGCCGCTGCTGGCGGGCGCGCTGACGGCCCCGGCCATCTGGAGCACGGCGAAAGCCCAGGGCAGTTGGTGGGGCAGTAAGTCGGGCGCTAAGTCCTCTGGCGCCAAGTCCTCCGGCGCCAAGTCCGCCACCAAGTCCGCGAGCGGGTCCTCCGGCTTCGAGCAATGGGTCGCGGCCTTTCGCGCGCGTGCCCATGCCCGGGGCATTTCCGACGAAACCTACACGCGGGTAATGAGCGTCATCAAGCCGGACACCTCGGTCTTCGCACTCGACCGTGCGCAGCCGGAGTTCACCGAGCAAGTCTGGCAATATCTCAACCGCCGGGTCTCCGACTACCGCATCAAATCGGGCCAGGAGATGGCCAAGGAACACGCGCCGCTGCTCGATCGCGTCGAGAAGGACTACGGCGTCGCACCTGCGATCATGGTCGCGATCTGGGGCGTCGAATCCGCCTACGGCGATCCCGACGTGCAGAAGAACTACATGCGGCCGGTGATCCCCGCACTTGCGGCGCTCGCCTGGGGCGAAGCGCGTCGGCGTCGCTATTGGGAGCAAGAGCTGCTCAACGCACTCACCATCATCGACCGCGGCTGGAGCACTCCCGAGGAGATGCGCGGCTCGTGGGCGGGCGCCATGGGTCACACGCAATGGATGCCGGAGGTCTGGCT
>Ga0066903_100006909_pt1 | contig 10189 bp, 9 predicted proteins | sample PanSoiMetaGPlot1_FD_67491 | JGI IMG/M metagenome (GOLD analysis project Ga0066903, IMG submission 67491) | Tropical forest soil microbial communities from Panama analyzed to predict greenhouse gas emissions - Panama Soil - Plot 1 (version 2) | ecosystem: Environmental > Terrestrial > Soil >... | reverse complement strand
CGCACGTCGATCTGGTATTCCAGCGGCATGCCGCCGAGAGTGGCGACATCGGCCACCCCGGCGGCGGAGTTGAGCACCGGCACAATGTCGAATTTGTTCAGGGCCCAGAGCTTGCCCAGATCCACTGGATACGAGGGGCTGGGCTCGACGGTATAGAAGAAAATCTGTCCGAGGGCCGTTGCATCGGGCGCGAGGTAGGGAACCACTCCCTGGGGCAGGAAATTCGCTGCCTCGGCCAGCCGTTCGGTCACGCGCTGGCGGGCGAAGTAAAAGTTCACATTGTCTTCGAAGATGAGCGTGATCATCGAATAGTTGAATTCGGAGGAAGCGCGCACCGCCTTGATGCCCGCCAGCCCTTGCAGCTTGCGGGACAAAGGATAAGTGATCTGGTCTTCAATGTCCTGGGGGCTCCGGCCCATCCAATCGGTAAAGACAATGACCTGGTTCTCGCTCAGGTCCGGGATGGCATCCACGGGCGTGTTCAAGACGGCATAGACGCCCGCCACCGACAGCGCCGCCGCCAGGAACATGACCAGGAAGCGATTGCGAATCGAGGCTTCGATGATTTTTTCGATCATGACATATTCCCGTATTGAGCCCGCCGCGCAAGCAAGGGGCAATTCCCTTGCTTGCGCGGCGGGCGCAGTTCACTACCGTTTTCGCAACTCCAGGATCACGTTTTCCTTGGTCACCTTGCCGGTAACGAGGTCGCCGACCTTGAGTCCGTCCAGGATTTTGCCATCCGCCACCTTGAACGGCATTTCCATGGCACGCATGTGGCCGGGAATGTCTTCGTGATCCAGAGTCACTTCTTTTCCTCCCGGATCGAGAGCGGTGACTTTGCCTTTGATGGCGTACGTATTCTCCTCCTGGGTTTTCTTGCCGCAGCCTCCGGCGGCAAACGGGATCAACAACGCCAAAAGCAAAAACCACACAAGATTCTTCATGGCACGTTCTCTTCGTTCTTTTCTCCGGCTTGTGGCTTCGCGTTGATTGAATGGTTTCGGCGAACGCCAAGCCGCAAGCGGTAAAACGAAACGCTAGCGGGAAGCACCTTTCTTTGCTTTCTTGAGCCGTTGCACCTCATCCAGAGTTTTCTTGGGATTGGCCAGGGCGGGAGTGCGACAGGTTTCGCAGCACAGGAAGACAGGTTGACCCTGGACCATGATTTTGATCGGCGGCCCCATCAAACCGAGGCGGCTGCCCTTGATCTCTGGACAGAAATACTGGGCTGCCGCCAGGCGGCGATCCGTCTCGCTTTCCAGCTTGGCGAAGGCGGCTTTCACCGTTGCTTCTTCGTCAACCGGCGTGGACGGTTTCACATGGCTGACGCCGGCCTGTCCCCCCTTGGCGCCGCTGCTGCCCGCGAAGTAGATGGACCCGGCGGCGGGGTTCAGGCGAGTTTCCGCATCGACCAGGAAGGAGCCCGCGGTCACGATGGAGTCCCAGGCCTGCAGGCCGCGCAGCACCGGGTAGTAGGAGCCTTCGTCGGGCCCCACCATGCGCGGTCCCAGCTCCACCAGCACCCCTTCGTAGTACGCCGGGCCAATTTCCCGGTAGACGATTTTCTGGCTGCCGGTGTCAATCACGGCATCATCAGGCACCGCCAGGACGAAGCCTTGCTGGAGGAGAACATGAGTGATGGCCGCCTGCTCAAGAGAGGAAAGACCCAGACCCAGGGCAGGTTGCAAAGGTGAAACAATGGATTGAACGGCGTTCTCGGCTGCTACTCGCTTCGCCCAGTCTGCCTGCCAGGTGCGCGCCAGCACGTCCAGCCGCCGCGGCAGCAGCTTGAGTTTCACCGTTGCCGTCGTGCCGGGGCGCAGCTTGTGCTTGGGATTGTCCAGCTCAAAACGGATCGTCACGGTCCGGGATTTCTGGTCCAAGTGAGGAAACACAAAGGTGAGCTTGCCGACAAAGATTTCGGCGGCGTTATCCCTCGTCGTGATGGTTGCTTCCGGGAGGTCCTTGGGGGACTTGTGGCTATCGTGAAAAATGCTTTGCGGCGGCAAAAAGGCCATGTCGTCTTCATAAATCTGTCCTTGAACCCACACAGAGGACAGATCGGCCAGATCGTACAGGGGCGATCCTTCCTCCACATACTGGCCCTCCTGGACGTATTTCTTGTAAACATGCCCATGAATGGGCGAGCGAATGATCAGGTGGGTATTGGCCTTGCCGGTCTTGAGCATCTGCTCCATCTGGTCGGTGCTGATGCCCCACAGCACCAGCCGGTCCCAGGCAATCTTTTTCAACTCGGCATTGCCGCCCTTGTGGGCATCGAGCAGGTTTTGCATGGTGACCACCAGATCGGGACTATAGAGGGAGGCCAGGGCATCGCCTGCGTCCACCATGCGCCCGGTCTCATTGACGATGAGCTTGTCGATGCGGCCCTTGACGCGCGCCGCCACTTGTTTCATGCCGCGCTCGTTGAAATCCACATAGCCAACCGTGGTGATCTCCTTGACGAGCGGCACATAATTGACCTTCCAGGTTTGGATGCCGGCCAACACCACCTTGTAGGGGGAAAGCTGCACGCGGTTGACGATGCCCGGAGGCAATGCCACGTCCTTCTTCTCTCCTATCTTTCGCTTCGACAGGGGCATGAAGCAAATGGGGCACTTTTCCTTGGGGTTATCGCGGATCACGGCGGGATGCATGGGGCAGAAGTATTCGTAATCGGAGGCAGCGTGGGCGGCGGCGGCCGGGCGCGTCCATTTTTCAAACGTGGCCACCAGCCAATCCCAGTGGATGATGACCAGGCCGATCGCCGCCAACAGGATGATGAAGCGCAGCCGGGCCAGATTGACCAGGACCAGGAAATGGAACCACCACCACGCTTTTCCCCAGAAGCCAAGGGCGGTGGGCGCGCGCAGCCCACCTTCGTCTTGGGCCGGGCCATTATTGGTTGACATGACTTTGTCTCCTGAAACGGGGGGCGCCGATGAAAACCCACACAACAGCCTTCGGGAAGAGAGAGCCCATGGAATTTCTCCAACTCACTGAAGGAATGAATGAGACCGTGCGCGGACGAGCGCGCAGAAATACGCACAGCAGAAATGGTCTTGCTAAATGACGAAATGCTGAAGGACGACAACGAGATCAGTCGGCGGCGGGAGGCGGTGAGTCTCCCATTCTAAATTGGCAAATCCAGAAATGGCTAGACCACGGTCCTGAATACCACTGCAGGAAAAGACCGCATGGACCAATGGCTGTTCCGAGTCCGAAATCTTGCGTTCACTCAGCAAGAACTGCTTGGAAGGAAGCAAGGTTTTATGGCACGGTGGAGCCTGGATTTGTGATTCCTGAGGGAAATGTTCACGGCCTGGTTGTTCCCTTGATCGGCTCGGTGCTTTGTTGCAGCATGTGCATTTCTGGTTTTGGCCTGGGCAGCAATCGCCTCCACAACAGCAAACCTTGGTTTGCGGATTCTGTTTGGCGTTGCTTTTTTCACATGAGGAACAGGCGCATACCAGCAATGGCGTGTTGGCGAGCAGCGTGGAAACCGACGTCGCCAACACGACCAATACACAGAGAAATCGCCGCATACTCCTCATGTTCAACTCTCGCTTGGATTTATTATCAACCGAGGTTGGAGTTTCGTCAAGTTCGCATAAATGCGTCAGAAGGGGCTGGTCCATTCGGCTTGGATGGCCGGCGTGTCGACCTGTTTGTGTTTTTTTGGCGAAACACTCCGCGTGGCAGGTTCGTCCTGCGGCCGATATTCCGCACGGAACAATCTCATTTGGCGCTCTTCGCAGGAGAATTCGCGAGAATTCCGGAATTCGGTCCTGAATTTTGGCGAATCCAGCTACTGAGGCGTTGTCCGTAGCGGAATCCGCCAGAATTTCACTACACCCGAGGACTTTCCTCCATTTCAATACTTGAAATAATGCGACCGCAGCAGGGCTTTTCCTTTGCCGTTGGTCTCGTTATGCAGGATGCGTTCTTTCTCGTTGGTCTTTTGCCGCAGGCCCTTGGCATCCTCGGTGCGTGTGACCTTGCCCTTGTTGGCGTCCTCAAAAAATGTCTTGAATGCCTGGGCGGAAGCCGGGGTAAACTTCTTGTCCTTGGGCAAGTCGGCAAACGCCTCTAGAGCGCTGGCCTCGAGCAGCCGCGGCCACACCTTGCGAAAGATCACCGGCGAACCATAGACATCCGCGCTCAGGACCTTGCCGTTGATGGCGAATGCGTAGCCGGTCACATCACCCTTATCCGCCACCGTTTTGGATAACTTGGCGACGTACTTGTCCACCGCCTGCTGCACCTCCTTCACTTTCAGGCTCAGGGCCAGGCTGGAGTCGGATTCCTTGACCTTCACGTCCACCCTGGCATTCATACTCAATTTCTTCTGGGCTTTCAGGACGTTCCGCCACACCTCCCCCTGGCTCATGGCCATGCGGTTGGCAATCCGCAGTTCGTTACTGCAAATCTGCCCGGGGTTGTGGGTAAACGTCTTGTCCTTGTCGGTCAGGGGCTTCATCCAGCGCGAAGCGGTCCGTTCCACGCAGAAGACGGTCAAGGGGAGCTTGCCGGACTTGGGCGGCACGATCTGGTCGTACTGGGCGATGCGGTCCTGCTGGCCTCCCTTGAGGATGTCGCCGGAGAGGATCACGACCTCAAGATCGGACAGGTTCTCCATGGTCAAATCGGTCACCTTTTGCGTCTCGTAGATGACGAACTTTTTTTGCTCCAGAGCCTCGGCAAGCATGAGGAATTTGTGTCCCTTGAGCCGGTCCTCGCCGTGGATGAGGCAGATGGTCAGGTTGTCGTGGTGGAAGGGGCCGGAGATACGGGGTACGGCAGCCTTCCCCTTTTCCTGGGCGACGGAACCTTGCATGGCAAAGCCGGCCAGGGCAACACCTGCCAGCAATACCAACGCAGACAGCTTGAGACGCTTGCGGGAAAACATGACGATTCCCTCCTGAACGAAGTGACGCGGTTGGCTTCTGCCTTGGAGCATACTCGAAATCAAGCTGCTGCCGCAACAAAGCAGGTCACCAGTTACAAACGCGTTACAACAACGACCGGAATGCGCCGAACGATTCCGCAGGAAGGAGTGAGCCGTGAACCACGTCATGTTGCCGGAGGAGTGACTTGACCTCATTGGTTGAAGCGGAGGGGGAGGGATTCGAACCCTCGGTGACTTACGCCACGCCGGTTTTCAAGACCGGTCGTCTCTCCTTCTAAAGACCAATCTGACCCAGAGTTAGGCGAAAACTCCCTCGACGAGGTGCCCACAGTGGTGACGAGTCCAACTGGGGCCACCTCTGGCGCGCAATTACCAACGGATCTGGCCCAAGTTGTGGCTGCATGGGCAGGCCTTCCTTCCGAAATCAAAGCTGGCATCTGGCACTCGTCTATGCCGCGGGAGGCAGTGATGAGTAAGCGACTTGACCTGGTACAGAATTGCGTCATTTTCGTCACGACCGTCATTCGAGATGCAAGTCGATGTTGATTGATGCAAGCCGAGCCAATGGCCATGACGCAAGCACCTGGCCTGTGACGCAATGCCGATCTGCTGTGACGCAAAACCGCTGCGGTATTTCCGCGGATATGACGCAGATGACCCAAATGACGGTGTTGCCGGGTTGGGCACAATCCTTCAATTTCAGGCAAAGGGGAAATGATGAATTCGATCTCTACTACTAGCGGGCCGCCTGCCCGCGGACTTCGTTGCCGAAAATGCGGCGCCGGCCGGTTCTGTGTAATCTATACCCGGGCCCGCGAGAACAAGCTCGTTCGCCGGCGGGAGTGCCGAAGTTGCAAGGCGAGACTGACTACTTGGGAGAGAGCGATCGGCGAGGCGGCGGATGATCCCTGATGACCTCGTGTCTACAGGTGGAACTTTATTGTTTTACTACGCAGCTCAGGGCGAAACAAAAGCAAATTCGTGTTAGGATTCCAGTAATGGGACTCAGCTGAGGTGATGGATCATCGAAGCTAAGAACGATAAGGTCCGAATACAACCCTGCAAGGAAGCAGAACATGAAGATCGCGATTCGCAAGCTGTCCGAAATCAAACCATACCCCAACAACCCGCGTTTCAATGATCAGGCCGTGGATGCCGTAGCGAAGTCGATCCAGGAATTTGGCTTTCGCCAGCCCATCGTCGTGGACCCACAGGGGGTCATCATCATCGGGCATACCCGTTACAAAGCAGCAATGAAACTCGGCCTGGAAAAAGTGCCTGTGCATGTCGCTAAGGATCTGACAGCACAGCAGATCCAAGCTTACCGCATCGCGGATAACAAAACAGCAGAACTGTCCGACTGGAACTACGAACTTCTGCCCATCGAACTGACCGAGCTGCAAGGCATGAATTACGACGTGGGGCTTTTGGGCTTCGATAAAGACGAGTTAGCTCGGCTGCTCGATCCCGGCGTCAATGGCCTATGCGATCCTGACGAGGTACCTGCCCCGCCCGACGAGGCAGTGACCCGTCCGGGCGACCTGTGGCTTCTGGGCAATCATCGCCTGCTTTGCGGCGATGCGAGCAAAGCCGAAGACGTGGACCGCTTGCTCGACGGTGCCGAAATTCATCTGGTTAATACCGACCCACCCTACAACGTGAAGGTCGAGCCAAGGTCGAACAACGCAATCGCAGCCGGGCTCAGCTCGTTCCAGGGGCCCAAGCACCATCAAAAAATGGATGTGGCCCGACATCCGGAGAAGTCCAAACCCACTGGCAAGAAACTGCGGGCAAAGGACCGCCCCCTGGCAAACGACTTTGTGTCCGAGGAAGAGTTCGACAGGCTCCTGAAAACCTGGTTCGGCAATGTCGCCCGCGTACTGCTGCCCGGCCGCGCCTTTTACATCTGGGGCGGCTACGCCAATTGTGCCAACTATCCGCCAGTCTTGAAAATGTGCGAGCTGTATTTCGCGCAGGCAATCATTTGGGTGAAAGAGCATCCTGTCCTCACCAGGAAGGATTTCATGGGCAACCATGAATGGTGCTTTTATGGCTGGCGTCAGGGTGCGGCTCACGTCTTCTTAGGCCCAAACAACGCGACCGATGTCTGGTCGGTGAAAAAAGTCAATCCGCAGAACATGGTACACCTCACCGAGAAACCGACCGAACTGGGTGTGCGGGCGATGCAGTACTCGTCACGGCCTGGCGAGCATGTGCTGGACCTGTTCGGCGGATCGGGCACAACTTTGATCGCCGCCGAGCAGACGGGCCGACGGGCGTTTCTCATGGAGATTGACCCGCTCTACTGCGATGTCATCGTTGAGCGTTTCAAGAAATTCACCGGAAAGAATGCTGAAAGAGTGAAGGTGAAAACCGCGGCATGATTTGCCTTGCAAATCTCAACTTGAGCAATTCGAGCAAATTCTTCGAGAGCTCTTTGGAGACCATTAATGAGTAGTGACAATGTCACGCCTCACGCGGGACTGAACCCGAACGCGCTGGCGTTGGCCGACGCTGCCCGGCTGCTCACCAGAGCTGGCGGCCAACACGTAACCGTGGCACTGCTGCAGGCGGACCTCGATGCCGGCGCACCCGCTAACACCGACGGGACGATTAACCTAATCCACTACGCTGCCTGGCTGGTGCGGGAGATTGCGAGCTGTGACTGATCCCCGCAAACAGCGACCCAGCGAGCTCTGCCGCCTACTCAACTCGACTCCGCTGGGCGAGGTGATCAACGTGCGGCGGTTGCACCGCCATCGCGAGCGGGCCGGGCTGCGTATTGGCGATGGCCGGAATGTGGACCTCGTGCGGTACATCGCCTGGCTCATCCAGGTCCGCCACGCTCCGCAACCGGCAAGACAGGATAACGAGATCCCTACGGCTGTCGTGCTGGCCGAAGCGGCCCAGGGAGCGGCTTCCCTTGGTAGCAGGCGGAAGCAGTTGGAAGGCCACGGGCAAAAGCTCACCAGCAAGCAAGAGACCTTGATTGCGGCCTTGTTGACGGAACCAACCTACGCTGCCGCGGCGGCCAAGGCAGGTGTCGGCCAAACTACCTTGTACCGTTGGCTGCACTTACCTACCTTCCGTGCTGCCTACCGTCAAGCTCGACGTGAGCTGGTCGAGGCGGCCATCGGCCGCATTCAGACTGCGACCGGACAGGCCGTCGACGTGCTGCTGGATGTGGCTCGCCATGGTCGGCGGGACGGCGACCGCACACGGGCGGCCATCGCCTTGCTAGATCACGCTTTCCGCGGCTTAGCTGCTCCCGATGTTTTGCACGGCGAGCCGGAATCCGGTGAGGCAAAACCGCTGACAACGGCGGACCTGGTTCGCGTTCTTGGGGCCCAGCTGCGGCAGTTGGACCAATCTGAATTGCCGGCTGGCGAGAAGTCGCGTTTGACCGTCACACTGGGTGATGCCTTCTTGCGGGCCCTGGGGGCAGACGTGTTGGATAAGCGGCTGGAGGCCCTGCAAGCCGTCTTACTTCCCCGAAAAGGCTAGAAACCATGAAAACTTACTCCCTTGCAAGGGCTTACAACTCCTTGACACCTGAGGAACGCTTTGCTCTTATCCTCGCCGCGGACGGTCGCGGCGACGAGGCCGAGGCGCAACGACTGGCACGCGCTGCTCCGCGGATCAGCTTGTCGATGCCAGATTATGCGCTCTACATGCAAACGTTCGCAGAGCTGGCCCCGCTGACTTTTATCGAGCTGTTGGCAGATGCCGCAACTTACCTGGACCTCTACACGCATATGAAAGCCTTCGCTCGAATCTACAACGAAAAGGAAATGGGCGAAGAAACCGATGGCGCCGAAGTCGGAGGGGAACAGCTTGCCAAGCATCGGTATATCGACCGGCTACGGGCCGCCGGTTATAGACTGAGGGCAAAAGCTAACGGGTGGAAGCGGTTCTGCGAGCAGATGAATGTGCCACCCTTCCTGTTTTGCAACGACTATCCGGGCTTTGAGCGCTTGAAAATTGCGCTGAAGGTGGCCGAGGAAGAGGCATGTAGCCCGGGCGAGTACCTCCGTTGGTTGAATTGCACCCGGCCAGAGGGGGCGCCGGAGCTCATCGAAGTTCCCCTGAGTGACGTGTTGGTTGCCGCGGAATTCGAAAGGGGGTTTCGCCAACGCGTCCGCTTTTAGGGCTGCTAGGTGGCCCTGGCACGACGAATAGGGAAGGGCTTTGGCCATCTCTGGACGCTCGCTTGGTACCCCTGGCCGCCCACGTTCGCCCACGTCGCGTCCGGCCGAACCAATGCGATAAATACCCCGCATCGCCAAAGTCAGGGGAAGGTTCCGCAGGTGGGCATGCAACGGACGCAAGGGCCCCGTTGCGTCCACCAAATCGGCCACTTTACGGCGACCAGGGGCAATCACCGAGCATTCTGCTGACGGGAATGCGGATTCTCCGCTCGATCCTGAGTGCACCAAGGCGCCGGGGAAATAAAGAGTGTGCATGATCGCGCGATGACCCAGCCATCACCATGACGACAGGAAGTCTCACCGGCCTTTTCCTTTACTATTTCGCCCGGTCGGGGGTCAATCTTGCGAATTTCCTGATGCGTCACTTGCCAACTTCCACGAAAAACAAATTGTTCGAGGTCAGGACCAAGGCACGATTGCCGTCGGGGTGGGCGACGATTTGGCGGGTGTCGCCGGCGCTGGGAGCGAACTTAAATTCCTGCAGCTTACGCCCAGAGTCGTTGAAAATGATGAACTGATGGTCGTGGTTCTGGCCGTAGATTTTCTTGGTCTTGGGGTCGAAAGCGACAGCGCGGGGATAGGCGCCCTGGTGGATCGTGAACATAGGCCGGTTGATGTTGCCGGTCGGGTAAATGTAGGTGCTGTAAGTAGACACGGACGGATGGTTCTTCAAGTCGCGATAGTTGCCCCCTCCAGAGGGGAGGCAAACGTATTTGCTGTCGGGGCTGACGGCGATGCCCTGCCCGTTTTGAGCGATGCGCTGGCTGGCTTCCTCATGGCTCAGGACGAGGCCGTCGATTTTGAAGCGGTGCAACTGCTCGAGTCCGCCCATGGTGAACAAGTATTTGCCATCGCGCGTGACGACGGGCATGGCGAAGCCGACGCCGAAACCGCCGGGAAAGTCACGGGGACTGTATTCTTTCGCGGCGCCGGTTTTCAGATCGATGGCGGTCATGCTGTCGCGGCCCACGGCAAAAGCCACGGACAGTCCAGGGGCCGAGACGGCCCGCTGCGCCGAGGGAACTTCGAAACGCTTTTTCACTTTGAACGTGGCGGGATCGAGGAGCCA
>Ga0066903_100006908_pt1 | contig 10190 bp, 15 predicted proteins | sample PanSoiMetaGPlot1_FD_67491 | JGI IMG/M metagenome (GOLD analysis project Ga0066903, IMG submission 67491) | Tropical forest soil microbial communities from Panama analyzed to predict greenhouse gas emissions - Panama Soil - Plot 1 (version 2) | ecosystem: Environmental > Terrestrial > Soil >... | reverse complement strand
GGGTCGGTGGGAGGCCCTGGCCGTGGTCTCGCTCAAACAGAACTGGGACCACGACGGCGTCATGGAGCGGGCGCAGCGGGCGCTGGCCCTGGTTGCGGCGGACGACTGGCGTTCGCGAAGAGAGGTGGCCCTGGCGATCGGTGCGTCGCTCGTGTACAGCGGGGAGCCGGCCGCAGCGCTGAAGCCGGTGGAAGACGTGGCAGCGGCGCTCGGTGCGGCCAGACGCACGCGCGAGCTGGTCGGGGTGCTGACCGTCCTTGGCATCGCGCAACGGCGACTGGGCGACCTGGACCAGGCGGCGCGGACTTTGGATCGCGCCCTGGAAGGGAGTCCGACGGTGGGCGGAGACCCGGCTCCCGTGGAAGGGGTGCTCGGGCTCCTGGTCCACCGCGGGCACATCGCGATGGAGCGCGAGGAGATCGAGCTGGCCGAGCGCCGCTACGGCCAGGTGGAACGGCTGGCACGGCTCTACGAGCTGTGGCCGTGGCTCTCGGACGCCGTTCGCGGCCTGGCCCAGGTGGCCCGGCTGAATGGCGACCGGGATCGCGCCCGCCAACTGCTGGACGAGGCGGAGCGGCTGCCCGTGCGCCTGTCGTACGGGTCGGTGGCACTGGCCATGGCCGAGGCCCTCGTGCCGTTCGCGGTGGCGACGGGCAGTCCGGAGGCGCTGACGCCCTGGATAGCCGAGCTCCCGCTGGCCGTGCCCGAGCCGCCCCACCGGCAGCGGCTGCGTCAGACCGTCCACGCCGCCTGGCACCTCGTGGACGGCGATGCGCGGGCCGCGCGGGACCTGGCGCGCGACGTCGTCGAGGCGGGCGTCGAGCGGGACGCCGTCTACTGGATCAGGGCGTCGGTGATCCAGGCCGCCGCGGCGTTCGTCATCGGGTCGAGCGCGGAGGCGGCCGACACCACGGTCGGCATGCTGGAAGTCGCGCGCAGGGGCGGCTTCGTTCGCTCGGTGCTCGACTGGGCGCCCTCGGTCGATCGCGTGCTCGCTGCTTGTCTGCGCCGCTGGTCCCGCCACGCCGGCCCCGCGGCGGCTCCGACGATCGAATATGCGAGTCGGCTGCTGGCCCGTGCTCGGCCGGCCCCGGGAACGGGCGCTCCCCCTCCACAAGCAGGAGGAGATGACCTCCACTGAGAGGACACCGAGAGCAGATTCCGAGCAATGATCAGAGTTGTCCAGGTTCCGCGCTTCCGTTCAACGCTGGCGCCGCCCTCACCATCGCCCGGCAGTGCGGCTACGCCTGGGCCGAACGCGACGCGCTCCAACTCGAGGCACGCGGCGCGGCCGGGAGGCGGAGGCGATGACGCGGCGCCTGATCCCGCCGGACCTGGACCTGAGCTGGGTGCGGGCGTAACTCAGAGCGCGACCGGCCAGGCGAATATGGGCGGTCTCGGGCAATCGGCATGCGTCCCTCATAATTTCGGCTGGGAACTGCAGCGACAGTGGGGTCCGCAACCGACGGAGGAGGGCAGCTTGGCCCGGCGCGTATGGTGGCTACGGAGTGACTAGCCGAAGTGCACGGCTCGCGCGGTTCATCGGGTGGCTTGGCAGCAATGTCGACGGCGTCATCGCCCTTGCCATCGCGCTTGTGGTCGCGGTTCTTGGCGCCCTCGACGTTCTCGGCAGCTCCGCAGTGAACTCCGCGATCCTACTCACGCTGGCGGTCTTAGCAACCACTCTCCTTCGTGACCGACACCTTGCGATGGTAAATCGCAGCGATGCCAGCGCTGTCCGCGCACTTACAGGTCGCGACACGAGTGAGGCCTTGGAGATCGCTCGTCGGCATACCGACCAATGGACGTTCAAAGGGGGGACCGGCACATATTTGCGCGCCGTTACTCTGCCACGATGCATTGAGAACGCCAGGGCTGATGGCCGTTCACTACGCGTGCAGATCGAGATCCTTGATCCGGCTGACGAGCGAACTTGCACCGCATACACCCAATTTCGTCGCTCGCTCTCAACAGCACCAGATCGCACTGGTGAAGAGTGGACGTTCGTGCGAACTAGGAACGAGGCCCTTGCGACAATCCTAGCCGCCAGCTGGTACCTTCAGCGTCATTACTTCCTGATCATCGACCTCGGCCTGTCTACAGCCATATCCACGCTTCGCTGGGATCTCTCTTCAAATTGCCTCATCCTGACCCAGGAGGACCCATCTACCCCCGCGCTGATCTTCGAGAAGGCCAATCCCTATTACCACTCGTATCACCGGGAACTCGTCTCTAGTTTCGAACGTGCTCGCCGTGTCGCTGTGGATAGAGATGCGGGTCTTTCCAACGAACCGTCTACGAGCGAGGTTCGGGACCTGTTCGATAGACTGGAGATCAATCTTCAGAACGGACTCGATGACGCCGACCTTGCGGACGTCATCCGTAGAGCCATTCATCCGAGGAATCCATACTGGTGAGTAGCTGGACAGACATATCCCGTGCACTCGGGATCGACGGTTCCGTTGTTGACCGGGCGGTGGGGATCATGAATCAGGTGGCAGGAGGCACCTACCCACTTCGCGCGATACGGCATCCGCTGGGATTCCTGTGTTTTCCGATCGAGCGCGGTGAGCGCGGGCTGTGCGTGCATGCGTGGAGCCCATTGTTCGCATGCGCTGAGCCTACTACCTCGTCAATCCACACCCACAGTTGGGACCTGATCAGCGTTGTACTGTCTGGGGAGCTGACAAACAACCGGTATGCGGTCACCGGGCGAGAGCCCACTCATCGTGTGTTCACCGTCCAAACACACGATGAGTACGATGAGCTGCGTGCCACGCCTCAGTTGGTGGGATGCCGGCAGCGCGCGTCAGAGGTAGTTTCAGCCGGTTCTGCATACGAGGTACCGGTTGGGCAGTTCCACGCGACGGTCGCCGATAACGCCGTTACGTTGGCCATCAGCTCTCGTCGACTTGGGGCCGGGGACCAATCACTCGGACCGCTGGACGGTCAAACCCACACCGTTCACCGCGAGCGGCTCGACCCCTCCAGTTCCGCACATGCCGCAGCATTGATAGCAAGAAGACTGTAGAGGGGGTCGTACGACTGGGGTGGCGGTCCCGAGCGCGCAGACGGACCTCGGGCGCTCAGACTCTGGGCAGGAGAACGGCCGCACTGAAGTTTCCTGGTTCGCCTGACTCCCCCGCCAAGCAGCGCTTGACAGACCGGATTGCCCATTTGGGGATCCGCGATTGGTCGACCAATTCAAGGACGAGGCTCTAGCAGCGGTGTTGGACGTTCGCCGGGACTCCCCACGCTCCACACCAGCCCACGCTCAGCGGTGCTTGCGCAAGTTCGAAGCTGAAGCGCTGTCGTATATTCAAAAATGCCGGCGGCGGGATTCGAACCCGCGCACTTCGGCTTAAAAGAACCGGGCAGGCCGAGGCTGCTGGCCCGCCCGAGATCGGCGGTCCCGCACCATCCGTCCCATGCGTCGCCACGTTCGGCAAGGCTCTGCTGTCTGTGCTGCTGTCGTCCCCGCCACGCCGCCGAGGGTCGTCAGGTAGAGCGGGCTGGACGTCCCCCGGGTCATAAGCGATGGCGCCGCTGCCTTCCGCATCCCCCTCTCCCCCACCTCGTACCTCCGACTAGAAAGGAAAGGAAAACGATCGACACCATCGACACCATCGACACCTGCGAGTTCAAAATCGCCTCGAAAGTGGTGTCGATGGCCCACTTGAGGATCGACACCATCGACACCAAGGATCGACACCAGACCAGCGTGCGCGAAGACGCGGGCCGCGACGGCCGGCCGCGATGCCGCAGGGGGTGGTGTGGTCGCAGGGCGGGCGGTCAGGTCGGTGGCGCCACGGGCACGATGATGCTGAGGCATGATGACGGGCGCCGACGTCCTGCACGTTCTCGGCGTGCTTGCCGCGGTCGGAGTCCGGGTGTGGGTCGATGGCGGGTCGGGGCGCGGACGCGCAGCTCGCTATTTGAATAAGTCTAGATAAGCGATGTAGAATAGCCGCATGGCGAACCGACCCCAGCGCGTCACCGCGCCCACCATCCAGGTCCTCGCCGCCTTCATGTCCGACCTCGGCCGCGACGACTGGTACGGTCGCGCCCTCTCTCAGCACACGGGCCTCGGAGCCGGCACCGTCCTCCAGTGCCTGCACCGGCTAGAGCGCGAGTACGGCTGGCTGGAGAGCCGCTGGGAGGATCAGGAGGTGGCTGCGAGCGAGGGCCGCCCCCCGCGCCGGTTCTACAAGCTGACCGGCCTCGGCCAGCGTGAGGCGGCCGACCTGCTCCAGCAGCGCCTGTCCGGCCTGCTCCGGCTCAGTCCGGACGGGGGTGGGGCGTGAAGCGGAGTGGCCGCCGAGCCGCGGCGCGGGCGGAACTGGCGGACGAGCTGGATCGGCTGGCTGCTGGATACCGCTCCCTCGTCAGCAATGTCGCACACGCCGGCGTCCACTTCGTCGGCCGCAAGCACGTCCGCGACCTCGCATTCGGCCCCGACGGCCCCGACGTGCCATACGTCCTCGCACTCGGCCCCGATCCTGATCCCTACGTCGCGCTCATCCTCGATCAAGACTTCACAGCCGCCTTCGCCAGCGACATCAACGGCACCTTCGCCCGCCGACGCACACGTGAACTTGCCGAAGCTCTCGACTTCGCCCGCAACCATCCCCTTGACGTCGATTGCGCCCAGGCCGTCCGCCTCGTTCACCTCCTGGAGAAGCACGCGCGCTTGCATCATGCGGCTGCTCAAGTGGACACGGCTGGACGTTGGGACCGCTGGGGTGAGGCAACGATACTGGCGTGTCTGGCCCAACTCCTGCCTTCCGTCGAGCGCGCTCGCTTCGTCGCCGAGCAGCGGGGCAACCTGGGCGGGGACGTGCCCTGGTGGGAACACTTCGATCACTTGTTCGACGTGACCATCAAGATGCCGCGGTACGCCTGGGAGCTCCGCCGCGGCGGCTGGCGGGAACGGGCGTGATGGACCGGGCCATGCAGCTGGCCTTAGCCCTGCCCAAGACCGTTATGGTCCCGGTAGTGCTGGGGGTGGCACTGGCGGTCCTGGTACTGCTCGCGCCCGCCATCTTCTGGCGTGATCGCGAGCCCTTCGACCGCCTGATGGAGTTCCTGGAGCTGGTGCTGGGCCGACCCCGACCGGGCCACCGGGAGCCGCCGGCGACCTGATCTGACAGCGGTTGGCGAAGTGCACGTAGCCCCAGCCATCCCCGCCCGGCGACGTCGGGACGTCCGCAGCGGAGCGGGATCGGCCCTCGCTCGGCGTCCGGCCGTCCTTGCGCAGCGGCGTACCAGACCAGGACCCGCGTGTGGCTGTGCTCATCGCAGGGATCGTTCCGGCTGGGGTCCAGCAGCTCGGGCATGGTGGGCAAGGATGGCGGGTTGGGTTGCGTTGCAGCCCGAGCACACGCGTCGCCGGCGTAGTGGTCCCAGCACCCACAATGGCAGGGTGAAGATCACGCCCGTCGATCCCGATCGGGTCGAGCCGTCCGTCGGCGCTGTCCTGCGCGCGCAGGCGAAGCGGTGGGGCGCGCCGCTGCTGAACCACCGGCTCTACGCCCGGTGCCCGACCATCTTCCGGGCGGTGCGCGGCATGTGGGCCGGGATCGACGCGTCGGGTCTGATCGACGCGGGCCTGAAGGCGATGGTCAACCGTCGCGTTGCGATGCTCAACGGTTGCCCCTTTTGACAGGACATCAACGCTGCCGTGGGCAGCGAGGCGGGGGTCTCGGACGAGAAGCTGCTGGCGCTCGCTGATCACGCGACCAGCGAGCTCTACAACGATCGCGAGCGGGCGGCTCTGGCCTACGCGGACGCCATCACGCGGACCGGTGAGGAGATCTCCGATGAGCTGTTCGAGCAACTGCGCCGGCACTTCGACGAGGACCAGCTCGTCGAGCTGACCGAGATCATCGCGTGGGAGAACGCCTCCAGCAAGTTCAACCACGCCTTGGGCGTGCCCTCGCAGGGCCTGTGGCGCCGTGGGGAGGGTCGGCCTCCGGCGGACGCGTGCACCGAGGGCGCGTAGCCCGCCCGGATCGCGGCGGTCCCAGAGCTGGACTCGTCCTGGTGGGTGGCGCGGTCACGGACCGGCTGAGGGTGATATTGCCGCAATCGGGGACGTGTTCCATCCCGCGACGGCGGTCGGCGTCGGCTCAATGGTCGCGAAGCCCTGGTCCCGGAGGTCCGGAGGTCGAGCGCGCCCAGGCGTCGCGTGGCGATGGGCGGCCGCGCAGTTCGCTCGCGACCCCAGCATCGAGCGGCTAGATCGGCGGAGGAAGCTCCGCGGGGATCCCGACGAGGGGTACGCCACGGCCATGCGGCGTGCGGCGGAGATGCTGCTCGGGTGGGCGCGGACGGTGCACAAGCGGCCGTCGGTTCGGGAGGGCGGCGAGTCGTACGAAGATCGGCGTGGGCCTCACTGACGCACTCGAAAGCGCTATTGGGTCAAATGCGACCAATGCCTCGCCACACTCGCGAAGGGCGTCGCCTCGCGCGGACTTCTAGCTCAGTGGTGCCCGTACCAACGGCTTCTACCATTGCGCCGAGCTCATCGTGCTTGACAGCGTCACGCCACGGGCCCTTCTGTGAGCGCACACCTCTGGCCACGATGTTGATCGCCAGGTTCTCGAACTCCCACATGTGCCCCTGCTGGCCCCGACGATCACGTGCGGCTTGGATGTATGGCGAAAGCTGGACCCAGGACTTGAGGATCGGGTACGCGTAGAACTGAGCAATGATCTCGATCGGTACGCGTCCGGTCCGGACAAGGAAGCCGAGCTGATCCATGCTTCGCGCCAGGAGTTCGATCATCTGTCTGTCGGCCTGCGTCCGCTTTGGGTTATCAACGGCGTCCACCAGTTCGTCCGGGCGACGCTCGTACACGTAGTGCCGGGCTCGACGGAGGTCAGGACTGTCAAGCCTGTCCATCACGGCCGTATACACGTCGAAAAGATGTGAGCGCCGAACCTCGGCTACCTGACGAACGGCGATGTAGAGGCCGATCACGCCGACTAGGGCGGCCGCCAAGGTCACGTACTGGAGGATCAGCTGGAGCATGACCGTTCTCCTCGGGGCAGGCGGCCGACGGCGCCCGAGGGGCGCTCGCGTGGCGAGATGGGCACGTGACTCACGCTGCAGAGAATGCCGCATCCGGGTCCGGCCAGTCGGCCCACGACATCTGCTCGTGAGTGACCCCGCCCGGCCCGGCGGCAGCTTGACCACCATCCACTATTTGATGTAGCCTCCTTCCATGGCCCCGCCTGACCGCCCCCAGCGCGTCACCCTTCCGACGCTCCAGATCCTGGCGGCCTTCATGTCCGACCCTGGTCGCGACGATTGGTACGGGCGCGCCCTCTCCGTCCACACCGGGCTCGGCAGCGGCACCGTGCTCCAAGCCCTCTACCGGCTGGAGAACTGGGGCTGGCTGGAGTCGCGCTGGGAGGACAAGGACGTGGCGACGCGCGATGGCCGGCCGCCGCGGCGGTTCTACCAGCTGACCGGCGTCGGGCAGCGGGAGGCGAACGCGCTGGTCGTGGCACGGTTTAAGGGGCAGTTGCGGTTTGCGCCGGGTGGAGGGTTGGGGTGATGGCGACGGGCACCCACCGAGTCACTATGTCGGAGAAGTTTGCTGACGAACTCATTGAGCTGGCTGGGACCTTCCGCAATGTCGCCGACAGTGGCGATTTCCTGGCTGTTAGCCTCAACCGCGATATCGAGCGCACCATTGAACTTGCCAACGGTGGCAAGATCGCCCATGTCGCCTCCACCGCTCGTATTCTCGCTACCGCCAATGCGGGTGAGCTCTTCGACCTCCACGATGTCACTGATCTTCACAACCTCAGATGGTTCGCGCTCGATCTTGCCTCCAGACTGGAGGATTGGGCGCATGGAGTTCGGGCCGGCGTGCTGTTGGGCTTGCTGGCTCGATTTCTACCCGGCGACGAACGGACGCGTTTCGTCGCCGAGGCCATCGGCAACCTTGGCGACTGCGAGCACTGGTGGCAGCGGGTGGACCACCTGATCGGCCTGGCGGTCGGCACGCCGCGACTGGCCTGGATGATGCACCGCGACAACCGCCGAGGCCGCGCCTGAATGGACCGTCGCTGGCTGCTGAAGCGGCTCGCCCGCCTCGGCCTGCTGGCGACCGTCCCGCTCAGCATGATCGTGGCGGTACTGCACGGCTGGAACCGCGTGGCCGAGTTCCTGAACGGCGGCTGGTCACCGTGGGTGGGCAACGTGGCGAATGTGCTCCAGATCGCCGCGGCGATCGCCGCCCTCACCTGGTGGTTGGCGAGCATCGCGTGCCCGCGTGGCAACCCGAGCGCTGGCGGCTTGGCCGTGCAGCTGCTCCGGTTGCTCGCCCTGCTGCTACCGTCTCGCGACCGCGATCGCTTCGTCCGCGAGGTCACCGCGACGCTGGCTGACTTTCCGCGCTCGCGAGAGCGCATCAGAGAGTTGCTGTCGGTGGCGGCGGCGATGCCGTGGATCGCGGCGATCCTGCGGTGGGCGCGGCGCCGCCGGGCGTGACGCGAGTTGATACAGGTGGCCCCGCTACGAGCCCTTGGAGGCAGCGGCGCCGCGGTCCCGCGTCACCTCGGCCCGGTAGGCACGGAACCCAGGCCGACCGGTATCGTGGCGCTCCGCGCTAACGATTGCGCGTTGGACACGGTCAAGCTCGACTAGACGAGCCGCGATGTGTCCGGCGAGAGACTCAAGCAGTCTCCAGGCTTTCGTTTCGATGACCTCGTTAACGACCTCGTATACGTCCGATATGTCGACGGTGTCCTCAAGGTCGTCACTCTGGATGGCATCCGTTGCGTCCAGCTCCACGACTACATTCACCCAGAGGTGAGTGCCGAGTTCGCGGGCAGCCGGGTGGGTGCCATGTGGCGTAAAGAACTCCATGCCTTCCATCACGATCCGATCCATACGTCACGCATTGTGAAGTACGTGCGGTCGTAGGCGCATCGAAGGTTACCCGGTCCTGCTACCGCTGCCCGCGACTACAGCTCGAATGCATCGCTCCTGAGGGCTTACTCGCTGCTCCCGCGGGCGGGACGGCCGGTGAGTGGCTCGGTCTCGTCAGCGAGTCCTCGTGGATCCGATCGTGATCGGCCGGATCTTGCCGTGGCCAACCTCGAACATCGGCTCCGAGGAGACCAGCGTCCACGGCGTGGTGCCGTCGTCGTACTCCAGTAGGTAGTAATCGCGATGGCACGCACGCCAGATCGTGCAGGGCGGACGATTCTCAGGAGCTGACGGCGTCCGCCTTCAGGCGCTCCAGGAACGCGATGGCGGCGCCACGATTTGAGAACTCGCACATCCGCTCGGCGTGAAAGTCGTCCTCGACGATGAAGGCGGCGGTCATGCGCACGATGATCTCGCATCGGCGGTGGGTCGTGTCGCGGCGGACATGACTGCACGCGAGTCCGCCCTCAACCCCGCGTATCCGAGCGTCGGGCCCAGCCAGCAGGTCAGCCGCCATCGATAAGGAATCTGCGACGTCGATGTGAGTGATCGGCCGTCGCCGTTTCTTATATGAGTAGAGGCCGCCGCGACAGAGCTGGGGAGCACGCGCGACGGCCGGCAGAACCCTTGTGGGAGGTTCCGACATGCAGGGGTACCGCCGAGACCTTTATCTGCGTCCATTGCGACCGCACGCTCGACGCCGCCAAGCTGGCGTTTCGACGCCGACCCCGAGCACCGCCTGGGCGTGTGCACAGACTGCGAGCCCACGGTGACCGTGACGCACGCGATTCCGGCCTGGGCCGGCCGCGAGGTGGCGTAGATGGCCACCGAGACGTCGACGGACACCGTCCTGTACGTGGCGGTCGTGGATCGCCCGTCGGACAGGTTCAGCTCCCGCCGCTCGCACGGCGACTATGCGGCGTTCATCGGCGAGGACCGGGACGAGGTGATCGGGCGTGCGCTGCGGGCGCGCGACGACTGGGGCCGCGAGGTCTATCGCGTCCTGGTCGGCGTCCTCGATTCGGAGGCGCGCGAGCCGGTCCGGTACGAGGTCGTGCCGCTGGCCGCGGGGGAGGCGGCGCGGTGACCCGCCTCACCGCCGCTCGGCGGCCGCACACCCGGCCCTTCGACCCGCGCACGCCGGCGGTGGAGATGCTGCGCTGCCGGCGCGCCTGGCGCGTAGGTCCGGGCCGCTTCCGGGTGTTCAGCCGCGACGGGCTCACTGCCTACCGCGTGCTGGTCACCCC
>Ga0066903_100006907_pt1 | contig 10190 bp, 7 predicted proteins | sample PanSoiMetaGPlot1_FD_67491 | JGI IMG/M metagenome (GOLD analysis project Ga0066903, IMG submission 67491) | Tropical forest soil microbial communities from Panama analyzed to predict greenhouse gas emissions - Panama Soil - Plot 1 (version 2) | ecosystem: Environmental > Terrestrial > Soil >... | reverse complement strand
GCGCTGCAGACCTTCCAGGCTGCATCCGCCAGCGCAGGTACGCGTTCCTTCATCGCCACGAACAGGGGATCGTCGGTTTGCCCGCGCACGAAGCGCGAATAACTCCCTTCCATGATGATCGCGAGCTTGAAGATCGCGAATGCCTCGTAAAAGGCGAAATCCGTCATTTTACGTCCGGTCTTTGTCTCGTATCGGTCAAGCATCTCCCGGCGCGAAAGGAATCCAGGCTCGGTCGTGACCGCCGTGGTCACGCGCTTGCGCTCGGCACTGTCCGATGGCTCCAACCAATAAGAGAGCAGCCACCCGAGATCGGCCAGCGGATCTCCAATCGTCGACATTTCCCAGTCGAACACCGCGATCACTTTGGCGCCCGCGGCCTTGCCATCGAACATCACGTTGTCGAGCTTGAAGTCGCCGTGAACGATGGTCGCGGGCGGCGATTCGGGAATTCGCTTCTCGAGCCATTCACGGACCATGCTCATTACCGGCAGCGGACGAATTGAGGTGGTTACCTGCAAGGCGCGATCGAGCTGATCGGTCCAGCGCTTGAGCTGCCGCGGCAGGTACCCGTCGGGGCGTCCGAAGCCGTTGAGACCCGCCGCGCTCCAGTCGACCGCCTGCAACGCGGCCAGCAGGTCGATCATCGCTTCGCTAACTGCGCGCCGCCGCTGCGGGGTGTTGGCAAAGGTTCGCGACGTATCCGCCCGGATCACGTCGCCCTGCATGTATTCCATCAGGTAGAAGGGGGCGCCGATATAGGATGGGTCGTCACATGCCGCAAACACTCGCGGCACCGGCACCGGCGTATTCTGCAGGGCGCTCAGCACGCGATACTCGCGCATCATGTCGTGAGCGGTCGGCAGCAGCGGGCCCCGCGGCGGGCGCCGCAGCGCCCAGGCGCGACCGTCGAAATGCACCAGGTGCACCTCGTTGGAGTGACCAAAGGAGATGTTCTCCGAGCGGAGCGCGGACGGGTCGCCAAGCTTGCGGTCTGCGACAAATCGGCGCAATCCGGCGAGATCGACGGTGGCGTTCGGTCCGGTTTTTTCCTGCGAGACGGTGCTCATAACCGCTATTCTCTTTCCCACTTTTGGCGCGTGGTCAAGACCGATTGTCCTGGAGACAACGCCCCCTTCGCGCGGGGTCCCGCGGACCGGACTTGCGCCCCGAAAGCGCGCGCCGGTAAAACCGATCCTCTATGAACGCGCCGGTCGAAGGCGGCCACACGAGGCGGCGGCGGGCTTCAGCTCTATTCGCGCTGGCGCGCCCGCAACAATGGCTCAAGAACGGGCTGGTGCTGGCGGCCCTTGTGTTCAGTCATCGGCTCTTCATCGCGCACGATGCGGCGCGGGCCGGAATCGGATTTGTCGCCTTCTGCGCTCTATCGAGTCTGGCCTACGTGCTCAACGATATTACCGATCGCGAAGCGGACCGTCTTAATCCTGAGAAGGGCGACCGGCCGCTGGCCTGCGGTGATCTGAGGGTCCTTGAAGCAGCCCTATTCGCGGTCGCCCTCGCTCTGGTCTCGTTCATCTTGAGCCTGGCGCTCGGCCGCGCCTTTCTTGCGATCGCGGTGCTGTATATTGCGCTGCAGTTCGCCTACTCGTGGTGGGCCAAGCAGTTCGTCGTGATCGACGTGGTGGCGGTCGCGATCGGATTCGTGCTGCGCGCGTTTGCGGGCGGAGCGGCGATCGATGCGGAGGTCTCGCCCTGGCTCGCTTTCATTACTTTCGTGCTCGCGTTGTTACTGGTCCTTGGGCGCCGCAGGCATGAGCTCGTCGCGATGGGCGACGGCGCCGCGGTGCACCGTTACGCCCTTTCCCAATACAGCATCCGGCTCATCGACCAGATGATCGCGATCGTCGCCGGTGCGACGCTGGTCAGCTACATGATCTACACTGCGTCTGCCGAAGTCGAAGCCAAGCTCGGCACCCGGCATTTGTATCTGACCGTGCCTTTCGTGGCGTTTGGAATTTTGCGCTATCTCTACCTTATCGATGAGCGCAACGAGGGCGGCGACCCTGCTCAGATGCTGACCCGCGACCTGCCATTACTGCTCGCCGTGATCCTCTGGATCGTAGCCGACATCGTGCTGCTGTATCTCTAGACCACCCGCTCAGCGCGGCAAAACTCCGAGCGGATTGCCTGCCAACCCGTAGTTCTGGAAGGGATTTCGACCGAAGGGGCTCTGTCCGATCGAGCCGAGACCGCCCAGGGTCACCTGGAACTGAACCTGCACTTCGTTGGGATTGAAGGAGTCCGTCAAACCCATGTCGGCAGCCCAGCAATCACAGGATGACTTAAGTCGCGCGCCATACTCGGCGTACTGCAGCTGATTGGTGGAAAAGTTGTAGCTGGGCGCGATGTACACGCCGAGCATGTCCAACACGTCGGTGTAAGCCCGAATCGTCGCAAACTGGCTGTTGTTTGCGGTAGTGGTTGGCAACACGGCAACCTCCGGGTTTACGTAGTTGTAGGATAACTGCACGAAGGATCCCTGCAGCTCCTTACCGAGGTAGAGGTTGGAAACCTGGGACCACGGCGGCTGCAACGTCAGGTACACGTTCGCGAAGGTTATGCCAGCGTGGTTGCGCGGATTGTAGTCCACCTGGGAACCAAGCGCCGCAAAGGAGGTCGGGAAGACCGTCAGGTTGCTTTGAAAGTCCGAAATACGATCGCCGAAAGGGCCCAGGTCATGCGAAACATCGTAGGCCTGCATGAAGGTGGCCTGCGCCAGCTCGCGGACTTCCTGTCCGTGACTGAATGCGGCCGCACCGCCCGGCATGAACGCCTCCGAGGGCGACGAGTCCCCGTGGGTCGGGTTAGTGGCTCCGGTCGATTCGTCGGTTTCGGTCTCGGCGGGCAGGTCGGCTGATTGCGGCGCGATTTTGGCAAACAGCCGCGTGGTTACGCCGTAGGTAAACAGGCTGCGCGAGTTAACCCGATCGTATTGATCGAAGAGCGGCAGCTGGCCCTGGTAAATTCGCGGCACGTAGGCATAGCTCGCAAAGGGTTCGATAGTGTTCTTGAGCTTCTCGATCAAGGTGCCGTTTACGTCCCAAACCCGCTCAACCTCGCTTGCAACCCCAGTTGAAAGGACCGGAACTCCGATGCCCTGGAAGCCACCCTGCGCCAGTGGTCCGAGTGAAAGACCGTTGTTGTACAGGAGGACCCCCGGCTTCCCGTTGGCCTTCGGTGGGAGTCCGGCAAATGGAAACCCTACGGGAGTAACGTTGATGATGTGTCCGGAGGTGTCGTACATGTTCCCTTGCACGCCGACCGCCCCGTAGCCGTAGAGGTAATCGCCCAGCCGCCACGGTAGGGTGAGCTTGGGCGTCGCCGCAAAGCGCAGCCCGTCCAATCCCGACTCGCGGTAGAAATTGTTCCCCTGCACATCGTAGTCGAGAAACGCCAGTCCGCCGGCGAGGTCCTGCCGCCCGCTCAGCAGGAGCTTGGGCAGTTCCTGCAGCGCGAACTGATTGGCCTGAATCAGGTCCTGGTTCCAGGTACCTTGCATCTGCGCGTAGCCATGATCGAATTCGTCCAGCACTCCCCAATGGGAGATGGCGTTGCGCAGCGATCCCCAGTTGCTGCCGTAGCCGCTCGAAAGCGTCCATTGATTCATTTCCCGCAGATAGAAGTCGTCGCTGACTGAAACCGCGTCACCATAGACCATCAGATCGTCCGTGATGTGCTGGCGAGTCATGCCGATGATTCCATAGCGGTTGACCGGGATGAACGGGTCGTTGACCTGAGTGTCGATGATGTCGCCCTGGCGATTCGCGTTGCTCCGAATCGATTCGTTGTAAAACGCCCCGTTCACCCAAAAATAGTCGTCCGGACCGTTGGTCAGACGGTACTCGGCGAGGCCACCGATGCGTTGGCGGGTTTCCACATCCAGCGCAACGGTCGCATCCTGGGTTTTGTTGATTGCAAAGTAGTAGGGCTGCAACAACTGAAAGCCGCGCAGCCCCGATTGTCCCTGGCGCCCCGACAGAAAGCCGCTGTGCCGATCCGTGTCGGCGGGAAACGTCAGCGAGGGAACTTTGAAGGGCTGATACCCGAGGACGTTGAAAGAGGCGCCCTTGGCAGTCGCCGTCTTGCCGATATCCACGCTCATCTGGTCCCCGGTGATGGACCAGTCGGGCGCGCGTTGGCCGGAGGTTGCGCAGGTCGTGAAAAACCCGCTCGTGATCTCATAATTCTGCCCCGGAAGCTTGACGATCTTCTTGCCGTCGAGGCGATAGGTGCTTTTTCTCGCCTGAACCCGCGCGTTGTGCAGCTCCAGGGTCTCGTTGGCCACGTCGAGCCTCGCGTCCGTGGCCCAAATCTCTACATCGGGATCGATCAGATGGACGTTGCCAGTCGCGACCGCGATACGCTGCCGGCGATAAAGCTTGATCTGATCGGCCTTGAGGACGCTCCCGCCCTCGGTCATCACTGCATTGCCGATGACGGTAAAGGTGTCTTCCTTGGAGTCGTAGATGGTCTCGTGACCGGTAACGTTGATAGGCTCCGAGCCTTCCGAGCGCGCCGTCGTGGTACCCCCCGGGAGCTTCGCCGCGAGCGCCAAGCGCCCCATGCCCAAAAGCATCGCGGCTATGACCGCGAATGTGAATAATTTAGGCCGGCGCCTCAGGAAACAGCCCCCTCCTCCCCGTCCGGGCCAGAAAGTACGGGTAAATCTCGCCGATAAGATACACAGAACCGGTCGCCAGCACCACTTCGGAAGGAGGAGTTTGCTTCACAACCTGTTCAATGGCCGCCAGCGGGTCGCGCTCGATCCGGGTCGGCACCTGCGCGCCGAAAATTGGGAGGAGATGCTCGGGATCGAGCGGATTTTTGGGCCTGGCTTTGGCCAGCGTGACGTCGGTGACCCGCGGCGCCAACATCGCTGCCATCCGTTCCCACTGCTTGCTGGCCAGGCAACCGAACACCAGGTGCGGCCTGACCTCCGGACTCAGCTCCACACTAATCGTCTCAAGCAGCGCCGACACCGACAGTTCGTTGTGCGCGCAGTCCAGGATGACCAGTGGGTGGTGCGACACGATATCGAAGCGCCCTGGCCAGACTACGTCGCGAAGACCGCGCCGCATGGCACTCTCGGAGATTGGATTCCCCTGCGCCCGGAGTTCCTCGATTGTGGCCAGCGCGATCGCGGCATTTTCGTGTTGAAACGGTCCGGCCAGGCCAAGCTCGACGTCCTTCAACAAGAGCGCCAGGCCCTGGTAATCAATGCGATGTTCCGGTGCGAGGGATCGAAAGGTGTAATCGCGATCGACCAGCCGGGTGGCACTGCGGCGCTGTGCGGCTATCGAGCTCAGCGTGGAGCGCGCTTCGTGATCGCGCGCTCCGATTACGACCGGCACCTCGGGCTTGATGATTCCACCCTTTTCCGCGGCGATCGCAGGAATGGTGTAGCCGAGATATTCCATGTGATCGAACCCAATGGGCGTGATAACGCTCAGCACCGGTCTCACCACGTTGGTGGAGTCCAGCCTGCCACCCAGCCCGGTTTCGACTATCGCGATATCGACGTGTTCCTCTGCGAAGTAAAGGAACATCATCGCGACCGTAAACTCGAAGAACGTCAGGGCGAGCCCTGCCCGATCGTAGATGTTGCGCAGGTTCTCGATGTACTCGAGCATTCGCCGCGCAGGCATTTCCGCCCCGTCGATGCGGGTGCGCTCCGCCAGATTCACCAGGTGCGGTTTGGTGTACAAACCAACCCGCATGCCCGCCGCGCGGAGCACCGCGTCGAGCATCGCGGCCACAGAGCCCTTCCCCTTGGTGCCCGCGATATGCACCACGCGCAGCTTGCGATGCGGACTGCCAATCAGCCCAAGCGCGTTCTCCATCCGCTCGAGCTTGTAGATTTCCCCGCGTGCCTCGAGGGAATAGAGCCAGTCAAGGGTCCTTGAAAGCCGCTCTTCCACTGCAAACTCGGAGTCTATCCCCGAGCCAGTTGCCACGAAAGTCGAGCTCAATCGCAGGCCCGGGATCGAGAAGATCGCGGGATCCGCCAGGTCCGGGCTGTTCGCCAACCGCGCCAGAACCAGACCGATTCAGAGGGTTCCACCCAGGCCAGGTCTTCTCTCTTCGACCCGAGAAAGTCTGATTCGGGCTTGCCAACGGTGGCCAGCGCGCAGAGCGAACGTCCTCCCGGCCGGCCCCGAAACGACGTAACTGGAATCTTCGATGAGATGCCTGTTGCTGATTTGCCCACCGCAACTGCAGCTGAGCCTGTGTGCGAAATTCCGCCATGCTCGGCCCGCGGACGCTTTCCGCCGCCAGGAGCTCCTCCCAGCTGCTCGCTACTTTTTGGAACGCCTGGCAGGGCGATGCCGCGTCAGCATCGCGAGCAGGCGGCTTAGGGTGAAACGCATCTGATGGCGCGGCACGATAGCGTCCAGCATGCCGTGCGTGAGCAGAAACTCCGCACGCTGAAAGTCTTCGGGTAGGTCTTGATTTACGGTCTGTTTGCTCACGCGCCGGCCGGCGAAACCGATCAGCGCGCCCGGCTCGGCGAGGTTGAGGTCCCCGAGCATCGCAAATGATGCTGCGACTCCGCCGGTGGTCGGATCGCACATCACCGAGAGGTAGGGCAACCGCGCGTCTCTCAGCCGTGCGATCGCCGCAGAGACCTTCGCCATCTGCATCAGTGACAGCGCACCTTCCTGCATCCGCGCCCCGCCCGAAGCGACAAACACCACCACCGGGAGTCCCTTGCGGGTCGCGAAATCGAACAGCCGCGCCACTTTTTCGCCTACCACGACTCCCATGCTCCCGCCCATGAACTCGAAATCCATGACTCCGAGCCCCAGCGTGCGGTCCTCGATCGCTGCCGTGCCCACTACCACCGCATCATTGCGTCCGCTCGCTTCGCGCGCCTGTGCCATCCGTTTGGGGTACGGTCGCGAATCGACAAACTTGAGTGGGTCGCCAATCGCCACGTTTTCGAACATCTCGTGCCAGGATCCGCGGTCAACCGTTATCGCGAGGCGCTGGCTGACGGTCAGGCGAAAATGGTGCGCGCACTTGGGACAGACATTGAGATTGCGCTCCACTTCCTTGCGAAACGAGATTTCCTTGCAGGTTGGGCACTTGATCCAGATGTTCTCGTCGCCGGCCGCAGGCTGCGGCGCCGCACGCGCAGAGACGGCGGGAGGTTCGGTGCTTTGCGCCATCGCTTGATTCCTCCATTCTAACTTGCCGCAGGCGCGCGCGCGGTTCCGCGCGCGGCGCGCGTCGCCTCTTTGAGGGCACCGACCAGCCCGCCAACCGCCGCAACCGCATCGGCCGACGCGATATGTTGCTCGATCATGGTCGAGATGGCGCTGCCGACCACCACGGCGTCCGCGAAGTTCGCGACTTTCGCCGCTTGTTGTGGCGTGGAAATTCCAAAGCCGACGCCGATAGGGAGGTCGGTCACCGTGCGAAGCTCCCGCACTTTGCTTTCCACGTCGCCGCCCACTTCGCTGCGCACCCCGGTCACTCCGGTCACCGAGGCATAATACAAGAACCCGCTCGCCGACCGCGCGATTCGCCGGCTGCGCTCGAGCGGCGTAGTCGGAGCAAGCAGATAGATGAGGTCGAGGCCGTTGGCCTGCGCCGGTTTGAGCAGTTCTGCACTTTCCTCGGGCGGTAGATCGATAGCGAGAATCGCATCCACGCCGGCGGTAGCTGCGTCGCGGCACAGCCGCTCGCATCCGTAGTGCAAGTAAGGATTGAAGTAACCGAACAGGATGAGCGGAATCTGCGTCGCCTGCCTGAGCTCGGAGACCAAAGAGAGAATTGCGGGCAGCGAAGCGCCCGATTCAAGCCCGCGTGCGATGGCGCGTTGATTGGCAGGTCCATCCGCCATGGGATCCGAGAACGGCACCCCAAGTTCGATCAAGTCAGCGCCGCGCGCCTCGAGTTCGAGGACCAGTCGGCGGGTGGTCGCGAGATCCGGATCGCCCGCGACGATAAACGGGACCAGCGCCGCTTCGTTGCTACCGCGCAACTCACGGAATTTGCGCTCGATCCTTCTGCCGCGTCGCATCCTACACACCCTCCCGCAGCGTCACGCCCAGCGCGCGCGCGACCGTGTTCATGTCCTTGTCACCTCGCCCTGAAAGGTTGACGACGATGATCCGTTCTTTGGTCAAGGTTGGAGCGAGCTTGGCGGCGTGCGCGATCGCGTGCGAACTCTCCAGCGCCGGGATAATGCCCTCGGTCTCGCATAAGAGCTGAAACGCCTCCACCGCTTCAGCGTCGGTTACCGCGGCGTATTCGGCGCGTCCGCTTTCCTTGAGATACGCTAGTTCGGGTCCAACCCCGGGATAGTCAAGGCCTGCGGCGACCGAATGAGTCTCACGAATCTGGCCCAGTTCATCCTGCAGGAGCAGCGTCCGGTTTCCGTGCAACACGCCCGGGCGGCCCGCCGTGAGGGTCGCCGCGTGCTGCCAGCCCTTGAGCCCAAGGCCTCCAGCCTCGACGAAATACATGCGCACGTCACGATCTTGCACGAAGGGGTACATCAGCCCGATCGCGTTGGAGCCGCCGTTAACGCACGCGATCAGGGCATCGGGCAGTCGACCCTCCTGCTTGACAATCTGGCGGCGTGCCTCTTTGCCGATCACGGTCTGAAAATCGCGCACCATCATCGGGTAAGGATGAGGACCCGCCGCGGACCCGATCAGGTAGTAGCTAGTGCGCACCGAGGCGGTCCAGTCGCGCAGTGCCTCGCTCATCGCGTCCTTGAGGCTCCTGCTCCCCGAATCAACCGGATAGACCTTCGCGCCCAGCAGCTTCATGCGAAACACGTTGAGCGCCTGGCGCTCGACGTCGATCGCGCCCATGAATACCTCGCACTGACGCCGGAACAGCGCGGCCATGGTGGCGGCGGCCACTCCGTGCTGTCCTGCTCCGGTTTCGGCGATGATGCGCTCTTTGCCCATCCTGACCGCGAGCAGCGCCTGCCCCAGCGCGTTGTTGGCCTTGTGCGCACCGGTATGGCACAGGTCCTCGCGTTTCAGATAAATTCTCGCGCCGCCCAGTTTCGCGGTCAGATTGGCTGCGAAGAACAGCGGCGTTGGTCGTCCCACGTACTCGCGAGAATATTTCTCAAGCTCGGAACGAAATTTCGGATCGCGCCGCGCCTGCTGGTAAGCCTGGGATAGTTCCAGCAGCGCGGGCATCAGCGTTTCGGCCACGTAGCGGCCGCCGAATTCGCCGAAGTGTCCGCGGCTATCTGGCTGATTTTGCATTGGAGACGAAACTCCTGAGCTTGAGATGGTCCTTGATGCCAGGCGTCGACTCCACCCCGCTGGCAGCGTCGACCGCGTATGGGCCAAGAGCGGCGGCCGCTGCGACATTGGACGCGTTTAACCCGCCGGAAATGAAGACTCTTGAAAGATCGAGTTGCCTGAGCTCTTCGAGTGGACGCGCGACTCCGCTGCCGCCGTAGAGTGCGGAACTAAACGTATCCAGCAAGATATAGTCCGCTCGAGTCCCAGAGATTGCCGCAAGTGCCTCACCGCTTCGCACCCGCAGAGCGCGAATCACCGGCAGCGCCCATCCGGACAGCGCGCTTTCTTCCTCGTCGCCATGGAACTGCAACAGGTCGAGGCCGAGTTCCCGCGCACATTCGTCGATGAGCGAGCGCGGTTCATTGACGAACACGCCCACGACCTGGGCTCGATGTCCGATAACCTGCCGAATCGCACGCGCACTGGCGCGCTCGAGATAGCGAGGGCTCGGCTGATAAAAGTTCAATCCGATCAGGTCCGCGCCGGCCAGGATGGCGGCCTCGGCATCTTCGATGCAGGTCACGCCGCATATTTTGACCCGTACCGTCACCGCGAATCTCCGCCTGACAGGGCATCCAGCAAAGCGGCAAGTTTCGCGCGTGGCTCTCCCCCGCGCAGCAGGCTCTCGCCGATCAAAAACCCGCGCGCGCCCGCCCGATCAAGTCGCACTATGTCCTGGGGCGTGTCGATTCCACTCTCCGAGATTATCAGCGCATCACTCTGCTGCCGCGAAAGCAGGCGTTCGGTGACCGCGAGGTCGGTAACGAAGCTGTGCAGGTCGCGATTGTTGATTCCGACCAGCGAAGCGCCAATCTCGCGGGCGGTCACGAACTCGGCCTCGTTGTGCACTTCCACCAGCGCGGCCATCTTAAGCTCACGCGCGATGGCCGCAAGCTC
>Ga0066903_100006906_pt1 | contig 10191 bp, 11 predicted proteins | sample PanSoiMetaGPlot1_FD_67491 | JGI IMG/M metagenome (GOLD analysis project Ga0066903, IMG submission 67491) | Tropical forest soil microbial communities from Panama analyzed to predict greenhouse gas emissions - Panama Soil - Plot 1 (version 2) | ecosystem: Environmental > Terrestrial > Soil >... | reverse complement strand
GCCGCAGCGATGGTGGGGCAAGTCTCGCCACCACGTTGCTGCGCTGGTCGCGCAGCTGGCACCACGAGCGGGAAGTCCGTGAGCAGGCGCGCCAACAACTCGAGCTTGTCGGGCTGGCGGACTGCGCCGATCGGCTTCCCGGCGAACTCTCCTATGGCCAGCAGAAGCGGGTCGGCATTGCGCGCGCGCTCGCCACCGGACGTGACCTGCTGTGCCTCGACGAGCCGGCCGCGGGACTTGATCCCGAGGCTGCGCGCGAGCTGGTCGACCTCCTCCGCGCCCTGGCACTCAGCGTTGGGACTATCCTGCTGATCGAACACAATCTAGAGCTGGTGCGCGAGGTCTCCGATCAAGTGCTGTTCCTCGACGGCGGCCGGATAGTGGTGTCGGGAAATCCCGGCGAGGTCATGGCGGACGAGCGCGTTTGGCGCGCCTTCATGGGTCTCTAGTGATGGCCCCACCTATGCTCGACCTCAAAGGTGTCGAGGCGAGCTACGGCTCCGTGCCCGTGTTGCGCGGTGTAGATCTTTCGGTTGCGTCTGGAGAGGTGCGCCTGCTGATCGGCCGCAACGGCAGCGGCAAGTCGACCACCTTGAAAGCGATCGCGGGGCTCACTCCGATCTCCGCCGGCGACATTCGTATCGGCGGGTTTGGGATCGCCGGCCTCAACACCCGCAAGCGTCTCGCCTGCGGCGTCGCCTTCGTGCCGCAGGCCGGCAATAACGGCCGCGGCGTCTTTCCGCATCTCACAGTGCGCGAAAATCTCGAGGTGATGGCGCTGATCCGTCCGCGTGAACCCCCGGACTTCAGGCGAGCCTGGCGCCTGTTTCCCGAGCTGGAGCCGTTCGCCGGCCGCCGCGCCACCGCGCTTAGCGGCGGGCAGCAGCAAATGCTGGCGGTGGCGATGGCCATGATGACCGCGCCGCGGCTGCTCCTGCTCGACGAGCCGACCTGTGGTCTGGCGCGGGGCCGCGCCATCGGCCTGCTGAAGCTGCTGCGGACGCTCGCCAGCAACCAGGGGCCCGCCGTCCTTATTGTCGAGCAGAACGTGACACTCACACTCGATTACATCGACTCGGTGTCCGCGCTGCGCTCCGGTCGTATCGTCGCGGAGGTCAAGCCCGACGCGCTACGCAATCCGACCTGGCTCGTCCAGGTGCTTTAGGAAAGGACAAGAAATGCCCAAGGGACTGCCGATCGTCGCCTTCATCGGCGTCGGAACCATGATGGAGGCGATGGTCGACAAGGCGATCGAAGGCGGCTGGCCGCGCGAGCGCCTGCTGCTGACGCATCGTCGCTCCGAGCGCCGCGAGGAACTCGCCAGCCGTTTCGGCACGCCGGTGAGCGGCGCGAATATCGAAACGGTGGGAAAGGCCGAGATGATCGTGCTGGGCGTCCGCCCACAGGAGATGGCCGATGTGATCGCGGGTCTCCGTGTGGCCTTCCGCGCCGGCCAGACCCTGATCTCGATTGCCGCCGGACTCACCGTGAAATGGCTAGAAGCCCGGCTTCCCGCCGGCATGACCATCGTGCGACTGACGCCCCCGCCGACCGCCTGGGCGAGCGCAGGCGTTACCCTGATCTCCGCCGGCGAAGGCCTGTCGGGCGACGCCAAGCAGCACATCGAACGCCTGGTAAAATCTACTTGCGATCGCACGCAGTGGATTCCCGACGCCATGATGGAGCCCATCACCGGCGTCGCCCTCGCGCTGACGCCCTACAGCTGCGCGCTCCTGAAGACGCTGATCCAGACTGGCGTTGAGCAAGGCTGCGATGAGAATTTAATCCGCGGCCTAATCATGGAAGGCTTCGACGCCACCGCGCGCCTCTTTAAGCAGGGCGGGTTTACGCCGGAGCAGGTGATCGACTTGGTGGCGACGCGCGAGGGCTTGACCCGGTCTTCCCTGCATACGATGGAGGCGTACGGGGTGTTCCGCGGCATACGCATGGGTGCCCGCGCCATGACGGGCCGCTCCTATGAGCTCCGCGGCGAACCCGTGCCGGACGAATATGTGGGCTTCCTTCGCTAGCTCGTCGCGCTCCCAACGAAGTTGTCAATGAGGTTGGGGTGATGCAACTAGAGGCCGTATGCGCTTGCCTGCAAGAATATGACCCATCGGGCCCTGCGCCCCACCTCTCTGTGTCGCGTGCAGGGGAGGAATTCAACGGTACAAGAATGCCATGATTTTGGTCGATGCCACTTCTCCCCGAAACAAGCGGGACTTCGTCAATTCTCTTTCCCGAGGTCTCGACGTCTTGCGCGCCTTCGATCGCACCCGTCCAACTTTGACGCTGAGTGAGGTGGCCGAATGCGCTGGCCTCAGTCGCGCGACGGCACGGCGGCTCCTGTTGACGTTCGTCCGCGACGGCTATGCCACCAGTGACGGCAAGTACTTCCGCTTGTTGCCCAAGGTGCTTGACCTCGGCGCCTCCATCATGGCCTCACTCGACATCGCGGAGACCGTGCAGCCCGGCATGAACGAGCTGGCCGAGCGGCTCCAGGAGAGCTGCTTTGCCGCCATTCTCGACGGCGACAGCGTCATCTACGTCGCGCGCGCCGTTTCCAACCGCGTGGTCAATGTCGGCATTACGATCGGCAGCCGCGCGCCCGCCAACGCCGTGTCGACCGGTCGCGTGTTACTTTCCGGCCTCGATGACGCCTCCCTGCGTCGCTATCTGCAGCGGCTCAAGCTGCGTAAACTCACGCCCCATACCGTGATCTCCAAAGCGAAGCTGAAGGCCTCCATCGAGCAGGTGCGCCGGCAGGGCTGGTCGATCGTCAATCAAGAGCTGGAGGTCGGCCTGCAATCGATCTCGGTGCCGATCCGGGATACGGAAGGCGCAATCGTCGCCGCTCTCAACGTCTGTTGCCCGGCACCCCGTGTGACCCGTCGCGACATGGAGACGAGAATTCTGCCGGCCATGTTAGATGCCGCTGGCCGCGTCCGAGTCGTAAGGCGCAACGGCTACCGCCCACGGTCGCCATGAAAACCGAGGTCCTAGTCGTCGGCGGCGGACTGACGGGAGCGGCCACCACCTACTTCCTGTCCCGTGAGGGCGCCGACGTCTTGCTGATCGAGCAGGACGAGATCAACGGCAAGGCATCGGGCGCGAATGCCGGCAGCATCCACGCCCAGATCCCCCTCGATCCGTTCGTGCGCCTGGGTGAGCAATGGGCCCGCCTCTACGCACCTACGATCTCGCTGCTCATCTCATCGATCGATCTGTGGACCCGGCTGCAGTCGGACATCGGCCCCGAACTCGGCGTGCAGATCACGGGCGGTATCATGGTTGCCGAAGGCGACGAGCAGATGCGGGTCATCGAGCGCAAGGTCCAACTGGAGCGCGGCTGGGGCCTGCCGATCGAGATGCTCGACCGCGGCGGACTCTCGAAGATCGCGCCTTACGTCTCGAGCCGGATGCTGGGCGGCGCCTTTTGTTCGATAGAGGGCAAGGCCAATCCACTGCTCGCCACGTCATCCATTTTGGCGGCGGCCCGAAAGCTCGGTGCCCGCGTACGCACCCACACCCGGCTCGACGCGCTCGAGCATCATGGCGGTGGTTTCATGGCGCTGACCAGCAGCGGCACGATCGCGGCCAGGTCGGTGGTCAATTGTGCTGGTGCCGATGCCGGTCGCGTCGCGGCCATGGTCGGGCTCGACTTGCCGATCGAAGGCCACGCCATACAGGTCAGCGTCACGGAGAAGGCGGCGCCCTTAATTTCCCATCTGGTGTACTTTGCCGGCGAGAAGCTGTCCCTCAAGCAGACCACTATCGGATCGATCCTGATCGGCGGCGGCTGGGCGGCTAACGTCGATCCGTCTGGATCGCTATCCGTGAATCTGCGAATGCTGGCTGAAAACCTCGCTACCGCCCTGCGCGTGGTTCCGCGTCTCGCGGACATCGCGCTGCTGCGCACTTGGCCTGCCATCGTGAACGGCACCGCTGACTGGAAGCCGATCATCGGCGAGGTGTCGCGAGTGCCCGGATTCTTCCTCGCCGTGTTTCCCTGGTTGGGCTTTACCGGAGGCCCCATCGCAGCTCATCTGGTCGCGCAACTGGTCCTTGGCCGACGTCCGGATCGTGAGCTGGCGTGCTTTTCGGCGGATCAATATTAGAAGGAGCAGTAGTTCCCAAGTTGGTGCTCCGCTCGTTGATCAAGATGATCAAGATTACTCCGGGCACTACGCACGGTGGGGTCGAACTGGAGCTTCACGGGGAGCTTGCCTCGATCCTGGCTATGGCACAGGGAAGGAGGAACTAAGACGGGCTCGATTTATTCAAGCTCGTGCCTTCCAAAAGCTCCGAAAAGTCGTGGAGGACATTGCTATCCGGACAGGCCGACTTACAGGTGTGACAGGCCAATCTGCAGCTGGGATTGTCTTTCGCGCCATAGCGGCGCAAGGAACCAAATCAAGCCTATCGCGACCGATGCTGCCACAATGAACCAATCTTTTGTCGCGCCCAGCGCAAAGGGTGAGCGCCGCTGGTCCAACTGCGCATGTACGCTCTCATGCTGCTGCGCCGCATACGTAGCGAGAGGCCAAGCGCGTACAAAGCCTTCCGCATCTGCGCGTGCGTGTCCGCGATTTTATTGCGCTTGCGTTCTGTTACAAGCCCTACCTCTAGCCGCTTCTTCGCTGTCTCCACGCGGGCTATCCGAGTTAGCTCGTCGACCACCTGCCGCTGTAACATAGGATGCGGCCTTACTTTACCTCCGTTCCCAGCGCAATATTACGACAAGAACGACCCGCTGTTCCTTCTAAGTCGGCGCTGAGAACTTCAGAGCAAGCGCCAGTCCTGCAACGACAAGGGCAACGCTCACGAGCTTCTGAAACTGTGAGTCGCTGAGTTTCTGGAAGACGCTGAGGCCGAGGTAGGCACCCGCAACGGCGGGGACGGTATACGCAAGCAGTTCTGTGCCGAACGAGATGCGCCCGCCTACGCAGGTAAGGCCCATGAGCGTGACGATTTGCATGACGAGGATGTAGGGCTGGTAAATCGATCTCTGTGTGGCCTTGTCCCATCCCCGCATCCCGCACCAAATCGTCACGAAAGCGCCAGGAAAAGCGGCCAGTGGGCCAGTGAGTCCACCGAGTGCGCCGGCGAGGGCATTGGCGAAGGCGCCGCCGGCCCTAATCGATACTGGTCGCCCGAACAGCATGTAGGTTCCATAAACCGTCAATCCGGAGCCCATCGCAACGGCATACGTGTGGTGGTGGACCTCGAAGAGCAGGTAAATACCTGCCGGCATCATCACGATACCGCCAATGAGAAAGGGCGCGCACGCTTTCCACGAAATCGTCTGCAGCAGACCCATGACGCAATATGCTTGAATGGCAATAGACGCGACCATCATAATCTGAACGGCTTCAACGGGATCGGATACCAAATGGAGAACACACGCGCCCGCAAGCGCTGAGAACGCGAAACCGACCGTGCTCGACAGACACGATGCAATAAAGATTACGGTGGCAATCGAAATCCATGGTTGAGACCATGGCAGCGCAATCGTAGTGCCGGCAGGATAGGTGCTAAAGCGCAGAACCGCGGCTGATACCATGAGAACTGCACATGCAGAGAGGAGCGTGGAGAGTGTCAACGCCAGGTTGGATACGTGCTTTGATCTGGTATTGGTGGACATGGTCACCACTCCAAAAACAGCGGAGGCGACAGCTGATGAAGCGCGGCATCTTTCGCCCTAATGTCGGAGGGGATTTTTGAGCGACGAAGGCCGATGTCGGAGAGCCGACGATCAGTGCGTCGTGCGACGTCTCGGCTCTCGCTGAGCGCTGCAATAGCCTCTCGCGCTTCGTTGACCAGGAGCTGTGCAAATGCTCGGATGTGGTGGATGGTGACCATGGGTGACGAATCCTTGTCGCGCCGAGGATCGTGAGATACCGCATGGATGAACATGGAGTGCCTCCCGGCGGGCAGACCGACGAATTGTTGTGCTGCATTGGAGCTTGTGACCGTTATTCAGATCGGGAGAGCCCCGTGGTCCTCAGCGTAAATTGGGTGTGAAGCGCCGTTAAAAAATGCGATAATGCGTAGGAATTTGAGAAAGAGATCGCATTGTCACGAACCCGTTTCCGATTGATCGAGGAAATTCTGCGACGTAGGAAGTCGCGAAGCTACTGCCGCGATCGCAAAAGAATTTCGAACTGCTGGTACCGCAGACAACGAGCACATACAAATCCCCTTCTGGTTGCTGGCCGACAGTGGGATCGAAAACGACCACGTTCCGTTGACATCGTCAGCCCCCATTTGGGGGTTGCAGCGGAAATTTACGTCAACTGTAATCACTGCACTGCATCCCCTAACTGGGGGTGTTATTTCCTAGAGTTGTGCGCAATATCTGCGAGAGGGGAATTTCGTGCAGATAACGCGGAATGATTTCGAGAGAGACAGTTCTCCGCATACTTGATCAGATGCAGTGTGGTATAGCGCTGCTGGATAGAGTCGATTCGATCCTCTGTCTCAATTCATCTGCGGAGCGAATTTTATCGCTCCACGGAGGTCGAAAGAGTCAGCACAGACCAGTGCCTACGGGCTGGGCGGTACACGCATTGCGCCGAATCTTCGGCAAAGAAATTCTAACCTCAGTCGAGATTTTGGTCTCCAACGGCTTACAATGCGCAGCCGAACGTCCGCTCATTGCACGCAAAACTACGCTGTGGCACGTAGATCAAAAAATTTGCTCAATCCTCGTGCTGATCGACTTGAATGAATGCCACCGCCCGAGTATCGACATACTGCGCCTGACATTCGGTCTCACCGTTGCCGAGGCCAAGCTTGCTGCACGACTTGCGTCAGGTGATTCGCTGCGCTGCATCGCGAGCGATCAGAATATAAGCGTGGCTACTGTGCGGGCGCAGCTCAAACGCGTGCTGGCAAAAACCCATACTCATCGACAGGCTGAATTTGTAGCGCTCGTAAATCGTTTGGTGTTAATTGCGCAGTAGCTTGAGGAAATGGACTTTGCTGTTTGATTTTCGAGTGCTCGGCTCACCGTGGTCGTGCGAGGGCCGGCACTGGAGCTCAGAACTTAATGCTTCCAAGCAACGCGACCAGTTCTGCCTGTCGGCAAGTCCCTGTCTTTTCGAACACGCTTTTCAGGTAGTCTCGTGTAGTACCGACTTGTATCCGCAGACGCTTCGCGATGTCTGCGACACTAAGCCCACCGGCAAGCGCAATGGCGACCTCAACTTCACGATCCGTCAAAGCGAAGGCAGTGCGAAGGGTATCGCGCTCGAGATTCAGCGGTATCCCGCGCTGCGCGACATTAATCAGTACTGCAACCGCAGTAGCCGCAAGAAAAACGTCGCACGCGCGGCCGCCGACTGGCACAATTTGCAGAAAATACCGAGTGCCTGCGGCATCGGCCAAAGACACTATCGCCGGTGCTCCCGGCGAAGTTGTCGCGATCGCTATTGCGCGATCGAGGGTTGGCTGTGCCAAACGATCATTCGCTATCAGTCGCCGCCTCAGAATTCTGACAGGGCGAGTGGGATCGTCCCGGAATACGTGGGTGCGGAGCACTTTCCCGGAAGCGTCTAGCTCGAACACTGGATCGCCCCTGCTATGTAGGAGCTTTGCCGCGCCTCCAGCTTCAGCCTGCACAATTCTTCGGGCTATGCGCGCTGCCGCTCGCAAATCAGGCAATACAGAATTTAGGGGAATTGCGTCTTGCCGCTCGTAGGGTCCAGCTTTTAACGGACGCTTCAGGCTGAGAGCAATGCCGTTGCCGGGATCAGCATCAAGGCGCACAGCGGCATGCCAAAAATATCCTATGGGCCGCAGAAATTCCTGATAGTAGGGATCACGCGATAAGTCATCGTCGGAGTAATCGTCGTGATCGAAGCGAAAACCTTTCGCGGGATCTTGACAGGCTCGGATCTGCCGTGACGTTGGCGGAACGCGTCCGGCCAGGAATTGGATGACAGGCTCCTTGATTTCCGGAGAGGCAATTACGCCAGCAATGCGGTAGTCCTCATTGCGCATCAGTGCGGCGCCGCGCGCACCCGCAAAAAAAGAGAACCTTGAGAGTGTCTCCTCCCAGCCGTCACCAAGCAGGGCAGCTGAGACAAAATCCTGCGCGGCAGATCTGATGGCATCGACCCTAGGCACGTGACGCGCTCCCGATCCAACAACGCACGGCATCAGGTAAAATGTCGACGGCCCCCTTTGACGGCCCTACGAATTACCTAAGCGCCCGTGCTCGGGCGCAAGCTTCAAATCAGGTTATCGATGAAACAATGACACAACCTTTTGCCGCGCCCAACGCAATGGATGAGTGTCGGTGGCCAACCTGCGGAGGTACGCGCTCAAAGTCCGTGTTCGCTCGTCTGCGCTGCTACTGCGCTGCATACGTAGCTTGCGGCCAAACGCGTACAAAGCCTGCCGCATCTGCGCGTGCTTGCGCCCCTTCGCCATCTCCTCGCGGGCTATCCGAGTTAGCTCGTCAACCACCTGCCGCTGTAACATCGGATGCGGCCTTACTCTACCCCGTTCCCAGCGCAAGATCACAGCCTCGGGCACTTCGAGCTGGAGTGCTAGCTCCTTCCGGCTCCGGAATACTCCGGCTTCGGCGAGCAGGCGGCCAAATGCCTCCTGGTCAGGCCGGCGCCGCCAAGCCTCGCAGCGCATCTGGTATTCATGTGCGGTTGTCATCTTGGCACAGAATAGCCGATCCCAGATGACTTTCAAAGATGAATCTTAGCAGGACCGATATGTTGAGGTAAGATTGTAGCCTCGTAGGATGGGGGGCCTTCCGGTGTCGACCAAATTTGAAGCAGTTCTGCGCAATGCCACACCAAATGATGTGGAACGCATTGTCGCCTTTCTAATATCGAACCCGAGCCCCAACATCAAGCTTCGCAGGACAGAAGCCTATGAGGCGTCGGTGGCCAACGACGTGTTCTATGTACTTGAAGTAGACGAACAGTTGATTGCCGTCGCTGGCGTCTTTCCCATTGTAGAAGACAGCTCCGATTATGAGCTTGGAAGTTTGTACCTCGTTGAATCTTATAGAGGCTTCGGGATTCAGGAACTCATGATGCCGCTGGGAATCGCGGCAACCTTGATCTTCGATTCGGAGGCCATCATCTATGCTGGTGTGAGAAATGGCCCACTCGCAGAGTCGTCCAGGAGGAACATCAAGGCTGCAGGTTTCGAACCGCTCGTAGACAAGGACGACCCTCTGTTCGAAAGCACTTGTCCGAGCTGCGACTCGCGGCCGGAATCAGGCGATTCGTGCTGTGGGACCTTTTATGTGTTACCGCGCGACCGCTATTGCGACCACATACGCAAATTGCTCCTTGGCGGTGACGTTGTTTACCGTCGCAGAAATGGCGCGGAACTTCGGATCGAAATAAAGGCGCAGGTGCTTGCCAATCCCAAGCGCGCTATACTGAAAGCAGAGTGTTCTCCCGATCCCGCTGGCTAACCGTCTCTGTTTCGTCGGATCGCCTCGCGCATAATCGTCATCAATTAGGAAATCTGCAGAACGTCCGACGCTAAGGCGGTGTCTCCGCGCCGCGTTCGAGCGTTAGTGCTCGTACCCCCAAATGGGGGATGACACGCCGGGCTCGAGGTGATCGACTAGCGAGAACGAACCTTCGCGATGGTAGGCGTCCACCCATAATTTTAGTCCGCTGTATCAAAAGTTTGGTCAGATCTGTTGGGGATTTCCATGCGACTTCATTCGAGAGCGCCTGTGGACTTATTTACCTGCGCTGGCACGACAAACCGCGCCGACTTCAGCAAAGCGAGTTTGAGCGTTTCGGTCGTCGGATCGTTTCGTCGCGTCTGGCGCGCATTACCAAGCATTGCTGCAGACATCTGCAATTATTTGGTTGCTCGGAATGAAGCGTTTACGGCCGCCGCGCTCTATGAGGAACTCTCTCAGCTTTCCGACACCCTACTAGAGCGGCGCGGAATCGCGCGAGGAGATCTCGCTCGGCACATTACGGAGCAAATCACAAGAAAATAGATTTTTCGAAACCTCAAAGAACCAATGTTATTCATTAGACGTGCTGAAAATATAAGATGTTTCGGAGCGGGGGTAGCGGTCGGGCGCCGCCGCTACCGGGCCACAGGGTTCGCGGGGCCCCTGTGGCCCGCGCTGCACAACCTGACGGAGAGCACACTTTTCGAGCACGTTGCTCTCGCCAAATCTATCGCTGAATT
>Ga0066903_100006905_pt1 | contig 10194 bp, 9 predicted proteins | sample PanSoiMetaGPlot1_FD_67491 | JGI IMG/M metagenome (GOLD analysis project Ga0066903, IMG submission 67491) | Tropical forest soil microbial communities from Panama analyzed to predict greenhouse gas emissions - Panama Soil - Plot 1 (version 2) | ecosystem: Environmental > Terrestrial > Soil >... | reverse complement strand
TCGCCGCGCGCATCGCCCCGCTCGGCTGGCACATCGAGTTCCTGTTTCCCGGCAAGGATATCGTCGCGCTGATGCCGGTGTTCACCGGCCTCAAGGTGCCGATGTCGATCGGCCACTTCGCCTATCAGCCGGCGACCGCCGGCGTGACGGCACCCGGGTTCACGGCGCTGATCGAGCTCATGCGGCGAGGCAACACCTGGATGAAGATCTCCGGCGCCAATCGGGTCAGTGCGACCGACCTGCCGCCGTACGACGATGTGAAGCCGATGGCGCAGGCGCTGATCGAAGCAGCGCCGGACCGCATCATGTGGGGGACCGACTGGCCGCACCCGAACAAGTACATCGCCAATCCGAACGACGGCGACCTGGTCGACGCCTTCGGCGACTGGGTGTTGGACGAGACGATGCGCCGCAAGATCATGGTCGAGACGCCGGCGGCGTTCTACCGTTTTTGAGCGGCGCGGCCCGCATCAACTGGGCCGCTTTTCCATGTAGAACTTGAACTCGTCCTCGGACGTTATCGCGAAGCCAAGCCGCTGGTAGAGCGCGAGCGCCGGATTGATCTTGACCACGCCCAGCCGCACCGGCTTGTTCGCGCGTCTTGCACGCTCGAGCAGGTTTGCGACGAGCCTCGACCCGATGCCCTGGTTCTGCGATCCGGGGTCGATGTAGATCTGCTTCAGAAAAATCTCTTCGTCAGTCTCGCCGACTTGCAGCCAGCCGACATCCTTGTCGTCGCGGACGATGATGCGCACTTCCTCCAGCAGAAAACGCTCGGCAAATCTCGCGACCTGCTCGGCTTCATTCCAATCGGACAGTCGATCGGTGATGTACCGCATCGTGCCGAAATAGAGCTCGCGCGCGAACGCAATGTCTTCAGTGGTGGCGGGTCGTAGTACGGTCGACATTGGTAAAGCCAGTGCCGGCAGTGTACGGCACCCGCCACATTGGCACTACTTGCGACTCAGCACCAAACGGCCGAGCGCCGCAGGCGCGTCTGCCTGCGGCGCTCGGCCGGGACAACATCAGCCGATACGCTTCAGCTGCAGGTGTTGATCACCACTTCGACGCGGCGGTTCTTCTGGCGTCCTTCCGGGTCGTCCGAGCCGTCCGCGTGCTGGTTCGGGACGACCGGATGACTCTTGCCGAAGCCGCGGATGCGCAGCCATTCGGAGGGCAGGCCGCGTTCTGCGAGCGCGGTGCGCACCGCACCGGCGCGGCGCTCGCTCAAGCCTTGGTTATAGCTGTCGGTGCCCTTCGCGTCGGTGTGGCCTTCGATCAGCACGGCCTTCCTGACGACGTTGATGCGGTCCGCCAGTTCGGTGAGCGCCACATCGGCTTCCGGGCGCACGTCGGCGCGATCGAAGTCGAACAGGAAATCGGAGCCGACGCGCAGGCGCTCTTCGCACTTGCTGACGATCACTTCCACCGGCTGCGCGACGGCTGGAGGCGGGGGCGGGGGCGGGGGCGCGACCGCAACCGGCGCCGGCTCGGGGGCGCGAACGATGGGAGCGGGCGCGACGCGGATCGGCGCGGGGGCCGCAGGGGCCGGCGCGGCCGCCGCCTGCGCCGCCGGACAGCCGGGGGAGCGTACATTGGGCAGCGCGGTGCCGCCCATCAGGACGCAGAACGCCCCGGTCTCCTTGCCGTCGACCACCAGCCGGATGAGATAACGGCCGGCCGCATCGATCGGGTAGGCCTTCGTGACATCGCGCTTCGATTCCGCTTCCGCCATCAGGTAGCCCGACGCGGCGACGCGGGCATTGCCATCGAGCAATTCGAAATCGACGCGCTTCGGCGTGTTGGCGCGACCCGAGACCTGGAGCTGCGTCATCAGGCTTCCCGGCTGAAGGTCGACTGCCAGGTAGTAGCTGGTCGAGCCGCTGCCGCCGGGGAATGGGCCGGCGACCATGCCGGTCGCCGGATCGATTGCGGTCGGCCGCAGCACCGAGGTGGAGAGGCTTTGCGCGCTTGCGGCAGTCGCGAGCGACAGCGCGGCGAACGCGAGCAGAGCGGCGCGGACGGACGTGGTCATGGCGCCCTCCTCACTGGACCGCGGTGAAGGCGTTGCCGCCGAGGTCGACGTGGAACTGGGTGCCTTCGGCGCCCCTCATGCCGACGCGCAGCACGTAGCGGCCGGAGCTGTCGACGGCAAACTTGCGCGTCGCGTCGCGCTTGGCCTCGAGCTCGCCCATCACGTAATAGGACGCGGCCGAGCGACCGGTGCGGTCGAGCAGCACAAGCTCGAGCATCTTCGGCGCATTGGGGCGGCCGGCAAAGGATATCTGGCTCAGCAGATCGCCCGCCTTCAGATCGGTGGCGAAGTAGTAATAGGTGTATTTCTGGTCGCCGCCGGGAAATGTCCCGCTGATCGCACCGTCCTTGGGGAGCGGCGTGGGAGCGAGATAGGTGACCGAATAGCCGCCTGGATTGGCCGGCGTCGCCGCGCGATCGACAAGCGCGGTGCCACCGAGCTCGACGCGGAACGTGGTGGTTTCCGGGCCGGTGAGCTTGAGGCGGATCGTGTAACGGCCCTTGGCATCGACCGGCAGGACGCGCACCTGCTCGCCATTCGCGTCCAGCGTACCCATGATGTAGTGCGAGCCGACGGCGCGGCCGCTGCCGTTGAGCAGGTCGAACTCGAGCTTCTTGTCTCGGTTGGGCCGGCCCATGAAGCTGATCTGGCTCACCAGGTCGCCGGCCTTGAGGTCGACCGCGAAGTAATAGGTGGTCTCGTTGCCGGACGGGTAGGCGCCGGCAATCACGCCGGTCGCCGGAATTGGGGTTGGATTCAACGCCGAGGTCGAGAAGTCTTCCGCATAAGCGACCGACGCGAACAACATGCCCGCGACCGCCGCCGCGATCGAACGCGAACGCAACTTACGCATGACCAAGCTCCTCTGGAAGCGCCGGCATCGACTGACGCGGCGTCTGCTCCGTGTTGGTCGCATGCATCCGTTGAGGAGTTCGGTTTGCAGGCCTCCGATTTCGGGTTGGTTTGCGCCGGTGGTTAAGGGAACGTGTGGGTTCGATGTTTTTACCAGCCGTTCACGATAACCCCGTCACTGCTGATTACCCCAGTAATAAAGCCCCGCGGAGGAGAACGCGCCGGTGAGCACGCACGGCAGGCCGAGCTCGACCTGCCCGGCCGCCGCCGCACCGATGCAGCCGAGCGCGAGCGCGCCTTGGCCGATCTGTCCCCACCAGGTCACATCGCGCTTGTAGCCGGGCCCCTTGCGCTTGAGCTCCTCGATCGCCGCGAGCGCCTCCTTGCGCAGTCGCGGCGTATCGGCGGTCTCGGCGGCGTCGATGAGGTCGTCGAGCGCGGCTGCGGTTTCCTTCGGCTGCTGCGACTTCGCCCACTTCAGCATTGACAGCAGATCGCCGTCGCGCGCCGCGTTGAGGCTCAGCGTATACTTCGCCATGCTGCCGAGCGTGAGCTTTTCCACGTTGTCGCGGTCCTTGGCCCAGGCAACCATGGTTACGAGGTGGCCGATCGGACTGTAGGCGCCGGTCGCGAAATAATAACCCCAGTACGTATCGATCAGATCCGGATGCGGATCGAAGCTTGTGCGCTTCGCCTCCTTTTTGAACGTCAAGGCATCGCGCATGCGGCCGAACACGCCCGGGTCCTCGGCGAAGGCGAACTGATCGAGCGTAGGCAGCTTGCCGGCGAGGTACTTGTCGATCATCGGCTTGCGTGCGGGCGCGCGCGCGGCGACCTTCGCGAGCAGCGCCTTCCATTGTGGAAGTCCCGAATAGGCGACGGCGCGCACCACGGCCCAATGGTCCTCCGCCTGGATGGCCAACATCTTGTTGACGAGCTCTTCCGCCTTCGCCGGGTTGGCCCCGAGCACGCCCGCGGCGAAGCCGACAAAGACGCCGCCGGCGTCCACGTCGCGGAATCCGCCGAATTTGCTGACGGCGTGCCACATGGCCGGCAACTGGGCCGGCGCAGGCTTGGTGCGATAGGCGGCCATCCAGGCGAGCACGCTCTCGCGCGAGGTGAGCTCGCTCACCCGCAACGGCGCGGCGGAAGCCGCCGTGACGAGGATGGTGGAGAAGACGGTGCTGACGGCGGCAAGGGTGATGAACAGGACGCGACGCATGATCCCTCCCGAGCACGCTGCTCACGTGCGCTGCGAGATCCCGCCCCGCGCGCCCGCATGGGCGCGCCCACCGCCACCAACGTTGATCGGCAGCTCGGACGTTTTCGTGACCGTCTTGCGGCAGAGAAAGCCTGACTCGGGCAGGAAAGCGGCAGCCGACTCAAGCGGTGAGGTGTCCCGTTTTGGGACTCGACCGGCGCTACGCCAGAGCCCGTAGGGCACCGCGGCCGGCAAATTGGCCCTGGGGGCCGAGTTCCTCTTCGATGCGAATGAGCTGATTGTATTTGGCGATGCGATCGGAGCGCGACAGCGAGCCGGTCTTGATCTGGCCGCAGCCAGTGGCCACCGCGAGATCGGCGATGGTTGCGTCCTCAGTTTCGCCCGAACGATGCGACATGACGGCCGTATAACCGGCCTTGTGCGCGGTCTCGACGGCGGCGAGCGTCTCGGTCAGCGTGCCGATCTGGTTGACCTTGATCAGGATCGAGTTGGCGATACCGCGCCCGATGCCGTCGGTGAGCCGCGCCACGTTGGTGCAGAACAGGTCGTCGCCGACGAGCTGACACTTGGCGCCGATCATGTCGGTCAACAGCTTCCAGCCGTCGAAGTCGTCCTCCGCCATCCCGTCTTCGATCGACACGATCGGATATTTCGACACCAGGTCGGCGAGGTATTTGGCGTTCTGCTCGGGGGAGCGTTTCTTGCCCTCGCCCGCATAGTCGTAGACGCCTTTCTTGAAGAACTCCGATGCGGCCGGATCGAGCGTGAGACATATGTCTTCGCCGGGCTTATAGCCGGCCGCCTCGATGGCGCGCATGATGAAATCCAACGCCTCGATGGCCGAGCGCAGGTTCGGCGCGAAGCCGCCTTCGTCACCGACGTTCACCGACTGGCCTGCCTCGGCCAGCGCCTTGCGCAGCGTATGGAACACCTCCGAACCCATGCGGACAGCCTCCGCCAGGCTCGGCGCACCGACCGGCATGATCATGAATTCCTGGAAGTCGATCGGATTGTCGGCATGCACGCCGCCATTGACGATGTTCATCATCGGCACCGGCAACAGACGGGCGAACACGCCGCCGAGGTAGCGATAGAACGGCAATTGATGCGCCACAGCCGCCGCCTTGGCGGTCGCCAGCGACACGCCCAGTATGGCGTTGGCCCCGAGCCTTCCCTTGTTCGGCGTGCCGTCGAGCTCGATCAAGGTCTTGTCGATCTGGATCTGCGCTTCGGCGTCCATGCCGCGGATCGCGTCGAAGATCTCGCCGTTGACCGCGTCCACGGCTTTGCGCACGCCCTTGCCCAGGTAGCGCGCCTTGTCGCCGTCGCGCAGCTCCACCGCCTCGTGCGCGCCGGTGGATGCACCGGAGGGCACCGCGGCGCGGCCGAGCGAACCGTCGTCGAGGATGACGTCGGTTTCGACCGTCGGGTTGCCGCGGCTATCGAGGATCTCGCGGCCGATGATATCGACGATCCCAGTCATGTTGCGGCTCCATCGGATCGCTGTGGCGCGCACCTCGTGGCAGAGAGCGCAACGAAGATCAAGAGTCGGGGTCGTCGAATTCCGCCATCACTGCTTTTCGGCAATCGACGCTGGGCGTGGGGAACCGAACGTCACCGCGAGCGATTGACCTTTTTGCGCCTACGGCCGCAACAGCTCGGGCGGGTTCCACGCCATCGTCTGTCTCCCGTTCTTGAAGGCCGCAAGCGGCTGGGCGATTTCCGCGATCGCCTGCTCGGGAGATTGCGCGTTGACGATGACGACGTCCGCCGGGTAACCAATCGCAAATCCGTAGTCCGTCAGATTCATCAGCCGCGCCGAGCGATCGGTCAGCATGTGGAAGCATTCCCGCAACTCGCCAGGTCGATCGAGCTGCAGCACATTGGCGTACAGGTTCGCCATGCGCAGGAGCGAGCAATCGCCGTAAGGCGTCGCCGGATTGAGGATGTTGTTGGACGAGAGCGAGCAGTTCACGCCGTTGTGGACCAAGAGGTTGGCGTCGGCCACGCCGCGCGGAACCATATGATCCTTGTCGCGGCCCATGAGGAACAGATCGGTAGTCGGCAGGACCGTGACGGCGACCCCGGTATCGGCGAGGCTGCGGGCAAGCGTGGCAACCTCACCCGGCGGCATGAGCGAGAGCTTGGCCATATGGCCGACGACGACCCGTCCGCCACGCTTGTATTTTTCGGTGAGCTCTCGGACGAGATGGACATTCAGGGCGTCAGGCGTAGGGCCCACGTCGAGATGGATATCAATGTCGACATCGAACTCGCGCGCGAGCTCGAAGATGCGCCTGATCTGGCCGGCCTCGTCGGTGTCGTAGCGCGGCGCGCCGCCGATCACCTTGGCACCACGCTTCAAGCCCTCGATCAGCAGATCGTCGGTGCCCGGATAGGAGATCAGCCCCTCCTGCGGAAACACGCAGATCTCGATGTCGATCGCCCATTTGTAGTCGGCGATCAGGGACTGCACGCCGTCGAACCCGCGCATGCCGATGCCGGGGTCGACCTCGACCTGCGTGCGCATGCGGGTGGTGCCGTGCAGGATGCATTGCTCGAGGGTACGCGCGGCGCGCTCGCGCACGTCCGCAACCGACATGTCCTTCTTGAGCGGCGTGACGCCCTTCACGGGGCTCAGCTTGCTGCGTTCCTGCGGCGCGCAGCGGTCGATGATGCGCGACTTGTCGAGATGGATGTGCGTCTCGATGAGCCCCGGGCAGGCGAGAAGCCCCTTGGCGTCATAGACCGGCCCCTCGGCTGCAAGCTTGGGCTCGATCGCCACGATACGGCCCTTGTCGACGCCGATGTCGAACGGCTCCGCCGACCCGCGGTCGGCAAGGCGCGCGTTGCGGATGACGAGGTCCACGCGATTACTCCGCCTTGATGTTGGCGGCCCTGATGAGCGGCCACCATTTCTCGATCTCGGCCTTGTGATGCGCAGCCAGCGCTGCGGCGGTCTGCTGCTCGCGCGGCGGAATCTCCTGGCCGAGCGTCGCGAGGCGCTGGCGTACAGTCGGATCGGCCAATGCATCCATGGCCGCCTTGGTGAGCTTTTCGATGGCTTCCGGTGGCGTGCCTTTGGGCACCCACATCCCGTACCAGGTCGAGACGTACACGCCGGGAGCACCGGCCTCGTCGACGCTCGGGATGTCGGGCGCCGCCGCCAGCCGCGTCGGGGAGGTCACCGCATAGGCCTTGACGCTGCCGTTGCGGATGTGCGGCAGCGAGGTGATCGCCTGATCGAAGGTGATGTCGATATGTCCGGCCACTAGGTCGCGCATGATGTCCGATGAGCCGGCCCGGTAGGGCACGAACTGGAATTTGGTGCCGGTGACGTTCTGGAAGTAGACGCCGCTCACGTGCTGTCCGGCGCCGGGACCGGCGGTGCCCTCGGTGGCCTTGTCAGGATTGGCCTTGAGCCAGGCGATCAGCTCCTTGAGGTCGTTGGCGGGCAAGTCTTTTCGTCCAACCACCACGTAGGGATTGCTCGACAGCCGCGCGACCGGCGCGAAATCCTTCAGCACGTCATACTGTACCGGGTAGATCGCGCTCGCGACCACGTGCGAGGGCCAGTTGCCGATGCTCACCGTGTAGCCGTCGGGGGTCGCGCGCGCCGCGCGGCCGACCCCGATCGTTCCCGAGGCGCCGGTCACGTTCTCGACGAGCACCGGCTGGCCGAGCGAAGCGTGCATCGCCTCGCTCAAGCTGCGCGCCAGCGTATCGACCGGACCGCCCGCTCCGAACGGCACGATCAGCGTGACCGGCCGCGACGGATATGGCTGCGCGGCAGCCACGTTGGCCCACGTCAGGACAGCGCAAGCGATGATGCCAAGGCGTTTCCTCATCTCAATCCCCGCTGTTGCCGTGCGGATCATAATAGGCGAAATGCGGGGAGCGCGCGCCCCGCTGTCAAGCATCAGCTCAGCCGATGACCCGCACCGACGATTTATTGCAATCCTCGATCGACCGGCTGGCGATCCCGGGCGTGTTGATCGGCCATCGGCTGATCTCGCCGGGCGACGAACGGGCGCTGATGCCGGAGGAGGCTCCAGCGTTCGCCGCGAGCGTGCTCAAGGTGCGACAGGCGAGCGGTGCCGCGCGCATCGTCGCGCGCCAACTCTTGGTCGGGCTGGGCTACGCTCCTTGTCCAATCCCGAGAGGACCCTCGGGAGCCCCGATCTGGCCATCCGGCATCATCGGCTCGCTCGCGCACGATTCGCTTGTGGCGGTTGCCGCGGTCGCGACGACACGCGACGTGGGCGCGCTCGGCATTGACGTGGAGCCGGCAGAGGCTTTGCCGCCTGAATTGCTGGATCTGGTCGCGACGCCGCGGGAGCGGCAGAAGATGGCCGAGGACCCCTATGCGGGACGGCTGCTCTTCGCCGCCAAGGAGGCGGCCTACAAGGCCGTCTATCCGCTCGACCAGGTTTTTCTCGATCACCACGACGTCGAGATCGACTTTGCCGCGCGGCGGGCCAGCGTGTGCAATGGCCGCGTGGTGGAGCTGCGATTCTGCATCGCGACACACTTGATCGTGGTTGCGTTCCTCCCCGCCTCGTGAAGAAGGTGGCTCGCGCTCCCTATCGCGGCTGTGGTGGCGGAGGTGACGAGGCCGGCTTTTCTGGCGCTTTCTGGGGTGGCGCTTCCGGCGCCGGCTCAGCCGCTCCCACCAGGCGGGCAAGCAGCGCCTGAAGTTCCGACAGGCTGACCGGAATGGTCGGGCTTGGTTTCGCCGGCGGCGCCCCGGCCGCTGGGGCCCCCGCCGCGGGCGTGCTCTGAGCCGTCGGAGCCTTGTCCCGCGGCGTCGACGAATCGGCGGGCATCTTCTCGGCCGGCGTGGCCAGAGCGGCCTCTGATGTCTTCTCGAGCGGGACGCTCGGACCGGCCGCCGTCGCCTTCGGCGTGGATTCCTCCGCGCGTACGGGCGGCGCCGTATCCATGTTGCCAAGGATGACGGGAAGGCCGTCCTTGGCGGCCCCGATCACCACGACTTTCGCGTTATTGGATTGCGCGAGCTGAAGCGTTGCTTCGATCCCGCGCCATTTCAGGTAGGAGTCGTTGATCCCCTGGCTGACGGTCTGCTGGAAGTCGCGAATGCCTTCTGCCTCGATCTTCTTGCGCTCCGACTCGCGCTTCTCCCGCTCGACACGGAACTTGTATTCTTCCGAGATGTAATATTGCTCGGTCTTGCGGTTGATGGCGGTGACCACCAGCGCCGGCAGCTCGATGCCGTACAGAAGCGTGTCGTACAGGATGATCGTGTCGCGCATCGCGACGTTGTAGGAAGTCTCTTCGCCCTCCCGCTCCATCATCTTGTGGCTTAACTTCTCCAACGCCAGTTCGCGGATCTTGTCCTGGATCTCCTGCCGTGCGGTCGAATAGACCTGCTCGGCGGTGTACTGGGCAATGACCTCCCGCATCTGGCTGGCGATCTGCGGGCCGAGCAAATTGATGTAGTTCGGCCCGACCACCTGGTGCAGCGTCGGTATCGAATCGTGCTGCAGCCGGAACCGGATATTGATGGTGGCGTTCAGGTTCACGCCGTCGCTGGAGATGGCATTGTACGCTTCGGTGAGGGACTGGACTCTCAGGTCGTAAATGAACAGCTGATCCCACGGCAAGATGAAGTGGAGGCCCTCGTCCTTCAGACGGCGCGGGTCGAGCACCGTCCCGCCGGCGAACCGCTTCCACAGGACCCCGACCTGGCCGCTCGGAACCGTCACGACCACGTGCGGCACCAGCACGATGATCACGAGCGTAGCGATCATCAGATAGATGACGACGCTCGGCAGGTGATATTCGAGGAAGCGCCGCCATTTTTCACGCTTCGTCGTCGGGGGCGGCCTTCCGTCGACTGACCAAAGATACGCTTTCATGGCCCGTTCTCCACCGGTTGCCCCTCCACGAATCGGCCCTCGTCCATGCGAAGGCGGCGAGTCGGCACGTCCACATCGAGGTAGCGGTCGTCGTGCGTTACCGCTATTACCGTTACTCCGGCGCGTTTGAGCGCCGGGAGCAGATCATAATAGAACTTGCGGCGAAATTCCGGGTCCTGATCGGCGGCCCACTCGTCCAGCAACAG
>Ga0066903_100006904_pt1 | contig 10194 bp, 10 predicted proteins | sample PanSoiMetaGPlot1_FD_67491 | JGI IMG/M metagenome (GOLD analysis project Ga0066903, IMG submission 67491) | Tropical forest soil microbial communities from Panama analyzed to predict greenhouse gas emissions - Panama Soil - Plot 1 (version 2) | ecosystem: Environmental > Terrestrial > Soil >... | reverse complement strand
GCTTACATTCATAGAATACGATGATAATATACTTTTAGGCAAGCATATTTCACCCATATGGTATGATGATCATCATGGATAAGTTGAAGTGCTTACGCTGCGGTCATCGCTGGTATCCGCGCACGCCGGCACGCCCGAAACAATGCCCGAATTGCAAGCAGCCGAAGTGGGACGAGAAGCCCCGGTGGCGCGGGAGGCGCAAAGCCGCGTGACGATTTTTCAGCGGGAGATATTGACGGAGTTGCGCCACGGGGCCAGTCTGCGGCTCAGATTCAGCAGGTTCGACGAACCAGGGGACTTCTTACTGGTGAAACGGGGGAAAATAGCCGCCACCGTCCCTCGAAAAACGGTTCGTGCGATCTGCCGGATCGTGCGCAAAAAAAGCAGCTAAAAGCAAATGACCAAAGAAGAGATGGACTTCTTCGAGAATCTGTTCCGTTCGCTCGAAACGGAGATGCATCAACAGTTCGACGCAGTGAATACACGCTTCGACGGGGTCGATGCCCGTCTGGATCAGCTGAACGCCCGCATGGAGCGCATCGGCGGGCTGGTCAACGGGGGCGGCCGCGCGCTGGCGAAGATCAATGCGTGGGCCGAGAGTAACGACGTGCTGATGGCGGATCTGCTGCGGCGTCAGCAGGACCTGGAGCAGCGGTTGCGGAAGCTGGAAGGAAAATGACTCCCGATGAACGTTTCGAGCGCATCGAGAGTAATCTCGACAAGCTGGTCGAAGCGCAGCTGCGCCTGACCGAATCGGTATCCAGCCTGACGGCTTCGGTCGCCGCGTTCGTGCAGGACTCGCACGCGCGCACCAGGCGTCTGGAGGAAAACCTCGACGCGCTGATCCGCGCCATCACGACAGAGCACAAAAACGGCAAACAGAAGGGGTAAGCAGAAATGATGACGAAGGAGTTTTCAATTCCGAAGGCCGAGTGGGGGGATGGCCCCTGGCAGACTGAAGTGGATCGAGAGGACTTCGAACACGCCGGTTTTCCCTGCCTTGCGTTGCGCAACCATTACGGATGCTGGTGCGGCTACGTCGGCGTTCCCGCGGGCCATCCGGCGTACCAACAGGCCTATACCGACGTGAATGTTGAAGTCCACGGCGGTCTGACCTATGCGGGCGAATGCAGTCCGCCGATTTGCCATATCCCGAAGCCGGATCAATCGGATGATGTCTGGTGGCTCGGCTTCGATTGTGGCCACTGCTTTGATCTGTTACCGGGCTTCGTTGCGTATGAGCGAAGAATGGGATTTGACCTGAGCAAAAATGAAGTCTACCGAGATCTCGCTTACGTGAAAGCAGAAATCCGCGAGCTGGCCGATCAACTGCACGAGCAGAAGGGATAAGCGGAAATGGTCCGACTCGCGATTCGCGGTTACGGTAACGGCCGACTCGTGTTTACGGAGCGCATCGAGTTGCCGGATAGCGGGCTGGACGACCTGTCATCCATCAGCGAGACGCACGCGCTCCGGCTGATCCCGTACGAGCGGCACATGATCGAGATCGAATTCCTGGACGAGCCGGATGTCAACCAGCGCTTTTTCCGCTTCGGCACCGATCCTTTGGGCATGGTGCAACCACTCAAATTCAGGATGTAGAATACCCGGCAACTGGCAACACGCTACCCGGCGGAATCGGCCTGACGAAAAATCAGGGGAGGTTGTTTCGGAAGGGATCGCCGCCGGGCGAAAACCGGCGGTGGCTCACCGGGTGAGCCTGGCGGGCGTGTAACGGTCAGAATCTGGACGGGAAGTCAGGCGGGAATTAAGCTAAAGGTATGCCACAGAAGAAAGCCATACGCGGCGTGTTGCTCAGAAAGCCAACCTGGAAGGAACAGTTGGAAACCTGGAGAATCGCGTTATGCGGCTGGATGATTATGCTCGGCCTTGGCGCAATGGTGGTTAGTTGTTTTGTGGGACCACAGATCATGGTTTGGGCAGGGGTGGCAATCTTTTTCGTTGCGGCCGTCTACCCAGGCGCAATCTCTGATGGTGACTGACTACTCCGGAGCTGCCTGAACTGACTGGCCATCCGGTTGTAGTGAGCGCCGGTATTCCTCCACGCGGCTTACCGCGGTCGCCATCCGCGGAACTCCCCATCTGGCAGGATTGAGTTGCTGCGCACGGTTGATTGCAATTGCGAGCGTGCTTTTCACCTTGGGGTCGGAAAGAATGGTATGCAGTACATCCGCCGAAATTCCGGCAAAGGCCCCCAGCACAGGATCATGCGTTGCAATGCCGGCCAGCGTACCCGCGCCGCCGCCCAGCTGTAGACCTTTGCCCGTGAGCTGCTGAACGGCGCGGCCGCCGAAGCCGCCCGCCACCCGATACTTGTTCACCGCTTTCTCCAGGATGCCTTCAAGATTGATCTGACGCTGTTGCGCCGAATTCAATTCGCCAAGTTCGGGAATCTGCGTGACGAGCTCGTCTTTCAGCCTGAGAGCCGCGGCTTTTTCGGCTTCCGCCGTGGCCTGGAACTGCGGCGGCGCGCCTTTGCCCCATTTGGTAACGCTAAAGGTGCCTTCCTTCAGCCGCTCTGCCACATCCACAGGAATCTGATCAGGTAACCGCTGCGTTACGTCCGCAATAATCTTATCGATCTGCCTCAGATCCGCCGCCGGATTAATCTGTTGCGCCGTTCTGGCCCGTAAATGCGTAAGCGCATCGATGACTGACTGGCGGGGCACCGTTTGGCCGGCGGCGGCAGCTTTGTTCAGCAGATCCACTTTCTGCTGCTGAAGGTCAGCGACGACCTCTCGGGCCTTCTCGACGCCCCGCTGGGAGAATGGAATATTCTGCTCTCCCATTCCGGTAACCGCTCTCTGCAGTTCGTCGAACGGCGTGTTTACGGTATAACCGCCGCGCAATGCGCTACGGTTGAGTACCGGAACCGTTCCCTGCGCGATGCGGCCCGTGATTTCGAGCGGCAGATTGAGAGGATCGGTAAATCTGCCGATGGTTCCGGCAACCTTACCGGTGGTTCCCAGCACGCGGCTTAAGCCGGTCGCGTTCAGCAGGTCCGCTACGGTCGCCGCTCCCTTGAGCGCCCCGCCGGCCCCGGTGAAAGCCGTGGCGACATCGGTGCCGAAACCGACCGGATCTTGATAGAGAGTTTCTTTCGCGCGGTCAAGACTGCCATAGCGGTTTTTCAGGTGGTTGACCATGGCGTCGAGTTGCGCTGCGGCATCGACTTCGCCCGGTCCCGGCGGGGGTAGCGGACCGCCCATTTTTTGGTACACACCGAGCGGAATCGATCCCAGCGCCTTTACCGTTTCTACCGGATGCGTCACAGCCGAGAAAACCTGCTGCGGGAGATTAGCCGTGGAAGTCGCCAGATTCTCGATGAATCCGCCGACTGATTTCGGCTCGGTGGATGGCGTTCCTCCTGCTTGTGCACGGATGGCAGAGGTGATCTGGTCATCCGTCATCGAATCGGGAAATTCGACCGGGCCTAGATTGGGAACTTGAATGACCTTCGGCATTATGGGATTGCCTCGATTTTGCCGGTTTTCGGATTGTAGCGGTGCGTCGGTTTCAGGGTGCTCGGCTTGGTGTCAATCGTAGGTTCCGGGGGAAGTTCATACGTCCTGCCATCCGGCCCCATCCACATCGATTCCGGCTTTCCGCCGGGTTTGGTGACTTGTACGGGCCACGATCCAGCCGGTGCCGCCTGCGCTGCTCCGGTTGACGTTCGGGCGGGCGTTTGCGCGCCACCGGATTCCTTGGCACCGTACTTCTGCGTATAGGCGGGCCCCGCTTCGGTCTTCATTGATTCGAGCAGGCCTTGGCGTGCGTTCCGTTTCTGCTCCAGTGTGGCTTTGTCATCCCCCGCTGCCGGGAAGTAGGTACGCTGGCTTTCCGTATATTCACTTGGGTTTATAACCGCGCCGGACTCTTTCCGCAATCGTGCTTCAGTAAACTGCCGCAGTGCCTGCCAGTACTGCCGGCCTTCCGGAGTTTGCATCGCATTGGGCGCGTACTGCAAGCGCAACTGGCCCCATAGATTCTTATCCTGAATGATCTGCTCCAGAGATCTCGGGTTGGGGTTGTCCTTGGTTGCAGCCGGAACCTTGTTGATCAGATCTTCGGCCTGCTGCGAACGCTCGTAGTAATTGAGCACCTTGCGTTCTACATCGCTGGGCTTAAGACCAAACGCCGTGAAACCGCGTTTGGACAACTCAGCCGAAATTTGACTCTTTTTATCCTCAGGAAGACTCGCGTAATATGTGCCCGTCTTATCAGCCAGCGCGGCCTGGATCATTGCCTCATTCGTCTGAGTCTGGAATGCCAGTTCAGCCTGTTTGGCTGCGAGCCCCTGCGCCGCCGCCGTCTCGACTTTCTGCTTTTGCACTGGTTCCGGATACGGTACGGTTTTACCGGCTGCCGCTTGTGCGGTTGTGACCTGCTGCTCCCGCGTCAATCCAAGGTCTTGGAGCGCCTTCACACCACTCTCAAAATCGGCCGGCATTTGACTGCGCAACTCAACCGGCAGACGGGGCAACAGTCTGTCGTAGGTAGCCTGATCCTTGATCAACCCTGCGCCTGCCATCCGCGACAGATCGGCGGTTGCTTCGGTTCGCTTTTTATCTTCGTAGTCCAGAAACTGATTGTGCTGCACACTATTGGCGATTGCCTGTCTCACGGTATCTTCGCTGTACTGTTCCGGGATGTCGGCAGCAGTGAACTTTCCTGAGGCAATTAGGCTATTGCGCTTGGCGTCATATGCTGCGGCCCGTTTATCTTCGGGAAGCGTGAGAATACCCTGTCCTGCATCTGCAATCAGGGAATTCTGCGCCGTCAGGTTGTCCAGTTCTGCCTTCGTCAGTTTCGCGGCGGCTTCTTTGGCCTGATTGACGGATTGTTGCAAACTAATCATGGTTTTCGGCGATACCTTGCCCATGACGGCTTGCGGCAACTTAGTCATATCGCCATTCACGGCGAGCCACCCCTGACGCAGCGCCTGATCATCGCGCTGCGCCTGCCGCGCATTCTCTAGCTCTAACTGTCCCATTTCTCCCTGCCGCATCAGATTCTGCAGCGACAGAACTTTCCCGAAGCGCTCCAGCGGCGTCTGGATCTCGAGCGGTGCGAGCTGCGGCGGATGTACGCCTAACGCAATCGAGGGATCAATCGCCATACGCTAGCCCGCAATCACCGCGAGAACCCAGAGCATTAATCCGAGTGCAACCAGATTCACGCGGTTGCTTTGGATGCCGAATGCCGCCGCGGCAAACACCACCACGGCCAGAATCAATAGAACGAGTCGTAAGGTAATCATGAGTAAGTCACCGCTGGATTGCGCAGGATTCTCATCAGATCCCGATCCTGGTAATACCTGCCCACCTGGCCCGCGGCATTGGCCACCCCGCCGAGCGCCCCCGTCCAGGCATTCGCGCCGCCCACCGTGCCCGCGGCCCGTGCCGCACCACCGCCGGTGATCAGGTCCGCAATCGATCTGCCCGCACTCATCGCGTTCGCGGCCTGCTGGGTTGCCGCTCCGGTCAGTGCGGTCCCGGCCCATTCCGCAGGCTGCACCATGAACTGCCCGATGTTCTCCGCTCCGCTCAGTCCGAGACGCGCCATCGTATCCGCCGCGGTCAGCCCCTGGCCCGCCAGGAACTCGTTGCCGCGGGTAATGATATTGCCGGTCTGCGTGGCTGCGGTCTGCCCCGCACCCAACAGCGCGTTCAGCCGGTTGAACCGATCCTGCTGGCTCTGCGTAAGCCGGGAGAACGCATTCTGCGCCTCGGCCGAGGCCATCTGCTGCTGCTGATTCCCGAGCGCCTGCAGGGTGCCGCCGCCGAGCGCGCCGCCCTTCGCCGCAGCCGACGCCTGCAGCGCTTTCGCCGCCTGATCCATGCGGAACTGATACCCGGGATCGAGGTTCTGAATGTCCTGATAATTGAAGGTCCGGTTTAACTCCCCGCCCGGAACCATCAGATCCTTCAGGGTGGCCGCGGTATCGGCGCCCAATCCCACGTACGGCTTGAGCAGATCGGTCGCCTGCCCCATGCCGGCCTGCACGTCGGTGCGGTTCTGCTGGATGGCCTGCGCGAGATCGGTGCGTCCCTGCGCCAGAGCGTCCCGTACCGCCTGCTGCGCGTCCCCGCCGGCGCGGGTGACCGCATCGGCCGCCTCCTGCGCCGCCTGCCCGATCTTCGGGTTGTACTGGTCGAGCAGATCCTCGATGTACTTGCGCGCTTCCTGTGTCGATTGATACTGAAGCTGCGCCGCTTTGCCGGCGGCGCGGTTTCCCAGCACGCCCCCGAGAATCGATGATCCCGCGCTGATTGCCGCAGGCACCGCTACTGCTGCGGGCATAACTCGCTCCTTTCCCCGTCCGGGTGGTCGTCGGCGCAATCCAGGCCCATTTCCGCCTCAAACAGAGCCTGTTTCTCCGACTTGCTGATGCCCAGCATCACCTGATCGCACAGCACGCCGTGCTTCAGGTAGCTCTCCCGGTTCACGCCGAAGATCTTCATCCCCGCCTTGAGCGCGAAATGCAGCGCCAGACGGTTCGGCGTCGGCACATTGGTCACAATCCTCTGGCAGTGCGTGTTCTCCCAGATCCAGTCAGGCAGCATACGCGCCGCGCGCTGCCCGCGCTCGCCCCACGCCGCCGGCAGCAGGCAGGTGTGGACTTCCCAGCACACGCCGTTCTGGGGCACGAACATCCACAGCCCGAGAATCTCTTCCGGCCCCGCGTCGGGGTAGATGTCGCGCACGATCACGTACCAGATCTGCCCGCTCTCGACGGGGCGATACTCGCTCATGGCGGGCGAGTAGTCATCGCTGATGTGCGGGAAGATCCGCGGGTGGGTCATGATGCGGCGGATGAGCTGGTAATCGAAAGAACGCTCGAAGTGGATCACGCTGCTCCCTCAAGGAGTTGAATGCGCCGGTCGATTTCACGTAAGGCATTAAGGATCATCCAGGTCAGGTCGGACGTGTTGAGCGAAAGCAGTTCCGTCTCTGCACCGGCAATCCGGCCCGGCGTACGGCGCACACAGGACGGGATGACTTCCGCGGCTTCCTGGGCCACCAAGCCGACGCCCGGCATCCCGTCCGGCAGGCCGTTCTCGCCGTTGTATTCAAATGTGCAGGGACGCAGCCGTAAAAGCGTGGCCAGGCCTTCCTCGAACGGCTGGATGTTCCGCTTCACCCGCTCGTCGGAAGCTACCGTCCAGGTATTGGTTCCCGGCTTGGCGGCATCGTCCACACCCAGCTGGAATGCGTGCGTCGGACCCGTCATGCCGACCGCCACATTGCCGGCGCTCGGATTCAGGAGCAGGTTTCTTACAGCCGTGCCCGGTTTTACGGCCTGAATGTAAGAGTAGTCGCCGTCATGCACTCCGAACCACAGCGCCTCATCGCTCCCGCTTCCCGTTCCGGTAGTGAGTGTCATCAGGCCGACTGCACCGGCTGCGGAAGAGGGACCGGTTACGGAACAGCGCGATACGGGCGTGGTGGTTCCGATAGCCACGCTGCCGCCCGCCGGCTGCAAAGCCAGGGGGGTATTGGTAAATGCCTGCACACCGGCAACCCCGTTGTATTTGCCCAGTTCCATGCCGCCGGCGCTGGCCAGACCGCTACCGCTGTTCGGATCGACAAAGAGCGCCCAAAGCGTGCCGCCGCCGGTGCCCCCGCCGGCGCAATGCAGCAATGCCTGCGCATTCGCAGTGCCGATCCCCACCTGACCTGCCGCCGTAATATGCACACGGTCGCTATTGGCCGCGCTCAGGTCGGTAATGCCGCCTTCGACGATCTGCCCCGTGGTCGAATCGACCTTGGTGACTACATTCGGATGAGTAAGATTGATGGCCCCGGTAACCGGCGTGATTTCGACCCAGGCCGTCTGCGACCACATAAACTCCCGGGCCGGCGGCACGCTGGTGCGGAAGTCGAACCCGGCATCGTTCACACCCAGATCCGTAGGCCGCTGGTCCGGGCTCAGGGTTCCGAACATGGTGCCGGAGAGATACCGCCAGGTGCCGTTCTGATTCTGATAGGTTGCCCCGCCGCGGTCGGTTTCGACCCAGAGCATCCCCGCCCACATACTGGCCACCGGCGCCGCCAGGCGCGCGGCGTGCGTGTCATAACGGACCGGCGTGATCTCGATCCATTCCGATTGCGACCACAGGAAATCGCGGCCGTTGAGCGCGGGATTGGAGTCGACGCTGCGGTACTCGAACCCCGCGTCGTTCACGCCCAGGCCGGTAGGCCGCTGGTCCGGAGAGAGCGTGCCCCACATGGTGCCGGCGACATACTGCCAGGCGCCGTTGACGTTCTGGTAGACCACGCTGCCGCGGTCGGTTTCGGTATAGAACGCGCCGTCGGGCGCGTCGTTGGGGTCCGGGCGGTTGGCGTGCGTACCGCTGGTCACCAGGCCGGCCAGTTTCTCGCCGCTGCGCTGCCAGTAGAAGTACCAGGACTTGTCGGTGCGCGGCGGATCGTCAACCCGCCCGGAGCGCTTGACGCTCTCGATATCCTCCAGACAGGTGCGGATAGGCGGAATGAGGATCGGTTCGGCCATTATGCAAACCCCGGTGTGGCTTCGAGAAACGTGTCGATCAGCGCGACCTTGGTGCTCGCATTCACGCCCACCCGGTAGACGCGGTCGCGGGCCTTGCCGAGACGCCGGAACACGGCCCGTTGGGTGTAGACACCGGCCTGCGCGGTCGGAATCTGGCGCCCGATACTGGTTTTCCAGGTGTGCCCGTGATCGTCGCTCCAGTCCAGGCCGAGCACCGGCACCGGCTGCCCCGCGGTCAGCGCGCCCATCTCCATCAGGACTTCGAGCCGATGATGGTAGCCATACTGGTTTTCGTTGATCAGGTGCGGGAAGGCCCGCTGATATTGGATCACCGTGCCGTCGTCGTCGTAATAATTGCTCGACATCTCGTAGAGTTTGCCGCTGTCCGGATTGCCCACGATATGCTTGCCGCCGGTGCCCCACTCCGGAATGAAGGCGTGATACCAGGGCTTATAGCGCACGAAGTTGCTGCCGGCGGGATTCCACAGCGCGCGCTCATGCCACATTTGCGTCGTAAAGTCGAAGACCCACGTCTGTTGCTGCTGCCAGAAATTGACGACCCAGTGCAGATGGCCGGCGTTGACATACGAATACGACACCGCATCGCTGACCTTGAATGCCGGCGCGTTCCAGGCCCACTCCTGGGCGTGGGTCGAGATGCGCACCGGCTGCAGTCCCTCGGCGCGGTAGGCGCGCGTCTGGCCGTCGGGGCCGCCGCCCAGCCAGCAGAACGTGGGGCCCACCGAGCACGGCGCATAGATCGCGACACTGCCGTCCTGGATGAATGCGCCCGGCACGCGCTGGAACGGAAACGGGGACGCGCCGGTATTGGTCCAGATCTCGGTCGATTCGGTACCGAACAGGATGAGCTCCTCGTGATCGCACAGGACCGACTGGATGTAATCGCTGCGGCCCTCCTTGACGCCGAAATCGAGCGGGTCCCAGTAGGTGCCGTCGTTTAGACCGCTGATGTTGAACTGCCGGCCGGGGTCCTGGTTCTGCGGCAGATCCGGTCGCGGCACGCGGTTGACGACGAAGTACCCGTCGATGAATCCGCCGGTCACCCCGTCCACCTGCGCGCCGCCCGAGACCGCCCATGGCACGTTCGAGGCGTCGGGCAGCGGTGGCGCGGGCGAAAGTAGCAACGTCGTGTAATTCGGGCCAGCGCCCGGAACCCCGGTGATGGTGTAGATCCGTCCGTTGGCGGTAACGTTTAACCCCGTCCAGGATGTCTGGAAATACGGACCGCTCACCCAGTTCAGAGCGGAACTCGAATTCACCAGATTGCCGGTGCCGCTCACCAGAAACAACGCGGGCTTCGGCCCCGCGCCGTTGTCGCAGTAGACCTTACCGCCCGACACGATCATCAGTTGATGGCCGTTACTGAAGATCTGCGCGGGATCGGGGTCGCCGGTGCCCTGCGCCACCGAACCCGTGCGGTCGACGGTGGTGGTGTCGGATTTGACTTCGGTCAGGTTGCTGCCCGAGACCACGAACAGCCGGCCGCCGCCCGCCCACATGGCGCGGATTTTGGGCTGGCTGGTGGTGGTGAACAGCTTGATCCCCGGACGTCCGTAGAGCACGATGCGCGCCGGCTCGCTGGGAACTTCGATCAGTTCCGGCACCAGATTCATGGTCTGCTGCACCGCGGCGTTGAC